>PJTQ01000086.1_pt1 | contig 164927 bp, 144 predicted proteins | sample 1512231 | NCBI WGS metagenome assembly PJTQ01 (sample SAMN08177688, study PRJNA422409) | Soil metagenome, whole genome shotgun sequencing project. | isolation source: Soil (3) enriched on wood chips | place: USA: Madison | collected 2015-01-15 | reverse complement strand
TCAGCCGTATCTACATACTGTCTGGTTGCCATTGTTCAACACGACATGAAACTAGAGAGAAGCACCTATGAAATTCTGCAGATATTGAGCATTTCACTGACTGACAAAACGAATCTTCGAGACTTTTTTACCAAAACTAAATTTCAATATGACAAAGAACGAAATAGCCTTAATGGGCAAAATTTATTTAATTTTTAATGCGTCCCAATTTTTATGGGACACTAGTGATACAATATAACTGCGTATGCATACAAAATGAATTTGTGTAGCTTTCCCATCCACTAAGAACGTTTATAGGGGAATATATCAATATCCCTATAAAAATATCCGATATTTTGAACTTTGGCCCTGTTTTAGCTTAGCTATATATCTAGCAAAAATATAAAAGGATAGGATCAAAATAAATAATTGAAATTAAAAAAGAAAAACATGAGAACGGTAACCTTAGGTAGTATAGTGATGGCTTTCTTGATTTTTACAGCATGTCAATCTAATACGAAAACAGACAAACAAGCTCAAGACAGTTTAGCTGTTATACATGAAAACTATGTGGACACTATTCATACTTCACAGAACTCCCTCGATTGGCAAGGCACCTATGAAGGTGTTATCCCCTGTGCAGATTGCCCAGGCATTAAAACAACTGTCGAGCTAAAGAACGACGAAACCTTTGCCTATCAAGCAACCTATCTTGAGAGAGATTTTGCCTTGACCGATAGCGGAACATTCATGTGGCATAACCACGGCAGCATCATTCATATCCAAGGCGAAAAAACGGACATGAAGTTTAAGGTTGGTGAAAATAGGCTCTTCCAACTGGATCAAAATGACGAGCAAATCACTGGCGAACTTGCCGAGTATTATATTCTTACAAAGATCAAATAAGAGAGGCAGGAATAACCCTTAAAATTTCACCGTATTCATTTTCTTGTCGACTAGAAAACCATCTTTTATCTTTATATCTACTGTCGTATTTTTCTTTGCTTTGAAGGTGATGATAAACAATTCGACATCGCCAGACAGCGTTTCTTGATTACCAATATCTACAACATCCCAATATAGCGATTTACTACCGTTTGTACCCCATTTGGCATGCTATATATCCCCTTTTTCCGAATCATTTTTATGAGTAGTGAACCTATACGAACTACATCTCAATCATAAAAATATTACAAAGTACGTTGACCGAAAAAAATAGAGCATTTACCGAGATGGCCTTGATGTTTGCCTAATTACACGCAAAGAGCAACGTTGTACAGCATATCTTTGATCCAATAAGATAGAAAAACAACAACTTTAAAAATATAAAACAATGAAAACTACATTATCAATCGTCGCTATGGCTCTCGTTTTATTTCTTTCATCGTTCGGTAAAACAAAAAATGGGGCGGGTATATCTGTCACTTATGCCATGAATCATTATTTAGAACATATTATCCATGGACAAGGTAACTTGAACGAGCGGCTTTTCACAAAAGATTTTGAGATGACCGTATACACTCAAGACAACGAGCGCAAGATCAACAAAAGACAGTTGATGAAATTCTTAAAGAAGACAAAAGGGCTATCTTATGATTGCGAAACAACCTACAAAATATTGGATTCAAGTCCACAATGCACGATTGTCAAAGCATCCATGACGTTCGAACATTTTACGCGTATAGATTATATCACACTTCGATTGGACAATGAAGATTGGAAAATCAGCAAAGTAGTATCGACTTACCCCTGAACTGGGTATTTTTGTTTCAATGAAAAAGCCTAGGTGGAGACCTAGGCTTTATTTTTATTTCTTATGCTCTACTTCAGTAATCACGTAGACATCTTCCCGATCTTTTTTCATTTTATATTTCTCGCGTGCTATACGCTGTATCTCATCAGGGTCATACTGTGCATCTTTTATAGCTTGTTCGATATTTTTATTCTCCAAACCATAATATGCTTTTTCTCGCTCCAATTTGGATTTTTCTTGCAGATAGTTATACTGTGTAGCAAAGTCATAACGATCAAAAAAAACCATCCAAACCACAAAAGCCAACCCTGCGATCAGATACTTATTACGAATTAATGAAAGAAGACGTCCCATACAAATTGATTAGCAAATTCAGTCTAAATGTAATGATTTAACTGTGAAAATCAAAAATTAGTAATTAGCGACGGTTAGTAACCAATGACAAAGAGATCTAGTCACTGGTTACTTGTCACTCGTTTACTTCTTAATAGCAAATTTGAAGTTTTTTCCAATAAATTTCGCGTTCTCACCTAACTCCTCTTCGATACGAAGCAATTGGTTATATTTAGCGATCCTGTCTGAACGCGAAATCGAGCCTGTTTTGATCTGACCACAATTCAACGCAACGGCGAGATCAGCAATAGTCGAATCTTCTGTTTCCCCCGAACGGTGCGACATGACAGACGTATATCCGTTAGTTTGCGCTAAGGAAACAGCATTGATCGTCTCCGTTAATGAACCGATCTGATTGACCTTCACTAAGATTGAATTTGCAGTATCTTTATCGATACCATCTTGGAGACGCTTTGTATTGGTAACAAACAAGTCATCACCTACAAGCTGAACACGGTCACCGATTTTCTCGGTCAACAATTTCCAACCCTTCCAATCATCTTCAGCCATACCATCTTCAATAGAAATGATAGGATACTTTTCGGTCAATTCAGCAAGGTAAGTTGCTTGCTCTTCGCTAGTACGCACTGCACCCTTATCGCCTTCAAACTTCTTATAATCGTATTTGTTCTTCACATAGAATTCTGTCGACGCGCAATCCAATGCTAGACAAACTTGTGATCCAGGCTTATAGCCGGCCTTTTTGATTGCTGTCAAAATGGTTTCAATAGCGTCTTCTGTACCTTCAAATGTAGGTGCAAAGCCACCTTCATCTCCTACAGCGGTAGACAAACCTCTATCGTGCAATATTTTCTTCAACGTGTGGAATATCTCGGCCCCCCAACGCAATGCTTCCGAAAAAGAAGCAGCCCCTACAGGCATAATCATAAATTCCTGAAATGCAATTGGAGCATCAGAATGCGCACCACCGTTGATTATATTCATCATCGGAATAGGTAGCGTATTGGCATTCACCCCGCCGATATAGCGGTACAAGGGTTGACGGCTTTCTTGAGCAGCTGCTTTAGCAACAGCTAAGGAAACTCCTAAAATAGCATTTGCTCCCAATTTACCTTTGTTTTCTGTACCATCAAGGTCAATCATAAGCTTGTCTATGGCATTTTGTTCGAAAACATCTACACCTTCCAACGCCTTAGCAATCTTGGTATTTACATTTTCAACAGCCTTCAAAACGCCTTTACCCAAATATTGTTTTTTATCACCGTCACGTAACTCTACTGCTTCGTGAGCACCCGTAGATGCACCGGATGGAACCGCTGCGCGACCTACAAAACCATTTTGTGTAGTAACATCCACTTCAATTGTTGGATTTCCGCGCGAATCCAAGATTTGCCGCGCATGAACATCGATAATTAAACTCATTTTTTATACTAGGATTTATGTTAAATTTCAAACTTTACTTAGTGTATTTTGGACACTAATATATTAATTTTTATCAGCAAATCAAAATTACAAAATAATGCTGACATGATGGCGTATATCATTCAAAACAAAAAAGTCTCAAACCTTTCGCAGATTTGAGACTTTTTATATTTATTCTTTAGGCCTTAACCATGTCAATGAAGTCATCGAACAAATAGCGGGAGTCATGTGGACCTGGTGATGACTCGGGGTGATATTGCACCGAAAATGCTTTTTTGCCTTTCACACGAATACCTTCTATAGAATTGTCGTTCAGGTTCACGTGCGTAACCTCTACATCGTCCGACTGCTCAATATCCGTTCTAACCACTCCAAAGCCATGGTTCTGAGATGTAATTTCACAACGATTTGCGATCACGTTTTTCACGGGATGGTTTATACCACGGTGGCCATTAAACATCTTTTCGGTTCGGATACCATGTGCCAAGGCTAAAATCTGATGTCCCAGACAAATTCCGAACATCGGTTTATCTGCCGCAAGGATTTCTTTTACCGTATCGATCGCATATTCCATCGCTGCGGGATCGCCAGGACCATTTGAAACAAAATAACCTTCCGGATTCCAAGCTTCCATCTCCGCAAAAGGCGTCTTTGCGGGGAACACCTTAGCATATACATTGCGATCGTCGAAATTGCGTAAGATATTTCTCTTAATCCCCAAATCCAATACAGCAATACGTGTAGAAGCCTCTTCATCACCGTAAAAATAGGGTTCCTTCGTAGAAACAGAGGAGGACAACTCAAGGCCTTCCATGGAAGGAACCTTAGCCAGTTGTGCTTTCAGTGACTCAATATCCAAGTTCTCCGAAGATATAATTGCATTCATAACACCTTTATCCCGAATATGGCGAACTAAGGAGCGGGTATCAATATCCGATATACCCACCAGGTTTTCTTCTTCGAAATAACTTTGAATGGATTCGTCGGCCATCTTACGGCTATAATTGATATTATAATTTTTACAGACAAGACCTGCTATCTGTATCTTACCAGATTCGGTATCATCCTCATCAATACCATAGTTACCGATGTGGGCATTCGTTGTCACCATAATCTGTCCAAAGTAAGACGGATCCGTAAAGATCTCCTGATAACCGGTAGTTCCTGTATTGAAGCAAATCTCGCCTGTCGTGGTACCAATTTTTCCGGCAGCTTTGCCATGGTATACCGTTCCGTCTTCAAGAACTAAAATTGCTGGTAATTTACTGTAGTAGGTCATTCTTTATTTTAAATATTATATATACGATCGTTGTTACAAACTACTGGACATAAAAAAAGCCCCAATGGGCCATTCCTATCAATTAAAAGATTTGTCGATTTCATATCGACTATAGTGTCTGTTGGGATAAAATCAAAAACAACAATTTTCACGGGAGACAAAGGTAACAATAAAATCAAAAAGTAAAAATTAAAAAGTCAAAAAAACTTCGTTACTCCTCCACGACCTCTTGTACTCGACCAATCTGTCCATCCTCGAGGCGAACTTTGATGCCACGGTGGTGGAATGCTGCCGAAGTCAACAAGTCTTTGACCACTCCGTCGGTCAATCTTCCCGTACGCTGATCTTTCTTTAGCACAATATTGACTACCATACCCGGCTTAATATGTGCTCTTGTTTTTCCGTCCATATTCAATTTATTATTTAAACATCAAACCTACCGAAACATTAAAGTGCTGATGTTGAAAATCCTTATGCGGTGGATGGACATTTTTAGTCAGTTGCTGGTAAGCATAAGCTGCCGAAACTGTCCAGTCTGCTTTTGTGGGTCTTTCATGCAAATAAAAAAAACCTCCTTTAAAGAGGAACCCCCGATCATATTGGGCACTTAAGCGAGGAGCATACCCCCCATTCACCAATAATCCTATTTTGGATGTTGGCGTAAATTCACCAATCGGCAATCTCCCATCGACAAATATCGGAAAAAGATTTTGATCATATGTACGCTTGGTCTGGTCAGCATCATGCGGATCATTAGTTTGATAGGAACCCTGCAACCGTTCATTTCCTAATCCTAACCCCAAATACGCCCGATCTGCGAAGTTCTTACCGAATATAAAGTGCGCCGAATAACCGTTGAAAGCCCCTTTGTATCCTTCATTTGCAAAACCTAAATTCCCACCAGCCTGTGCGATAAAATACATCGTAGATTGAGCGAAGGCTCCATAACCTATAACTATTAGCAAAAGAGATCCTATTATTTTTTTCATCATCAGTTTAAAATTTTAAAAATCATTTCCCGCATGAGCTCACCATGCGTAGTATGCGGGCTTACATGCAATCCCTTGGATTTTAGATCATATTCATGCAGGACAGCAAAGACATCGAAAGTTTTACGTTTGTTGTAGTTCCGCGCAGCCATATCGTATTCCTTCGCTATATATGGACTGACCCCTAACACCTTGGCTATCGATTGAGGAGCCCTATCCGTCGCGTAGTGGTATTTTAAAATCCGTGTAAAATAGCCCCCCAATGAACCCAACACCACAACAAAAGGATTAGATTTGGGATTGGAGTCAAAGTAATCGATAATCTGAAATGCCTTGACTACATCCCGCCTACCCAACGCATTGTTGAGCTCGAAAACATTATAATCTTTACTTATACCGATATTATCCTCCACATCCTTTAAGGATATCTCACGATCTTTGGACACATTGAGGATCAATTTCTGCACTTCGTTGGCAACCTTAGACAGATCCGTACCGAGGTATTCAGCCATCAATGCCGCTGCTTGTGGATGAATACGTCCACCTTCCCGTTGCACCTCTTCGATAATCCATGGACCAATTTTATTATCGTACAATTTTTCCGATTCAAAAGCGACACCAATCTTATCTATTTGCTTAAACAGTTTTGTTCGTTTATCAAACTTTCCATGTTTATAAGCCAATACCAGAATGGTCGTCGGAGTCGGATTTTCGACATATTTCGCAAATAGCTCATCCGTCGACTTCCATTTTAAATTCTGGGCTTCTTTGACGATGATTACCTGATAATCACTTAGCATGGGGTATCGCTTAGCCGCGTTTACAATCGTCGAAAAATCAGCATCCTTCCCATAGAGAATTGTCTGATCGAAACCTCGCTGCGCTTCTTCCAAAACCGTTTGCTCGATGCGATCACTGACTAAATCAATATAGTAGGCCTCTTCCCCATGTAACAAATATAGGGGCTTAAACTTTCGTTGCTTGATATCCGATAATAGGCTATTGACATTCATACCGAGACGAAATTACTCATTTCGGAGTAAAAAACTATGCCTTTTCGATAGTTCCCTTATTATCATCCTATTTTTCGAATAAAAGTTAATTTCGTATCTTTGTACATGTTTAGGCCAACCCCTTTAAACTTACCGAGATATCCATTAAAACTGAAACGTATTAAGGATAAAATCTATGTATTTGATGAGTTGAGGAAAAAGAGTCTTTTACTTACACCTGAAGAGTGGGTTAGGCAACATTGGATACACCATTTATATACACAAAAGAATTATCCAAAATCGTTGATGCATATTGAAGGAGGCTTAAACTTGCATGGTCTGCAAAAAAGGACGGATTTAGTCATTTATAATAATCAAGGGCAAAAAATATTGATAGCAGAATTTAAGGCTCCTGAGGTCAAAATTAGTCAAAGAACTTTTGAGCAGATTAATAATTACAATATGATGCACAAGATTCCGTTATTATTGGTCAGTAATGGATTAGACCATTTTTTCTGCAAAGTTAATTTCCATAATAATCAATACGAGTTTCTTGAAGATTTGCCAAATTACATAAAGTAGACACAAATTATTTGATATTTTTACAAAAAACGCATTATATTAGTCCATTACTAACATAGCAAAAGATCAAAATGAATATAGATAAAAGTGAATTCAGAAAATATGCCATCAAGCATCACCGCATAGGAAGTCAACATGTTGATGGCTTTATCTCGAGAACCGAATCGAGTATTCCAACGAACTTAACACCATATATCGTGGAAGAGCGACAGCTAAATGTTGCACAGATGGACGTATTTTCCCGATTGATGATGGACCGCATTATCTTTTTAGGCGATGCTGTTAATGATCAAGTGGCCAATATTATCCAAGCCCAATTGTTATTTCTGCAATCTACTGATGCACAGCGCGACATCCAGATATATATCAATTCCCCAGGGGGAAGTGTATATGCGGGTTTAGGAATATATGATACCATGCAATACATTGCTCCAGATGTCGCAACGATATGTACAGGTATGGCGGCATCGATGGGCGCCGTATTATTGGTCGCAGGAGCCAAGGGCAAAAGAGCAGCGCTCAAACATTCTCGTGTAATGATTCACCAGCCTTCCGGAGGTGCACAAGGGGTCGCGGCAGACATGGAAATCAATCTAAGAGAAATGCTAAAAATCAAAGAGGAATTGTATACGATCATTGCTGAACACTCTGGACAATCTTACGACTGGGTAGAAAAATCATCAGATCGTGACTATTGGATGCGTGCCGCAGAGGCGAAAGAGTTCGGCATGATTGATGAGGTATTAGTACCAAAAAAAGAAAGCAAATAAAAAGAAGATGAGTAAAAGTAACAAAGATATATACTGCTCCTTTTGTGGGATTAGCAAAAATGAAGCGCTTATGCTCATTGCTGGGGATGGGGCACATATCTGTGACCGCTGTGTAACTCAAGCTGGTGAAATATTGGCCGAAGAGCTCAACCAACGCAAAAACAAGTCTCTCCAGACGACACTGAAACTGATTCGTCCCTTGGAGATTAAACAGCATTTGGATCAATATGTCATCGGACAAGATGAAGCCAAAAAGGTCATATCGGTTGCTGTCTATAACCACTACAAAAGGTTAAACCAAAAGACAAGTGCGGACGAAACCGAGATTGAAAAATCCAATCTTATTATCGTCGGAGAAACGGGTACCGGTAAGACACTCCTAGCGAAGACCGTCGCTAAGATTCTAAACGTCCCTTTTTCCATTGTTGATGCTACCGTATTGACGGAAGCTGGCTATGTGGGTGAAGATGTAGAAAGTATTCTGACAAGACTATTACAGTCTGCAGATTACGATGTCACTGCTGCAGAGCGGGGAATTATCTATATTGATGAGATCGACAAAGTTGCACGTAAAAGTGACAACCCTTCTATCACCAGGGATGTCTCTGGAGAGGGCGTACAGCAGGCTTTGCTGAAAATATTGGAGGGTACCAACGTCAATGTACCCCCCCAAGGCGGACGTAAGCACCCTGATCAAAAGATGATCTCGGTAAATACGAGCAATATCTTGTTTATATGTGGCGGCGCTTTTGACGGTATTCAGAAAAAAATCGCCAATCGTCTTAGAACACAAACGGTAGGGTATAAAATGAGTGAAGAGGAAGAGGATATCGACTTAAACAATCTCTACAAATATATTACACCGCAAGACTTAAAAAGTTTTGGTCTCATTCCAGAACTTATCGGACGTCTTCCCGTACTTTCATACCTCAACCCTTTGGATAAAGAGACGCTGCTCAGTATTCTGACAGAACCCAAAAATGCGTTGGTCAAACAATATATTAAGCTGTTTGAGTATGAAGGGGTGGAATTAAAGTTTGATCATGAAGTCTACCAATTTATAGTCGACAAAGCTTGGGAATTCAAACTAGGTGCTCGTGGACTGCGAAGCATTTGTGAGGCCATCATGCTGGATGCAATGTTTGAGATACCGACAACAAAAGAAAAAACACAAGAAGACACCTTGCATATTACGCTCGATTATGCAAAGACAAAATTTGCAAAATCGGACATCAAGAAACTAAAAGTTGCTTAAACATAAAAGCCCTCTGTAGAGGAGGGCTTTTATGTTTAATAAAAAATGGTTAACTTACTTCTATTATGACGAAGAAGAAAACCATCGAATCGCCTGTGCCTCCCGGTCTTGAAAACAAAGAAGACATCGTTAGAAACTGGTTACCACGCTATACGAGTAAGCCGCTCGATGAATTTGGTCAATATATCTTGCTAACAAACTTCTCCAACTACGTTCGGTTGTTTTCGGCTATGCATGAAGATGCATTGATTTATGGAGAAGACAAAGCCATGCAAGCCTGCACTGCCAATGGAATTACGATTATCAACTTTGGCATGGGTAGTCCCATGGCTGCTACAATCATGGATCTTTTGTCGGCTATAAACCCTAAAGCCGTCCTGTTCTTAGGGAAAACAGGAAGTTTAAAAAAGAAAATCGCTGTTGGCGAACTCATATTGCCTATCGCCGCCATACGAGGTGAAGGAACCTCCAACGATTATTTCCCCAGCGAGGTACCTTCACTCCCAGCCTTTGCCTTACAAAAGGCAATATCGACCACTATCCGGGACCATGAAAGGGACTACTGGACCGGAACAGTTTACACCACCAATAGAAGAGTATGGGAACATGACAAAAAATTTAAAAAATACCTAAAAACTATTCGTGCAATGGCCGTAGATATGGAGACCGCAACCATATTCAGCGTAGGATTTGCCAACAAAATCCCTACGGGCGCTTTATTATTGGTATCCGACCAACCGATGATACCGGAAGGCGTGAAAACAATAGAAAGTGACCTCAAGGTCACCGAAAAATATGTGCAAACTCATCTGACTATCGGAATAGAAGCACTAAAGCAATTAATTAACGATGGTTTAACTGTAAAGCATCTAAAGTTCTAAAAAGCTAATTACCCTACATTTTGAATTTTGAATTTTTATATTATCTTTGCATTGTGCTACCAATAATAGTACTTCTAATCAACACCTTTTTATCGGTCTTGATTTATAAAGAAGTGGCGAGAGACTGGCTCAATGACCCACTGGCAACCATCAAACAACGAGTTGAAAAGGTGCCAATTCCTGTCCAAAGCATTATTGATTTGGAGTATATAAATAAAAAAGGCTATGACACCAGAAATTAACACACATTTAGTTGGTTCCCTTTTGATAAGGACGAGGTACGGATTCCTATGCTGCGGCATGATGCGAATGCGCTAGTCGTCCCTGTATGAACAACCTTTCCTATTGTGCATGTGATGGAACTTTATACAGGTATTACGACGACCCAATTTTGATGCACAATAGTAAACGATAAACTTTACACTTTTTAATTTAAAAAAAATGGCAGATAAAAATTTGAAATTCGAGACACTACAAGTACACGCCGGTCAAGTGCCTGATCCAACTACAGGAGCTAGAGCCGTGCCTATTTATCAAACAACATCTTTTGTATTTGACAATGCAGAGCATGGTGCCAATTTGTTCGCATTGAAACAATTCGGCAACATCTACACACGCATCATGAACCCGACGACTGATGTGTTTGAAAAAAGAGTAGCGGCATTAGAAGGAGGTGTAGCAGGACTAGCTGTTGCCTCCGGACAAGCAGCACAATTTATTGCGCTAACAAACATTCTGGAGAGTGGCGACAACTTTGTAACTGGTTCGAACCTTTATGGCGGAACTTACAATCAATTTAAGGTATCCTTCAAAAGATTAGGTATCGAAGCTCGTTTTGCGAAAGATGCAGAGCCTGAGGAAATCGAAGCTTTGATTGATGAAAAGACAAAAGCGATCTATGTAGAAACCATCGGAAATCCGAGCTATAATATTCCAGACTTCGAACGCATCGCTGCTATAGCGCGCAAGTTTGATCTACCATTTATTGTAGACAACACTTTCGGCACAGCTGGATACCTATTTAAACCATTGGAGCACGGTGCGAATGTCGTGGTACAAGCCGCAACAAAATGGATTGGTGGACATGGAACTAGTATAGGTGGGGTAATCGTCGATGGAGGTAACTACAATTGGGGCAATGGTAAATTCCCACAGTTTTCGGAACCATCGGAAGGTTACCATGGCTTAGTATTCTCGGAAGTATTTGGCGAAAATGGACCATTTGGTAATATACAATTCATCATCAGAGCGCGTGTCGAAGGTTTACGTGATTTTGGCCCCGCTCTTTCTCCATTCAACTCTTTCTTATTGAACCAAGGTTTGGAAACCCTATCCTTACGCGTGCAACGCCACGTGGACAATACGTTGGAAATCGCACAATGGCTAGAGGCTCATCCACAGGTAGAAAAAGTGAGCTATCCCGGCTTGAAGAGTCATCCCTATCACCAAAATGCACAAAAATACCTTAAAAATGGATATGGAGCAGTATTGTCATTTACCATCAAAGGTGGGGCAGAAAAAGCCAACGATTTCATCGATGCTTTAGAGCTGATTAGTCATTTGGCAAATGTTGGTGACACCAAATCACTGATTATTCACCCTGCAGCGACCACGCACCAACAGCTATCGGAAGAGGCACAACGCCAAGCTGGTGTATATCCAGGGCAATTACGCCTAGCAGTTGGTATAGAGCATGTCGATGATATCAAAGATGATTTACAGCAAGCATTTGACAAAATCAAGTAGTCCTTTTGGACTATTTGATTTTCTTACATTTTGTGATGCAAAATTATCGGCTCTGCCGTATGGAGACTTTCTGTTAAAACACACTATTCGCAATCAACAAGGATTAGAAACTGCATAAAAATTTAAAATGAGTAAGAAACTTACCATAGGTATGTTTGGATTTGGTGTCGTAGGGCAAGGTTTATACGATATTATAAAGACGAAGAATCTAAACCTTGAAATCAAAAAGTTTGTCATTAAGAATGCCGACAAAAAACGTAGCTTGCCGGCAGAACTGTTCACTACAGATGCCAATGCTATTCTGGAAGACGCGGAAATCAACACCGTAGTAGAACTAATAGACGACGCTGAAGCTGCTTTTGAAATAACTTCCCGTGCCTTGAAATCGGGTAAAAATGTAGTTTCGGCAAATAAAAAAATGATTGCCACCCATCTCGAGGAATTAGCGAATATACAACAAGAACATGGCACATCATTATTATATGAGGGCTCGGTATGTGGAAGTATTCCCATCATTCGAAATCTGGAAGAATACTATGACAACGAACTCTTGCACTCGATAAGTGGCATATTCAACGGCTCATCAAACTACATCTTATCCAAGATATTCAATGAAAACCAAAGTTATGAATCGGCATTAAAAAAAGCACAGGAATTGGGATTTGCAGAAACAGATCCTATACTGGATGTAGGCGGATACGACCCCAAGTATAAATTAGCGATCGTTGCATCTCATGCATACGGCATATACATCAATCCGGATAAAATATTAAATCTTGGTATTGATAAGTTAAACGATGTGGACATCCGATACGCTAAAGAAAAAAACTTCAAAATCAAGCTGATCCCTTTAGCCAAAGAAAGTTCTAACGGCGAGGTCGTCCTCTATGTATTACCAAAATTCATTACCAAGGAAAACATTTTGTACAATGTAGAGAATGAAAATAATGGTGTATTGGTAAAGGCAGCTTTTGCTGACGAACAGTTTTTCTTCGGAAAAGGTGCCGGAGGGCATCCAACAGGATCGGCGGTACTATCCGATATTGCGGCCTTACGTTATGACTATCGCTACGAATACAAAAAGCACCTGGAAGCATCTCAGCTTACCTACACTACGGATTACGAACTAAAGGTGTACTTCCGGTACGACGATGAAGATGTATTAGAAAATATAAAATTCAACACCATACTAGAACGTTTTTACGGTGAAGAATCGAAATACGTCATCGGCATCATCAACCTACAAGAGATTATCAGTAAAAGGGATTTAATCAACCAATCTGGTTATTTCTTAGCCGAGATATTGTAGTATTTAATAGTCTTTTGACTTACGTACATGAAAACAACCCTCGTAAAACCACGAAAATTTATTCCCGAAGATCTCGAAATCCGTTGGGAAGTCTTAGAGCCACTGTTCCTGGAATTGAAAAACCAATCCCTCGACACAGTCCAAGACTTAGAAAGATGGCTTCAACACCGTAGCGAATTAGATGCTGTCCTCAGCGAAGACTATGCTTGGCGGTATATTAAAATGACCTGCAACACAGCGGATCAAAAACTGGCCGAAGACTTTCAATATTTTGCTACGGAAATAGAACCGAAGATGGCACCTGTCAACAACGAGCTGGATAAAAAGCTGGTCAGCTCTCCTTATATTGATCAGTTAAAAGGAGAAGGTTATAGCATCTATCTACGCAAGGTAAAGAAGTCCTTGGAAATCTTTCGGGACGAAAACATCCCTTTGTTTACCGAAGTCCAATTGAAGCAACAGGAGTATCAAACAATTGTGGGAAGTCTGTCTGTTGAAATTGACGGAAAAGAAATGACCTTACAGCAGGCTTCCACCATCTTGCTCGAAAACAATCGCAATAAGCGAGAACAAGCATGGCGTATTATCAACGACAAAAGATTAGAGAAAAGGGAACAATTAGATGCCCTATTCGACGATCTGGTCAAGTTACGTCATAAAATTGCCAAAAATGCAGGGTTTGAAAATTTCCGAGATTATATGTTTACCGCTATGGGTCGATTTGACTATACGGTCGACGACTGCGAAAACTTTCACCGAACCGTCCGAGAGGTGGTTGTTCCCGTATTACAAGAATTTGCTCGCGAACGAAAGGACAAATTAAATCTAGCTGTACTGAAACCATGGGATATGTCTGTTGATTCGGAAAACCTCCCTCCTCTCAAGCCATTTTCATCCGGCGAGGAGTTGATCAACAAGACCGAGGAAGCCTTCAGCAATATACACCCTTATATAGGGGAGTGTATTCGTACCATGCGAACTAACAATCTATTTGATGTAGAAAGCCGTATGGGTAAAGCTCCAGGAGGTTATAACTACCCACTCTATGAATCTGGCGCTCCTTTCATCTTTATGAATGCAGCAGGGACGCTAAGGGACCTGACTACAATGGTACATGAAGGTGGACATGCTATCCATACGTTTATTTCAGCCGATTTAGCATTAACAGCATTCAAAGACTTACCAAGTGAGGTGGCGGAACTAGCATCGATGTCGATGGAACTGATCTCTATGGACCAATGGAACTTATTTCTGAGCAATCCCAAGGATTTGGCACGCGCCCAAAAAGAGCAACTTCAAGATGCGCTATCCACGCTGCCTTGGGTAGCTACGATTGATAGCTTCCAACATTGGATATACACTCATCCCGAACATACAGCCCAGGAAAGGAAGGAAGCTTGGTTAGCTACATACCAAGAGTTCGGCCACGGTTTTACCAATTGGGATGAATTAGAAGAAGCCGAGACCTACTTATGGCATAAGCAACTCCATATATTTGAAGTTCCATTTTACTACATTGAATATGGCTTCGCTCAACTAGGTGCAATAGCCGTATGGAAGAATTATCTGGAGGACAAAAAGGAAGGTATTGAAAGATATTTGAAAGCCTTAAAACTAGGTTATACCCGATCTATTCCGGAAATATATGCAGCGGCAGGAGTAGAATTTGACTTTAGCAAGGAATACATCCGTAACCTCACTGATTTTCTACTCAAAGAAGTTAAAAAACCTTAAATAAATTGGTTTGATTCGCTTTTATGCCTACTTTTATAATTGATCTTTTATGTATTTCAATTATGAGAAAGTGGTTTAGTATGTTTTTTCTGACATTGCTTGCCAAATTAGTAGCAGCGCAGTCAGGTGACGAGGTAGAGAAGGCTTCTCCAACAGGCGCAATAATTATTGGAGGATTATTGTTGATCGTTGTAATCTTTATGCTTTATAATAGACAAAAAAGAAAATATAATGATTAAAAAAGGTCGGGACAAAGTTCCGACCTTTTTTGTACTGTTATTCTTTATCTTTCAATTTATATTTATCCATCAACATTTGAACATCAACGGTCGGCAAACCGATGGTTTGAGCAGTATGGGGTACGCTCCAGTTATTTTTTTTCAGTTTATGGATTAAAAACTGCTGTTCGGCATGCTCCTTAAATGCTTGATAGTTATCCATGCTATCTAAGCTCAAACTTGGGATATCATGACTGCCATTTACCCCGTGGGTAGATACCGAAGGGTTGGCAAAATTGCACACATCACTATCGGAGATCACTTTGCCACTAAGGATAATTAATCGCTCGACCATATTACGCAGCTCCCGAATATTACCTGTCCATGGCAATTCCTGCAGCGCTTTCATAGCACTCGCTGTGAATTCTTTGGTCGGAATATTGTAATCGCCACAAATCTCTTCGCAAAATGACATAGCTAGCTGTGGAATATCTTCACGACGTTGCTCCAATGAAGGCACATCGATAAGTATTACACTAAGACGATGGTATAAGTCCATTCTGAAATTACCTGCATCTATTTCTTTCAACAGATCCTTATTTGTCGCAGCAATCACACGAACATTTACCGTGATCTCCTTATCCCCCCCTACCCGAGTAATTTTATTTTCTTGCAATGCACGAAGAACTTTAGCTTGGGCAGATAGACTCATATCTCCTATTTCATCCAAAAACAACGTTCCTCCGTTTGCCTGTTCGAACTTGCCAATGCGTTGTTTTATTGCAGAGGTAAATGCACCCTTCTCATGTCCAAACAATTCCGATTCGATAAGTTCTGAAGGTATCGCGGCACAGTTGACCTCGATAAGAGCAGAAGATGACCTATTTGATTTCTCATGCAACCAACGAGCGACCAACTCTTTTCCTGATCCGTTTGCCCCCGTGATAAGTACTCTTGCATCTGTAGGAGCAACTTTATCGATACAATCCTTAATCAAAGAAATACTTTCCGAATCACCTAAGATTTCCTTCGTCTTGGAAACCTTACGTTTCAACACCTTAGTTTCCTTCACCAAGGACTCCCGTTCTAACCCATTACGTACCGTAATCAACAGCCGATTGAGGTCAAGCGGCTTTTCCAAAAAATCATAAGCACCCTTCCGAGCCGCTTCGACAGCGGTTTCGATCGTAGCATGACCCGATATCATAATGAATGGGGTATCAGAAATTCCTCGAGCGGCTTCCAACACTTCCATTCCATCCATCTTATTCATCTTTATATCGCACAGCACAAGATCTATTTTTTCCTTCTTCAGTACATCTAAACCATCTACACCGCTATCTACATCCAACACCTTATAGCCTTCGTATTCCAAAATATCACGGAGAGAGCTACGTATGGGGCGTTCGTCGTCTATAATCAATATTGTAGTCATATAAAAAATAATAAAATGGCAAAAATAAAAAAGAAGCAAACCTTATAAGCCGGGTTCTGTACTCCCTCGTTTGAACCGAAAGAATTTCTATCATTTATCTAGTCCCGCAATCACTCACGGGATCCATCAACCTACCCTTCGCAGATCTCGACAAGTCGAGAGAAGACGAGCAGCCTTCGAATTCTACGATCTATTTGGTCTTTCAACACACGAGGTTTACCGTAATGCATGTCACCATACAAGACCGTGAGCTCTTACCTCACGTTTTCACCCTTATCCATCAGCTGATGGACGGTATATTTTCTGTGGCACTTTCTGTCTACTGCATAGCAGCAGCCTTCCCGTTAGGAAGCGTGTTGCTCTATGTTGCCCGGACTTTCCTCTCTTCCGATAAGGAACAGCGATAGAACCGGTTTGCTCCATCTGCAAATTTAGAGAATTAAAGTTGGTAAAAGCTATTTTTTCGTATGAATTGTTAAATAGCATATAAAACCGATCAAAGAACATATTACATTTTTCCCCACCTCGTTAGAAACACGCTCTTATACCAACTTTTATTATTTTGAGACTAAATCGGGTATCTATCAACTGGAATCAAACCTTTTTCCCTCTCGTCGGTTTTATTAATAAAAAACAGACAATCGGATTAGGGATCTTTACCAGAAAGAAAACATGACAGATAGAATTGATCAACCTTTAACATACCGCTATCTTTTGGAAAAAACGGAAAGCCCTTTTTGGGCATTTGCTATTCATGATGGTCACCATATTGCGTCCTCCCTATTGGACCACCTGCTTATAGACGAAGAATCAAGACTCCGCGAAGAAGATCCCTATACGGCGATTTTGGCGGAGCTACCTTTCAATAGGTTTATTTCAGCAACGTCCAGATTCCAGCTGGATATCAACCGTAGTAAACAGGATGCGATCTACCTAAAGCCCGAACAAGCATGGGGACTTGACGTTTGGAGAAAAGATATTCCAAAAAAATGGATTAATCAATTACATGACAACTATGATAAGATCTACCGTACTATCGACGAAGAGATAAAAAAGACAATTAGCAAATATGGCTACTTCATCATTTATGATATCCATAGTTACAACGCAAAGCGAGATGGATCACGGTCCGTTGTGGACGAGACGAGTAACCCTCAAATCAATATTGGCACAGCCTATAACCATAGCAAGTGGACCAAACTGACCAGCATATTCATCCAAGCCTTACAAAAGATAGATCAGGATATCCCCTCTTTCGATGTTCGTGAAAACATCAATTTTAAGGGAGGTTATTTATCGCAATACATCAATGCACGCTATGGAGAAAAGGGTTGTGTATTCTCTATTGAATTTCGGAAAGATTTTATGGACGAATGGACAGGGTTGCTGTATCCAGAAAAGCTACAAGAATACAAGCAATTGTTATTACATACTGTTGATTCCTTAGCCAATTACTTCGCCCGTGAAACCGGTATAAATTGTCCTTCACAAAAAACATAAATAATTCATGCCTGTCCGTGGTAGGCGGGCAAGCTTCAAATAGTTATTCCAATGAAAAACGCACGTAAAACACTAGATAACCTTCTTCAAAAGATAAACACACGCGACGCTTTTCATGTACAAATACCTGTGAAGAATAAATTGGTATTTAACAAAATTTCGCCCTATATATTTATTTACAGCGAAGAAGAAAAGAAAGACCCGATGTTGTCCGAGTTGGTTAAATCGGAGTATACTTATCTCATCATCAGAGACAAAAGCTTTGATTTTTCCTTTTGGATACCACCGATCATGCAAAAACTTGTAGAAACTTTCGGATCATGCTTAATCATAGAAGCTTGGACTGCTACGGATCTTCAGGAAGAGGACGTACAGATTCATGTCTCCCGAAAGAATGCATTGACAATAGGCCAGTATCTGGATAAACAATTGCAAGCTGAGGGTGTGGTATCTGTGGTAAAACTGGTTGCCGGATCTAAAAAATCCTTTCCCACCAAAGTGGCTCCATTAATTGGTTTATATGATAAAAAGGACAACCAAATTTTACACTTAGGTCTGGGCATACGTCCCAATTACCTCATGGACAATAAAAACAAAATTCTTCCTATTGTATTACGACAATTCCGTGAAGCCCTATCGCGGAGTTTATCGAAAACATTCTTTGAATTCGTCCGCATACATACCACATCCAAACCCACAGCATTTAAGATCAACCATCCCAACGAATTAATACCACTGGTCTGGGAAATCGATCAGAAACTCTGCAAAGAAAGTTTACGCTTTGACTTCTTACTACTCATCACACCGACGAATACCCACGAGGCGTGGCTACAATTCAAAAAAGACAATTACCGTAAACCTCCCATATTCCACTATCGACCCATGCCGATCGACCCCGACATTGTCAAACGCAACCTTTATAATCTCCCCATCGAAGATCTTTATGATCCGACGATTGCCTATCTGTTTCGGGATAAACGGAAAGAATTGGATTGGATGATGAGTATGCTAAGTGAACGAGGCACGGAGGGTTTTATGTTAGGCAGTTTACAATTGTTTGGTAATGTCAGCGAAAAACTTTTGGATAAAGCTAAAGCTATTTTAACCATTACGGCTTACGATACCCTTCCGAAAGATCGGGAGGACGAAATCGTATATGCCGAAGAGTTTGCTCATCTGGCACAACAGGAAATAAACTATTTAAAAGCTCAAGAACCGCAGTTTAATACCACGGTGCGAATAAGAGATGATATTTACGGTGTGATGGTCAACCAAGGCGTACTCAATATCAGTAAACAATATATGCTCCCACGAAAGCGGGTAAATGCACTCCTACAACACGAGGTAGGCACACACATCGTGACCTATTTCAATGGAAAGCAACAGCCTTTCAATCTCTTTCGCCTAGGAGTGCCGGGTTACGAAAAGCTACAGGAAGGCCTAGCTGTGCTTGCTGAGTATATGGTCGACGAACTTACAAATGATAGATTGCGTGTACTCGCTGGTCGAGTTGTTGCTGTACACCATATGCTAGGTGGAAATAAATTTATCGACACCTTTGCCCTTTTAGTCGAACAGCACCAATTCGATAAGAAAACGGCGTTCCAAATGACTATGCGGGTATACCGTAGCGGTGGCCTAACCAAGGACGCACTATACTTAGAGGGGTTAATCGAATTAGTCAACTACATCAAAGAGGGAAATGATATCAATCTACTGACCATGGGTAAAATTCGGAAGGACTATATACCCATTATACAAGAACTAATGCTAAAAGGAATGTTAAACGCTCCTGTATTGATACCGAGGTACCTTACTCCTCCTTATATCACCAAGCTGGAAACACTAAAAAAAAGTAAGGGAATATTTCAAATGATACAATAATTCCATCTATTCATCTATGAAACCATCATCATTTATTCAATCACACAGAGGAATGAATAAATCCGATAGCTTTATCACCATTAAAAAAAAACCGAGTGTAGCGAGCTCATTTATACCATTGAAATCTCACACTCATAAATAATTATATACGATGAAAATAGCATTTGTCATCAATCAGACGCATAAAGAAGACGTCAACTTTACCACTACGCTACTGGCACATAAAGCCTTACAATTAGGTCATGAAATCTTCTATATCGGCCTAGCTGATTTTTATTATGGGGCGAACTCGCTCCTTGGTGCACATGCCCGGCATGTGTTGCCTTCTCTCAACATCACGAATACCGCTACACTTATTCAAACGGTTAGAAGTACCGAAAAAAAACTATGTCTCCTTAGCGACATTGATGTACTATGGTTGCGTTTTGATCCCGTATTGGACATGATCAACAGACCTTGGGCTGCTGCTGCTGGATTGCAGTTCGCCACGCTAGCACAACAACAGGGCCTTTTGGTCATCAACAATCCAGAAGCACTCACAAAAGCGAGCAATAAGTTATACTTAGATAATTTTGACGAATCCATACAGCCTAAAACAATTGTGACACGAAGCTATGATGATGTACTTCATTTTTTTAGCGAGCAGCACGAAAAAATCATCCTCAAACCGCTAAAAGGTTCCGGCGGGAAAAATGTATTCTTTATCAACAAAGAAAATGCACAAAATCTAAAACAAACCGTGGAAGCCATAGGCCGTGATGGATATGTCATCGCCCAGGAATATTTGCCCGAAGCTGCTCGGGGTGATATTCGGTTTTTCCTTTTAAATGGAAAACCCATACAGGTGAATGGAAAATATGCCGCAGTACATCGCGTACAACAGGCTAACGAAATTCGGAGTAACCTCCATCAGGGAGGAAAAGTACAAGAAGCCGAAATTAACGACGGCATACTGCATACCGTTCAGAAAGTCGCCGCGCAATTGGTGAAAGACGGCATGTATCTGGTAGGCCTAGACATTGTGGGAGACAAGATTATGGAGATCAATGTATTTAGCCCGGGAGCACTATATCACGCCGAACAGATCCACCAGGAAGATTTCTCCGGAGCCATTATCCGGGATTTGGAACGAATGGTTAAAGAGAGAGGAAAAATCAAAAATTAATACATTCAAAAATTTAACAATTTAATAATCGTATATTCTCCTTGCAAAGCAGTATTATATCTACTTTTGCAACAATCAGTTATTTTTGTATTTTTGCTATAAATCAATTATAATGAATATGTCTTCTCACCCGTCTGACCAACAATTAGCCGGCTCCCTTTCCGAAGGGTCTGTGGAAGCATTTCGTATATTATATGAGCGGTATCACCAATCCGTGTATGCCAACATTTTTAAAATTATTAAAGCCCCCACACTCGCCGAAGATATTCTTCAAGAAGTATTTGTTGCTTTATGGCAAAACCGTTTCCGAATCAAAACAGACCAATCCATAGCGGGTTGGTTATTTGTTGTAAGTTATAACAAATCTTGCTCTTTGTTGAAACAGAAAGTGAAAAGCTCTTTGTACTACGTCGAGAGTTATGATTCGTATGACAATGTTATCCATGAAGACAGCATTGACGAAGAGATGTATGCTACGCAATTGGGAATTATAGAAGAAGCTGTCAATGCATTATCTTCCCGCAAAAAAGAAGTTTTCAAACTTTGTCGCTTTGAAGGAAAACCTAAAGAAGAAGTGGCATTAATTATGGGTATTTCTCCCGAATCGGTTAAAGATTATTTAAAACAATCCAATCGCGCAATAAAAGATTATATTTCACTAAAATACCCCCATATCAGTGTATGCACTCTACTTATTGGGATGTTTTCAGACAGATTTTAATTTTTTTTAAAAAAATCCATCCCCTTTTTTAACATCTTGTGTATTTACTTATAGAATATCAATCAAGATTCAACTTTGATGCAGATATTTATATAAGATACCGGTATTATTTTTTAACAAGAGTATTGCCGAAGATCAAAAAACAGATTATGAGTAACATGCAACGAATAACACATCTTGTGAACAAATTTTGGAATAAAACTGCGACTGTTGAAGAACGTCGGGAACTATTGGATTATTTCGAAAAACACCATACAGAACTAAAAGATCAAATGGAAAAAGAATTCCATTTGTTGAAAGAGGAATTTTCAAACATCCATTTATCTGAAAAACGATCATCCGAGCTTTTTCAGTCTATCAAAAAAACGACAGGTATCAATGATATCAAACCTCAACCATTGGTTGCACGCAGGATTAAGCCGCTGATTCAGTTGTCAGCAGCAGCCATTTTACTGTTTTTCTTGACATGGTCTGCTTACCAGATCTTTATAATAGTACCTCCTTCAGTTTCCATATCGGATAAAGAAAATTTAGCTTCCTCCACAACGGAAATTGTATACCAGACGAATGATGGGGAACATGAACAAAAGATCGTATTAGAAGACGGCTCTATTGTTACGCTCTATCCAGGAAGTACTCTTTCCTATCATACTCATTTTGATGCACATGCTAGGAATCTTGATCTCGAGGGTTTGGCTAAGTTTGAGGTAGCGAAGGATTCCCTACGGCCTTTTACCGTTCTAGCCAATGGCTATACCACAACCGCGCTCGGTACGGTATTCATTATCAACACAAAAGAAGCGGATATGGTCAAAGTAAATTTACTTTCGGGTAAAGTCGTCGTCCGCTCTACGGTAAGCAGTCGTCTTACATTGGAAGATACATATTTGCATCCCGGGGATGAACTGGCTATTAATCTATCTGCCGGTAATTGGGCCGTCCATAATACTACTACATCCGATAACCTAACTCAAGGCAAATTAGTCTCGGCGAAACCCAAAATCATAAACAGCGAGGATATTCTGATATTTAACAAAACGCCTTTGGAAGAAGTATTTGCTAAAATAGGTAAGAAATATGGGTATAGTATCCATATCCAGGAAGCTAACATAACCAATCTTTCTTTCACCGGTAACTTTAAAGAAACAGATTCGTTGTCCACCATCATGAATATTATATGTACCATGAATGATTTAGTATACCATAAAGAAGAAGATAAACTTCGGATTACCAAAAAGTAGTTTACCCCACAAATATCGAATAAATGTAATCGACAAAACTTTGTCGCAAGGCTTTTTATGCCTCAAAATTAAAACGAGATAAATATATATTATGAGAGAAACCAACAAACCATTATTCATTTTGAGTCTACTCGTACTCTTGTTCCCTGCTCATCTGTTGGCACAGCAATCCACATTTGTACGGGGCACTGTACTCGATCAATCGGGGCAGCCATTAATAGGTGTATCCATCGCGGTAACAGATAGCATCCAAACCACTATTGGCAAAGCCACGACAGATGAACGTGGTCTATTCACGATAAGGGAATTATCCGGAAACAAGAAGTACAATTTTACATTCAATCGGATTGGTTACGAGCCTTATACTGAAGCCGATTATTTAGTAAAACAAGGTGACAACAACTCGTTGTTGGTACGGCTCAATGAGGTTAATGAAGATCTAGAAGAGGTTGTTGTTGTAGGATTTGGTACACAACGCAAAGTCACGCTCACAGGATCTATCGCTTCTGTCCAGACAAAGGAGCTCAAACAATCGGCCGTATCGAATCTTTCCAGCGCCCTGGTGGGTAGACTACCAGGCCTGATCGCCCGCAATGATACGGGTGAGCCCGGACAAAGCGGTTCCAACATTTGGCTTCGAGGCCAGTCCACCTACTCGAGCAGCAATGGCCCCCTTATTATGGTCGATGGTGTACCCCGGGACGGTTTTGGATTTATCGATCCAAACGAAGTCGAATCCATTACCATTTTGAAAGACGCCTCTTCTACAGCCGTATATGGTGTACGAGGAGCCAATGGCGTCGTATTGGTCACGACCAAAAGAGGACAGCAACTGGATAAACCTTCTGTGGAATTCAATATAGAACGTGCCGTACAAAGTCCTACCCGACTGCCCGAATACCTCAATTCCATGGATTTTTTCCGATACCATCGTATGGGCCTTATCAATGACGGCAAACTGGCAGAGGCCGAGAAATACACCAACGAATACATTGCCCGATATGACCAATCACAAGGATGGCTGCCCGACCTGGAATACAACTATCTGTATCCCAATGTCAACTGGATAGACGAAATGCTCAAAGAAACCTCCGGCCGTCTCACAGCCAATGTCAACGTCAATGGAGGTACAGCAAAGACGCGATATTTTGTTTCAGGATCTTACTTTACTGAAGACGGTATATACAACCACGAAGAAGCTGTAGAAGAATACAATGTACAAGCCCGTGAGCAACGATTCAATTTTCGATCAAATATCGACATGGAAATCAGCAAATGGTTCAGTGCCGAACTAGGTCTGGCGACTATTGTACGCAATAGGAATTATCCACTAATAGGATCACAAGATTTCTTCACATTGCTCAAATCCACTCCCCCTTGGGCTATGCCTATATTCAACCCTGATGATTCTTTTGGAGAAATGCGGGATCAAAATAATCCTTATGCACAACTTACAGGGAGGGGATATCGGCGCCTGATGAATAGTTACTTACAGGGCACCGTCGGTGTTACCGCCAACCTGAGTTTCCTCTTAGAAGGTTTATCTGCGAGAGCACGCTTTTCTTACGACGCTACTAGCAACGGCGGATATAATAGGGAAACAAACTATTGGTCCTATCTCTATCAGGGATATGGTAACTACGAACGTATCAAAACCGGACAGGATTTTCTAGGCTATGGACTAGCAAACGACTATTGGGCCATGCACACTAATCCGGAGTTTTACCTAAATTACAGAAAACGTATCAATGACCACAATATATCGGGGATGTTCCTCTACCGCTTGACCAGTAATAGCTTACGTTCAAGCACTGCCGTAGAAGCTCTGCCTCGTCGTGAACAAGGTATAGTCGGCCGCTTTACCTATGGATATGCGGACAAGTATTTCGCCGAGGCCAATTTTGGATATAACGGCTCTGAAAACTTTGCTCCTGGGCACAGATGGGGCTTTTTCCCTTCAGTATCTGTAGGCTGGGCTATCAACAAGGAAAATTTTCTTAAAGATATAGATGCATTGCAATTGCTAAAAATCCGACTTTCACATGGAACAGTTGGTAATCAGGACCCCGGTACTCGCTTTGCCTACCAAAGTCGGTGGAACTTATCTGCGGGAGGCTATAGCTTTGGCGAGAATTATGACAATACCATGGGTGGAGCGATTGAAGGTGTTATCGGTAATCAGCTGGTTACCTGGGAAACAGCTAATATGACCAATTTAGGATTTGATTTATTGCTCCGCAAAAATCTATTGGAAATTACGGGTGACGTTTTTTATGAACGTCGTTCAGGTATCTTTACCGAATCTACACGTGTAACGTCCGGATTGATTGGGATTCCGACAGCAAGTCTGCCTACATTGAATGCCGGGGTTGTTGAGAACAAAGGCTTTGAGTTCGATGTCAAGCATATCAAAGCATTGAACGAAAATCTCTCCTACCATCTGCGGGCTAATTATACTTTTGCAAAAAATAAGATACTGGATTATCTGGAACCTCCTGTATCGGATAGACCTTGGCAGATGCGCAAAGGCAGACAGATCAGTGAAATCATTACCCACGTATCCGAGGGTTATTTCCAAAGTATGAACGATTTCAGCAACTACCCCTCACAGGCTGGATTCGGAGCAGCACAACCGGGAGATATCCGGTATAAGGATATTAATAATGACAACATGATAGATGACTATGACCGTACATACACGGGCAAACTCTCCGAACCCAACCAGATACTGGGCTTTGCGGGAGGTATAAATTACAAAGGTTTCGACATGAGTTTCCTTTTCCAAGGCGGCTTTGGCAGATACGTATTCATTGACGGCAATACATTATTTGGCAATCAATATGCTTTCCGGAATATCATGGCTGATCTCTATGGCAACTCCTGGACTCCGGAAAATACCAATGCCAAATACCCACGTCCCATGAGTTTAAACACAACTAACAATACAATGAAAAGCACACATTGGCTGATGAATGGAAATTATGTGCGTTTGAAAAATGTGGAGTTTGGCTATGTGTTGCCACAAAAACTGACCTCCCGCTTCGGAATACGTGAATTGAGGCTATATGTCAATGGCAACAATCTGTACACTTGGGATCATCTCAAGTTGTTCGACCCGGAGGAAGCCAATGGCTCTCCGAAATATCCGTTGGTTTCTACATACAATGGGGGTATAAAAGTAAAATTTTAATGATGATGATAAAAACTACAAAAGCTATACATAAGATTTGCTTGGTCGCACTCGCACTAACTGCGGCCTCATGCGCTAAATATTTGGATATCGTACCCAAAGAATTTCATCAGGAAAGTGACCTATTCTCTGATATCAAACAAGCCGAAAAAGAAGTGGCTGTCCTCTATAACCGTCTTCCATGGGATCACAATGCATCTGTAGGTGCATCGGGAATGACCATGGCCGCCGGATCGGACGAGGCGGTGCACAACTGGACCTCCGCTACTGCTGCTCTTCTTTATCTGCGGGGCGGATGGAATCCGGCAAATAACCCTTTGGGTAACTACAACGAAACATACGAACAAGTACGTATTGCCTATCGTTTTTTGGAAAATGTGGACAATGTGCCTATACTGGATGATCGACTCAAATACAGTTACCAAAATGAAATCATTCCTCGCTATAAGGCCGAAGTTAAGTTTTTAATTGCGTTTTACTATTTTGAGCTCTTCAAAAGATATGGAGCCGTACCAATCATTGATCGTTTTTATACGATCGAGGAAAACGATGTCCTGATACAAAAAGACCGTCGTCCTACAAACGAAGTGGTAGAGTTCATTGTCAACTTATGTGATGAAGCAGCGCTGGGCTTACCACTAAATTACGAGAATGATCCTAGAGAATTGGGTCGAGCGACCAAAGGCGCTGCACTAGCCTTAAAAGCCAAAACACTGCTTTATGCAGCAAGCCCGCTATTCAATGGTGGAGAGCTGGATGGACAATCTATCGCAGTCAATGGAGAACCTATTAAAAACACTTTGTTAGGAGTAAAAAACACAGATGGAACGCCTTTATTCAATCAACAATACGATCGGGAAAAATGGCGAATAGCTGCTGATGCGGCTATGGATGTCATTAACCTAGGTGAATACTCCCTCAGATCCGTACAAAGAGAACTATTCTACAATCGGGACTTTGAAGAGATGATCTTCTGGAAACAAGGTGGTGGCGCGAGCGGATGGGATGTTCCTTTAATGCCCAATGGAACTGACATTGGGGGGTCAGGCGCTTTGAGCCTTACACAAAACACCATCGATTCGTATGAGATGAAAAATGGTCTCCCTATAGACGATCCCAATTCTGGGTATGACGAAGACAGTTGGCAGACTGTTTCCATGCCCGTATACCGGAACCGGACATGGCAAAATGTCAATGTCACCATACGCGGAATGTATTACAACCGTGACCCCAGATTTTACACGGATGTATATTTTAATGGCATGCCCTTACTTCACCGCAACGTGATCACCGAATTTGTACAAGGAAGCTCTCCGGGGACTGCACATGATGGCTGGGCGAAAAGCGGACAGAGCACCTATACAGGTTATTATTCTCAAAAGTGGGTAAATCCACAACAAACTCCTGCCAGCCAGCGTACTACCAGCTACCGCAATTTTCCTTTCTTTCGACTAGCCGATGTATACCTATGGTATGCAGAAGCTATGAATGAGTATCTAGACAACCCCAATACGGAAGTGTATACCCATATCAATTATGTTCGCAACCGCGTAGGCATGCCCGGACTACCAATAGCAGGTCGAGCTAGTGATCAGACCAAAGTTGGCATGAGAGCACGCATACGCAACGAAAGAAAAATAGAACTGGCTATGGAAGGACACCGCTTCTTCGATATCCGTCGTTGGCTGATTGGGCACACGCCCGAGTGTACAGACCTGATCGGTCTCGATGTCAACCGTTCAGGGGACGCATTTTATGTCCGCAAGCAGGTATTAGGTGGCAAACGGGTCTTCCTTCTGCAACATTACCTGATGCCTATTCCTGCAGAGGAAACTAATAAAGCTCCGGATGTCATCAAGCAAAACTATGGGTGGTAGTTCCCTTATTTATTTAGGTTAAAATTAAATTTTTGAAACATGAAAAGAAGAGATTTTATACGAAATGGCGTACTGACTGGTTTAGGAACCAGTTTAGTCCTACCCTATATAACTTCATGCAAGAATGAAAACGAAGCTGTAAAGCCTCATTTTGAAGACGAAACAGCCAATTACAACGATATTATCCGCATTGGGATATGTACCGATGTACACCAGGATTATTTCTATGGTATGCCTGAGCGTCTACAGGTTTTTGTAGACGACATGAAAGAGCGAAATGCAGATTTTGTTATACAACTAGGAGACTTCTGCTATCCTATAGCTGAGAATATTCCGTTTCTCAATGTTTGGAATAGCTTCGAAGGCCCCAAATATCACGTCATGGGCAATCATGATATGGATCATCATACCAAAGAAGATTTTATGCGCTTCACCGGTATGCCCAAACCCTACTATTCCTTCGATATAGGAGGATACCATTTCATTGTATTGGATCTCAATAATGCTAAAGTCGGCAGCACCATTGTGCCTTATTCACGTGGAAACCAAAACGGCACATTGACGGATCTTAACTACATGGACAACCTACAATTGCAGTGGTTGGAGGAAGATATCAATGCAACCAACAAACGAACGATTATCTTTTCTCATCAAACCCTCTTCTACGAACTCCAAAATAAGGCTTACTTTGATGGAATCATTGAAAAAGCGAATGCCAAACATAAAAAAGTGATTGCTACATTTTCTGGACATCAACACCTGAATTGGATGCGCTCACGCATGGGCGTACAACATATTCAGGTCAACAGCATGTCCTACAACTGGCCTGGTAACAATGACTATCTAAATGAAACCCGATATCCTCAGGAAGTTTATGACAAATATCCCGTTATGAAAAGAATGTGGCCTTACGGTAGCTCCTTATACGCATATGTCGAACTAGATCCTACAAAAGGCACATTAACATTGACCGGTACAGACTCGTTTTGGGTCGCTCCTTCCCCTGAAGAAATGGGTGCCGCACCCCGTGTAGAACGTGTACCTATAGTAGAAGATAGATTTTTTTCCTATCTCTGATTGTATAACCTTAAAACCAACAAGTATTATGACTAGATCAATCATTACCCATGACCGCCCTCTCTTCCAAGCTACAGATATTTGGTATAGTGCCCTATTGATCGTAACAATAGCCTTAATGTGCCTCACCTCGTGTAACAAGGACGAAGCAACGTCGGCTTATGTCGTAGACCACACATTCCATCTGAAAGATACCGAAGGCAACGACGTTGCCAATGTCATTGTGGAACTGTACTACAAATCAGCTCAAAACGGGCTCTTATTATTTTCAAAAGAACGCACCAAAAGCGATGGAAAAATAAAATACGAAAAACTGGATGCAGGAGACTATCAGATCCGTGCCTATATTCCCCATATGGCTTATCAATCGCTTGACATACACATTAATGAAAGCCAAACCAGTAGCGTACTTGTCGTGAACACTGCTGTACAGATCCCTGCGAAACTGTATCTAACAGGAAGCGCGACGACCGGATCTACAGATATCCACCAAGCTACTCCACTGGTACAGGATACCGAAGATCCTTTGATATTCAGCTACAACAGCGTATTGGATGCCGGCGAATTCTATTTTCTGAGCGAATTAGGTAAACCAGAAAAAGCCTTTTATAAGGGAAACAGCCTGTTGGTAGAGGATTTGGTATTCTCACCAGATGGAGAAACCGGTCAAAAATTCACTGTTCCACGCCAAGGTATATACAAGTTGACAGTAGATCTCAACAGTTTTGTTCTCACCCTGCAAGAAGAAGGCAAAGACTTCACCGAACTATACGCCAAAGGATCGGCCCTTCCTGACGGAATAAGCAGACTAATGACACCCGATCGGGACAAATCCGGTGTATTCCATTTTTACGAAGTCTTGCAGATCGGTGAATTTCACATTTCAACAAAAGAATCAGAGGATGCCAATAGCCCACATTTTACATCTGCTGATGCCGATGGCAACATCCAAAGTGAAGAAGTAAATCTAGTGGGTAGTCAATCAGCAGGTTACAAGTGGCAAATTACGCAAGCTGGCGCTTATAAAATTACTTTCGATCTCCTGGAAATGAAAATTACCATCCTTCCTTACACGCCCCTTACTAATATATGGATAGTCGGCACAGCATCGGAAGCCGGGTCAACAAACAATCCGAGTGATGTTCACAAATTTAAGCCGGTGAGCGGAGATCCGTACAGCTATTATTACGAAGGAAATATTAAAGCTGGGGCTACCGATGATTTTAAGCTCGCATTGGCTAGAGGAAACTGGGATCAGCCTAACTATATGCCTGCTGGATCCAATGGTACTAACCCTTTGGTAGACAACCGTATCATGTACATGCATTCGCCATATCCTGCAAGTGGAGGTTCAGACAAAAAATGGAAACTCAAACCAGAAGAAGCGGGAAGATATAGAATTACGATCAATCAACTGAAAGAAACGATAACGTTGGTGAAATTATAAATAGCAAATCGACATGCCTGACGACTATCAGGCATGTCGTCTCTGCAAAAAACACCAAAGAATACTATTTTTACACCGAACATAAACACTTGAATCTATGGTCAGATTACAGACAGTTCTCTCACTTTTATCCGGCATTCTCCTTGTTATGCTTTCAACGACGGTATTGTTATCCCAAAATAAATATTATAGTACGACCGGAGTCATCTCCCATCGTGGGGCATGGAAGGAATTCAACAATCCGGAAAACTCCAGAGCTTCTTTTAATCAAGCGCTAGCCCTCGGCTGCAAAGGCACCGAGATCGATGTCTGGATGTCCTCCGACAGTGTGCTTGTCGTAAACCACGACCCTCACTACAAAGGCTTGCTCATCGAAAAAACAACATATAAAGAACTTAAAAAACACAAACTGAGCAATGGAGAAACATTGTCCATACTATCAGACTATATAAACAAAATTCGCAAACAAGACAGGACCACTCTGATCATCGACGTGAAAAGCTCTAAGATATCACCAGCCAACACCAAGATTCTCGCCCGAAAGTGTGTAGAAACCGTTCGTAAATACAAAACAGAAGACAAAGTAGAATATTTGTTCTTTGACTATGAAGCAGGCAAATATTTGATTACTTTGGAACCTACGGCAAAGGTCAGTTTGTTGGGATGGAAAACCATTAGTTCAGCAGAACTGAATTTAACAGCAGCCCAAGTCAAAGCTGACGGTTTTCATGGTCTGGATCTCAACCGTCTCGCCTATCTCGAGAACCCCAAGTTCATCGAAGAAGCTAAGATACTAGGATTAGTCTTAAATGTGTGGACAGTTAATGAACGAGAGGATATGCAATGGTTTATTGAGCGCGGCTTTCACTATATAACGACAGACTATCCGCAACTTCTGCAATCAGTAATCGCCAGCAACCTTTAATACCACCAATGCGTAGTGTCTACTCCTTTTCCTCTCGGCATATCCACATCGATAATTTCTCCTATACGAATGTTGGATTTGGAACGAATGTGAACGTACACGTCAATTGAGCCACATTTTTTATACTGATAAAATACAGATAAAACCTTTACGCAATCGATTGTTTAGATTTTTTTATTTAGCTTTGTTCACTTATTTAGACAAACTAAAACCGGATAACTATGTGTGGAATAGTTGGATACGTTGGCCATCAACCTGCTTACCCTTACCTCATCGAAGGATTAAAAAAATTAGAATACCGGGGATACGATAGTGCAGGCATTGCCCTTCATTTCGGAAGCTCCCTAAAAGTTGTAAAAAAAGCCGGCAAAGTAGCGGCATTAGAGGAGCTAACCTCTGTAATTGAGCAGACCTCTAATATCGGTATCGGACACACAAGATGGGCCACCCATGGAGTACCTTCCGATAACAATGCACATCCCCATGTATCCCAATCTGGGAGATTGACACTAGTCCACAATGGTATCATAGAAAATTATGCTGCCCTAAAAGAAGAACTACTAAAAAAAGGATATACTTTCCAAAGCGATACCGATTCAGAAGTTTTACTAAACTTTATCGAAGATATACATCAGAATAATGCTTGTGAACTCGAAGAAGCTATTCGTATAGCGCTCAAACGTGTCAGTGGAGCTTATGTTATCCTGCTACTATCCCAAGAATATCCGCAAACTATTTTTGCAGCACGCAAAGGTAGTCCTTTAGTAATCGGGATTGGCCAAGGTGAACATTTCTTGGGTTCCGATGCTTCACCGATGCTCGGTTATACCAAGGAAGTCGTGTATATCAATGATTATGAGTTGGCAATCATCAAACCGGATGAACTTATCTTAAAAAACTTAGGAAATGAACGCCTCACTCCTTTCGTACAAAAACTGGATATGGAGTTAGCCACTATTGAAAAAGGTGGTTATGAACATTTCATGTTAAAGGAAATCTATGATCAACCCGCGGCAATTTATGACTCGCTAAGAGGAAGGCTCGATGCCGACCAAGGTCAAATCACGTTAAGTGGTGTAGACAAAATAAAGGACAAACTTCTGGCAGCCCGACGCATCATTATTGTAGCTTGTGGAACCAGCTGGCATGCCGGACTTTTGGGCGAGTATCTGATTGAAGAACTTTGTCGAATTAATGTTGAAATAGAATATGCCTCCGAATTCAGGTACCGTAATCCAATTATTGATGAGCGTGATGTCATCATTGCCATTTCACAGAGCGGAGAAACGGCTGATACATTGGTGGCTTTAGAAAATGCCAAAAGTAAGGGAGCTACTATATTTGGCATTGTCAATGTCGTCGGCTCTTCTATCGCGCGGCTGTCAGATGCTGGTGCCTATACCCATGCAGGCCCTGAAATCGGCGTAGCAAGTACTAAAGCTTTCACCGCACAACTCACTGTTTTACTCTTATTCGCACTACGGTTAGCACAATTCAAAAACACCCTGGAGGAAAACGTAGCGAAAGAACTAATGCAAGAACTCGCTTTGGTACCCGATAAAGTACAACACATCTTCGATACCCAGCTCGAAAACATTAAAAAGATCGCGTCGAGGTATAAAGATGCCAGAGACTTTTTGTATTTAGGAAGAGGATACAACTTTCCCATTGCTCTCGAAGGAGCACTAAAACTCAAAGAAGTCTCCTATATACATGCTGAGGGTTACCCCGCTGCCGAGATGAAACACGGACCTATTGCCTTGGTCGATGACCAATTGCCTGTTGTATTTATTGCCACCCAAGACCGTGTACACGAAAAAATAGTCAGCAATATGCAAGAGGTTAAAGCTCGAGGCGGAAAATTGATTGCGGTCATTACCGAGGACGACCATACAGTAGCCAATTTGTCCGATGACAGTATCCAAATTCCAAAAGCACATGAGCTCATCGCGCCATTATTGTCTGTTATCCCACTGCAACTTCTCTCCTACTATATTGGTATAGAGCGTGGATCGGATGTTGACAAACCCCGTAATCTCGCAAAATCAGTAACGGTAGAATAAATCCTATGTCAACGATTTCAAAAGGACAACTGAAAAAACTCGGGCATGATTTTATTCCGGCGGCTTACCTTCCAGCAGGACAGGACGAATATTATTTAAGAAATAGCCAGCAAAAACGGGCAAGATCTTACAGGAACCTTAGCTCCGCTGAAATCAGTGTTCTGAAAGCCAACAACAATTATTGCCCCGATTGGAATCAGGTATTTGTTAGTGAAGATTTTTACCCCGACCAGATCTATAACTCAAAGTTCTTCGGCTTGGTCCGCATAGGCGCGATGAGCCCTATATTTTTAGAATACAGAGATTTAAGATTACCCTGTGGGATATACAATTCCCAAATTATCAGCTCCGATATTGGCGATAACGTGTGTATCCACCATGTGCGATACATGTCACATTTTATCATTGGTGACGAAGTTATGCTCTCCAACATCAATGAAATGGAAACCAGCAGCAATGCCAAATTTGGCAATGGTATCCTCAAAGATGGCGATCCAGAAGAACGTCGGATATGGTTAGAGCTCTGTAACGAAAATGGTGGACGATCTGTGCTACCATTCGATGGCCTACAAGCAGCAGATGTATACCTCTGGACACGGTATCGGCAAGACGATGTGCTACAAAAGAGATTTCAAGAAATTACCGAAACCCGGTTTTCGACTAAACGCGGTTTTTATAGTGAGATCGGTGATCAGGTAGTTCTGAAAAATTCAGACATTGTAAAAGACGTACGCATCGGCTCCTGCGCTTATATCAAAGGGATAAATAAACTGAAGAATGTGACAATACATTCGAGTCGGGAAGCCTATACGCAGATCGGCGAGGGATGTGAAATCGTCAACGGCATCATTGGTTATGGATGCCGTGTGTTCTACGGTGTAAAAGCTGTTCGCTTTATCCTTTCCTCGCACTCACAGCTTAAATATGGCGCCCGACTGATCAACTCCTTTTTGGGTGATAATTCTACAATTTCATGCTGTGAAGTGCTCAATTCCCTGATCTTTCCGGCACACGAACAGCACCATAACAACTCATTCTTATGTGCTGCGTTGCTCAAAGGGCAAAGTAATATGGCCGCTGGAGCGACGATAGGTTCCAACCACAACTCGCGGGCGGCCGATGGTGAAGTGGTTGCAGGTCGGGGATTCTGGCCTGGCCTCTGTGTCAGCCTGAAGCATAACTCACGCTTTGCTTCATATGTACTATTGGTAAAAGGCGATTTCATGCATGAGCTGGATATACGTATACCCTTTTCGTTGGTAAGCAATGATGCCTATAAAAATCAACTGGTCATTGTCCCTGGCTACTGGTATTTGTACAATATGTATGCTTTGATGCGCAATACTTCTAAATTTATAGCGCGCGATAAACGAAAATTCAAGAACCAATACCTGGAATACGATATCTTAGCCCCGGACACAGTCAATGAAATGTTTGACGCGCTCCGGGAAATCGAATACGCAGTAGGAAAAGCTTTTGAAAATGAACAGGAGACACAAGATTATGAGTCGTTAGGCAGGGAAATTCTATCACAAGATATCGATCTTAGCCAAAAGGAAATTTTACTACATAAAACAGAGCATTCGAATAGAAAAGTAATTTTAATAAAAGTCCGTGAATGCTATACAGTCTTCAAGAAGATGATGCGCTATTATGCATCAACGCTGCTTGCGGATTATATCTTGTCACGAGGCTCGATCGCTCATTTTATCCAAAATAAAGATCAATTAAAGACTCCGCGCCTTACTTTTGACAACATAGGTGGTCAGTTGGTACCTTCCAAAGATGTAGCCACATTAATTTCACGAATAAAAGATCAGACGATCGGATCATGGGAAGAAATTCATCAGACATACCATTCCTGGAGTCAGGAGTATCCATTTGTCAAGCTCCGCCACGCTGTTGCCTCCCTCGAGGAAATAACCAACGTTCCGCTAGAAGACTGGACCGCAGATTTTATCGTCCACCATCTTCAGGAAAGTGTTGAGACAAAAAACTGGGTTTACCACGAAATACACCATTCCCGTGCTAAGGACTATCAAAATCCATTTAAACAAATGGTGTACAACTCCGAAGAAGAGATGGAGACAGTCGTCGGGAAGTTAGCTGACAATGTATTTATTTCCAACCAAAAAGAAGAATTGGAGCACTATAAGAAAAAGGTTCGTACCTTAGTGTATGGTTCATAAAATCTATCTCCTCTCTCTCCTATGTATCATTATGGGATGTACAAACGATGACAACTCCTTAGTGTTGCAGGAAAAGATCGATCAATTAGAGCAGCAAGTCGATTCACTCACTAAAGAACTTTCCACCTCAAAACCAGCCGGAGACAATCCTTGGTTTGATAAAAATCAAGCGCCCAAAATATTGGCCCATAATATTCCTGATCCTGAACAATTCATTGATAGTTCCCTTCGCTCAAAACCCGATATTATCCCTCTACAAGCTGTGTTGGGTGGACAAATGAACTTTAATAAGATACAAGTCTTGGGCGATAAGTGGATTATTGCCGATTACGAAGATGGTCATGTTCTGGGCAAAACAATCTTTTCTTATACATTAAACGAAGAAGGAGAATTGGAGTTTAGAGCGTTACTGAATACGGAGAGATAACCCTATTCTCTCCACCACAGTAGAATTTCATGTTATGGTCGGTAGAATAATAAAATTTTCTGTCATCAAAATAGGGTAATATTCCGCCAAAATACAAGAATATCAAAAAACTTTTTGGCAGAATATTACCCCTTTTTTCTACCGAAATAATCCTCTCTTCCTCAAAAAATATGGCTTTTTGAAGCTTTAAGAGCACTTTTTTCGAATATGAGATTGCTTTTTCTAATAGAGCAAACAATCGTGTAATTTACTTTTACACAATTGTATTTTTGTTTTGCAGTTGTGTAATTTAAAATAACAGTCTTGCAAAAGTAAACCGCAACAGCATTATTTTGCGAGGCAGTCGTGTGATCCAAAATAACAGTCTTGCGAAAGCAAACTACCACACTGTTATTCTGCGTGGCAGCCGTGTAATCCAAAATACCAGTCTTGCGAAAGCAAACTACCACACTGTTATTCTGCGTGGCAGCCGTGTAATCCAAAATACCAGTCTTGCGAAAGCAAACTACCACACTGTTATTCTGCTAGGCAGCCGTGTGATCCGAAATTCCAGTCTTGCGAATGCAAACTACAACACTGTTATTCTGCGAGGCAATCATGTAATTCAAAACACCAGTCTTAAGAAAGTAAACTACAAAACTGTTATTCTGTATGGCAGTCCTGTGATCCAAAATGCCAGTCTTGTAAAAACAAACTACAACAGCATTATTCTACGAGGCAGCCGTGTAACTCAAAAAGCCAGTTTTGTAAAAGATACTTTCATCCTAGCCCCCCTTTAGATATGTCTCAAATTAATGATTCTTACTTCAAATTATCCCTATACACACTTGCCTTTTTGATTTCTGTACGGATATCCTTACGCGCTGCATCATAGGTCAATACCTTCTCATAATCTGTGATGGCTTTCGTGTAAGCATCGGCTGCAACAGTCTTATTATAACTAGCCGTTCCGGAAGTACCTTTAAGTATACCTAGATCACGATAAGCTATAGCTCTATTCTGATATAGCTTCGCATCGTTCGCATTGACGGCTATCGCTTGCGTATAATCAATTATCGAAGATTGCAATAATTGTTCCCTTTCGCCGTCGGATAATTTCGATTCGCTGGACACCGCCAATATATTATTAGCTTTCGCTTTATAGTAATAGGCATTCGCATTCTTTGCATCTAAAGCAATTACCTTCTCAAATGACTCCGCAGACTGCCTAAAATTACCTGACTGGAATTGAGAGTACCCCAACAAATAAAGCACATCAGGATCATTAGCTTCAGCTGGCAAGGCTTTTTCCAAATGCACAATGGCCGACTTAAAATCACCGGACAATAAGGCCTTTTGGCCTAATCTCACATTTGGATTACGGTGCTCCGCTTGCTGGGCTTGAACAGATAAGGTCGCCATAGCCAAGACCGCGGTAGCTATGCCAAGTCTCATTGCTTTCAATCGATTATACACAAATTTTAAATTCATATCGCTTTTTTAATAGTATACATTTTCGTATTAGAGTAAATATCCTGCAATAAGTTTAAGCTATCAACAAATACTTATGAACATTTCCACAATAACGAATCTAATCGTTATCTTTATCCCTAATTCTGTTACATCAACAACCTGACATACTTTTCGAACAAGTATGACGATTTAGCAGGAATGCATAGAGTCTAGCACAAATAGTACCAATTTTTTGATTTGGCATTTTGCTTGCATTATTAGCTACCTCAATTTATTAATAGAATATAGCACAAGAATCTGACATGTTGTCGGGTTTGATAACAATATCATATGAGCAACTTTGACACATTCGACTTCAACCAGATGATACCGGTCATTAATGAGGATACCGAATTTTTTCCCTTACTAAGTCAACAAGATGAAGACGAAATGCGAAACGCAGATATTCCAGAAATATTATCCATCCTACCCTTACGTAATACGGTTCTCTTTCCCGGGGTGGTGATACCCATTACCGTCGGAAGAGACAAATCGATAAAATTAATCAAGGACGCCTACAAAGGTGATCGAACCATAGGCGTGGTGGCACAAAAGGACATGAACGTCGAAGATCCAGATTTTGACCAACTTCACAAAATCGGGACAGTAGCAAATCTTATTAAGATCTTGCAAATGCCCGATGGTAATACGACGGTTATTATCCAAGGCAAGCAACGTTTCAAGTTGAATGAACCTATCCAATCGGATCCTTATATCAAGGCCAAAGTGGAGAGGTTTCCCGAAGCAAAACCCAAAACTAGTAGCAAGGAGTTTAAAGCATTGATTTCATCCATCAAAGAAATGGCCCTGCAAATCATCCAGCTTTCTCCTCACCTTCCAAGCGAGGCGGGGATTGCGATAAAAAATATTGAAAGTCCCACCTTCTTGATCAACTTCATCTCTTCAAATCTATCTTTGGAGTTAAATTCCAAGCAAATACTGTTGGAGATGAAAGATTTTGTGAAACGTGCTCAACTGTTGTTAGAACACTTGACAACTGAAATCCAGATGTTGGAGTTGAAAAATCAAATCCAGAATAAAGTCCGTGTAGATCTCGACAAGCAACAACGGGATTATTTCCTAAATCAGCAACTCAAAACTATTCAAGAAGAATTGGGAGGAAACACACCCGATCTGGAGATTGAAGAATTAAAAAAACGAGGTAAATCAAAAAAATGGACGAAGGATGTAAAGTCACATTTTGATAAAGAAATTGAAAAATTAGCTCGTATTAATCCTGCCGCTGCAGATTATTCGGTGCAGCTCAACTATCTTGAGCTTTTATTGGATCTACCTTGGGGAGAACACACCAAAGATAATTTTGACCTCAACAGAGCCATGAAAGTATTGGATAAAGATCATTATGGTTTAGAGAAAGTGAAACAACGTATTGTTGAATATCTTGCTGTTCTCAAGTTGAAGAATGATATGAAAGCACCAATCCTTTGTTTGGTGGGTCCCCCGGGAGTAGGTAAAACTTCCCTTGGAAAATCCATAGCCAAAGCCTTGGGACGTAAATATACACGGATGGCATTGGGTGGTATTCGCGATGAAGCGGAAATCCGGGGACACCGAAAGACCTATATTGGTGCCATGCCGGGACGTATCATCCAGTCGCTGAAAAAAGCCGGAACATCAAATCCCGTATTCGTACTGGACGAAATTGACAAGATCGGTAACGACTTTAAAGGCGATCCTTCTTCTGCTTTATTGGAGGTACTTGATCCCGAGCAAAACACGAACTTCTACGACCACTATGTGGAAATGGAGTATGATTTGTCCAAAGTGATGTTTATCGCTACCGCCAATTCGCTGAATACTGTTCAGCCAGCATTGTTGGATCGTATGGAAATTATTGAAGTCAATGGCTATACCATTGAAGAGAAAATTGAAATCGCGAAAAAGCACCTCCTGCCTAAACAACGTGAAATGCATGGTCTAAAAAAAACGGATATAAACTTAGGTAGCAAAGTTATTGAAAAGATCATTGAAGAGTATACACGCGAATCAGGTGTACGCGGCCTGGAGAAAAAAATAGGCTCTGTCGTTCGCGGGATAGCGACGATGATCGTCATGGAAAAACCGCATTCGGCAACAGTCAATACGACAGTAGCGGAAGAAATATTGGGTGCGCCAATATTTGACAAGGACATGTATGAAAATAATGAGGTGGCTGGTGTCGTAACCGGCTTAGCCTGGACTTCCGTTGGGGGAGATATCTTGTTCATCGAATCGAGCCTGAGTCCAGGGAAGGGAAAATTGAGCCTGACTGGTAACTTAGGGGATGTCATGAAGGAATCTGCTGCTATAGCTATGGCATACCTTCGGTCCCATGCGGAGGATTTTGGTATCGATTACAAGATTTTTGACGAATGGGATGTCAATATCCACGTTCCCGCGGGAGCAACACCAAAAGATGGCCCCTCGGCAGGTATTACGATGTTGACTGCACTCACTTCTTTATTCACCCAGCGTAAGGTAAAAGAGAAGCTTGCAATGACGGGCGAAATTACACTGCGTGGAAAGGTATTACCTGTCGGTGGAATAAAAGAAAAAATACTAGCCGCGAGACGAGCAAATATCAAGGAAATTATCCTATCTAAGTCCAATCAAAAAGATATTCTGGAAATTAAGGAAGATTATATCAAGGACATGAAATTCCATTATGTGAACGAGATGTCCGAAGTGATTAATCTTGCCTTATTAAAAACAAAGGTTAAAAATGCGAAGAAGCTGACGCGGTAGTTCTTAGAGTGAACTATCTTCTAAAAACAAAATACTTACAGTAATAAAATACGTTTATTGAGGTACTCCTTTGGCGTTTGCCCGGCAAAAACTTGAAACTCACTGATAAAGTGTGATGGATCATAAAATCCAAATCGTACGGCTACTTCCCACCAATCACTGTATCTATTTTCTTCAATATATCGTTTAGCGTGGTTGAAGCGAAGTAGACGTTGGTACATTTTGGGTGTCATTCCGATCTCTGACTTAAAAGACCTTTCCAACGTTTTTGGATTTGTATTCGTCGTTTTTTGCAGCATGCTGACACTGATATTTCCAGCATGTTGGTTTAAAATAGATAACGACGTCAAGATACAGGGTTTGTTTTGTTTTTTTCTGTCTCTGGCTTTAATGCATAAAAACTCATCGATCATACCGAGGGCCTGTGTCTTATCTTTTGATGTCATTATTCTTTCATACAGTTCGTTGATATCTTTTCCGAAAAGGGTTTCTGCATCTATAATCTGATCGGTAAAGTCATCCAGATCAATTCCGGTAAGCTGAAAAACTCCGGTAGGTGTAAAATTCACTGCAATAAGGTTTAGACTAAAAGAGCTACTGAACAATACGCTTGGCGAAATAGCTTGGCCCACAAAATAAACCTTATACTTCAAACTTATCTTCTCCTTTTTTTGCAAGATGATATCGTCAAGTGGACAGATATTGAAGATGAGTCCTTGGAATATTGGCGAATAGTCTGGAAAGATAAAAGGTGTCAAACGCTTAGCACCTGTCACTCTATAATGTGTAACAATACCCTGTAAGCTGGGGTGAGGTGGCACTTCCACATATTTAAAAAAATCCCGTGTCATGAGCTTCGGTAAATAATTGGCTATTTACATAAAAAACCTGCTATTACGAATATAGCAGGTTTTTTACAAAACTCCAAAAGAGTGCCTTATTGTTTATACGTAATCTCTGCTACGAATGTCTCTGCCGGCTCTGTCCCCACTTTTTTCGTTCCGGTTATCTTTGTCGGGAATTTTGGATTTTTGCTATCTGCAAACTCATATACATAGGTTACTTTCACATTGTCGCCTCCAAAAGTGCCTGTCAACTCGGAGGGATTGTTCCCCGCCCCCAAGATATCTTCAAAACCGATATTTTCGCCCAGAGGAGCTCCTACCAAATATCGGATCTCCTTCCACCCGACGACATTCATGAAAGGTGCATTCTTATCATCGTAGGTGATCGACACCTGTCCGGCTGGAGTCCCGCCCGCGGAGAGCGTTGCCCCCGTAAAGTTACCTTTATTATCATAACTAACTTCAACCTCCATATCGTCTACCCTTTCTCCTGACACAATGGTTTTCGTTCCAGAATAAGAAAATCCAGTTACATCGGTATTTCCACCAGATCGATGATTCTCATCCTTCGTTAGTCTTCCATTGCCATCGTAGGTATACAAATTATAATCTCCGCTATTCTCCGAGCCCCAGTATACCTTCTGAATACGTTCTCCATCATATACATATATTGCAGCCGCTCCACCAGCACTAGCGGTTATCTTATCGATCTTCTTACTATTTTCCTGATAAGTAATAGTGTATGTTCTGGTCTCTCCGCCTGAGGTCATGACAATTGTTTCAGGCAAACTTGCAGTTTCCGGATTAGGGCCGTTAGGATCATCCGGATCGTTGGGGTCAGTGGATAGATTACAATTACCGCTATAGCATATCTCTGCCGTAAACTTTGTCTGCCCATCATCTTTTCCAGTTATCTTTGTGGGAAATTTAGCATTCTCCGTATCCGTATATTCATAACTGAATTTCAAATCCATCGATTCTGTTCCATTGGACATCTTCGTGTTTATCGGGTTATTCCTGCGTCCTACGATATCTGATAGATCCACATTGTCACCTACGGGAATTCCTCCAGTAAAATGAATTTTTGACCATCCTGCAACATTTAAGAGCGGTGAGTTTTTATCATTGTAAGTTACCGTAGCCTGAATCTGGTCTTGATTTCCCTTTACCACGTTCCCTTTGCTATCAAACTCAAGTGTTATTGGAGATTCAATCTCCCATGTACCGCCGTTATTATGTGAATTAGTGATCGTTATTTTGCCGCTGGACGGATACGTGTATTCGACCTTCTCTATAAGCTGGCCTGATCGTGTAGATTCTGAACGAGTCAGTACATCATTGCTGTAAAAGAATACTGTATTACCATCGTTGCCGTTGATAGCATAATCAATGCGCTCGATAAGATTTTGACCATTATAATGATACGTTTCAACTATCCCGTCCGATCTTGTGATTTTATCGATCTTTTTGCTTCCCGACTGATAGGTAATCCTATAGTCAGTTACTTCACCATTATTCCGCACAACAACCTGCCTAGGCAACGTATTTGCTTCTGCCGGAGGAGGTGGCTCTATATCTGGACCGGTAGAATCAGGCCCTCCGTTTTCGTCCTTACAAGATACGACGGCCATGATAACAGCTAAAAAAAGTAAAGTAAATTTTTTCATCTCTCTATATATTAATGGTTTGTTTTTTGTTACTTCGTTTTTCCTTTTCAAAAGTAAGGAGGCTTTTCGCCCTTTTGTAGGAAAAAAACGACATTTAAGTGTATTTTTACCCCAATGATAGAACTTTACACAGACGGTGCATCAAGTGGAAATCCCGGGCCTGGGGGTTATGGGACTATACTTCGGACGATATACCAAGGTAATAACCCCGCCTATCAAGGAAAACTTATTGAGAAAGAATTCGCTGGAGGGTATCGTAAAACGACCAATAACCGCATGGAGCTTATGGCCGTTATTGTTGGATTGGAAGCACTGAAAAACCTGAAACAAAAAGTTACGATATACTCCGACTCAAAATATGTCATTGATGCTATTGAGAAACGATGGGTTTATGGTTGGATACAGAAAGGATTTAAGGGGAAAAAAAATAAAGACCTCTGGCTTCGACTTATACAATCCTATAAGCTTCACGACGTCAAACTCGTATGGGTCAAGGGACATGCGGGCCATCTGCTAAATGAGCGATGTGATCAGCTGGCTGTAGCCGCAGCCAAAGACAAGTCCAAATGGCAGATAGACAGTGTATTTGAAATGGAAGAACAACAAGGATTAAATATTTAAAAAAAGACAAGCACAACAGATCCCTATGTTTTTAAAAATATCCTTTGCGCCTATAGTAGACGATCACTCCAGTATATTAATCCTTGGCTCTTTGCCTGGAGATCTATCTATTGCCGAACACCAATATTACGCTCATCCTCAAAATAGATTCTGGAAAATCCTTTTCCATCTGTTCGATGAACCTTTTTCTACGGATTATCAAAAGCGGAAAGATTTACTCCTAAAAAACCAAATTGCTTTGTGGGATGTATGTGGCAGTGCAATCCGCAAAGGTAGCATGGATGTTCATATCAAAGAGGTTTCCCCGAATGCCATCACTCAATTGCTGGCAGAACACCCCCGGATTCAGTATGTCTTTTTCAATGGTCAGAAAGCAGCCAATCTGTTTGACAGAAATTTTGAACGGGATCCGACGATTCACTTTGAAACTCTTCCAAGTACAAGTCCAGCTAATGCACAATTTTCTTTGGACAGACTTATACAGATATGGAGCAATATCAGATACTTTCGATAAGATACCAGATAAGAAAAACACTGATAAATACAATACACGCCGCAAGATAGGTAATGGTTGGAGTGGAACTGGAATAGTGATCTGCATCCAGTTGCTTTTCTATCTTTTTGTAATTGAGATAAGCCATCACGACCGTCATAACACCTATAGCTACTAATACAACTCCTATAACGCCTGAGAAAGCGAATTGCGAAGGGGTGGGCTCTTTCCCCACAAACAGCGAAATCTGTTTGATAAACATCGAAAACTTCACCACAATAAAACCAAATCCCATAATTCCGATACTTGTCCTGATCCACGCCAGAAAAGTTCGTTCGTTTGCTAAATGATCGTTGGGTTTACCTTTTTGTTTGTTATCCGTCATAATACCAAGATACAAAAAATGAACTTATTTCTTTATCTGGAGAGCAAAAAAAAGGTTTTCAAACGGGGAGAATGAAAACCTTTACTAACCAATTATAAACCTAAATTATGATGACACAAATATAGTGTATTTTTTACACTATGCAACATTAATTTGCAATAAAAAATTAGAAAAGACCTAAGGATGACAAAAGCGTATTTCAGAGCTTGTATCCCCGAATAAAAAACTTTAGCTATAATCGTTCGGTTTGATTATTTTTGTGGCAAGATGTCAGACTTGAAATACAATCAAAGAGGTGTGTCCGCAGGAAAAGAGGATGTACACAATGCCATAAAAAATATTGACAAAGGGCTCTATCCTAAAGCCTTCTGTAAAATCATACCCGATATTCTAGGAGGGAACGACGACTGGTGCAACATTATGCATGCAGATGGTGCAGGCACCAAATCTTCTTTGGCGTATATCTATTGGAAAGAGACTGGCGACATATCGGTATGGAAAGGCATTGCTCAAGACGCCATCATCATGAACATCGATGACTTACTTTGTGTAGGTGCACTGGATAATATTCTACTGTCATCCACAATAGGCCGTAACAAAAACCTTATTCCCGGGGAAGTTATCGCGGAAATTATTAATGGAACAGAAGAAATCTTAGCCGAACTTCGTGACTTGGGTATAGGGATTTATTCCACTGGTGGTGAAACAGCTGATGTAGGTGACTTGGTTCGTACCATTATTGTAGATAGCACCGTGACTTGCCGGATGAAACGGAACGAAGTGATATCCAATCATAACATCAAACCAGGTAATGTCATTGTAGGTCTTGCGTCTTATGGACAAGCTACCTATGAGAAAGAATATAACGGTGGAATGGGTTCCAATGGATTGACTTCTGCTCGACATGATGTATTCAGCAAATACATCGCCGAAAAATACCCCGAAAGTTATGACCCGGCTGTTCCGTATGATCTTGTATTTGCAGGAGGTAAAGGGCTAACTGATAAAATCAAAGTAGAAACAGGTGAAGAAGTAACCGCCGGCAAATTGGTCTTATCTCCTACACGTACCTACGCTCCTGTCATCAAACAAATCTTAGACAAATATCGTTCACAAATTGACGGTATGGTGCATTGTTCCGGGGGTGCCCAAACAAAAGTTCTTCATTTTGTCGACGATGTACACGTCATCAAAGACAATCTTTTTCCAACACCTCCCCTCTTTCAATTAATTCAAAAAGAATCCAATACGGATTGGAAAGAGATGTACAAGGTATTCAATATGGGTCATCGTATGGAGATTTATGTTGCCGAAGAGATCGCAGAAGCTATTATCGCTATCTCCCTTTCTTTTGGAATTCCAGCACGAGTAGTCGGACGGGTAGAAGCATCCGACAGAAAACAAGTTACGATTAAATCTCCTTATGGAGAATTTATCTACGAATAAACCCTGTGGAGAAAAAGGCTATCATCGGTCGTCTTGAAGTGGTGGATCTACCTGAACTGGGCATGTACAATATCCGTGCAAAAACAGATACAGGCGCCGATACTTCCGTATTACATTGCGAGGATTTTAAAGTTTTCGAAAAGAAGGGCCATCGGTTTATCACCTGCCATATACGTCCACACCTCGAAGACACCGAGATTTTAACGCTTACCTTTCCCGTACATCGGGAACGTGTGGTGAAAAGCTCTTTCGGACAGACCGAAACCCGACATATTTTTATTACCAAGATAAGGCTATTTGATAGGCTATATGATATTAAGCTTTCATTGCGCGATCGCTCCTCGATGTCTTATCCTATGCTTCTTGGTCGAAACTTCATCAGTGGTAAGTTTTTGGTGGATGTCTCCCAAAAGAATTTGGCTAAAAATAGTATCTAATAAAGAAACCATTCTTTCTGCTTAACTGTTATTCTATTAAAATTAAATCAGACTTTTGTGAAAATTGCCGTATTATCCACAAATAGACAGCTCTACTCTACCCGACGGTTAGTAGATGCGGCTACCCGACGTGGACACGAATGTATCATCATCGATCATAGCAAATGTTATGTAGGCATCCAGCAAGGAAAACCAAGCATACATTATAAGGGACAAGATATTGGGGATATTGATGCCATTATTCCCCGCATTGGGGCATCGATTACCTTCTATGGTTCCGCTATTGTCCGCCAATTTGAAGTCATGGGGGTCATCTCTACCAATCCGAGTCAAGCGATCACGCGCTCAAGGGACAAACTTCGTTGCATGCAGATATTATCGGGTGCCGGTTTAGGATTACCGATCACAGGCTTTGCGCGTACCGCATCAGATGTAGACGATCTTATTAATATGGTTGGCGGAGCACCTCTCGTGATTAAATTGTTGGAAGGCACACAGGGTATTGGTGTGGTATTAGCCGAAACCAAAAAGGCTGCATCTTCCGTGATTGAAGCTTTTTACGGTTTGGGCAACAACATCCTTATACAGGAATATATCAAAGAGGCCAAAGGCACAGATATACGTGCTTTTGTAGTGGATGGAAAAGTTGTCGGTGCCATGAAAAGAACGGCAAAGGAGGGAGAATTCCGCTCCAACTTACACCGTGGTGGTACCGCAGAGGTCGTTAAATTGACACGTAAAGAAAAAGAAACAGCCATCGCAGCAGCTCGCGCAATGGGGCTTACGGTAGCAGGTGTAGATATGCTGCCTTCCACCCGTGGACCGTTGATCCTGGAAGTAAATTCTTCACCCGGCCTAGAAGGCATAGAACGGGCCACCAACAAAGATATCGCAGGTGAAATTATTAAATACCTCGAGCAACAATACGAAGCCAAGCTAAAAGCCAAACCTATCTTAAAAAAGCGACAAGTTAAAAAGGAAAGTAAACTCTAAAATGACCGCTTGTACCGTAAAATGCTATTTAGAAAACGTGAACGTATATTCATTTCTACTATCATTCTTCCATGCAAACTGTTGTGTACTCGGAGAGATAGCAAATAAAGGCGAATAAGTCTTCACTTTAACTGTTTTATTATCTGGCTTAAACTCAAAAATGCGTAGCCAACCATCTCCCCCATTCCCATTACGATGTCCACCACCCAAAGATTGACTATCAAATAGAATCTGATGTACCGCTTTTCCATTGATATTATCGTCTATCCGATAGCCTTCACCACTAATATGCCCACATAGAACCAATTCTATATTTTCACTGGGTTCAACCAGTTTTTTCCAGATCTGCTCACCACTATTCGCGTTGGGCAAATTTATTCGTTTCGATTTTTGAACCACATTATTTATAAAATAGGGTTCATATACAAACCACTTTGGCGCACCTGATGTTCTCATGTCTTTTCCAGTCAGGTAAGAATGTGTCGTCAATACGATTCTGTGGTTTTTGTACTGATCCATTTGTGTTATATTCTTGGCCCAAGAAAGAATAGTATCTCTTGGTGCATATTCAATAGTCATAAACAGATACTTCTGTCCATTAGGTGCGTTCAGCTCAAAAGCCGCATTTTCAATGGTATGGATCCCTTGTTCATTCGTGGCGTTTTGAACTAGCAGTTTTTTATTCAACCAATTTTTATCTACAGGAAAAAAATCATTATATCGAGAAGTGCGGTTGCCCAGTCGATCGATAGAATAGTCATGATTTCCAGTGGCTGCCACATATGGAACTTTACCATCTAAACGACCAAACATCTGAGCCGAAAATTGCCACTGCTTTTCAGCACTTTGATCACCATCATGACCAGGGTTAATCAAGTCATTCTGTTCCACTAAATCCCCTACACAAATTACCATTTTGATATTCAGCGGTTCAATATTATCTTCAATCCACCGCATCATCAGGTCGAGTATAGGCTGATTTCTATTCCATTTGACATAATTCTGAATATCAGGAACTAAGATCATACTCCACGAGTCCTTATCTTCCAATGCCGGCTTTTGAAATTCGGTTTGAGAGATTGACTCTTGGTAAAAAAACAACAACATTAAAACGACTAACAATAATCTTCTTCTCATAATCAAAAATTTAAAATTCAAAAAATATTTTCCGTTAAAGCACTCCTATTGATAAGATATCGCTGATAAAAAATCAGTCACTATATTCGTTTGTTCATAAGCATTTCCGAAAGGATCTTTAGCGACGACACGCACCTGTGCATTGCTATTTTGTAGTGTATATCGGTATAGATGGGGTGTTCGGGTAGAGTAATTATCAGGATTCCGATTTAATACACCTATGTGATACCCCATTGACCAGGCGTCTTTAGTCACCGTCGACAAGGTCATATTGCCGGTCTTGACATTGTTCTCGTAGACTTCGATTTGCCAGTTTGGATCTGCATTCCATATGTTTGCAATAAGGATATCACTTCCGAGACCATAGGTAAAATAATCATACTCTCCTCCAAAGGATGCATTTCCTCTATGCAATCTGATCTGGAAATATTTATCATAATTAACGGCTTTATAGTACCAACTGGTGATCTCGGTACCATTTATGCTATATACGGCATAGCCATTAGGTGTACCATCACCATTGATCGTAGATTTCCACCATGCCCCACATGCTGCACCATGTACATGCTCATATATCGATTTTGGGCTGGCGTGTATATAGTTTTCCGTATAATGCGTATGACCACACATTAAATGCACATTCTGATAGTCTTTTACCAAATCAAATAAAGCTGCTCTATTCGTAAAGCTTGTGCCACGCATAGGCATATGATAATAGAGTATGATCATCTTGGATTTCGGGACAAAACTTAAGTCTTGGGCTATCCAAGCTATTTGTTCGGCCGTAACACCGATGTTGTAATTTGTATCGTCTGTAAAATTCACATTGTCAATACAGATGAAATGTACATCTCCATAATTGAACGAATAGTTCAAAGGCCCAAATGTGTTGGTAAATAGATCGCCTACTTTGATACCGCCCGATGTAGCCACGAATTTATCATGGTTTCCGATAGTGGTAAATACCGGCATACCTGTACTACCCAAAAGTGTTTTCATAGGTTCTAATAAAGTAGACTGATCCGCGACGACATCGCCCATCGACAGCCCCAACACAGGTGTATTGATCTCTTGGAGCGTTTTGCGGATATCTTCGATTGTTTCCTCTTTAAAGCGCGCCACGTCGTTCGTATTAGCCACTTGTGGGTCACCTATAGCAAGCAGCGTAAATTCTTTCTGATCCTGTACAGATTTAGTCAGCACAAAATCATTGCGCACCCGACCTTTAGCCGTAGGCGAAAGTTTTGCATAAAATAAGGCCATTTTATGATCATTCCTTTCTGTCGCAATTTCATACCCCGATGGGTTTGAAAAATACACGAATTTAGCATCCTTATTTCGCTTAAATTGATAAATACCTTGCTCATCCGTTAACACAAACGAATAACCATCACTTACGACAACATTTTGCACAGGTACATAATCCTGATCCGTAATTTTTCCGTAGGTATCATTTATTCCATCAATGTCGGTGATATCACTCACGACAGGCTTGTAATCCTTACTCGCCTCGAAGTTTAATTCACCCTTTCCACAGGATAAGAAGATAAAGAAGAGAACTATATAAAAATGATTTCTTTTCATGATATTAAGCTAATCTAGTAACTCGTTTTACTTATAATTTAACGTGTCGTCTCCTACCTCCTATTTGGCAAAAAACTTACTTTTATTACTCTTTTGGGGCCACAATTCCCTTACAGCTTGAGCCGCTTCTACAGGCCGATCGGACAATAAGATATCTGCACCGTTATTGATAATCTCTCTATAGGCCTTTTGACGTTGATCTGCATGGGGTATTTTGTCGTATACCGGACCTGTATATACCATGACCATTGCGCCTCTCTTGTGTATTTCGTCATATAAAGCCTTGCTTTTCGGTTGACTGACATATGCCACAATACTGCTCCACGCAATATCCGATTCGTCATACAGTGCAAGTCTTTTCTCACTAGTGATAAAAGCTTCTAATAACAGATCTTTGTTACGGGTATGATAAAAATTCGCTTCTTCTACTGAATACACCGAAATAATCACATAACTTTCAGCCTTATTTCTATGAATAATATCATAAAGCATAGGTAACGGAACATCCTTCTTGTCCAACATCAAGACGGTCTTTCCCCTGGCCCATTGGATGACCTCCTCGAGGGTATGTATCTTATAGGGAGTAACATCGCCTGCTTTATCCTTCAAAAACAGGGTTTGGATCTCTTCGTAAGTATAGTCAGACAACTTTCCTGTACCTGTGGTTGTCCGATTCAATGTCGCGTCGTGCATAACAACGACTATACTGTCCTTTGTCAATCTCGGATCTACCTCAAAAAAGACAGGTTGTTGTGCCAGCGTATGTTCAAATGTAGCTATAGCATTCTCCGGAAGCCCCTTATCCGCGCCACCCCGATGACCACAAACGAGCGGGATACGGTCTTCTGTATAGTTAAAAAATTCGTGCAACTCTTTAACCGTATTTATATGAAAGCTTGCGTTTTCAACAGTCTGAGCATTCACACCCGCTATGGTATGGAGCAGCGAAAACCAAAGGATCCAATATAATAGATATGTTTTATTCATTTTCGGATGGTCATTAAAATGGGATAATGATCTGAGAGAGAATCTGTATATACATCCTGGATGATATCGATCTCTTTTACCTTCTTTAAGAGTTCTTCACTCGTCCAGATATAATCTATCCTTCGTAGTTTAGAATTCTTTTTTAGATTAGCTTTCACAGGAACACTATTTTTAAACGTTCCGGTTTTCTCACGAAGAGCATCTTTAAAGCCCGCATTTAACACCGCATCGGTGACTGAATAATCAAATTCGCCTTCGTTTAGATTATTGCGGTATATAATTCGATTTTTCACAATAGGTGTACCACTTTTTGGTTCCAGGCGACCCTCTATTCGCCGCATCGATGCCAACAATTCCGCATCATATTCAGCGGCATCCGAACGGGAAAAAGAATTAAAATCACCCGCTATGATAACGTCCGAGTGTTTGGGTAGCCGTAATGCATGCGCGACAATTCGGGCCACATCGCGCTGTCTATCTTTCAGTGTAAATGGAGCCATGTGTGTCACAAAGAAATGAATACCCCTGATCTTAGCGTATATATAACCATGCCACATACTGTCCAAATGCATCTCGACGTCCTCGATAGGAAATCTTGACGTGATCGCTAACGGATGGGTTGCATCATGGCCCGATTCGTTATTCAAAATAACACTGTTTTCATGTCCATAACGTACGGCCAAATCCCGTAGCTTCTGCTGCGTAAAACCATTCATTTCCTGATAAAGGGCAATATCAGGCGCAATTCCCTTTGAAAGCCATTCCACATATTTAGACATTCTGGCCGTATCTCCCTCAAAGCCATGCATAACATTATAACTCAATATTTTCAGGTCCTGTCCTTGGGCCATCATCAAAAAAGTCCAAAATACTCCTACACTCATCATCGATCTTAAAAGTATGCCTCTCATAGCCTATAATTTAACGGTATAACGCATGTGTAAATTTACTATCTTCGTCCTCCTCCCAGATATGTTTTCCATCTTTGCGAGGAGCGACCGTCCTGACGTCCAACGTTTCTTTAGCAGGATTGATCTTCATCAATCGCATCAAACCATCTCCACCATTACTATCCTCTTCCCTATACGGGGGATTCCTACGGGAAGAATAATCGGCCAGATAGCTCTTGATCGTATGCCCTTCAAATGTATCTACACGATACCCTTCACCGCTGACATGTCCACACAACATCATGAATACATTGGGATAGTGCTTCGCAAAAGCATACACATTCTTACCCTGCGAAGTGAATTTGCTTTGAGGGATACCATTGCCTACACCTGCCTTATAGTCACTCTCGCTACCGGTTGGTCTTCCCAATATCGAATGACACACTAAAATCGCTTTTCGGTCTCTAAACTGCTCCAATATCTTGCCTCCCCAGGCAAACATTTGCTGGTCATAAGCCGCATCATATCTCGGCTTAGATGGTTGATTGTACGCCAAGTAGAGCACAATAAATTTTTGGCCTGCTGCTTCAAAAAGATCATAGTGGCAATCGTTTTCTTCCCTGCCGAGGATACTTCCCCCGTAGTAACTCTTCCCCAGAAAGTGGCTTCGGCCAAAACTTTTCTTAAAGCCATTTTCCATCCGCAAAGGCATCCCTCTCGGTGTGGTATCGTGGTTACCTACAGCCACACCATACGGAATACCATCCGGTAAACCAGCAAGAGGTTCCTCCAGACGATACATGACCGATCTCGCCCGCTCCCATTCGATCAGCTCTTTCTCACCATTCTGCGATACATCACCCAGATGAACGACATAAGCGATATTTTCCGATTTTTGGTTTTGCCTGATCCACACAATTTGCTGTTCAAAATCCTCCATCTTCCCATTGAACTTCCCCGACACATAACATTGTGTATCAGGCAATACAGCTATCTGGAACCAACTCGGCTTGGAGTGTGATTTTTCTTCTGAGGCCAACATATCCTTTTTGGGTGCACATCCCAAGAATGAATTGACAACAAGAAAAACAGTAATGGCAACTAATTTAAATACGCCCATTCTACACGATATTTTCATAAAATTTCGATAAATTTACTTCCTCTTATTTTTTATAAACCGTAAAATTATCGATTACCAAACGGCCGTTCTCAATAGAAGGGTCTTCTTTAGCATTTCCCAACCCCAGCTTCATGATCCTAAAACGCACCGGTCCTTTGATATTTACATTAAAAGTTTCTTCTTTCGGAGTCTTGTTGTCCGTCAAAACTTCATTACTTATTCTTTTCCATTTATTGCCGCCATCCGTCGAGGCTTGCAATATCCATTTACAACTAGGATCCTGTCCTGCTGAGGAAACCATTACAGATACCTTGGAAGCACCGTCTGGTAAGTCAAACTTCATTTCTGCAACAAACAAACGTGTGCTATTGCCCTGAAACATCAGACCTTTGGTACCATCGTCCGCCACCTCTATTCCCCACTTTTTCATCACCAGTTTCACTCCTTTTAATCGCCAAAGTCCAGTATTTAATTGCAATTCAGTATCTTTATAATTATCCTTTTCTATTTGTGTATCAAATTTTTCGGGAAAACCCGGATACACAGATTGTCCATGCGTGTAGCCGGTAAATAACAGTAAACTACAAAAAACACCTAAAATTCCTTTTATTTTTCTCATAACATATATCATAAAAAGTAAAACACAATAATAAACTCAACTATTAATTTTGGTAAACCGCAATTTGATCAATCGAAATTCGCTTCACAGAATCCTCTTTTCTTATCCTAAACCTTACAGGACCTTTAATATCCAACAGCTCATCAAAAGTATATTTTTCAGCTACATCAAGAATTTGTAAAGCAGCACCAATCTGCTGCCAACTATTACCTGAATCTTGCGAGTATTCAACATATAAGGTCATAGGAAATTCATTATCAGTAGCGGTAGCAGCACCATAATCAAAACTAAACCGGGAAACTCCATATGGTAAACTAAAATTCATTGTAATGGAAGCAGCCTTACCTCCTTGAGTCATAAGAGCATAGGCACCGGTAGTATGTAAAAAGTTGCTCGAAGTCAACGTTCTTGCATTTTCAAAATACCACTCCCCAGAAAGGTAAGTTTCAAAAGCAGAAGTCCATGCTGACTTCCTTGTCCCAACAACAGTCTCCCAATCTTCTGGAAAATTTACATATAATTCCCCAGGTCGATAGGGTTCCAGATTTTGACTTTCATAGTCATCCGAATTTCGTATCATCAGGAAGGGCTCATCTTGAGCATTTCGCATTAAAACTCCTGTATAATCCGCAAATCCCGGAACTCCATCCGCCGCAAAACTTGCCGTAGATCTCGTGATAAGAGGTATCGTGTTCGACCAATCACTCAATTCAACCTCACCTTCAAATTTATCTCCAGAAGCTACTACACTACGTAAGCCCACCAATGTACTTTCATACAAATTTAGCTTGTTCGTAACATCGGTAAATGTAGTAGTTGTCACATTGATAAGTTGGTCGTTTCCAACCGAAACTCGGGTCACGTCTTCGTCCAAAATATTCGAAATTTGAAGCAAACCATTCACACGCTCCAAGGTTTTTCCTTCTATCCGAACAACTAACGAGTCCCCTGGATTATAATCCGCCGAACTTGTTCCCATTTCAAGCGCTATTCCTCGCAACAACGTGCGCTTAAAACTCTGGAGAATAACTAAGCCTTCGGGTGCATTTCCATTAACCGGATCCGAAATTACTACACCACTTATAAAAGAAGCACCCAACATATCCTCCGAATTTAACACTGTTGCACTCCCTTGATATAAGGCACGGACATCATTTAGGGAAATCAGGGGACTAGCGGTGCCGGTCACTTTAATTTCTTTCTCGCAGGATAACATCGTTACCAGCAAACCAAGAAGTAAGGATAAAAAAAACATCTTTTTCATACTATATCGTATTTATATTTTAGTCTAATCTATTTTTCTTATGGCTTTTGCCACCACAACAATGTTTTCAGATCATCAGGTCCTTGGGAGGCTACCACTTCATTATAGTGCTGTAAGTTGGCAGCTTGCACAGAAAGAGGATAGAAGAGTCTGCTCGGCATGACACCATCGTTCATCAGACCGGGTCCCTTGGGTAATACCGGGTAACCCGTACGTCTGTATTCCGTCCACGATTGCATATCTGTCATAAACAAAGACAAGTATTTTTGCCAAAATATTTTCTCCATTTTCTGCTCAAAGGTATCGTTATCGTCGTCCCAAGCCACTCTAACCCCATCTAGATATGAGCCCACTGCCCGACCCCAATAGGTTATTCTATTTGTTACCCCTTTTTCATAATAATCTTGAGCAGTTTCAGCCGTTACCCAACCCTTAAGGGCAGCCTCCGCCAACAAAAGCTGAACTTCCGCATAATTCAATATATTACCCATTTTTTCATGTGAACGCAATCCTTCCGGTAATAAGGACCTCCCTTCCGGAGTTACACCGGATACATAACCACTTGGTATACCTTCGTATAAACCATCTTTCACAGTAACCCATAAAGAGATACACGGATCGGATGTTTGATCTAGTCCTTGCACAAAAAAACTACACATCTTTGGATACTTCCAGGATTGATCCCGCATAGTTACCCATGGAGAAACCCGAGGAGGCACCCCAGTCCATTTTAAAAACGCTGAGTCATCATTTGAAGCCATCAATGGGTAGGCATAAGCTGTCTCATCAATCATCTCCCTGATCTTCGCAATAACCTGATCTGATACTTCGGCTTTGCCCGATAGCCGCATCAGCAGGCGCAAGTACAACGAGTTTCCGAACTTTCTCCACTTTGCTATATTTCCGGCAAATACAGGATCGTGATTGGAAGATATGTTCTTTGCTCCATTAAGTAAAACATTCGCCTCCTCCAATTTCTCAAACATGCCCATATAGATATCCTTTTGCGAATCAAACGACGGTGTATAAATCCCTTCTTTCGCCCGGTTGGATTCGGTATAAGGCGAATCGCCGTAGGTATCTGTGATCATAGCGTGTACCCACGACTGTAAGATCAGCGAAATACCCATATATGCCTTCCGATTGGCATCAGCTGTATTTTCCTCGGCCAATGTATACATATCTTTGAAATTGCTCAATTGGGTATACCAATTATTCCAAGGTGCTTCTGCTATATTTCTTCGGATATCGTAGCGAAATATACGATCGACTTCGACCAGCGTATTTACAGTGACCTGCATCAGCTCATTGGTAATCGTTCGGCTACGTTCCATATTACTCCCTACCGTCTCCACCAGCGCTCGTTCCAACAAGTTCTGTGGCAATACCTTTTCCGCGGTATTGGGGTTTGTATTAAGTTCCGAGAAGTTTTTGGTACATGAACCCGACATCAACAATACAGTAGACAGCATCCATATACTATATTTTATATTTTTCATATTCATAAACGATTAAATGCCTATTGTTAAATTTACACCAAATGACCTTGTCGAAGGGAATTGTCCGATTTCAAACCCACGATTGATATCTGCTCCACTCAGGGTACCAAACTCCGGATCGAATCCCGGCCATCGTGACAAGATCAACAAGTCCCGCCCGTAAATACCTATAGAGGCTTTTTGAAGTTTTAACCTGCTTAGTGTTTTTTTGTTAAATGTATAGTCAATACGAACCTCTCTCAATTTGATGAAATCGGTAGAAAACGTGGAACCTTCGACATTACTTGTACCAAAGTGATTATCGTAGTAGGTAGACAGGTCTTCAGCTACCACTGTATTCGGGCTGTAAGATCCATCAGAATTCAATACTACACCTGTACCTACAATACCATTGTATCGTCCTGGTAAAGTTGACCTAGTTTTACCCTGAACCGCCATTTTTCCCTGTGTCAAGGAATAAGCCTTCGATCCATATTGCGCGTCAAACAAGAAGCCTGCGGAAAAGCCTCTATATCTAAATTTGTTTTGTAACCCTGCTTTCCATTTGGGCATGGTATTCCCTAAATAAATAATATCTTCGGTCAATACCGGCATCCCATCCTGATACACAATATCTCCATCCGGCGATCTTAAATACCCCCGGCCATATAAATCACCCATACTTCCCCCCACATAAGCAATAATAAAACCATTACTACCCGGGCCCCGTTGAATGGTGAAATTATCCAGATTATCAGCTAGCTCCATGATAGTATTTGTATTGGCAGAGAATGTCGCATTAACGTTCCACGTCAACCCATTTTTCTTTTTAATAGGCGTACCCTCCAACGCAATTTCAACACCTTTGTTCCTTACACGGCCTGCGTTCACGACAACATAAGCCATACCGCTGGACCGATCCAATAATGAATTCAATATTTGATCTTTGGTATCGGATAAATAGAAGGCCAGGTCTAACCCTACGCGATTTCGGAAAAACTTCGCTTCTATACCAGTCTCGTAGCTATACGTATACAATGGCTTCAAATCCGGGTTATTCAATGTAGTTGGATTGTACAACCCACCCGCGTAAATAGGATCCGAACTATACTCAATCGACGTTTTATAGGGTGTCGTCCCTCCACTACCTACACCCGCCAATGAAGCTCGCCATTTCAGGTAATTCACTTGATGAGGAAGTTTAAAAATCTCAGAAAAGATCAAACTACCATTGATGGACGGATAGAAAATCGACACATTATTCGCACTTGTCGGCGTCGCCAAAAGGCTACTCCAGTCATTCCGTAAGGTAAAATCTACAAAAGCATAATCCTTATAACCTGCTGCTACCAAGCCATACAAACTATGGATTGCATATTGTGAACTATAAGGGTCTGTCCATAAAGCTCCTGCACTATTCGCAAAGGTAAATACACCAGGGAATAACAGGGAATCCGCACGTACTTGATTTCTGCGATAGAAGTTATTCAAAATGGCTCCCCCGACGGAAGCATTTATATCAAATTCTTGGTTAATGTCTTTTTTGTACTTGACCAAAAAATCACTATTGAGTTCCCGAGAGACTACATCTTGTGTTCGATACATACCCTTCGGCAATCTATTCGTATCAAAAGGTCGCTGTTGTGCTCTGGAATCATTGGATAGGTCCATCGCTGCGCGTATGGTTACATCTAAGTCTTTCGTTACCGTATAGGTTGCCGCAACATTTCCTGTCACCGAATTTCTATTTTGCGAATTCAACATCTCATACGCGATGAGATAAGGATTATCTGGTCCCGACATTAAAGGGGTGCTCTGTTCGCTGTTTTCCTTTCCTTCCACCCAATAATTCTTCATCCAAGATATTGGCGCATTGGGTTGCCAAAAGATATAACCATACATGATAGTTTGGTTATTATATCCCCCTGTGGGAAGATTGTCCGACTTCTTACTGGTATAGTTCACTTTAGAAGTAATACGAAGGTTTTCCGATGGTTTGGAATTTACCGACATAGCGATCGTATTCCTGTCGTAACCCGTATTTGGCACAATCCAGGTATTTTTTGCATTCGTATACGAAAACCGTGCTGTGGTTTTATCTGTTCCTCCATCTATAGCTACGCTATTCGTAAAGGTTTGAGCAGTTTCAAAAAAGGAATTATATCCTTCATCTTTATAAGGACGCCACAATGTACGTTCTGTTCCAGCCTTACCTGTCGCCGGATCAAATTGAAAAAAATACTGCCCTTCAAATTTTGGCCCAAACGCCTTGGTAGTTCGATTGGTCGCCTCCCCATCGTCTGTAGCACCATGCGAATAATAATTGATACCATCATTCCCCTGTCCATATTCGTATTGCAGATCCGGCATACGATTAATAACCGCCCACGAGGAATTGCTGTTAAAGCTCACCCCCAATCCCTTATCTCTTTTTTGACCAGATTTTGTCGTAACCATAATGGCACCATTCGCACCCCTAGACCCATATAAAGCGGCTGCTCCGGGACCTTTAAGTACCGTGACACTTTCAATATCATCCGGATTGATATCATTCAAACTCGTTCCGTAATCAATGACAGCTTCATCCAGATAAGCCCCCGAATTCCCTACCATACGACCACTACCTCCATTGATAATCACCCCGTCTACCACGATCAGTGCGTCATTACTTCCCGTCAAGTTATTTTCACCACGTAAAATAATAGAATTAGATCCCCCTGGACCACCATTCGAACGAATTAAATTCAGTCCGGGCACTTTTCCGGACAAAGCTTCTGTCCAATTGTTCGGCATCGTCTCTGTCAATTGTTCACTAGACAACGTGGTCACCGCATAACCCAACGCCTTTTTATCCCGTTCGATGTTCAGAGCTGTCACAACAACCTCTTCAAGATTCTTACTGGATACGCTTAAGCGTAAAACAAGGTTATTATTATCCTGTTCTACCTTATGATACAACACCTCATAACCGAGCATTTTCACCACAATATTACTTCCCTTCTCCGCTTTCACAACGAAAACCCCACTGACATCTGTCACTCCCAATACTTTACCTTGGTTATCTTCTATTCGTACACTAACTAAAGCCTCCCCCGTCTCATCATCCAAAATTTTACCTCGAATAGAAACTTGTTCTTGACTTTGTTGTGCCTGAACACCCATAATCCAAATGCTCATTATCAAAAACAAAAGCAATTTAGCAAAGCTTGATATGAGGTGAGCCTCCTCGTTCATGAATCTCCAAGACCGATTCGGGATTTTTGCAGAGCTATCTTTCATAAACCTTAACTTTATACATTAAAAAATATTTATTTATGTTAAAAACTATTTATTCTACAAGTTTACAAGCTTCATATTATCCAATTGTAAAGATCCTATTAAAAAAATATAATCATCTCTCTATATACTATACCCTATAAGGATCTCTTTACTATCTCTCTGTTGACTTTAGTAGTATATTGGTTACTTACCCAAAGTAAGTGAATTTTAAATACATTTTAAAATTTATTTTAACATTTTTTAATATTATTAAACATAAAATAAGTAAAACATCTCAAAACAGGGGATATACCTCACAAATAGCCTGTTACTTTTCAGAAGAGAATATTCAAGCAACCCTCTATTTCTATAAAGCAACACCTCATAGATAATTAATGGACCTTATTTTTTAGGTGATATTGCACGAATAATCAAGGTGAAGCGTTTACGCATTCAACTTCAACAAGCTAAACCCTTGTATTTTATCCAACGTGATCAATGTTAAAGCTGAATTCTCTTGAACGATTTTACGATAGTTTTTTAGCGGCATTCCCAATTGAGATGCCATAAACAACCGATTGACACCATTGTGGGCTACAACTAACACCGTCTTCCCATCGTATTTTTCGACTAATTCCTGATAAAAGCTAGTCAGTCGATCTATTATTTCTTGCCCCTTTTCTCCCGTTCTGCCCGCATGATATTTTGCAGGGTCATTTAACCAATTGTCCCAAGATTCAGGATCTTCCGCTATAAATTCCGAGGCACGTTTACCCTCCCAATCTCCAAAATCAACCTCTATCAGCCGCTCATCCGTCACCACATCAAACGGCCGTCCAGAAGCAATTTCTGCGGTCAAACGTGCGCGTCTCAACGGAGAAGAAAATATGTTGTCAAAATAAAAATCTGCCAACAAAGTATACATACGTTGCGCTTGCTCCAGTCCTCTTGCAGTCAGCTCAATATCCGTTCTTCCACAATATTTGTTGCCATCGGCATTAAAGGCGGTCTCTCCATGCCTTAATAAACAGATCGTCACCATATATTTATAAGTATTTGAGTTCCTTAAGCTTATCTTTGAACAGTTTGTATTGAGTTTCGTAAATATCAACTAAGGCAGGGTCTGGGTATACCTCTTTATCTTTCGAAGTCATGTGTGCCGCGGCTTCTGTCAAGGAACCGTAATACGTATTTGAGGCTGCCATAATAGCCGCGCCCCCAGCACCGGTAGCTTCTTTACATTTATACATCGGCACATTTAAGACAGAAGCTCTTATTTTCAACCACACATCACTCTTACTTCCTCCGCCCGCTGTGTATACAGATCTTATTTTTTCTCCTGACAATTCCTCTATAATCTCGTAAGCCAACCGCTCGATGAAAGCCACACCTTCTAAATTCGCGGCATATAGCTCCTCACGGGAAACATGCTCAGGCACGATGGCCCGGGCCCGAGGAGCCATAAGGGGGTAGCGTTCGCCTTTTTGCTTCAATGGCCAAGCAAGCTTTCCAGTAGGGATCAGTTTTTCTGCTGCTGCATTCAAGGTATCCAATTCGGTTGGGAAATCGAGCGAAATCCAATCTGCACCGGTATTACTCGCTCCGCCCGGCATCCAATATCCTTCGGGATGTCGGTGGCTGTATAGGCGCCCCAGCGGATCCACGACATTATTTGTTGTCACCCCCTTGATGACTAAGGTAGTTCCGATTGTCGTGTTCCAGTCGCCGGGTTTCACGACTCCTGACGCCACCTGACTCGCGCAGCCATCTGTCATACCAACCACAACACTCAACGAAGCCGTACCCCATCTTCGAGCCAGATCTTCGGTTAATTTACCAACCACCGTCCCTGAAGGAACAACCTCTTGCAACCACTCCTTTTTCAACCCTACCTCTTCGGTGATATAAGCTGGCCATTCCAACCGGGCTACATCATAACCCGATTTTAATACATTCGTATAATCGGTCACCCGGTAGTTGCCCGACAGTTTCCCAACTATATAATCGGAAGCATGGACCCATACAGCGATTTGGTCGACTTGTTCTGGATAAGTCTCTATATACCACAACATTTTACTAATGCCACTCGATGCATTAAAGCCGGTATACCCTCCTTTTACATGTCTTAAAGCTATTTCTTGAATACGCTTTCCTTGGACTGCCGAACGGCCGTCGCTATACATAATCGCATGATGAAGAGGTTCGTTCTTGTGGTCCAACGGAATGACCGTGCCCGACGTGGAAGTTACAGACACCGCCCGTATTGCTTTTTTATCAAAACCGACAGGCAACTGTTGCATAAGCTGATCGATAATCGTGACACAATCTTCCCACCAAACCCGGGGAGACTGCTCCTCCCGAAATGTATCATCCAATAAAAATTTCCGCGAATCAGAAGCAATCAAGTCGCCTTTTTGATCCACCAAAACCACGCGGGCACCTTGCGTCCCGACATCGATACCTATAAAATATTCCTGCATTTATCCGGCCACTTGCTTAAAGGTTTTACGTGCATTTTTCCACTCCAAGTAGAGTTGCTCAAACTGTTCCTGATCACGAGGGAAGATTTCCTCCAGCAAAGCCGGCGCCACATTTTTGACTCCTAAGGCGTCATTACAGATGAAAACTCCTCCTAAAACAGAAGCCTGACGGAACGTATTCCGTATGCGTATGCTTTTACCCAATAAGTTAGCCAAGAACTGACGTAGCTTTTTACTTTCTATACCTCCTCCACACGCCCAAATGTAGCTCTCCCGATGGGGAGAAACATCACACAAAAACTTATAATTCTCGTAAATAGAACAGGCAATATCCCAAAGTATGGAAAAGACAAAACTTCCCCTGGTCAATTGGTGGGAGACAGGTGCATTAAAAATAAATCCACCCTTGGTTAATGGTTCTTCTTCGTCTGCTATCAACGACCCTAACGAAGCCACACATTGTGAATAAGTCGTCTCTTCCAATTCCTTTTCAATCACATCATAGCCCTCATTGGGATAAAAGATCTCTTTCAAACGTTGGTAGTTTAATCCCGTCACACCCGCATTAGCCTCCAAAATGAAATTAGCTGCGTCAATATGACGACTCGTCCAGGTACGCTGATTCACATCCTTTTCGTACCCACTCACAATTTTAATGATAGGCGTGGTTGTACCTGATACAATGACCATATCATTTGCCGAGGGTTCCATACTACGAATCGCGAGCTGCGTATCGCCACCGCCAACAACGACCACAGCATCGGATGATATACCTAAATCTTTAGCAACAGCAGGAATAATTTTGCCCAATACCGAACCAGAATCATGCAGGGGCGGCAAGATATCCGCAGACAAATGAAATAAGCTTAGCAATACCTCCGACCATTTTTTTGCAGCCACATCGTACAACAGTGTTTCTGATGCTTGGGAATGTTCATAACATGTAATGCCCGAAAATTTATATTGAATCCAATCACTAATGCTCATGAAGCAAGAAATTTTACCAAACAAATCCGGATAAACCTCCCGAACACCAACCAATTTAAAGGCAGAAAACAACGACGTTGGGTAACGTCCAGACAGATCATATACCAAATCTTTATCGTGCAGATCCTTCTCCCATCGACGTCCTCTATGATCGATATTCGGCATACCTAGTAAGGAATTCCCTAGCGCATCAATGACAACGATACCTTCACGTTGGCTCGTCGCGGTAATAGCTCTTATACAAACATCCCCTGCTTCAGCCAATGCCACCTTAGAGAGCTTCACGATTTGTTGCCACAGTGCTTCTGGATCAAAATAAATCGATTCTTCGTAATTTGTATCCGAAACATAATGCACATTTTCTCGCCTGATGGCTAAAATATCACCTTCTGCGGTAGCTATTCCTACACGGGCATTGCCGGTACCAATATCAACAATCAAATACGCTTCTTTCATTTTATAGTCCATTTACAGTTGCTTTTTCTAACACAATTTTATTGACCAACTGTTTTATCTTCTTATTTCCATGATGGAAAAATTCCCTTAAATTATTATTCATAATAAAAGCATGATGGTCTTCGACTTCATAAGTTGCTCCTGCAATATGTGGGGTCGCCAATACATTTTTATGTAGGATCATCTTATAGTCAATCTCGTCGGGTGGTTCGTTATAAAACACATCCAATATCGCCCCACGTATTCTCTCTTGTTCGATAACCTCCAAAAGGTCATCCCGGTTTACAACTGTGGCACGGGCAGTATTGACAAAAATGGCATTCTTTTTTAGTAAAGAAAGATATTTTTTATCAATCATATTTCTGGTCTCCATTGTCACAGGCAAATGAACCCCCACCACATCACACACCCTGAATAACTCCTCCAACTCCACTTTCCTGAAGTTCGTATCCGGATCCGTATAATACGGGTCAAAATAATAAATCTCACACGGAAAACTCTCCAACATACGTGCCGTATACTGTGCTACGGCTCCGAAACCCACCATACCGACTTTTTTACCAGCCAACTCATTCCCTTTAAACTGCAAGTATGATGTATGAGCACCTTCCCCCCAGTTTTTACCTTCCAGCCAACCAATTGCCGGAATAGTATTACGCATCAGGGTGATCACATTGGCAATAAACATCTCTGCAACTGCCTGCGCATTCCGTGCCGGAGTATGGAATACCGGAATACCAAGCTCGGTCGCTACAGCCACATCTATATTGGATGGTGTCCCCCGACATATTCCCACAAATTTTAATTTCGGAAATTTACGCAAAACACTTTCGGTTATTTCGTCATGCTCAGAAATCAAAGCCTCCGCTCCGGTTTCCTGTAGTAAAGCAATGAGCTCTTCGGGGCTATAGGCTCTCCCATTTAACTTCCACGACCGGTAAATCACCTCATCAAACAATCCTTTCAATTCTTGCAGCGCTTGCTCATTTTCATACGGCGCAGTTAACAAAACTCTCATATCTTATCCAAACTATTATATTATACAACTTCATTCAATTCTACTTCAGACCATGCGCTAGACCGCTCATCAATTTTGATAAAGTAAGCCAATACCGCACTCAACACGTACAACCCGGCCAATACCCATATCACTCCGCTGCTTCCAATACTGCCAATCAATATTCCTACTAACGCTGGGCCAACAAACACAGGCAAACCCGCTCCCAAGTTAAGGATAGCCATCGCTGCCCCCTTATCCTCTTTTACCAAAGACGGAACCAAGGCCGATAACGGCACATACCCTGCTAAAAGACCTCCCCAAGCTATACCGGCAATCAAAACAGCGGTATAACTACCATCAAACCATATAGGGGCATAATAAAGGGAAATGGTGGTTAAAGCACAGCCAATACCGCCAAACCAGACAATGGTATTTCGCCATCCCAGACGATCGCCCACGAAACCAAATAATAAATTGAAAATGATATTACTCGTGAAGATCGTTCCCCATATTTTCAACCATTGCTGTGTATCAAATCCATGCTCCGCCATATAGATAGGCAAGAAAACAGGAAAAGCAAATTGTGCAGTCGTATTGATAACACGAACTATCCCACCCAGCAGCACCTTAGGCTCTTTCTTCACGATAGTCAGTCCATTGAGCAGTTCAGTTGTCTTCGAGCCTCCTGCCGCCTTCGGGACAAATTTGTCTTTATTTAAAACAAGAGCAAAAAGTGCTCCTACCAACACCCAGAAAATGGAACTCCACAAGGTATTCTCATAGCCTATATTGACGATTGCCCAACTGGAATAGTAAGCCCCCAAAACATTGAGGCCTCCTGTAAAAACAAACCAAAACCAACCGACGGCCCTTCCCAGCATATTTTTGGGAGCACGATAGGTAATCCATACCATAAATGAATAGGCAAACAACGGATAACCGAAGCCACGAATAGCATAAAAAAATAACATGGAAGTATAATCCAAGTGTGCCATTCCTTTGCCCACAAATCCGATCGTTCCGATAATGTAGAGCAACAGTCCGGTTAACATCGCTTTTCGAGGACCATAGCTTTCCGCCAAAACCCCCGAAAACCACGAGGATATGGCAATTGTCACACCATAAATGGTAAATAATGAAGCAGATTGCTGAATAGTCATACCGTGTTCTATCAAATAAGGACTTAACCACCCTTGTTCTACACCATCTCCCATCATAAAAACCAAAACGCCTAAATACCCCCACCTGAGATTTTCGGGTAAGCCCATTTTTTCAAACAACGAATTATTTTTCATAGTTTTTAAATATACAATTGGCCACAACAGATACTAAAATAAATATTTTTAAACATAAAAAAAGAATTCTATCAAAAAAAAGAATAAAAAAATAAGACAGCCCGTAACTATCTTACTTTTCTAGTACCCTCTTTTTAAATTTCAAGAAAAATCAAGCACAGCATCTACAAAGTAGTGGTCGCTTGGATACACCCCTTTAAAATGCTCTTTAATGATGGTAGACTGTAAAGCACACACCGGTCCCTTTACAAAAATAAAATCAATCTTTTTTGCCTTAGCATTACGTTCGGCGTCATGAGGTTTAAAACCATTGGTGGAAGTTTCGGGTATTATTCCGGGATAAACCTCCGCATAGGAATCTTTCCAACCAGCATCTAATACAGCCTGAACAACCTGAGAATCAGGACCCGAATTAAAATCCCCCGTTAAAATCTGCACAAACTCCGAAGGATACTGTGCAGACTCCTGCAATACCATTTTAATCTGTTCCAGCTTGGCTTCATTTTTTACGTGGTCCAAATGTAAATTGACTACACGAAACTCTCTATCCGTTTCTTTATCGTACAACCTCACCCAGCTTGCATTTCTGGCCCGGGCAGATTCCCAAGACAAACTTCCTGCAACCAAGGGGGTTTCAGACAACCAGTATCCCCCGGCATTTAATAGCTCGAATCTTTTCTTTGAAAAAAGAATCGGATTCTTTGCTATGCCATGATAACCTTCTTTATACTTATCCATCTCAGGACCATCAAATCCTAACGCAATATATCCGGGCAAGAACTTTTTTAGATCCAGAAATTGATTGCTCAAAACCTCTTGAAAACCAATCACATCAGCTTCTTGATTCTTGATAACCCGCACACAAGCTTCTCTTCGCTGTTTCCAGCCCCGCCCTTTTTCTTCATCCTCAGGAAGATCTACCCGAATATTACAGGTTAATACTTTAAAAGTCTTGGCTCTCTTTAGAGATGACTTATATGTACCAAACGACACGAGAAAAGGCATTGCTGTCAATACGCCCGCTTTTTGCAAAAACCTCCTACGTGTATCGATACCCTGTTCGTTTATATTGTCCATATAGCTTAGGATACAAAATGCTCTTCACCAAGATAAGCTCCCGCTGCATACAGTTCCGCACGTAACTCCTGTACATCCACATCGGCAGGCGTTACACCTTTCCTTACAGCAATCTTAGCCGCCCGGCCCGCTGCCTCGCCCATTGCCATACAAGGAGCCATTACACGTATAGCAGACATAGCTTCATGCGTGGTTGAGATAGAGCGTCCTGCGACTAGTAAATTCTTTATCTTCCTCGGCACAAGTGAGCGATAAGGGATGTCGTAGCTATCACCACACCAGGTCAATGTACAGCCACCACCTTCAGGATGGTGAATATCCAAAGGGTAACTCGCTACCGCTATCGCATCATCAAACCGGCGACAGGCTAGAATATCATCCGCCGTCATGACATAGTCACCCACAATACGGCGCGTCTCCCGGATACCTAAAAAGGGTGCCATTTTTGTAAAGCGAGCCTCCTCAAAACCCGGCACAAATGCGATTAGATAACGCTGAATTTCTTCCACCTGTCTGCGTCCCTCGATTTCTCCAAACGTTAGGCTTTCCGGATTCGTTCCATCCACACCATTAATACGGGACATATTCACCCACACCTCCCCCTCCCGTAGGCCTGTAATTAAAATCGTACGCTCCACAGGAAGATGATAACCCGCCTCACGCGCCTTTTCCATAACGCTTCTCAGTCCCACAACAATAAATTGATTATTCTGTCCGAAATATTCAGCCGGTATAAAATCCGTTAAATAAGTCCGCGGCTCTTCGGCAATAGACATCCGTAATTTTTCCGTATCCACTCCCCCCATGCAAAACATTAATGTAGGGGGTTGCGCTCCACCTACCTCGTTACCCTGTTCACATTCCACACCTGCTTTAAATGCGACGTCCGCATCTCCGCTACAATCAATAATCGTTTTTGCTAAAATTACTTCCCTTCCCGACTTACTCTCAATAATAACTCCCTTCAGCTCATCCCCCTCCATCACGACTCCTGCCGCAAAGACATACAGCAACACCTTTACACCAGCCTCTTCCAACACCTTAAGTCCTATATTCTTCACAGCCTCTGGTTCCACCAGCGTCAAGCTCATATGTAATGGACAAGGCCGATGCTCAGAAGCGGCATCAACCTCCTTCAACCGATCAATAAATTGTTGAGGAAGCCCCTTAATGATTTGATTTCCTTTTTGTCCTAAAAAGCCCAAAACGGGAAGGCCAATAGTCATATTACCACCGACAAAGCTCCGGTTATCTATTAAGGCCACCTTTAAGCCATCCGAAGCTGCTGCTTGAGCCGCTATTATACCTGCTGGTCCGCCCCCTACAACCAATACATCCACTTCCATCCGAACCGGAGTCTGCTTGGCCGGTTCGTAAATTGTTTTCCCTGTATCCATCTTCATATTTATTTTAAAACGCTATATTTCCTATCTATTTTTCATTAGTTCACGGACAATGCCCTATCTTCCGGTATCTCTTTTTTGATCATAGTCCACAAGATTAGCACCGCAACGGGATGCATAAAAGCCATGGCTATAAAAACAGTATCTGCACCTAAAGACCCTATCATCTGTCCCACAAAATAATTAAACAAAACTGCGCCTAAAGCACCGAATCCGCCCGCAATCCCCAAAACAGAAGCTACATTCTTAACCGGAAATGTCTCCGCAATGACCACGCTTATTGTAAACAACCAACTCAGACAAGCTACAGCAACTAAAGCAAAAATCAATATCGTCAAATAAGGATTTGAGATCACTGTCGTCAAACAACATAAAGGTGCCAACGCTGCGATAGCCGTCAGCATAATCCGACGTGCATTCAAAGGTGCCCTACCTCTTCTAACCATCCAATCTGACCACGCCGACGTACCGATCGCCCCTAAATCGGCTACTAAAAAGGGGATCCAACCAAACATACCGATCTGTGCTAATGTCAGACCAGATTCCTCCTGCAAATATCCGGGTAACCAAAACAAGCAAAAATACCAAACAGGATCGCTGACGAAGCGAATCAACAATATGCCCCATAGGGTCTTCCTACTCCACAGCTGTCCCCAGGAAAACCCCACTCCTCTATTATGATCCTGATCTTCTCCGCTAATTTCACGCGTAATCTCTTTTGGGGGTGCCGTATAAATAACAAACCAAAGCATCGCGATCACCAAACCGATGACTCCCGCGACAATAAACACGGTGTGAAAGTCATACTTTATCGCCATCCAGGCAACCATTGGCGGGGCAATAATAGCCCCAATAGAACTTCCGGCTATACAAAGGCTGTTTGCGGTAGCACGAAGCTTTCCGGAAAACCAAACGGTAACTACCTTAAGCTGCGCTGGAAAATTTGTAGGCTCCGCTGCCCCTAAAAGCCCTCTAAAAAATAAAAAAGGTCCTAATGTATGTGAAAAACCACCACCAAAGCATGCAACCGACCAACCTATAATCCCCCCAAACATCACCTTTCGTTCTCCCCATTTATCAACCATCCACCCCGCGACAGGATACATAAGTGCATAAAAAATTGTAAAAACATTTAAAATCAACGCATAGCCATCATCACCTATAGCAAACTCTTCCTTCAGCATAGGCTTTAGAATGGAAACTATTTGACGGTCATAGTAATTGAAGACAATAGCTAAGAATATGACAGATATAATAAACCAACGCCTTCTTTTCGGTGGCATGGGTATGATAAACTTCGACATAAAGGGTTATAATAGCATGTAAATACGGTTTTGACAATATCGCCTTATCAAAGATAAAAAGTATATTTGAAAAAACAATCTAAAATCAAACAAAAAATAACATTTTTTAATATTATTAAAGATAATAAAAGACAAACAGCAAATAAAATTTTTAATCCTCTCCGAGAATTACACAAAAAAAATAGCTATTTTAGCAGGATAAACCCAGCCGCTTGCTGGCGGAGAGCTTATTTAATATGTTTGAAAACTACATGCGTAAATAATTTATTCCAATGAAAAACATAACAGACAGGCACGAATATATTTTAAAAAAACTAAAAGAAAACAATAAGGTCAGTATAACCGATCTATGCGACGAAATGAATGTTTCAAGCGTCACTATTCGGAAAGATTTAAAAGTTCTGGAAGACAAAAACCTACTGTTCAGAATAAAGGGCGGAGCATCGATGAACAATCCTTATGCGATCGATCGCCCTATCCTTATCAAAGAAACGATTAATTCAGAAGAGAAAAACAAGATAGCTCGTGCAGCTGTCGAAATGATCGCTGACAATGACTCAATCTTAATAAGTTCAGGTACGACAGCCTATGCCGTTGCCAGGCACCTGTCCCCTAACCACCGATTGACTGTTATCACACCAGCATTGAAAGTCGCTTTGGAATTATGCAATAAACCAAATATAGAGGTTCTACAATTGGGTGGACTAATCCGACAAAATTCATCTTCCGTAGCGGGTCAATATGCGATGCGAATCCTCGATGATGTATCCTGCGGAATACTTTTTCTCGGCGTAGATGGCATTGATATCGAGTTTGGTATAACAATTAGTAATATAACAGAAGCTACCCTAAACCAAAAGATGTTGCAGACATCGCAGAAAGTTGTCGTCATAGCCGACAGCACCAAATTTGGCAGACGAGGATTGGGCAAGGTATGTAATCTCGAAGATGTGGATTATATCATCACGGATAAAGGCACTTCCCAAAAATACATCACGGCACTGGAAGAAGCGGGGATCAAGATAATAATTGCATAGCACTATACACCATTCCTCCAATAGCATGATCAAAAGCCTCCTCATCTATCTGGAAAGTGGGCGTATGCAATGCTGACGTTATCCCTTTCTCAACATTGCCAGTTCCGATAAAATAGAATACGGATGGATAATGCTGCGAATAATACGCAAAATCCTCCGCTGCCATCCAAATGTCAAGATTCTCAAAGTTGTCTTCCGAAACATATTCTTTCAGACTGTAAGATATCCTACTGGTCAACTCCATATCATTAATCAAAGCGGGGTACCCTCTCCGGATTTCCAATTCAGCCGTAGCACCATAGATCTCCGGCAATTCTTTTATTTGTTTCCCGATAAGTTGGAGTGCCTGTGCACGCCAACTCTCATCCATTGTCCGGAACGTACCTTCGATGTAGACCTCATTAGGAATTACATTCGTCGCACCGTTTGCAATAACTTTACCAAAAGACAATACCGATGGAATAGCGGGATTAGCGAATCTCGAAACGACCTGTTGCAACGATACCATTAGTTGTGCCGAGATGATGACCGGATCAATATTCAAATGAGGCTGTGCACCATGCCCTCCTTTACCTTTGACAGTAAGGTATATTTCATCAGCGGAAGCCATAAACTTGCCGGCCCTCACCCCCACCTTTCCCATTTCCAAACCAGGAGAAACGTGAAGACCTATCACCCCTTTTACGTTCTGTGCCGATGACGGCAATTTTTCAGACGCTAAGACAGCGAGTGCCCCTCCGGGAATTTTTTCTTCCGCTGGCTGAAATATACCGATGACGACACCCGAAAAGTCATCGTCCATCTGCTTAAGCACCTTTAAAGTAGCCAACAAATTCGCGGTATGAAAATCATGTCCACAAGCGTGCATTACGCCATTATGCCGCGAAGTAAAATCGGTTTCATTTTCCTCGTGGATAGGCAAGGCATCCATATCGGCACGTAGAATCACCGTATTGTCACTGACGGATTTCTTTCCGACAATTTTTGCCAGCACACCAGTATTGGCGACTTCTTCAAAATCAATAGCATAAGATTGTAGCGTGCTTTTGATATATTGACTCGTTTTATATTCCTGAAAGGATAATTCTGGAAACCGATGTAAATGTCTTCTATTAAAAATAGCCTCTTCCTTAACCGAAGAGACTATTTCTTTTATTTTATTGATCATAATTAATCTATCGTCCAACACTGATATTTAGATTAGGAAGTTCTACTTGTAACTTACAGATTAAAGATAATAAAAGTTTCATTAAAACGAAACTCCAACAAAAGGATTGAATAGCTATTCATTTTTTCAAATTCTATCAAAAAGAATATATTTTTACAATACGATGTTTGATTTAACTAAATTAAGTTGTTAACTTGTTCGAGTTATCTTGAATTGTACTTAATAATATGAAAACCTCTATACACGAATCTTTGAGCATAGATTATACTAAAAAACGTATAAAAGGAGCTTGCAGGATGTTTATGTTTAAGGAGGGCAATCAGGCTATTATGTATATTCCTTCCTTAGAGCTTTCGTCATATGGTAGTGACTTGGAAGAAGCTCGAGAAATGATGATAAATCATGTCATTCCTGGGTTTTGCCAATCAATATTTGAAGGGCCTAAAAACTTAGTGATTTCTACTTTTAATAACTTGGGATGGACAAAAAGTCCTTTCTTTAAGAAAGAACTTAGTAGGAACTCATTCATAGATAAAGAAGGAATATTAAGGGAATTTAATCTTTCGCCCGATACCGAAATAAGTGAGCAACTGATAGCTGTAGCATAGCTTGATTATGGGGGAGGACAGACCTGTAAAGATTAAATGTTGGGAGAAATTCCTTGAGTATCATAAATGTAAGTATAAATCAACAAATGCTTCTCACCACAAATGGAAATGTCCCAATTGTCTTCAACCCATAATATTTAGAGGGTCAAAGAAAGAAATTCCGTCATTCCATATAAAAACTAACTTAAGGACCATGGGAATACCAGCTGATGATTTTTATAACTGGATAAAAGACAACTGCTAAAAGACAATTCTACCTTATTTTAAATAATCAGTTTCCAGCTTACCAAAAATCAAAAATACGTCATTGCGAGAAGGTACGAGGAAGGGGCTGTATAAAAAATGTAGCCTGCCTACTTACCGCAGGCAGGCTTTATCATACTTCTTCGGAATGACGGAAAACTCACTTATAAAGAAACCCCTTAAGCTTTTACAAAATAGCGACTTAGAAATTTTTGTACAAATTTATCATCATTTAATTCAGGGTATGCCTCGTACACCCTAGATATTTCGTCAAATTGACCTTCAGATAAGACCTCTTCCGGATTCAAACACCATATCCCCTTCATTAACCCTTGTCTTCGCAGTACTTCGTGTATGCCCGGAATACAACCATGGAAATCATGTGCCGAATCAAACAATGCAGCATTTACATCCGTAACTTGATTCCCTATTATTTGAAGATCTCTCCATTTCTCGTCTGAAGGATTTTTCTTATAATCTTTTACCTTCTCCAGTAGTTCCACCGCTTTATTCGTCCATACTGCCCAATGTCCCAACAACCCACCTTTAAATTCCATATCGATAACGTTACCGTCTACATGAAAACGGTATATGGACAGCAGATCCTGCACGATATTATCATCATTCCCGGTATATAGTGCAACTTGGTCGCGTCTGCTCGAATAGGCAAGAGCCCGAACAACATCCAATGTCTGGTAGCGATTGAAAGAAGCACATTTAATAGCCTCCACATTATCAATCTCCACAAATTTGGACCAAAAATCATAGGAAAATACCCGTCCGCCCACGGATGGTTGTAAATAAAACCCAAAAACAGGAATTATCTTAGCGACCTCTTCTGTGCGCTTTAATATCTGTTCTTCGGTCAGATTATGCAATCCCCCCATACTCAACAAACCCATATCATAGCCAAGGTCTACTGCTGTTTTAGACTCCCGTACAGCTTGTTCCGTCTGCCCACAAATTCCGGCGATTTTCACAAACGGCCTGTCCAAATTGGCCTCCGCAATGCTTTCCGCAGTCACCCGGAGTACTTTCTCAAAAAGATTATGCTCCGATAGCCGGATTTCAAATTGGGTAGAATGCACAGCTACAGCTACACCTCCTGCACCGCTTTCCATATAATAATTGGTCAATAACCGCTGATTTTCCTCATCAAAGTTACGTTGCTCATCCAAAGCTAATGGATGAGCAGGTATAACTGTACCTTCCATCAATAATGACTTCAACGTACGATCTAATCTTTTCATTAAAACTTTCCTCCTCTTTCCTGAAAATGTGTATCCTTGCCAAAATCTTGCCCGTTGTGTCGGATCCATGTGGCCGTAATGTCAATAATTTCCTGTATGCCGACCCTTGGATAACCAAATAAGCGATGGCACTCCGAAGCATTGTTCAATAAAGCCGTTTGTTCAGGCTCATTGACAAAAATCGGTTTACGACCCAAAGCCTCCCCCAGCTTTTCGGCAATCCACTGGATGGATAAAATTTCGGGACCTGTAACGTTCAGTACCTTCGCCGGACTTTCGCAATGCAACAAACACCGTATCGCAATTTCATTGGCATCACTTTGCCAGATGACATTCACATTATTTGTACGAATATCTATAGGCTGGTGGTTATACACTTGCTTTGCTATTTCACGAATGACCCCGTACCTAAAATCAACGGCATAATTCAACCGGTACAACAATGTCGGTGTATTATTCTTTTTACTGAAATACGTAAAAATCCGTTCCCTTCCCAATGTGCTTTGGGCGTACTCTCCAATAGGCACCGGCGTAACGGTCTCATCTACACCCCCGGAACGCACATCCACAAACGGCAATACATTACCCGAAGAAAAGGCGACAATCCGTGAATGCTTAAATTTATCAGCAACACGACCGGGAAGATAGGTGTTCATCGCCCAGGTAAAGTCCTCCTTGCCTGTCGCACCAAATTTGAAACCGGCCAGATAAATGACATTTTTCACTTCGGGCAACGCCTGCAAGGCTGCATCATTGAGCAGATCGCATGAAATGGTTTCAATACCCAAACTGTCCAAATAACGTTTTCCACCCGGGTCTGAAAAACGGGAAACCCCATATACCTTTCTTGAGATACCCAATTTCTTCAGCCCATCCATTAATAATTTCGCCATGCTTGGCCCCATCTTGCCTCCAATGCCTAGGAGCATAAAATCTCCGTCTATCTGCGCAAGGTCCCTGAGAAACTCTTCCGAAGGCCGCGTATACTTCTCTTCTAATTCTACTAAAACCTGATTATCCATATTATTTTAAAAACATATCATACACATTACTGACCATTAACACGCAAATAACAACCAAGCCTAATGCTCCGGCAATCCTATAGAACAAATTATTTGCATGATTCCCCATGATTTTCTTACTATTTGCAATCATATAAATCGATATTCCAATAAAAGGCACCAAGAAAATGGTCACACTCTGCGCGAGTACGATCAGCTCTAGGGGCAACCGTCCAAAAGAAATCGCCACGATACAGCCAAGGATCATGACAACGGAAATCAGCACTTTCACCTTTTTTGAATTCAGGCTGCTTCCGAAGCCAAGCGCATCACCCAACAATGCACCACCTACCGTAGCATTACCCACTAAAGAAGAAAAAGCTGCGCCGAACAACCCTACAAAAAACAGCGAGCTGGCATATTTCCCGAACAACGGCTCTAAAGCACGTCCCATTTCTGCCGCACTTCCCACGTGTATCCCTTTCGGGAATAATACCGCAGCCGCACAGACTGCGACGGCCGCACTCATAAACCCTAAAATGGCAACACCCGTGAAAGCACCTCTTTCCGAATCCTTTAAGTTCACGCCAGCTTGACTCAGCCGTCTACGTTCCTGAACCAGATAGGTTTGATAGAATGCACCGACCAGCGAAAAGCAGGAAGCCGTAAAGGCAATTACCAGTCCCAGAGAACCATCCGGAATGGAAGGTGCAAATCCCGAGACCAAACGGCCAAGTTTAATATCGGCCAGAAATAATGTAGCGATAAAACAGATCAGCATGACCAATACCAGTACCAACATCAGTTTTTCCATGATTTTATAGAAAGATGGAAAGAATAGCAATGCAATAGCTATTGCCGTGAAGGTAATTATCCATACGGACATCGGAGTCCCGGTAGCTTCGCCGATAGCGATACCCACACCGATACTGTTGCCGGCTTGGAAAGATGTCGCTACGAGAAATATACCTGCACCTATTGCTATACCTATGCCTTTGCCAAAACGCTGTTTGATCAATGTCAACAGAGATCTGTCGTGGATGACACCTATCCTGGAACACATCGATGTATAGATCCCCATAAAAAAGAGCGCCACAATGACGATCCACATCAGTGAATATTCATAATCAGCGCCCATCTTGGAAGTAATGGTCATCTTGCTTGGCCCAAAGACCAAAGCAGCCGTAATAATGCCCGGACCTAGTATATTTAAGAGTTTCTTCATGTAAACTTATTGCTTTATTGTTCTATTCTACCTTTTTGAACCTTTATACTATCAATGGCACCATAGTTATTTCCAAAATTACTTCTAACATAGGTTGCTATTTCGGCGATCTCACTATTCGACAAAAAGTTGAATGACGGCATCATTTCGTCATATTCCAATCCATCGACAACAATTTTTTCTTTTAAACCATGCAACATCACATCAAGTAGCTTGTTTTGATCTCGTACCCACAGCGTTCTTGTTAGTGGGGGAAATGTTCCATTGACCCCTTTCCCATCCGGCATATGACAAGATGCACAATATGCCTGGTACAAGGCTTTGCCACTCTCTAAATTTCTTACACCAGACTTTTCTTCTTCCAGATAGCTATCAGGAACAAAATTGATCTTGGACAACTTCAGTATACGATCATCTGTTTCCTTAGGGAAGTCCGTTTGCGGTTTCCAATCCCGATTACTAGTCGCTATATAAATATTCCCCCCACGGTCGCTGGTTATCGCCCGAATTCTTCCATAGACATCCTTGAGATAGACCTTTTCTGCTCGCACGGCAGTCTGTTCATTATTCAATTGCAGCACACGGATACTTTGGTCCTTCAATGTTCCCAATAGTAGCGAGTTTTTCCATTCCGGAACTTTATTGAACAGTGGGTAATGTAGAGCTGCCGGTGCTATTACAGGAGTCCACGCTTTTATAGGTTCTGTCGTCCTATGCAATCGTGCATATTCTTTCTCTTCTGGAAGATCGTGATAGCCTTCTATTTTCTTCCATCCATAATTATGTAGCGGTCTGATCCAGTTCAGCTCATCTTCAATAGCATCACCGTGTTCAGATGTAATGATATTACCGTTCGGAGTAATGGTTATCCCTTGTATATTGCGGAAGCCCCAAGCATATACGTAGGATCCAAGGATAGGGTTGTCTTTAGGGATTTTGCCGTCATCCGTCATCCGTAATATCTTACCGTTTAATGTGGTAGAATCCTGTGCATGTGTTTCGGAAAGTACATCCCCGGTAGCCCAATACAAAATATTCTTCCTGTCAAAGACCATCCGGGAACCGTTGTGCCCTGTAGCACCCTCTATATGTAATAACACCTTTGTCTCCGAAATTGTTCCTTCTTCGTATTTCAGCCTTAATAATTCACTAAAGATATGCTCGCCCTCCCTAATCGTATAGCAGGTATATAAATAAGGTTTATGCTTAAAATCTGGATGGATTGCCAATGCCAAAAGACCTAATGTCCTCCTTTGATAAACATTGGGAACCGTATAGATAATCTTCCGCTTTTTTGTTTCCAAGTTTAATTCGGAAATACTTCCTTTTATTTCGGTAAAGAAAATAGAGTTTGTTACTCGGTTATATTGCATATCCCATGGTACGTCCAGGCTATCGATCAATTCTTCGACGCCGAGATAGGTATTGTCGGATATTTTCAGGAAATCTACATAATTGCCTCTATCTCCAACGGAAACACAGCCGAGAAAAAGCAAAAACATCAAGCTACACACACATAGCCAAATTGTCTTTTGTCCCATAAAATGGTATAAACTCCACATTTTACTTTATTATAATCAGACTTTAATTATAGGCTCTTTATGCTCTCTTATTATTTTCAAAACTCACCTCGTTAACGTTAACGAATTTTTATCAAAAAAGTGCCATTATGAATGGCACTTTCATTTGAATGTACTTTACTAAGATAAGAATATTAATCCTATTTCACAATTTTTTTTTATTTTTCCCGAATTACGCTGTGTGTGATGACGTAAAATGCTCTTATACTAGCCATGAGAATCTTAATTCACCCGTAAATTTACAGTATAAATATTTTTTCCTGAATAAAAGCTGACAACTCCTGCATCCGCAGCTATTCTAGGCTGATAAATTGAATCCGGATCTCTCATGTACGGGTACTTACCCAGTATTTGTCCTTTAGCATCCAGCAAATAGGCATACCCGTCAATACATGTAGCAACAAGTTTTTCATCTAATGTCTTCAGATCGGTGAGCTGCGCCGGCAATTTCCTATAGGTAACGACCTTTCCTGCCCCATCCAGATAGACAACATCGCCCATCTCAGTAGCCGTCGCCAGTTTAACTTCCGCATCTTCTATATCGACGATAGCGATTGGTTTGCCACCTACATTGGCGACCCAGGTTTTAAAATCATTTCCTTCGGGGACATTTACATGCAACCAACCGTCTCCCCGACCGGATATCGCTTCTTTTTTACCATCTCCATTCAAGTCTTTCACCAGGACTGAATAACTCCATGGAGAAATAGTAGTCCCCTTATTGCTAACACCTTTGTGATTTGCCAGCTGAAGAGAATAATATTCGTTGCCAAGAATAATATCGTCCAACCCATCACCATCCATATCACCTGCCGCACCCACTGTTGCACCATGCAATATTGGACACCTCCATAGCTGCTCCCCTGTTTCCAGACTAAGAGCATAATAGTGCCATCCATGAGACCCTATCACCAGAGATAATCCCCCGCTATTGTCCAGTTTTGCTGTAAATATCGTAGTGACTGTACCGAATCGTTTATGCCACGACGGTATAAATTTTGTCCAAGCGATCTTCATGTCTTCATCGATAAGGTGTATAGTGGCCTTTGCATCGTCAAAGTTTTCCGGAAAGACTCCTACAGCCCACTTCGTTCCTTTATTGGTTTTGACAGGGCATATAGCTGTTATTTCTTTCACAAATTTATGCTCAAAAAGAATTCCTCCATTTTCATCCATAAGGATAAAGGTTCCATCTCCCGTACCTACTGCGATCTGGTGACCCTGCTTAGCCAGCGCAGATACATTACTTTTCAGACTCCGGATAGGCGCTATATTAGTTTCGTTGACCTGCACAATTTCCGGTTTTGAGGCCTTTACAAATTTTCCTTTTTCAAACTCGGCTTCCAATATAGCCAAATAATTTGTGGTCAACGCATCCTTATAGTCCACGACTAGATCCCTCGGAGTTTGTGAAATCCATGTATAGTTACCTATTTTAATAACTTTAGCTCCGGTAGCCAATATACCTTCCGGCCCCATAAAACATCTACCTGCTTCTATTTCTATAGCATTTGATGTATAGTTTCCGATAACGGCCACATGATAATCTTTGTCCGAATGTACGGCATACACATTATCTGCTACTTTATGGATTTTAGGTGAGACTAGATTGTTACCTCCTGCAGCGTACATGAAGTTTACATAATATAACTTGTCCCCTTTTTGATAATTACCTTGCTTGCGTTGGACAATCTGTCGGCTGTTCGTGTCAAATGATTCTTTGTAGTTCATCAGATTCCCTTCTTTTCTGGTGACCCATCCTTCGAAAAAAGTTTTCGTTGACCGGATGGCACCACTACCTTCTACGATAAAGAAATTATAAGGTACTCCATCGTCAGATGGAGTTTGAGTTAATTGTACAGCTTGATCTTTGATGTGCATATTACCGATGCTCTTCCATGATATTTCGATTCCATAATTACCTGGCACCAGCACGTCTACTTCATCGATAATCCAAAGCCCCTTTCGGGCGAGATAATTAATATTTCTTGTCCAGTTGACCCCGTTATACTGTTCGAGAAGCAAAGACAACAGAGACTGTGACTTATTACTGTTTTCCAGAGCTCCTTTTACCTGAGATGCAGCCGCCTTATATCTCACTCTGAAATTGCGTCGGAAATCAAAATGTTTTCCATCTCGATTGACGACCATCGAATTATGGTCTTCTGGAAATTTACGAATATAATCTCCTTCCCAAAGCCAAACCCTGTCACCTACAATATATTGGCTGATGCCGTTGGCATCAAAGTGTCCGTGGTTTCGTCCATCGCCGTTGATCCCCGTGACGGCCAAAAAATGAGCATGATTATCCCAGCCACTTCGGAAGATCGCTTTGTCCAATAAAGGCATCTTAAAATAATTTTCTATTTTGTATTGAGTTTGTTTGAACTCATCCAAAACAAAATAACTCAGTCCATGTGTATGCGATCCTGGAGGAGGTATACTTATAGCGGTTTCAATACCTTTTCCGCTGTTATTCCGATCAATAAGCTTCAACAAATATTTGGCTTCATTATCGTCAAAGAGTTCGATAGCCTGTCTGAGGAAAGGATGTGAGCTATAATGTCCTAGTGCATTAGCATCGCCATACCCTGCAGTATAGCCTAAGTGATTGTATTGTGCTTTGGCAAAACGGAGATAGCCCTGAAATAATGGCGATCTGAAAAAATCCATTTTGTATCTTCCGCTTGTAATAGCGTAATCTATAAATATACGGTAAACCAGATATTGATACCCCGCAGCATCTTCGGGCGAATAAGGATGAGGAGCAACACCATCAAAACCATTATCCGCTACCTCTTTCCAATATCGGGCAGGTTCATAATTATAACGTGTCAAAAGATATCTCGCGACGGAAGCAACAGTTCGGGACGCAAAACAGGAATGATTGGTGATATATCCCTTTGTACTTTCATCATAGAGTTTGATAGGTTCCGTCATTTCCCAGTAGTTCATGGCATCTTCTGCAATTCGTCGCATGAACTCAATCGCTTTTAGACGATCCATATTCGAAAAACTTCTGGAGTTTTCTATAACATACAAATAGGTCGGAAATATGTGAAATTCAAATGTAGGCGGTGTCTTTCGTTCTCCCAAAAATTTATCGTAACGTTCTAAAATGATATTCATCATTTTAGAAAACGTCTTTACATAGGCTTCATTACCCGTCATTTTATACATTTGTATAGGCTTCATTAGTAGTGCTTCGATCGCAATATTATTTCGACGCGAGTCATCTTTAGCATAATGATCCATTATTTCCTGAACAAATCCCTGGTGGTCTTTTTGTGTATTCTCTTTATCCCAACCCTTGCATGCGATAAAAAAAGCAATCTTATCCGGCTTAGCCGATTTCCGTATCAACATACGGATCGCTTCATTGAAATCTAATGTGTCTACACCATTTATGTAGATGACATCTTTATTCCATGACAACGCATTGGGAATAGTCCGCACTTCATACCCTCTATCATTGTTACCTAGTAAGTTGTTGGCATCCAGTTCACGCAAAGGCATATTATACTTCGCCTGGCCGAAGAGAATGAGATTTTTGTCACCCTTTCTTGCTTCCTCCCAGTCCACCAGAGGAATCGTCACTTTCCAGGCTTTCTCCAATTCCTTTTGCAAAAGTATACCCCAGCCATTGTTCTCTTCTTTATCCGCCTTGACAATGACCGTATTCGCTATGTTACCTTTTTTAGCCATGGAGACAAACCCTCGTCCTGGATAAGCTTTGACATTTGCCGGTATTGTCGTCGTAATCTCTCTCTGCAAGCCATACATGACCGAAGAATAGAGATAATTATTCATGTGCTGCGCAAAAGTATTGATGCTAAATAGTAAAATTAAAACAGTTGTCAGTCTTACTGTTTTCATAGGTGATCTGCAGTTTCTCAATAACGAAAATTGAATTTAGGATAATAGGATTTTTTATAATATTCCTCTACGCGTTAAGCTTTCGGCTTTTTTCTTTCTATGTTCGAGACGTATTGCTCTTTCTTCATCCGTCAAGCCAAGCGCCTTACTAATGAGAATAGCATTATCAGATGTTGAATTAACCATCTTTCCCATCAATATATCTTCTTCTGTAAACCGGGCCATCCAGATCTCCGCCGAAAACCAACGATCAAAATCATAACAGATATAAATTGTACCGTCCTCTGCCTGAACCCCATCCGGATATGATCCCGCTCTATCTACAAGCAATAGCCCCTTCGACCATGTAATTCCATCATCTTCGGAAAGAAATGCGGTTAATTTTGTTCGTTTTAGAAGAGTACTGTCTCCTTTCTCACGTCCAACCTGTTCACCATGTTTTACCAATAGCAATCGGCCCGATTTTAAGCGGGTAATAAAATGGCGACTATTTGCATGATTGATCCGGGATTTCTGTGCTACACTCCACGTATATCCTCCATCTGTAGAAAAACTTTCCCACATCCCCTTTAACGTACGCATTGTCATCCATAACGAGCCATCTTTTCGTTCAATCAACATATTTTCATCCACCGTGGGGTAAGGTGATTTCACGGTATTTCCTCTACGTTTCCATGTCTTTCCCTGATCGGACGAGACAATGACATTCGCCCCTCTCAGACTATCAAATTCATGAAAATAGTTTTCTCTAAACTGCGAATTCATTAACGTTCGGGGCCATAGAGACACCGGCAGAAGCCACTCACCATTCGTCGTTACAATAGGTTTATTGAGCGCGGCACCATCAGCTATTCTTCTGGGTTCGGACCAATTCAGTTCTTCGCTATCTGGATTAGAACAAACAGTCGCCCATATCCCTGAACGACCATCAAAGTACCCAATACCCTGATCATAAAACAACCAAAGATTACCTTTAGGGTCCGTCCACACATTTGCCACCAGCGCCCTCCGGCCAAGCGGTAAACCAGCGATGCGTGGATCAAGGACGGCACGAGGTTTAGACCAGGTTTGTCCATCGTCTTTACTGCTGGCCAATACAACAAAAGCTTTGTCATTATCTCCGCCTGCAACCCAACATGTCCATAAAGTCCCGACAGGAGTTCTTGTAAGACCCTCTGAAAGTGCATAATCAAGTTTATCCAGATCATATTCTGGCAATGGTGAAGTATTGATTTTTACAGGCTGTAACGCTAAGTTTAACAGATCGTCTATGGAATATTTTTTGTCATTGGTAACATTATTCGGACTCAGACTGTTCCCTTGTCCAGGAAGATCCATTACATCAGGGTTATTTTGTGCGATGAGTTTATTAGCACCTATGTTAATACTAAGCGCCAAAAAGCTTATAACAATTTTTATATTAACATTCACCTCCATCTATATTTACTCTATTTATTCTAAAGTAAGGCTTGATTGAGATCCAATGACAAGCCCGATTTCAATATTTTCCCAAGATGCATGTGTATTCCAAGTCCTCAGCCCAAACTTTCCTCCCCTTAAAGGCTGCGCATCACGTACATCATGTACCTTAACATCATTTAAATAATAACGCACTCGCCCTTTTTGGACAGTATATACTACGTTATAAACTTGATTTTCTTCGGAATATACCTGACTATCACTCAACAGCTGAAAGCCGGGATCTTTTCTTATCCGACTGTGCTTATAGGTCAGCGTAGCAATATAGTTGGTAAACTGATGATACTGTACATATGCTCCCGTGCGTCCGCTTTCCTTTCCTATCTTAAGATCTGTTCCATCATTTTCGCGTGCATGCGAAAAATGGTTAAAATTTAATTTAGTATCTGTCATACCCCTTTCAGATTGAGTTGTATACTTCACAATTATATGCTGTGGGAGTTCCTTCTTATACCATAATGTCGAACCAATACCATAGTCGGTCATAAAAAGTTTTCCTTCCTTAATTTCTACATCTGCCTTTGTCGTCTCCAACACCCAATTTTCTCTCCATTTACCGGATTCAAAATCTTCTTTCAACAACCATTTTACATGGTATGTATCTCCCGCGACTGAGAGAGTATCGATCTCTATCAAATTAATTTCACGACACAAATCCAACTGGTAGACACTAAACGATGTCGAACAAAACAACACTATAGCTAAAGTCATTGTAATCAAAAAATTCTTCATAAATTAAAAAACAATTTAATTACAGCATTTTCATTCCCCCTACCCGATAACGCAATCCAATTTCATGGGTATTATTCGAAATACGTTTATTGGATGTACTACTACCTGGATTAAACTGGTAGCTATACCCTATACCAAAATCACCGATATTGAACTGTACCAACCCGGAAAGATCACCCTTGTTCTGTACACCAATTCCTACACCAAACTTCTGTGCGAAGAAGGCCAGCGCATTGATATCAAAACGGGTATCCTGATTTTCCATATGACTAACGATAAGGGACGGGCGGATATGAAATCCATCCTCTACCCGAAACAAAGCTCCACCTGTGAGATAGTAAACTTGGTGGAACTCATACTCCTCATCCCGTTTGCTTTTGTTCAGCACAAAACGGGGAACAGAAACCCCGATGTAATATCTATCTGCCTTGAAGTAGGACGTTCCCAAGCTGATAACACCTTGGTTTGCACGCGTATCCTGTGCAAAATTGGGATCTTCCGGGTCTACTTCAGAAAAATTGCCTGCGTGCATCAGTATACCTCCACCTACCGATAGTGCGAGGTATTCTTTTTCAGAAAGACGTACACCTGAAGCCACATACCCACTCAGTTCGCGATCGCGTACCACGCCGAAACTTGCGTCTTTCACATCCAGACCGACAGTCATGCCCAAAGACTTGATCCCCAAGTGTCCGCTTGCCCAGTAGGATTTTGGAGCTCCATCCAAACCCACCCACTGCTGACGGGTTAACAAGGTAATCCCCCCATCTGGATCCATCAGGCTCAGTGAGCCATTGAAGGAACTCCTCAACTGGCCGAACTGATTATAGCTAAGGCCATGCTGCCCGTACCCTACAAAGGGCACCCACAATATGATCGCCGCTAACAACAAAAGATTAAGATATTTTTTCATTTGTTTCATTTTTAATTATAAGACATCTTACATCATCTCCACAACTATACCCTGAGTCTCCACCAGACTATTTATTCTTTTTCACAACGATAAATCCCTGGTAAAACTGCCTTTCTCCGCTAATTGTGATGCCCAACCGATAGAAATATGTACCATCAGGAACAGACTCTCCCGTAAACACCTTCTCACTGTTGTCATATCCAACAATTTCTGTAATGATACTACCACTACGATCAAAGATGGTAATCTGATTATCCGGGTATTTCACAATATTTTCAATCCGCAGAAAATCGTTGATACCATCGCCATTGGGTGATAGGCCTGTATGCACTTTTATGAGTGGACTATCCTTGGGATCCACCACACGAACCGTTGCCGACGCCGTTGGTGCTGGTTCAAAATTATGATTTCCTTCCTGCGTAACCGTTACTGTTACCATACCGGCACTGTGTAGAACTAACTCAGATCCCGAAACCGTTGCTACTACTGGATTATTTACCACTAATGTAACCGGCAAACCACTACTGGACGATACTGTCAAAGGGAGTCTGCCTGCATTCAGTTGCACCTCTTCGGAAGCTACGAGATCAATTTGTTGTAAGGCCTTATGAATAGTGAAATCTGCTGAAATAAAGCTATTTGGGTTCCAGGTATAGTTTGAATTAACCAGTGTCAACGTATTCCTATTGATAGGGTATGCGCCAGCGTCCTCCCCGGTCGCACGTTGTAAAGCACCCGTAAATACATCGATTGCCGGTTCATTATTTACCACACCGGCAACCGTATAGGTCAGAGACGGATCATCCTCGCCATACCTCTTGCTCTGGGCTACCGCAGCAACTGCCAGTTGTACAGGAGTAATCACAAAAGTGACATTGGGATCTATCACGATCGTATAATTGGCCGAAACATCATTATTATTGGCATCCCTCACTGCCAACGAACCTTGCGAAAAGGGATAGTCTCCAACATCTTCGCCGGGTGCACGAACCAGTGTACCTGACAGACTGTATCCTGCCGGAAGCGTACCTTGACTCAACGTATATGTAAATGCCGGGTCAGCCGAACCGTAGGATTTGGTCACACCTCCGGTCGCTGTGACTGTCAATACCGTACCAATGATTTTAAACTCTGCAGGATCAATAGTAATTTCATAGTTGCTAGTCACATTCTTTGTACCTCCCATAATGACCACCGAGCTAATTCCAAAATCATAACTACCTATACTCTCACCCGGATCACGTGATAGCACACCGGTAGGTAAGTGTCCCGAAACAAGACTACCTTGAGAAACGGTGTATGTAAAGGCTGGATCCGGTTCACCAAAAGGTTTTGTTGTCGTAGGTGTAGTTATCGTGATAGGTCTATGATTTATTTTTATCTTAAATTCCAGTTCTGCCGCATTCAGGTTAGCCATAGCGGGTACCATGAATTTCAACGTTCCTTCTTCTCCAGTGCCATTCACACGAATACCCGTCAACGTGTATTCGCCTTCTGCACCCGGCCCAGATATATTCAACAAGGAATTGACCCCCGGATCCTGTTCAACAGTAACAACTGGAGAACCGTAGTTATTGTGGAAAAGCGTCAGTGGAACTGGCTCACCATAGATTAACTCCAACACATCGCCATCCTCCACAACCACGGCATCCGTACCATGGCCTAAAGTAGCCGTAAGCTTGATAACAGGTTTTAGCTTTTGGACATAAGCTTCATAAATTACATTAGTGGAGCCAACCATTAAAGGAACGGCGGTCAGCTGAAAAACGCCCGGACCGGGATCGAAGTCAACCGTTCCTGTAAACCGTCCCGATGTGTAAACATTCCCCAGACCATCCACAACGATAGAAGTACCGCCATCATGGCCTTGGGTTGCTCCCATACCATGCGCCCATACAAACTCACCATCTGTATCGATCATTTGTATGAATATCTCTTGGTTATTGCCTCCTGATGTAGGCAACGGATAAACTATACCCGGATCCGGATCAAAATCAAGATTAGCTCCCGTACCACCAAAGTACCCGGTAGTATAGACATTACCCCGCTTATCTACCGCGATCGCATACCCAGCATCAGATCCCGATCCACCCATGCTCCTGGCCCATAAGACATTCCCATCCGTATCCATCTTTTGAACAAAAATATCCGTAGCACCAACGGCAGAGAGACTTACACTCGGCCCTGTAGGATCCACACTAGTAAACGTAACATTATTCCCTTGATAAGCACCGGTAGTGTAGACATTGCCGTCAGGATCTACCGCAATACCAAAACCATCATCGTGATTTGTACTGCCCACACTCTGAGCCCAAGCCAAGCTACCGTCGGCATCGAGCTTCGAAACAAATATGTTTCTTGTCGTACCTGCATTTAGTGTATACCCCTCCCCGAAATCTACTTCGCCGATAAAACTTCCAGTGATATACACGTTTTTATCCGCATCCACCGCAATAGCTGTTGCCGCCTCATTACTCGTTCCCCCCATAGTCCTAGCCCAAATAAAGTTACCTTCTGTATCCATCTTCTGGACGAAGATATCAGTCCCCCCGTTCGTAGGCAAAATGTGCGTCTCCGGTCCGGGGTCAAAGTCTGGGGGAGCAATAGGAGCAGTTGCCGCTCCCTGATAGGATCCCGCGGTATAGACATTACCGTCGGCATCGACAGCAATAGCATTTCCAACGTCAAAATTTTGTCCGGCCATCTGTCTTACCCACTCAAAATCCCCATTCGTATTTAGCTTAAGCACAAATATATCGGCTTGACCTGCAGTCCCTATGGGTGTAATTGCAGGTGCTGAAGGATCAAATTGAACAGCCTGGACAAACCGTCCTGTCACGTATACATTTCCTGAGGCATCTACTGCTACGCCATAAGCTACATCCGCACCTGTGTTTCCATAGCTCCTCGCCCATAAAAAGTTACCGTCAACATCCTGCTTTTGTACATAAATATCATCTCCACCTTGATTAACCAATACACCCGTACCCGGATTAACAGTAGCCGCTGCAAATCGTCCAACGGTGTAAACATTGCCATCGGCATCCACGGCTGTGGAATATAGGTTCCCGTCACCAGTATTAGCTGTACCCAACTTCATAGATACTGCCCAGTCGAAGACATGTTCTTGTGCCTGAGAGGTGAAGGTCAAAACCGACAAACATACAGAAAATAAAAACATGCGTGCACAGGCTATATCGAAAGATATAGCAGCATTTATGCTCCCCAATACTCCCGAAGGTCGGACATCACAACTTTCGGGACGTGTGGTTTCTTTAAAACCATCGAGTAATGCTAATTTAGGCATAATAGATCAGTTTAATCAATCAATTGTCGTTTACGTTAACGACGTGTATAATAAAATTCATATCTTCTTTTCATATCATTTATACATCATCCCACATTCCCCTGTTCAGGTTTACTGTGTCAACACGTATACTTCTTTTCCGGCATAAAATGCGGCGGTGCCTGCTCCCACCGATATTCTGGTGGAATAAATGGTATCGGAATCGTGCGTGTAGGCCGCCTTGCCCAAAACTTTGCCATCCAAGTCCAACATGTAGACATACCCGTCTATACAGGTTGCCAACAATGTACCCTTGTTTAACACTTTCAGATCGGTCAGCTGTCCGGGTAATTTGGTGTACGTGACGACTTTGCCTGTACCATCTAGATAAACCACATCACCCATCTCTGTGGCTGTGGCTAATTTTATAGGCCCATTTTCTATATCAGCGATAGCGATCGGTTTGCCACCTACATTGGCCCGCCAAACTTGAAAATTATTTTTTTCCGGTACATTGACATATAGCCAACCATCTCCTCTGCCAAATATGGCCTCTTTCTTGCCATCTCCATCCAAATCTTTTACTATCACAGAATAATTCCAGGGCGATGTGGTATAAGGCTTGGAGCGAACACCTTTGTGATCAATAAGGCGGTGATAATAGTACTCCGATCCGGCAGCAATATCGTCAAATCCATCGCCATCCATATCTCCTGATGCCCCTACCGTCGCACCATGGGTCACCTGAGTCCGCCAGATCTGCTTGCCCGTATCATGTGAAAAAGCATAATAATGCCACCCCTCCGATCCAACGATGAGGGACACCTCGCCACTGTTATCCAATTTTGCGGTAAACATCGTATTGATAGTTCCGTTTCTTTGATGCCATGAATTGATCGTATTGGTCCAGGCAATCTGTCCGCTTTCGTCGATAAGATGCAGCGTGGCAGAACCACCTCCCGAGTTTTCGGGAAAAACAGCCACCGCCCACTTTACACCACTGGTCGTCTTGATCGGGCATATCGCAGTGATTGATCGGGCAAATTTATGTTCAAGAGATGTCTTACCTTTTTCATCCATGACGAAAAAGCTACCGTCTGCCGCTCCTACAGCGATATGATTATCCTGCTGAGCTATAGAAGACACGTTACTTTTTAGCGTTTTGGCATTCCTTATTTTTATTTCAGGCACCGCTATAGAATTTGATTTTGATGGCAACACATACTCTCCTTGCTCATATGCCTTTTTCAATGCAGCAAGATAAGCCGTTCCGAGATCGCTATTATAATCTACGACCAAGTCCTTTGCTGTATTCGAACTCCAGGAATATTCACCAACCTTGATGGTTTTCGCTCCGGAGGCCAAGATACCGGCTGGTCCGAAAAAACATTTCTCCGCATCAACTTCTATAGTCCCTGATTTATAATTTCCGATGACAACCACATGATAATCTTGACCTGAATGTGCAGCAAAGACATTTTCTTTCAGTTTATGCACCTTGGGTGGTTCAGGATTTTTTCCGCCGACTGCATGCATAAAGTTGGCATAATAGAGTTTATCCCCTTTCTGGTAGGCTCCCTGTTTGCGTTGCACAACTTGTCGTGTATTCCAATCATAATTCTTTTTATATCCTGAAATATTACCTTTTACTCTTCCGTGTCCCGCTTCAAAAAAACTTCGGGTAAAAGAAGTCGCACCACTTCCTTCTGCAATGAAAAAATTATTGGCTATGCCATCTGACGAAGGTCGCTGTGTAAACTGAACGGCCTGCTCTCTCTTTGACATATTGCCCACGCTCCGCCAATAAATCTCTATGCCATAATCACCCGGCACCAGGACATCTACTTCGTCGATAACCCAAAGTCCCTTTCCAGCTAAATAATTGATGTTACGTGTCCAGTTGATTCCGTTATATTGTTCCAACAGCAATGACAATAGCGACTGGGATTTGTCCCCGCTTTCTAAAGCAACTTTTACCTGAGAGGCCGCTGCTTTATTTCTAACCCGGAAATTGCGGGTGAAATCAAAATTCTTTCCATCACGGTTGACGATCATCGAGCTATGATTATCAGGAAATTTCTTGATGTAATCTCCTTCCCAAAGCCATAATCTGTCACCTACGATATATTGACTTAGCCCGTTCGCATCAAAATGACCATGGTTTCTACCATCTCCATTGATTCCCGTCACCGTCAGAAAATCTGCATGATCATCCCATCCGCTTCTAAAGATCGCCTTGTCCAATAACGGGGTGCTAAAGTAATTCTTGATCTTGTATTGTTCCTTTTTGAATTCATTGAGTACAAAATAGCTCATTCCGTGTGTTTCCGAACCGGGGGGCCTGAGGTTAATCTTGGTCTCGATACCTTTCCCGTTTTTGTTTCTTTCGATCAGCTCTAGCAGGTACTTAGCATCGCTATCGTCAAAGAGCTCAATCGCTTGCAACAAGAAAGGATGAGAGCTGTAATGACCAATGGCAAAAGCATCTCCATAGCCTGCCAGATACCCCAAATGATTGTATTGCGCTTTGGCAAAACGGAGATACCCCTGAAACAACGGTGATCTGAAAAAATCCATTTTATATCGTCCACTGGATAGTGCATAATCGACAAATATTCTATACACCAGATATTGGTATCCGGCAGCGTCTTCGGGAGAGTATGGATTCAGTGCAACACCATCAAAGCCATTATCCGATACCTCTTTCCAGTATCGTGCCGGTTCATAATCGTATCGTGTGAGTAGATACCGCGCTATAGAAAAAACCGTCCGTGACGCAAAACAGGAGTGATTGGTGATATAACCTCTCACGCCATCATTATAAAACTCCATGGGCTCTTTCATTTCCCAGTAGTTCATCGCATCTTCGGCAATCCTGCGCATAAACTCGATGGATTTCAACCGGTCCGAATCAGAGAAAGATTTTGAATTCTCTACATTGTACAAATAAGTAGGAAACACATGAAACTCAAATGTGGGTGGTGTGTTATTTGGGCCTACAAATTTATCATATCGTGCCAAAACAAAATTCATTAGCTCAGAGAATGATTCGACATAGCCTTCGTCTCCGGTCATTTTATATTTTTCTACAGGTTTGACCAAAATATTCTGTATAGCGAGATTATTTCTTCGTGAATCATCCTTTGCATAGTGCATCACAAGCTCCTTCATAAATTCTTCACGATCCTTCTTCACTTTTTCATTGGACCACCCTTCACAATCGATGAAATAGGCAATCTTATCAGGGTTGCCCACTTTTTTCATCAATACCTCTATGGCTTGCTTGAAATCAGCTTCGTCTACACCATTGATGTACAAGACATCTTTGCCCCAAGCTAGTGCATTGGGAATCGTACGTAACTCATATCCCCTGTCGTTTTTTCCCAACAAATTATTGGCATCCAATTCCCGCAACGGCATGTTATAATTAGGTTTACCAAACAAGATAAAGTGCTTTGAACCTATTTTTGCGTCTTCCCAATCCACCAATGGTATCTGTACACCCCAAGCCTTGGACAATGCAGCCTGTAACAACTCCCCCCATTTATTGTTTTCATCCTTGTCTGCTTTGACAATGACTGCATTGCTCTCTTTCCCTTTCGAAGCCATGGAAATATATTCTACAGCCCGATAAGGTTTGGTATCTGCCGGTATACCGGTAGTCACTGTTCTCTTCAGATTATAGGTCACCGTAGAATACAGATAATCGTCTAAATTCTGTGCTTGAACACAGGTACCAAAGAACAACACAAAACATACGATCAACTTTATTTTTTTCATCCTCATCCTTATATAAATCTAATTATTTCTTCAATTTTTGCTGTAGCCATTCTCTTCTCTCCTCCATCTGTGCCTCATTATACCAATGACCGGTAACTTTTGCGATGTATAGTTCTTTTGGAGCAGTTATGGAATTGTAAACTGAAAACATAGTCGTCGGAGGTGTTGTCTCATCATTATACCCCCAGCTGTACAACCCCGGTACTTTGATGTTCTTGGCAAAATTTACGGCGTCGTAATACTGTAGGCTTTTTGTTGCCCTTTCCTGATTGCTGTCTTTAACATGGGTCTTGAACATGTGTGGCCATCCCCCAGCTCTTCCATATAAATATCCCGGAAGGTCAGACAATGCTGGCGCATAGGCCGACACATATTTGATCCGATTGTCGAGTGCGGTAGTGACCAGCGATAATGCACCGCCCTGACTGCCCCCTACAACAGCGATATTTTCTCCGTCAAACTGGGGTAATGTAAATATAAAATCTATGGCTCTCACACAGCCCAGATACACCCGCTTGAAGTAATACGTATCTCTGCTGTTCATACCATCCACACGGTATCTTTTGAATGTCGTGTTAGCAAGTTTCTTGTATTCATTTGGATCCATATTCAATGGAATGCCGTGTATACCAATCTGCAACGTAATTATACCCTGCTTCGCTGTACTCAAATCACCTCCAATCTTGTGTATACCTGCTCCCGGTGGGTTAAACACAGCTGGATAACGTCCCGGAGCTTTGGGCACGCACAGGATACCATATATTCTGCTACCTTCCTTGTAATTCTGAAATGAGATTTCATATACATTGAGATCATCTGTAGATTTGTCCGGCAAATGTGTCATCTGCGGGTCTAAAGGTAATTTTCTATTTTCTGCAATCGCCTTGTTCCAGAAAGACATAAAATCCGTAGGCATCTCTACGGTGGGCTTTATGTCATAAGGATCAAATGCAGCTGTAATGACTTCTCTATAGTTTTTGCCTTGATATTCAGCACTCATCACTAACCTAAGAAATCCAGGTTTGTCCATTGTTCCAGCATCGATTTTGAAAGTCCCATCCGTCAGGACAAGACTGTCTTTGATCGTCGGTGGTAACATTTCTGCTCCTGCTTCATAGTTGACCTTTACATCAGTAAGTACCTTTCCTTTATATTTTACCGTACCGGATACCTTGACCGGATCCCCTGCTTTATACACCCAGTCAGATCGATCCAACGAAAGGCCAAAGGTCAGATCCCCTGGCTTACGCTGTGAAAGAGCGCAAAAAGAAAAAAGACAGAGCACAACCAACAATATTGCCTTGCCGGAAATTTTAACAAAAAGCCTGGATTTCATATAATTTATCATCTTTTTACTTCGTGTATGCTTGTTGCTATAGATATTTCACGCTATCTTACCTGTAGCGTTAGTTCCCATATTTAATTTTGATATCACTAATTTCCAACGTCGAAGCATTCACCGAACCCATGCTTCCTTCCACAGCATCTCGCGACATGACGAGAAAAGAATCTATAGGTTGATTGCGTCTCACGGCATTGGCCTGAAAATCACCTCCAAATTTCTTTCCATCGATCCATAGATGATAAGTACGTCGTGGTAATTTGTATTCTGTACCATTTAGCGTATATGTTTTCTCTGCTAAAGTATTATTGGCATAAATCTCTATTTCATATTTCTTGCCTCTAATAAACAAGTTTGTGTTACTGTTTCCCCAAGTGATGTCATCTTCCAATTCAGGTTGCTGCCGATTTTGGAATCTATACTTATCCGATGAATTACTACCAAATGTTTCGTTCGACTGTATCCTGAACGAAGCAAATATGGCACTATTTGGGGAAGACCCTGTCCTGGAAATAGGCAGAATAGTTTTGGCATCTTTAAAGAGAAGAGCATCTTTACCCAATACAAAATACCAATCTGACCTTTTAGCCTGATGGTTTGGTAAAATGGTAAAAGAGATGGCTGCTACAGGAGTAGCTTCTTTGATACCGAATATGGCAAACTTCGTGGGTGATCCATCTTGATTTGCCCCTCTTATCTTTAAACTTGCATTCGATCCCGATTTATGAATAAAGGACGGATTTCCTTTCGTCGAGGAAATCACAGCGGATCCTGACGACGGACTAGGCAAAAATGTCTCACTTCCAGCGGCTGATACAAATGACAAATTGTCTCCGCCTATGGAATCCTGTCCGGCTGTCTTCTTCGTCAGATCATACTCCCATGTTGTTTTAAAATCTGTCCACTCACCTTGTTGTCCATAAGAGTGAGCAACGGCAAAACATAGGGATACTGCAAATAAACTTAATTTTTTCATGGTCTTAATATTATTAAAATGTTAAAAAATATATTCTATTCTCGTTTTCAATTACCTTACTTCCATTTTCCAAAGATCTGATGCCCGGATAAAATAGAAAGATCCATCTCCACCCAACGTCAGATGCCCTCCGGTCTCATTTAATCTCTCCAATGCCAGTGTTTCGGGATCCAACCGGAACAGATTGTTTCCTATCGATCCGTAATACATATAATCCCGTGGGGACCGCACCAACATATCCGGGCGCCAGACATGGGATGCCCGACCGTCATTGTATATTTTAGTGCTTGAGACAACACTGTAATCTTCGGGATCTATCTTGAAAAGATGTCCTTGGGCTATGCCCCATATATAGCCATCATAGCCATTGATCAAGCAAGAGATAAATTTCGCCCCGGGAACAGGAACCACTTCATGTACCTTAATTCCCGAAGCGATGTCCCATACAAATAGCTTCGCCTCCGTTGCTACCGGGACACTTCCTAATCCTCCCCAGATTGAAGATCCACCAAAAAGTTTACCATCCTGCTCAGCTAATGAAATAATAGATTGGTCATCTATGACAGTATGATAAGATACCTTATCGTTACTTTTCACATCAAATTCGACTAGTACTCCGCCATTTGCACCATAATTGGGCACCGTCCCAAAAAACACTTTCCCCATATGAGGCACGGCAATGGCACCAAAAGGTCTATCCTGACCAGGCACAGTAGCGATCAATTTAGGATTTGACCCCATAAGCCATGGCAACCTATTGTTATACTTGTACATCCTTGCCTGCGTATAAGTACCGAAATAAATATAATCCGTATCATACAATGCAGCACTTTCTGTCTGGTTAAGGCCTGTGAACGCCGTAGTCTTTTTTGTCACAACATCATAAAAAGCATTAGCACCATATTGATAGCCCGAAGTCCATACTGATCCATTGGGACCTTCATGCACAACATTTAACTGTCTGGGCTGTCCCGGAATATCCACATTATTAGTTGAGGCTACTTTACGTATCAAATCGTAACGCAGGAGCTGTCCTGTGTTTGAGAACACATAGAGAACATTACCAAATATTTTGGCCGCCCTGGCATTTCCCGATATTCCTGTAACTTGTCGCTGTTCAAAATTATCTGTAGCTAGGTTGTCAAAGGCATAGAGGTTGTTTGCACCCCGCGTATAATATACCGTATTATCCACAGACGATTTAATCATCCCTTGAACCCATACACTTTTTATCTCCGAACTAAATGTCCCCGTCTCCAAATTATAAATCAGCGTTACATTGGCATTCTGCAATGTCATAAAAAGCCGATCACCTCCTTCTATCCCTTCCACAAGAGTCAGTTGGTACAGAAATTCCTGATCCCCATAGCTTTCGGGCAGGATATTCCGTTTTGTACCAGTAGCAATATCAAACTCGATCAATTGGGCTCCAGTACCCATTCCTGCATATATCTTATGTGATCCTTTATGATAGACCAGAGAGCGAACGTAATTTCTGCCTGTAGCTATGGAGCCTAAATTGCTAAATCCTTCTTGTGGATGATACCTGAATACCTTGCCCCCCGGATAGGTGCCGCCATAGATTGCCCCGTCTTCACCAACATTCAGATCATATAGCGTCGTCTCATTGTTCAACGCTACACCTAAATCCCGGACAGAAGTACTACCGATGGTATAAGCGAAAATATTGCCTCCTTTTTCACCGATAATATATAGGGTGCCATCGCCGGAGAATACCATAGAATTAGAGGTAATGGCCGATCCTAAGGCTATATCGGTAATCAATCTGTTATTGTCATTCAAATCATATCCCAACAAATGTGCAGGTTCGCCGGTCACCACCGCATAGAGATACTTCCTTCCTTGGCCATCTTCATAGAAAGCAGCCGTACTTATAGCCGTATCAAATAATTGAGGACCTAGGTTGGTCAGCTTCAGCTGTGTACCGTCATTCAAGGTCTTGATTTCACTTTCTTCAAGCGCATCATCCGCTAATACAGGCTCGATCTCTCTGGAACAGCCCATAACAGCTAATAATAGTATACTGATATAAAAATAAATTCTTCTCATTTGCTTCATGATGTTGTCCAAAATTAATCCGGGTCCACTACTGTGATCTTAATTTGTTTAACGACCTGCTTACTCCCATCTATATTCGCATTTGTTGCGACAAACGTCACCGTATATTCTCCTGCTTCCTGAAACGCATGGATATGGCTTCTGATTTCAGGATCCTGGTTACCTTTCAGTGCCACAGCTCTGTCCGGTCCCTTGTCCAGCTTGTCGAGATCAAATACCTTGGTGATCGCCCAGGTATCGGTTTCAGGATCTGGGTCTGTAGGCAATGTCCTTGTATAGCCGTTAAAGCTGATGTATGTCGTTGTCAATGCGGAAGTGGTTTTTGCTTCCTCACTCTTTTCAATCAATCTAAAGTCGGATGACATCGGATCACCCAGGATATGATTACCATACATAGATTGGCCCAGCATTTGAAAACCTTGAATTAAGAATCTTCTTACCGGACCATACGTCTCCTGGGGTTTACTGTTGTAGCGAAATGCCACATACAATGGTTTTCCTTCTTCGTATAATTCGGACACCTCATAATCTCCTGAAGGCACATAAGTAACTGTCGTCCCATATGTAAATTCTGATGTAATATCCGTCCAATTCGCTGCCGTCACATTTTCATAATTGTATATGTTATTAAAATTCGTAGAAACCAATACCTTGAAATCAGACTCTTGCGAATTGGTCAATACAGGGCGGGCACTCGAAAAACTCATGAGCGTTTTTTCGAGTTCGATTAACCGTGCTTCCTTGTAGGCATAGTCATTATACAACTCTCCCGAATAAAAGGAAATCATATCTGGATTCCCGTCAAAATGAAAGATTACCTCTTCATTGACTTCGTATTCTGTCTTCTCTGTCCTGACATCAAAATCCTCCAACCCTGGAGACAATTCGATTGCTCTGTCGCAAGAAGCAAACACCACAATGACTATCATTGCTGCTAAGCTTAGTCTTTTTTTCATATTTTTAGACCTTATAAATTTCATCCGTTTACCACCCCGGATTTTGAACCAATGCATTATTCAAGTTGAGTTCTCTCGCTGGTATGGGCCATAGCTTATGCTTATCCCTTACATTTTCAAAAAAGCTGTAATAATACCTATCTGAAAGACCAGCGGTATTCAGTATGTTCCGAACCTGGCGCATTTCAAATTCGAAGAGCCCCCACCTTGTCAGATCCCACCTCCTGATTGCTTCAAAAGCTAGTTCTCTCATTCGCTCATCCTGGATCGTCTTTCGGAAGTCATCCAGCTCTGCCGGTTGCAAGTCCGCGTCAGAAGCCTGATAAAATCGGGCATTTCCCCTGGCAGATCCCACCCTCGGTGTAAGGGTAAGCTGTGGATGAGTTGCCGTGGTTCCAGGATATCCAGATCCCATCTTAAATCCTGTAACCGGATCTCTCGCCAAAGAGAATCCTGCAATCTGGCCCGCCGTATTTAACGTTGCTGTGATTACAGCACCGTGTCCCGGAGGTGCATCTAAAGTCACTGTCGGTGGAGTAGTATAGGGTCCTCCTGGAGTGTTAACCCCAAAATCCCGTATCCCTCCTACATTAAACGAGCGCATCCGGACTTCCATCAATGCATTTTGAGCCTCTACGCTAGGCACACCATTGGACATCTCGTTGCCCTGGTGTACCATTTCATAATCTGCTTCCGCATACATGAGGAGCACATCTGCATACCGCAACAACGGAAAGTTTTGAGGTGTCCGTGTCCTGTGTTTAGGCAGCAGTGTCTCATACTCTCGACGGAATTTGCCAACATGCCGATTGTTTCGATAGGTAACGCTCAATGATGTCGTATAAGAGTCAGAAAAATCATGTGTACTACCGGTGTAGATAAAACTTGCTATCGTCCAGTCCCGCCGTAAATCACCTGCCGTTCCAGGCCTGGTTACTGATGAAGTTGCCGACCCTCTAATAGCATACGGTGTGTATAGATCATATAATTTGGAAGTGACCCTTAGTCCGGCAAAACATTGTCCTATCACATCCGAACTGGTAATCGGTCCCGTCAAATAGCCTATCTGTCCTGTTTCGGAATAGGCATCTGTGCCATTTCCCATAAATTCTATTTCCCAGATACTCTCTTTGGGGTCATATATATCCTGTGCATAGTTTATAAAAATCTGGCTAAAGCTTGGATTCAATTCATGATGAAACTCCGGGTCATTGATAACCTTGGAAGCCCAGGCTTTGGCTTCCTGATATTTGCTCACATCCCTCACCGGGTAACCTGCCATGTGCAGACATACCCGCGCCAATATACCCCGTACAGCCGATTTATTGACACGTCCTCCGTGTCCGATCGTCTGTATACCATCTACAAGTCCTTCAGCTTCCGTCATATCGCGGATGATTTGCTCATATACCTCCTTATCGATAGCCCGTGGCTTATCGATATTATCGACGTCATCCAAAGGATTCAAAATCAAGGGTACACCACCAAAGGCTTTGACCAGCATGAAATAGTAATATCCTCTCAGAAACAAGGCTTCTCCACGCAACTTGTTCCGGAGGCCTTCGTCAATATCTTTATTGAAATCGACATTGGCAATGAATGTGTTGGCCCGACCTATACCGATATATAATTCCTTCCAAAAGGAATATATCAAATAGTGGCCCGATGTAAAATTGTTGGCATGTGGCCCCACAGCAGATCCGGCATCTCTTGAATAATAACCTTCATCCGCTTCAAATCCCAGCATGTACTGCATCTGTCCTCCATACAATGTTGAGGATTTCAATGTGCTGTATACTGCCCTGAGACTGCCTTCCAGGTGCTCTGGTGTATCGTAATAATCCGTCAGTGATGAATAAAAATCCAACGGTTGCTTGTCCAATATCTTTTCGCACGAACTAATGCTTAGGATCGTCACAAAGCTTAGCAGGAAATAAATTATCTTCTTCATAATATATTCGTTTAAAAAGTTGCGTTTAATCCAAATGTCACGGTTCGGGGCTGTGGATACGGTGAGTAATCAAACCCCGGCGTCAAGACGGAATGCTGTGTGGAAACCTCCGGATCCATTCCGGAATAATTGGAAAATGTCCATAAATTCTGTACTGCCATCCGTAAGCTCAATCGATCTATGTAAGCTGCTTTGGTATACTTTGCCGGTATGGTATAGCTCAAAGCCACTGTTTTCAACCGCAAGAAAGAGCCATCCTCCAATGTCCTGTCCGACAAATAACCGGGAGGCCCGCCCCCTCCTGCCTTGTACAAGGTATTGGACCTATTCTCCGGGGTCCATCTGTTGTTGTAAGAAGCATATTGATTGACATTAAACAGACTGGCAAAATGGCCATCAAGTATCATACGGTTAGCATTGAAAATATCATTACCGTAAGACCATTGCAAGAAAACATGTAAATAAAAACCTTTGTATGAAAAATTATTGGCAAAACCTCCTGCATGGATAGGCTGCCCACGACCGATAATAGACATATCCTTATCATCGATCGTGCCATCTCCGTTAAGATCCTTATAACGGATATCTCCGGGTTCAATATCGGATCTATTGGTTTCGCCATTACCTGGCAAATGCGGTTTCAGCGTATATTGGCCTATAGAAGATACATCAAAATCTTCCATTTGATATATCCCATCGAAGATATATCCGAAGAACATTCCCGCAGGATACCCTACCCTGGATACGTATAAAGGCGCGGTATTTCCGCCGACAGACATGGTGTTAAACATGCTGTGCTGGTTTCTCGTCAATTCTATGATTTTATTTTGGTTAAAACCTATATTGAAGCTCGACCTCCATGAGAAGCCATTACGATTGATATTTGTCGTATTCAACGTTACCTCATAACCATCATTTTGTAAAGAACCGATATTTTTGAATACCCGCTCATAGCCTGACGTTGCCGGCATATCAGCGTTAAGTAACAGATCCTCAGTTATCTTTCTATAATAATCAAATGTCAGACTTATTCTCTTATTGAAGAGTCCCAGATCATACCCGACATTAAATTGCTTCGTGGTCTCCCATATCAAATTCTCGTTTCCGAATTTCGAAATGTAAACACCTCCTGGCGGAAGTACATTACCAAACGAATAAGTATTCGCCAGTGAAGTCGATACAGTACCGTAAATATCATAGTTGCCTATTCTGTTATTCCCTGTCTCTCCATAGCTGACACGCAACTTCGCTTCGGACACCAGCTCGCTATATTTCAAAAAATATTCCCTTTTCATATTCCAGGCAAAGGCGAAAGAAGGAAAATAGCCAAAGCGGTTATCTTTCGCAAATTTGGACGATCCATCGGCTCGGAATGTTGCGGTAAGCAGGTATCTGGACTTATAGTCATAGTTTAACCGTCCAAATCCGGATAACAAACCAAACTCTCCACCATTACCAAAAGACGTATAAGGCGTTCCCAATTCCAGTCCCTGCATAATCAAAGTTTCATCCGGAATACCCATGGTACCGAAACCATGGCTAATACTGCTCATCTCTTGCAATGAAAAGCCGCCCATAAGTTCTAAATTATGTGACTTGGCAAAAGTATTTTTATACGTTAGCGTATTCTCATTGGACCATACATTGCTCTCACCGTAATTGATATAACCGTGTACTCCTCTTGCTAAAGATCTGTTATAACGGCTTCCATGCGGTGTATTGGAATTATAAAACGTTTGATTTTCATACCTGGAATTGTTTAACGAAAATACCGATTTCCATTTCAGTTTGCTATTAACGTCATATTCCAAGCTCACATTTGGCGTAAAGTAGTAGCCAAGCCTATATGTATAATCATTTTTGGCGGTTAAGATAGGATTCAGACGGAGATCAGATTGATTTTCATACTCATCGTCATACCCTCCATCAAGCAGATCGTAATCGACCCCGCCCGATACCGGACGATATGCCCACGTCCGGTATAATGCAAATGCAGTATAGTTGGATGCCCCTCCCGCGTTGACAATCTGACCTGTCCTTCCATTTTCACTGTAGTTGACATTAAGACTCAATCTCAAGCGTCTGTTGAACTCATGATCTACAGACAATCTTCCTTGATATCTCTTCGATCCTGTATTGATAATGATTCCTTGCTGATCAAAAATGGATCCCGAAAGAGAATATTTTGTCGTTTTACTACCTCCCCTTAAAGACAACGAATGTATCTGATTGAGTGATTCCCTGAAAAGCAAATTCTGCCAATCAATTCCTTTCATATTCCGGTAATCTTCTAAAGTCCGGCCTTCGGGATCATAACGCTCGTTATCGGGATCAAGCTCTGCCCGTCTATAGATCTCCATCGCCCTGGTAGGTGAAATTTCCATTTGCAAGTTGACAAATTCCCATGGAGTCATCATTTTCATGGTTTTTTGAACTTGTTGGTACCCCAAAGAAGAACTGAGCGAAATAATCGGCTTTCCCACTTTTCCTTTCTTGGTCTGAATGATGATAACACCATTAGCACCTCTGGCGCCATAGATTGCCGTTGCTGAAGCATCTTTCAAAATAGTCAGTGATTCGATCTCTTCGGGATTAATAGCGGCATTGTCGGGATTCTCTATAGGAAAACCATCAATGACGTACAAAGGATCATTACTCTGTGTCAACGAGTTGGCTCCACGGATTACGATATTTATCGCTCCGCCCGGCTGTCCATCATTGGAGGATACCTGCACACCAGCAACACGGCCCGCTAATGCTTCGTCGAATGAACCTACGGGTGCTTCCATAAGATCTTTCATATCCACCTGACTGACCGCACCTGTCAAATCATCCTTTTTTACTGTTCCATAACCTATCACCACAACGTCCTCCAAGGTCTTTTCTTCCAAACTCATCGTGATATTCTTTACTCCTGATACAGAAGCCGTATATTCTTGCATAACAGAACCTACAAGGCTATATACCAGTACAGCGTTAACAGGGATGCCTTGCAATCTGTAATTCCCCTGTGCATTAGTTACTGTTTTTATATTATGACCTTTCACCTGAATATTAACCCCCTCAAGCGGGTTACCCCTGTCATCTACAATCTTACCGGAGACGACAATTGTTTGCTGTTCGTGGTACACGGGGTTGGAGTTGGCTGATACATGGGATGTATAAGGAAGAAAACAACATGCTACGACCAGGACTTTCAAATAACCAGATTGCAGCCTGCTCATATTAAGATTTTTTAAAATATTTTCCATTTCAATACTTTTTCGGTTATAATTATCTGATTAAAAAGTCGCATTCAATCCAATTGCTACCGTTCTAAACTGTGGGTAAGCCGAGTAATCAAACCCCTGGGTCAAAACGGAGTGTCGTATCGAAACCTCAGGATCCAAGCCGGTATAGTTCGTGAAGGTCAGCAAGTTCTGCGCACTCGCAAACAAGCGGAGGTTTTTCAGATTTTTAGCACTCATCCATCGTTTCGGCAAAGTATATCCCAGCGAGACTGTCTTCAACCTCAGGTAGGAACCATCTTCCAGTGTGCGATCTGAAAGCATATCAGAACGACCTTGGCCTCCTGCCCTAAAAAGCGTATTTGACCTATTCTCAGGTGTCCAACGGTCTGCATAACTTGCATATTGGTTTAGCCCAACCTCTTGAAGATAATTTCCTTCGAATGCCATGCGATTGGCATTGAACAGTTTGTTTCCATACGACCATTGGAAGAATACATTCAAATCAAATGCTTTGTAAGTCAGGCTATTGCTAAAACCTCCAAAATACTTAGGGAGACTATTTCCCAGCACAACCTTATCCTCCTCATCAACAAAACCGTCGGAATTAATATCCTTATACCGAATATCACCAGGTTGAATATGTGGTCTGAATGACCCATTGCCACTGACATCTGATTTTAAAGTGTAGACGCTACCATTATAATCAAAGTCTTCCTCCTGATAGATGCCGTTGAATTGATAACCATAAAATGCTCCTAATTGCTCTCCGGGAGTAGCAATATAAAGAGGCGTATTCGCGAAAAGTACCGTACTCATAATGGGCGTACGCTCTCGCATAGCAAGTATTCTGTTCTGATTAAAGCTTATGTTGAAATTACTGCGCCATTTAAAATGAGGCTGGTCTATATTCAAAGATGTTATAGACACTTCAAAGCCCTTATTTTCGACTCTAGCCATGCTGTAATATCCCGGATCTGTACTGTTTACTTTGTCGTAATAATCCAGATTCAACATCAGCTTATCATCCCGCAACCCCAAATCGTAGCCTACATCCCATTGCTCAACAGCTTCCCACATCAATCCTTCCGGAGCAGCAATAGTTGTAATAAAGAGCTGTGTCAACGGATTTTTGGACCGTACACCCGACTTACCATAACTTGCTCTCAGTTTCGCATGAGAAATGACTTTCGATGATTTTAGAAAATCCTCGCCTTTCATATTCCACCCTATTGCTACTGCGGGTAAATATCCGAATGTCTTATTGTATCCCTCATCTGCTCTAAATACACCTGTCAGAAAGTATTTATGTTTGAAATTATATGTTCCATTAATGAAATAGGAAGAAAATTTATCTTTCCAGCTTTTTGACACGCTGAACACCGGCAAACCTTCATCAAACCCATATATACCAATGTCTTCATTAGGTAATAACTCCATTTCATAACCATACGATTCAGCTTTGACGCTATTATAAGAAAAGCCTCCTGTCAAATCCAATGTATGCACTTTATTAAAGACCTCATTATATGATAACGTCAGGTCAACCGTACCATATGTCGTTTTATTGTAATGCGAGTTACCATTTACGCCTTTAGCACCAGAGCCCAACGGGGTTTTCGAATTGTAGAATCCGGTAGCGTTGGTCTTATCGGAAATAAAAGAACCTTGTAGTCTTGCTTGCAGGTTGGAAAGAAAATCGACTTCAAGGTAAGCGTGACTAAGCAAATTTGAAGTAGCACTTTTCTTCTCTTCATTTTCTAGCGTCACCACCGGATTATACCTTATATTGGGGGCGATCGCATATTCCGGATCAAGGAAAGGTGCCACTATATTCAAGTTATCACTGCCCGAAACAGGTCTGGCTCCCCACATCCTATACAGCGAATAGGTAGACACAGCGGTCGCATCTTCAAAATTTAATGCTTGACCATAACGTGGCCTTTTTCCGTAGTTAATCCCAAATCCAGAATTGATATATCGACCGATTCGCTGATTTAACTTTATCCTCCCTTGATAACTACGGACACCAGAATTGACGACGACCCCTTTCTGATCATTCAGCGAGGTTGAAGCAATAAATTTTGTGTTAGCGTCTCCACCCGCTATGGATAAGCTGTATTGTTGTATAGGTGCAGTACGGAATATTTTATCTTGCCAATCTATACCTTCGATATCCTTATAATTCATCAGAATTCGTCCCTGGGCATTATAACCGGGTGTACCCGGGGGCAAATCAGCTGGTGTATACATGCTCTTCGCGTTCGTTTCATCCAATTCAATCTGATATCTTACGAAATCATAAGGAGACATTATTTCTATATTTTTATTAACATCCTGAAAACCAAAAAAGCTATTAAACTCTATCGTGGATTTTCCGGCATAACCTTCTTTTGTCTCTACTACGACAACCCCGTTCGCTCCTCTTGAACCATAGAGTGCTAAAAGCGATGCGTCTTTCAACACCGTCACATTCTTGATATCGTGCGTATTTAATGTAAGACTATTCAGATTTTCTATAGGCATCCCATCTATGACAAACAACGGAGAAGCTTCGTGAAGGGAATTTTCACCACGAATAACCAGACTTAGCGGATCACCAGGCTGTCCCTGCGGAGCGTTGACCCGTAAACCAGCAATCCTTCCCGCTAACGCCTCTTCAAACCGCCCAACCGGCGCTTTACCTAAAGCATCGGTATCAACATACCCTAATGCCCCGATGGTATGGCGCCTTTGTACCTCTAAGTAATGTAAATTTACAACTTCGTTTAGTATTGTCTTTTTTGCTTTTAAAGTCAGGTTTATGACTTTTTTGGACGACAGAACTATCTCCTGCTCTTCAAAACCAACATGGCTAAATCTCAATGAGATCTCGATAGAAGACAATGCAATACTATACTGTCCATTCTTATCAGTCGTTGCTTTTTGATTTCCATTTATGTCTTCTACCAACACACCATGAATAGGATTCTTTTTTATATCAGATACTCTTCCTACAATAGTTAATTGTTGGCTGATATCGTTTTGAGCATTGACCTCTCCAAATGCTATACTCAAAAAAGATATGCTTAACAGGATGTGAAGCTTAACCCTTAAGTTGTAAATTAGATTCATAATATTTAAGGTTTCATTCATAAAATTGTGATTTTACATTGACAGGCAATAAAAAAAAATTACCAACAACTTATCAATTTGTTTACGTAAACGTTACCGATTATAAAGTAAAGATATATAAATTATACATATTTCCTATTTAACAGAATTAATAAAACATTATATGTTAACGTTACCGAAACTGTGTTAAAAAAAACATTTTTCACAAGCCTATCATCACTGATGAGGATATATAAATCTTTTCAAAAAGAACTTCACACATAACTTGGCTTATTAAATATAATGTTAAGTTGTGATTGTGTTATAATTAATTCTTTGGCTAAGATATAAGGTAAGTATTTGAATTGCAAATTTTTTTCATTATTTTTCTTTCATAGTATTAAATATGAATGCGTCCGCTAGATAGGCTATAGACACTGCCCTATCCCTAACTAGGTCCGGAGTTTTCCTTGTTAGGGAAATCGTATCCCCAGTTAGGAAAACGCTATCCCTAACTGGGTCCGGAGTTTTCCTTGTTAGGGAAATCGTATCCCCAGTTAGGAAAACGCTATCCCTAACTGGGTCCGGAGTTTTCCTGGTTAGGGAAACGCTATCCTCAGTTAGGAAAATGCTGTCCCTAGTTGGGTCCGGAGTTTTCCTTGTTAGGGAAACTCTGTCCCTGGTTAGGAAAATGCTGTCCCTGGTTAGGAAAATGCTGTCCCTGGTTAGGAAAATGCTGTCCCTAATTGGGTCTGAAGTTTTCCTTGTTAAGGAAACGCTATCCCCAGTTAGGAAAATGCTGTCCCTAGTTGGGTCTGGAGTTTTCCTTGTTAGGGAAACGCTATCCCCAGTTAGGAAAATGCTGTCCCTAGTTGGGTCTGGAGTTTTCCTTGTTAGGGAAACGCTATCCCCTGTTAGGAAAATGCTGTCCCTAATTAGGTCTGAAGTTTTCCTTGTTAGGGAAGTCGTCCCTAGTTAGGAAAACGCTGTTCCTAGTTGGGTCTGGAGTTTTCCTTGTTAGGGAAATCGTATCCCTAGTTAGGAAAATGCTGTCCCTGGTTAGGAAAACCATAAAAATAACTACAAAAGACATATTTTATGTTCGATAATGTTTTATAACGTTCGATCTTGTTCAATGTTGTTCGATTTTTTGTTTTTCTCGTGCTCCTGTACTGATATTTGAAATATGAAAAAGAAACACATAAGGTCTGCGTTGTACAAAACATAAATATAATTTATATTTGTAAAAGACAAATATTAAACATTATGCCGACATTTACAAGCACATTGCCCGATGAACTGATGCTACTGTTGCAGCAGAAATCCAAAGAGCTGAAGCTCCCAAAGAATAAGCTTATAGAAAGAGCTCTTCGGATTTACCTGGATCAGCTCAATAAAGCGGCGTATATCCAATCGTATAAAAAAGCTGCCGAAGATACCGACGTCATGCTTTTGGCAGAGGAAGGTATGACTGATTATTTGTCGGACCTGAAACACACCGAAGATGACGAATAATAGTGTTAGCTTCAAACAGGGCGAGATATGGTATGCTAACTTAAATCCGATTAAGGGCAGTGAACAAGCCGGGCACAGACCCGTAGTGATCGTAAGCGGAAATATGCTTAACACCTACCTTAACTTGGTTATCGTTATGCCACTTACTTCAAAAGTAAAAAACTATAAAGGCAACGTCGTATTGATGCCTGACATAGAGAATGGGCTAGAAAAAAAATCTGAAATCTTGATTTTCCATATCCGTTCTATAGCCAAAGAACGATTGGAAAAACGCATCGGCAAGATTTCTGACAGCGCGCTAAATGAACTGAAAACAGGATTTAACGATATATGGAGATATTAATAGCTTCTGAATCCGTCCGCAAACAAGCCTTTATCCAATCCGAAATCCGTATCGTCGACATGTAGTTTTGTATTAATCAAATCATAGGCCGGACTCAGCAAATAAACCGAAATGATCTTCTTCATCTATGCGTAGCTGTGTAGCTTGCAGTTTACGGTTTACACCCTCACTGAGCATATTGAAAAAAAATGGAAAGAGGTAATCGCTGTAATATTCTTTCTGAACTTTGGGAAGAGTTAAACTCACTGCTGCAGCTGCAGATTTTTCAGACTGGCAGAATCATGTTCGCTACCGGGAACAAAACCGAACTCGACAGGGATGCCGGCTGTTGTCACCAGAAGCTGAACTTTCACGCCATAGAAGTAACGGCGAACTTGACAAGAAACGTTTGGGTATTGAGAAATGTTATTCCAAAATCCTAAAAAATAAAAGAACAGTTAATAATGTAAAAAAAAGCATTTTTCTTGGAATGGAAAGCGAAGAGAATTAACAATACAATATTATGACCATCAACCAAAACCGTAACTTTACAAAATGGAAGATTTACGACATATAACAGAATTTAAGTCCTCGCCTGAATTGGTAGAGAAATTATATAAACACAGCATACAAAAGAATTATGAAGCAGGAAGCATTATCCTAAATGAAAATTCACATATCCGCTCTATTCCGATTGTAATCAAAGGAATGATGAAAGTAATCCGAACAGAAGAAGATGGCAGGGAAATTCTATTGTATTATATCAAAGCAGGGGAAAGCTGTATAATGTCTTTTTTAGGCGGTCTGCACAACGAAACAAGCAAGGTAAAAGCAGAAGTGGAAGAAGATGCAGAAATTCTGTTCCTGCCTATGGATAAGGTTTCATTATTCATTAAAGAATATCCGCAGTGGTTGAATTATATTTTCCGTTTGTATCATAAACGTTTTGAAGAACTGTTGGAAATTGTCAATGCTATTTCCTTTAAAAAAGTTGATGAACGGTTATTGAATTTGCTCAAAAAGAAGTCTGAATTGACACAATCTAAAACCATTCAAGTAACCCACGAACAATTGGCCAACGAATTGGGTACTGCCAGAACCGTTGTATCAAGACTATTAAAGCAACTAGAAGAAATGGGCAAGGTTAAATTAGGTAGAAACAAAATCATCCTTATGTGACTAAAGTAGCTGTATAGATTTTAGAATTGATGCAATTTTGCCGTATCAATTTCAGAAATCTATGGATACAGCTGGATATTTAGCATCAATTTTTATAGGTATAGCATTAGGACTAATCGGTGGCGGTGGCAGTATTCTTACCGTTCCTGTTTTAGTTTATTTGTTCAGTATAGATGCGGTTTTAGCAACCGCTTATTCCCTTTTTATTGTCGGCACAACAAGCGTAGTCGGCTCTTTTTCCTATTTTAAAAAGGGATTGGTCAATATCAAAACGGCAGTCGTTTTTGGTATTCCGTCAATTATTTCCGTTTTTCTCACAAGGGCTTATATCATTCCTGCCATTCCGCAGGAAATTTTCAGTATCGGAAATTTTACCGTTACCAAAAGCATATTGCTGATGTTACTTTTTGCCGTCCTGATGATTTTCGCATCATACAGCATGATTAAAAAGGACAAGCCAATAACCGAAAACACGCCGCAAAAACAGAAATTCAATTATCCGTTAATTCTTATTGAGGGTATAGCGGTAGGTATGCTCACAGGTTTGGTAGGTGCAGGCGGAGGCTTTTTAATTATTCCTGCATTGGTAGTATTAAGTAAGCTGCCGATGAAAGAAGCCGTAGGAACCTCGTTAGTCATTATTGCAGCAAAATCATTGATTGGGTTTTTTGGTGAAAGCGGCGATACGGTTATTGATTGGATTTTCCTTTCAAAAGTAATTGCCTTTGCCATTGTCGGGATCTTTATAGGTATGGCACTTTCCAAAAGAATTAACGGAGAGAAGCTCAAACCTGCTTTCGGTTGGTTTGTGCTGGCAATGGGTATTTATATTATTATAAAGGAAACATTACTGAGTTGAGAGTCGAAAATTGAAAGTAAGTCATTCTCCTCTTTCAATTTCCAGCTATTGTGTAACAAAAGTAGCTGTACAGGAAACACAAACATCGGAAATTTGCAGTATCAAAAGAATAGTTAACAATTAAAAATAGAAACTATGTTTTTTCAACACGTTTATGACAAGAGTTTAGCACAGGGCAGCTATGTAGTAGGCTGTCAGGCTACGGGAGAAGCAATCGTTATTGATGCTCAAAGAGATATTGATATATATCTCGAAATTACAAAGCAAAACAATCTCCGTATTACACACATTACCGAAACCCATATTCACGCAGATTTTCTTTGCGGTTCAAGAGAATTGAGTGCCGTTACAGGAGCAACGATGTATCTTTCTGACGAGGGTGGCGAAGACTGGCAATATCAGTTTCCGCACAAAGGATTGAAAGATGCCGATGTAATCAAAGTCGGCAACCTCTCTTTGAAAGTAATGCACACTCCTGGGCATACGCCCGAAAGCATCAGCTTTTTACTGACCGACCATCCGGCAACCGACAAACCTGTGATGCTATTTACAGGCGATTTTGTATTTGTTGGCGATATTGGTCGTCCTGATTTATTGGAAAAAGCGGCAGGTCTTATCGGTACGAAGGAAGCCGGGGCTAAGCAAATGTTCCAGTCATTGAAAAAATTTGCGGCATTGCCCGAATATGTTCAGGTATGGTCGGCGCACGGAGCAGGTTCTGCTTGCGGAAAGGCTTTGGGAGCCGTACACAGCTCTACGGTGGGTTATGAAAAAATTCGCAACTGGGCACTTCAATATGGAGAAGATGAACAAGGATTTACCAACTATCTTTTAGCAGACCAACCCGAGCCACCGAAATATTTTGCGATGATGAAGCACTTGAATAAGGTTAATCGTCCATTGCTGATTGAAGTTCCGAAACATCCGAAGCTATTCAAAGAGCAGTTTGTTTCTGCCTATGAAAAAGGTATTAAGGTAATTGATACTCGCAATAAAGAGGATTTTGCTAAAGCTTTTATCCCGGGAAGCCTGAACATTCAGGGCAATAATTCTTTTTCTACGTGGTGCGGCTGGTTGTTGAACTATCAGGAGCAGTTTATATTAGTAGCCGAAGATAGCCAAATGGAAGATTTGACCCGTAAGCTGATGCGTATCGGTCTGGATAATATTTACGGCTACATTTCTGATGTGAACGATTTGGGTATGGAGCTGCAAGCAGCAGATGTCATTTCTCTTGACGAGTTCAAAACCTATATCAACAAAGAAGATGTTCAGATTGTAGATGTACGTGGTGTAACGGAATACGAAGCCGGACACATTGAGAGTGCAGACAATGTTTTTGTGGGAACCTTGCCGGACAACTTGGATAAAATCAGTAAACACAAACAGGTAGTCATTCATTGTCAGGCAGGCGACCGTTCGGCAGTTGCTTATTCCATACTCGCTAAAAACGGTTTCAAAAACGTGAAGAATTTTTCGGGTGGTATGAAAGAATGGCAGGCATCCACTGGTAAAACAATCGCCTGTAAAGAAGCAACTTGTTTTGGGAAAACGAGGGATAGAAAAAGAAGTTAGAGAACAATTCAAAAAACACGAAAAACAATAAAAATGATAGAGATTATTAAACAGCCTTGGGCGTGGTATGTGGCGGGACCGCTAATCGGTTTAACCGTTCCTGCATTATTGATTTTAGGAAACAAATCGTTTGGCATCAGTTCATCGTTACGGCACATTTGTGCTTCGTGTATGCCTGCCAATATTCCGTTTTTTAAATACGATTGGAAAAAAGAAATATGGAATTTGTTTTTTGCATTCGGCATATTTTTAGGCGGAGCAATAGCCATAAACCTTTTATCAAATCCCAATCCTATTGAAGTCAATCCGAAATTCGCCGCAGAGCTTGCGGAATATGGGATTACCAATTACAACAATTTAGTTCCTGAAGACATCATCAACTGGCAATCGCTATTTACGCTGAAAGGATTTTTGATGATGATAGTCGGAGGTTTTTTAGTTGGTTTCGGAACCCGTTACGCAGGTGGCTGTACCAGCGGACACGCTATTATGGGATTGTCCAATCTGCAATTACCATCATTGATTGCTACCATAAGTTTTATGATTGGCGGTTTTATTATGGCGAATTTGATTTTACCCCTTATTCTTTCCCTTTAAACTAAAACGAAATGCAACAGAATACAGAAACAAATACAGATTTTGAAGTGCGGTCATTAGACGCAATATGTGTAAACGAAAGCCATTTGGAGCACAAATGGTATCACAATTTAAAATACCTTATCGCGGGTGTTTTGTTCGGTGTCATATTTGTAAAAGCTGAAGTAATCAGTTGGTTCCGCATACAGGAAATGTTCCGTTTACAGTCTTTCCATATGTACGGCATAATCGGAAGTGCCGTTGTAGTAGGGATGGTTTCCGTTTGGTTGATTAAGAAATTCAACATCAAAACCATTTATGGCGAAAAGATAGAATTTCAGCCAAAGAAATTTAACAAAGGTCAAATCTATGGTGGCTTAATTTTCGGGTTGGGTTGGGCAATTACTGGAGCTTGTCCCGGTCCGTTGTTTGCACAAATCGGAACAGGTGCAACCGTTATTGCCGTTACGCTTTTGAGTGCCGTTGCAGGAACTTGGGTTTACGGCTATTTCAGAGAAAAACTCCCGCACTAAACAAACGAGTGTGAATTGGTTTAAAAAATTGCTGATATTAGCAATATGGGTTTCTATTGCCCAAACTTTACAGGCACAAGAACATCACAATATTTGGCTTCGTGGCACTTTGAGCGTTCCTGTCGGTAAGAAATTTAAAGTAGATAACGAGTTTCAGCACAGGCGGCAAAATGGTTTATTTTTCCCATGGAGCAAATCTTGATTTTCATATCCGTTCTATAGCCAAAGAACGATTGGAAAAACGCATCGGCAAGATTTCTGACAGCGAGCTAAATGAACTGAAAACAGGATTTAACGATATATGGAGATATTAGCGAGCGGTACTTAGCTAATTTTCATAAAACAAATAATTTTCAATGGTAATTATATCAATCGGCATCGGTTTAAAACTCGCTACATTTTCTTTCAGCAGAAAGTATTTATAGAGATACGTTAAAGCAAAATACCCCTGTTTGTCCGGGCGTTGACAGATTAAAAAATCAACCACACCTTTGGCGAGATAGTCGACATTGGCCTCTAGAAAATCAAAACCTAGAATATAGGGCTTCGGGAGACGAGGGTGTTCATAAAAGAATTGTCCTACTATAGAAACTCTGGAGTTAGTAACAAATACAATATCAGGCGAATACGTTTTTATTACAGCTAGCAACTCCCTTTCCACTTCTTCGTATTCGTTATAAGGTATATCAACGATGTTAATATCAAAACCGCGATTCAAATTGCGTAAGTACTCTTTATAGCCTTCTATTTTGGTATCTAGATACTTGTAGTTTTCAAGCCCCTTTGCAATGTTTAAGATCAAAACTTTGGATTGGTCAGCTGCCAAATAAGAAGTCAAATTGCCGGCTAATCGTCCCGTACTGTACAAATCTGGTCCAATATACCCCAATGTGGATTTAGTTGGAATATCGGAGTTGATATAGATCGTTTGCATCCTCCTTTCATGGCTTCTTTTAACAAACTCCTGCGTTTCGGCGATAAATATGGGGGCTATTACAACCGCGTCAAACTTATCTAACAAAATCTGTTCTGCCCGTTCCACAAAAGTTGACGCCTTTTCCTGATCGTATAAGAAAACCGTCGTACGTATACCAAAAGGCTCCAACTCCAAAATCCCCTTATTGATCCCATCAAGACATAGTTGCCAATACCCTGTCTGCAAAGATGTTTGAGGAATCAAAACAGCAAATTTAATATTATTTTTAACCGATAAGGATCGTGCATGGAGGTTGGGCTGGTAGTTATTTTCCTTAATGATGTCTTTTATTTTCTTTCGGGTTGCATCCGAAACATCTTTCCTGTTATTCAACACCCGGTCCACCGTGGCAATAGAAACATTGGCTAGCCTGGCGATATCCTTTATCCCAAAACGTTTTTCTTCTGTGTCTTTGGACATATGGTTTATTTTACGTGTATTTCCAAACCTACATAAATTCACTTTTATATGCAATACAATTGCGTATGCATATAAAATAAATTTATGTAGCTCTCCTCAGCCATTAAGGCTTCTTTATAGAGGAAATATAACATCTATAAAAGATAATCCAAACAAAAAAGGAACCCAAGGGGTTCCTCTAAATGTCTAACAAATTGATAAAGGGTTAAAACTCTATTTTACGGCATCAATGACTGCTTTAAAAGCAGCTGGGTCATTATAAGCTAAATCAGCCAAAACCTTACGGTTCAGACCAATGTTTTTAGCATTTAATTTACCGATCAACTGTGAATAAGAAATCCCATGTTGACGAGCACCTGCATTGATACGTTGTATCCATAAAGCTCTAAACTCGCGTTTTTTGGTTCTACGGTCGCGATAAGCATACTGTAAACCTTTTTCTACTGTATTTTTAGCAATAGTATATACTTTGCTACGTGAACCGAAATAGCCTTTAGCTAATTTCAGAATTCTTTTTCTTCTTCTTCTCGAAGCTACTGCGTTAACCGAACGTGGCATAATTTTAAAAATTTAATTTGGTAAAAGGCGTTACGTTTTTCAGCAATCTTACAACCCAATACCCGGTTAAAAAATAGTGTTAATTAAAATAAATGAAAATCTACTACTTACCGATAGCTAACATGCGTTTTACATTCCCCATGTCACCATCTGAAACTAAACTTGTTTGTGTCAAGTTACGTTTCTGCTTTGTAGTTTTCTTTGTCAAGATATGGCTTTTGTAAGCATTTTTTCTTGCAATTTTACCTGTTCCAGTCACCTTGAAACGTTTCTTTGCGCTGGAATTGGTTTTTACTTTTGGCATAATACTTAATTATTTTATATCAATCTGTTAGAATATTCTTTTTTTAAATTACGAATTGAAAATTACGAATGACGAATGATTTCCTAATTCATAATTCCTAATTCGTAATTCGTAATTATTTCTTCATTGCTTTTGGCGCTATGGTCAGAAACATACGTTTACCTTCCAATTTCGGGAAAAGCTCTACTTTTCCATATTCCTCCAAAGCCTGAGCAAAACGCAACAAAAGGATTTCTCCTTGTTCTTTAAAGACTATTGCACGCCCTTTGAAATGAACATAAGCACGAACTTTCTCACCAGCTTCCAAAAAACGGATAGCATGCTTTAATTTAAACTCAAAATCATGCTCACTCGTGTTAGGTCCAAAACGAATCTCTTTAATGATCGTCTGCTTCGCATTGGCCTTGATTTCTTTTTGCTTTTTCTTTTGCTCGTAAATGAACTTGCTGTAATCAATGATTTTACAGACCGGCGGAGTAGCATTTGGCGAAATCTCCACTAAATCCAGTTCCAACTCATCAGCCAGCTCCAATGCCTTCCGAGTAGGAAAAACTCCTTGTTCTACGTTATCGCCAACAAGGCGTACCTCTGGCACACGGATATGTTCATTTATCCGGTGTTCGGGTTCTTTCTTTCTCATTGGTGGCCTGGGGCCACTATGTCGTTTTAATGCCAAATGTTTAAAATTTTAAACGGTTACTTCTTTTATTAATAAATCTCGAAACGCTTCGACGCTTATTGCGCCTAAGTCTACACCTCCGTGCTTACGAACAGAAATTGTGCCATTTTCCACCTCCTTCTCCCCTACAATCAACATATATGGCATTTTCTTGACCTCAGCATCACGTATCTTCCTCCCTACCTTCTCGTCACGAAGATCGATTAGACCGCGAATATCGGAATTATTTAGCGATTCCAAAAGTTTTTGCGCATATTCTTCGTATTTTTCTGAGACTGGCAAGACGATAAATTGCTCTGGAGCAAGCCATAATGGAAACTGTCCACCACAATGCTCGATCAAGACCGCAATAAAGCGCTCTAACGACCCAAAAGGCGCACGGTGTATCATTACCGGACGATGTTTTTGGTTATCACTACCTGTATACTCCAATTCAAAACGCTCGGGCAAATTGTAATCAACCTGAATAGTCCCCAACTGCCACTTACGTCCCAAAGCATCTTTTACCATGAAATCCAATTTGGGACCATAAAAAGCAGCCTCTCCGTATTCGACGACTGAAGTAAGCCCTTTCTCCGCCGTTGCTTCGATAATAGCTGCTTCTGCTAATGTCCAATTTTCGTCCGAACCAATATACTTTGATCTATTCTCGGGGTCGCGAAGGGATATCTGAGCGGTATAGTCATCGAAACCCAAAGCACCAAAGACATATAGCACCAAATCAATAACTTTCTTGAATTCTTCTTTTACCTGATCCGGACGACAGAATAGGTGGGCGTCATCTTGGGTAAATCCTCGCACGCGTGTCAAACCATGCAATTCGCCCGATTGCTCATACCGATATACTGTCCCAAATTCAGCAAAACGAACGGGCAGCTCTTTATAAGAACGTGGTTTTGTTTTATAGATCTCGCAGTGATGAGGACAGTTCATCGGTTTTAGGAAAAATTCTTCGCCTTCTACCGGTGTTTTAATTGGTTGAAACGCATCTTCTCCATATTTTTCATAGTGCCCCGAGGTTACATACAGTTGCTTATGCCCGATGTGGGGAGTAACCACAGGCTCATACCCTGCTTTTATCTGTGCACGTTGCAAGAAATCAACTAACTTTTGACGCAAGGCTGCACCTTTAGGCAACCATAATGGTAGGCCCATACCCACTTTTTCCGAAAAAGCGAACAACTCCAGTTCCTTACCTAATTTTCGGTGATCGCGCTTTTTTGCTTCTTCAATAAACCTTAAGTAATCAGAAAGCTCAGACGCCTTGGGAAAAGTCACCCCATAAATACGTGTCAGCTGCTTGCGCGTTTCATCTCCTCGCCAATAGGCTCCCGCTACATTCGTCAGCTTAATGGCTTTGATAAAACCTGTATGTGGAATATGAGGTCCGCGACATAGATCGGTGAAATCGCCTTGGCTATAAAATGTAATCTTTCCATCCTCTAAATCTTTAATAAGATCCAGCTTATACTCATCTCCCTTTTCGGTAAAATAGGCTAAGGCATCTGATTTTGAAACGGCTTTACGTTCAAAAGTTTCCTTTTGCTTCGCTAGTTCCAACATCTTATCTTCGATTTGTTTGAATTCATCGGAGGAGAATTCCCGATCGCCAAAATCTACATCATAATAAAAACCAGTTTCAATAGCCGGACCGATGCCAAATTTAATACCTGGATACAGGGCTTCCAAGGCCTCAGCTAATAGGTGAGCCGAAGAATGCCAAAAGGTAGATTTACCCTTATCGTCATTCCAAGTCAACAATTTTACTGCAGCATCTTCTTCAATAGCTCGTGTAGCATCCCATACTTCGCCATTTACTTCGGCAGCTAGCACATTTCGAGCCAGCCCTTCAGAGATAGATAAGGCTACTTGCATGGCCGTACTGCCTTTTTCATACTGACGTACAGAGCCGTCAGGGAGTGTGATATTAATCATCTACAATATGATCTAAAGTTTGTTAAAATTTACCATTCTATCCGATTCAGGGTGTACAATTACCCCGTTTTCCATCCGGACAAAACCGCTTTACTAGTAAAAGTTACAAAGGTATTCATTCTTGAGCAGTTAAGAAAATAAACAAGGCGGCATTTTCGAAAAACCATCCGCCATGCCACGCATAAAATGTACCTTTGTATAAATTCAAAGAAATGGCAAAGAACAATACGCAGACATCCAAACTCCACACCAGAAATAAACACCATAACGGTTATGATTTTCGGTATTTAAAAAAGAAAAACCACAACCTGCAACCTTTTGTATTTGTCAACGACTTCGGAACGGAAACTATTGACTTTGCCAATCCTAAAGCAGTGTTCGAGCTCAACAAAGCTTTGTTGTTAGCCTATTATAAAGTAAAGCATTGGGAGATTGCAAAAGACAGTTTATGCCCGGCTATACCGGGAAGGGCAGATTATATCCACTACTTGGCAGATTTGCTCACCGACGGGGAGGATAATAATATTCCTACTGGGAGCAGCGTCAACATTTTAGATATAGGCACGGGAGCCAGCCTGATTTATCCATTGATAGGCGTATCGGAATACGACTGGAATTTTACGGTGACGGAGACCGACCAGATATCCTTGCATCATGCGGAAGCTAATATTGATAAGAACCCGGGATTAAAAGAGAAGATTCAATTGCGCTTTCAAGAGGATGACAGCAAGATTCTAGAAGGCATTATAAACGAGCAAGATAAATATGATGCCGTCATGTGCAATCCTCCTTTTTTTAAATCGCGTGAAGAGAATTGGAAAAGTAGCTCCAAAAAATCAGCTAACCTGACGAAAAATAAGGATGCTATAACTATTCAGAACTTCGGAGGTCGGCCCAATGAGCTGTGGTATAAAGGGGGTGAACAAGCATTCATTACACAGCTAATCTACGACAGCCTAAAACATAAAGCACAATTGGGCTGGATCACTTCGTTGGTTGCAGATAGAAAACACTTAAAGCCACTACGGTCTATCTTGGAATACCACAAAGCCGCGGAAATTAGGGTACTGGAAACCAAACAAGGGCAGAAGACATCTCGTATATTAGCCTGGCGATGGTGGTAATTACTAAACTATATTTTTATTACTAATAAAAATTATTACTTTTGTACGTTAAACCAACCAAAAACATAAAATGAAAAAGACACTATGTTTCGTTGCTTTCGGGCTAGCCCTATGTGCAACGCCCTTTTTAACCAAAGCACAAGAAAAGAAAAGCCAAGAAGACAAGGTAAAGAAAAATGCGGTGAAAATGAATTTATTCCCATTAGCTGCAAAGACCTACGCTTTTGAGTATGAAAGAGTACTTATCGGCAAACTTACAGCCGTGGGTATGTTCAGCTACCGTGCGGAAAGCAATCTTCCTTTTGTTTCATCATGGAGCTCACTCATCGATGATAAAGACGCGAAAGACATCTTAGGCAATACCACACAAGGTGCAACCTCTTTTGCAGTAGAAGCTCGTTTCTATACCGGAAAAAAAGGTGCAATGAGAGGATTTTATCTGGCTCCATACATTAAGCAAGCTACTTATTCCTTGAAAGTACCTTTACCTGTAGATGTCGACCCTGGAGACCCTGCCTTCGCTCCAATCAAAGAGGTTATGGCAAACGGTAACTTGAAAACTTTTACCGCAGGTTTAGGTTTCGGCACACAATTTAGCATCGGTAAAAGTGTTACGTTAGATTGGAAGTTTTTCGCTCCAGGGTATGGAAGCAGTAACGGTACGCTGACAGGAAAAGCAAAAGGCCCCAACGGCGAAGACAGGAAACTAACGCCTAACGAGCAAGCAGAGATACGTGAGCAACTTGACGAGCTTGGCGAGATACCTCTTGTCAAAATCGAATCTGATGTAAATGCTGATGGCGTAAAAGCTAAAATAAGAGGCCCTTGGGCCGGTATCCGTACCGGTTTATCGATCGGATATAAATTCTAAAATATCCTTTTCTAAAAAATCAAAAGGTCGCTATCTTATCATAAGCGACCTTTTGATTTTTACAGCAATTCTTACGACAACTCTTACCCCACAATCTCCTGAATTTCCTGCATAATCCTTTGCGCTATCGCCTCTGCAGCGTCTTGCGTTGGGCCTTCGGAGTAGATACGGATAATAGGTTCGGTATTGGACTTGCGAAGATGTACCCATTCATTTTCAAAATCAATCTTCAAACCATCAATTGTCGAATGCTCTTCATGGGCATATTTTTGCTGCATCTTTGTCAACAGATCGTCAATATCTAAATCTGGAGTCAAGGTGATTTTATTTTTTGACATATAATAGGAAGGTAATTCCGCACGATAGGCCGAAGCATTTTTACCTAATTTCGCCAAGTGGGTCAAAAAGATTGCCACACCGACCAAAGCATCTCTTCCATAATGGGATGCAGGATAGATCACACCTCCATTACCTTCTCCGCCTATAACGGCATCCACCTCCTTCATCTTCGTTACAACATTTACCTCGCCTACTGCTGCTGCAAAATATTGTCCACCATGTTTCAGCGTAATATCGCGCAGGGCCCTTGTCGAAGATAAGTTGGAGACCGTATTCCCCTTTTTATTTTGCAAGATATAATCCGCGACAGCTACCAAGGTATATTCTTCGCCAAACAACGCGCCATTTTCCATCATAAATACCAGTCTGTCGACATCGGGGTCTACGGCTATACCTAAATCTGCTCCGTTCTGAGTAACGGCTTCTGATAAATCCGTCAAATGTTCTTTTAAGGGTTCTGGATTGTGCGGAAACTTTCCATTTGGTTCGCAATGAATCGGATAAACAGTTTGTACTCCTAATGCCTCCAAAAGTGCGGGAATAAAAATTCCGCCGGTACTGTTCACCGCATCCACCGCCACTTTAAAGTTAGCCTTCCGAATCGCGTCTACATCGACAAATTCTAATGCCAACACGGCATCAATATGCTTCTGTAAATAACTGTTATCAACAGTCACCTTCCCTAAATCCTGCACTTCGGCAAAGTCAAAGTCTAAACTTTCACCCAGATTCAATACTTCTTTACCTTCTATATCGGAGATAAATTCGCCTTTATCATTCAGCAGTTTAAGTGCATTCCATTGTCCGGGGTTGTGTGATGCGGTCAGGATGATGCCTCCTGCAGCGTTTTCTAAGGGAACCGCAATTTCCACCGTAGGAGTGGTCGACAGTCCTAAATCCACGACATCTGCACCGATGCTCTGTAATGTACCTACAACCAAATTGTTGACCATCTCTCCTGATTCACGCGCATCTCGCCCTACTACAATCTTTTTATTGCCGGTTTTTTGAATAAGAATTTTACCAAAAGCAGCGGTAAATTTCACGATATCAATTGGAGTAAGCGCTTCTCCTGCTCTTCCTCCGATGGTTCCCCTAATTCCCGAAATGGATTTAATTAATGTCATTTTTCAAGTTATCTAAAGATGATGTTGTTTAAACACCTGTTGACTTTTATTCAGTCTCTAATACAAATGGTAAAAGTAAGTTATTTAAAATTAATTACAAGCCTAACGATAAGTTTCCAAGAAAAAAACTACCTTTGTTGCAACTTTGTGTATTTTATAAAAATGGACAGCTTTTTTTTAATTTTACCTTTTCACTTTTGACTTTGCAAACATGTGGCAAGAAATAATTAATATAGACAAGGATATATTTTTATTGATCAACCAAGGTTTAAGTTCTTCTTTCTTTGATTGGCTATTACCTATACTTCGAAACCCTTTTACCTGGGCCCCACTATACCTTTTTCTTATTATCTTTTTTATCAAGCATTATGGTAAAATGGGTGTCCTCATCGTGTTGTGTACCTTATTAAACTTTGGAATATCTGATTCGGTTTCTTCCCATTTAATCAAAAAAAATATCGAAAGACTACGTCCATGCAATGATCCGGAATTTAAAGAACATATTACCCTTCGCGTACGCTGTGGTTCAGGATATAGCTTTACAAGCTCGCATGCCACCAATCATTTTGCCATGGCTTTCTTTTGGATCGTTCTGTTCAGAAGAAAATGGAAACATACCTTATGGCTATGTCTGCTATGGGCTACAGCCATTGCTGTTTCACAAATCTATGTAGGCGTTCATTATCCGTTTGACATTTTAGGTGGGGCCTTATTGGGTGTCTCCATCGGCCTTTTAAGCGGGTGGGTTTTCAGACGATCCGTCCCGCAGTTTTTCAGCACACAAAAATATCCTGACACCACTCCTGTATGAGCCCATTTTTAATTATTTCTATCTTATTTTTTGCAGCCCTAATTAGTGGCCTTACTGTCTTTTTTGTGAAAAGAGACAATACTTCTTTTCTTAAACTTATCTTATCTTTTAGTGGTGCTTATCTTTTTGCCATCACGGTTCTACATCTGATACCTCATGTATATCACACCAACAGCACAAGTCCAGAAATCATAGGGCTGTATATCTTGGGAGGTTTTTTATTCCAACTGCTGTTGGAACAGTTTTCGCAAGGGATCGAACATGGTCACATACACCATCATAACCATCATACTTTTCCTTTAGGCATCATGATAAGCTTGTGTCTGCATGCATTTTTGGAAGGGATGCCCTTGGTCGCTGGTCATCAGTCGCAGCTCGTTTTTGGTATCGCTATCCATCATATTCCAGCGGCTTTTGCATTAGGAAGTCTTTTGATCAATACATCGCTAAAAAAGCAAAACATCATTCTCATGCTACTTCTCTTTGCGGCCATGACGCCGCTAGGGTATATCACCAGCAATTTACTCAGCCAAAGTCAGGTAGGCGATATATCGCTTCATTTTGACAAAATGATGGCTGTAGTTATTGGCATATTCTTACATATCTCCACAACAATATTATTCGAAGCTGGATCTGCTGATCATCACAAGTTTAATAGAAAGAAGATGCTTGCTGTCCTTTTAGGAATAGCGGTCTCATTGACGAGCTTTTTATTGCATCCCCATGATCACGACAACGGTCATTCACATGATCTTCACGAGCATAAACACGAGAGTCATGATCACTCCCATGATCATCAACACTGATGTGCCATCTTGCTCGAAGTCTCGACATGTCCTCTGAGCTTATCCAAGAGCTCACTAAGCAGGAGGGCCTCATCTTGGGAAAGATTTTGAGATAAGAGGCTAGATAACATCATATCATGCTCCAGGTCGTCCAGCAACTGTAGGCCTTTCTCTGTAATTTTTAAATCTACCGCTCGCTTGTCCTGAGCATTCTGTTTCCTCGACACTAAACCTTTGAGAACAATACGATCGACCAAACGAGAGATATCGGGAGTACTTGTAATCATGCGGTCTTTTATCAAGTTATTGGAAGCCGATTGGGGGTATTGACCTCTGAGGATACGGAGTACATTATATTGCTGTAAGGTAATTCGACATCGGCTAGCACGTTGTTCCAATATCTTCGTCAGCCAACTGTGTGTATATAGGATATTAACAGTTGCTCGGTGGTACTCATCCACAAATTTTTTAATTTTAATGCACTCCTCGATCTTCATAAACTTCATCAGTTAATACAAAAGTGTGACACTATGGCCCGTAAAATAATCGTTCGTTTGATTATCTTTGTGACTTCTGGTCATTATCTTATCGAAGGTACAAAATAGACGATGCAAAATAAAATCTCATTAGACAAATTAAAAAGGGGCGAACAGGCAACGATTATTGCTTTTCAGAATGATGAACTTCCTGCAAAATTCTATGAATTGGGGTTTACGCCGGGAGCAACTATTCAAATCAAGCATAAAGCTCCTCTTCATGGACCTATCTGCGTAACTATTATGGCAGACCAGACTTTAGTCGCTATTCGAAAAACCGAAGCCTCCTTAATCTTGACGAACAGAACATAATGAACAACAAGACAATCGCGCTATTAGGAAACCCCAATGTAGGTAAGACCTCCCTTTTCAACCGTGTTACTAAACTTAACCAAAAGGTGGGTAACTATCCGGGGATCACTGTCGAGAAGAGAGAGGGTTTTGTCAAAGCCAATGGAAAAGAATACAAGATTATTGATTTGCCAGGTACCTATACACTATTCCCCAACTCGTTGGATGAAGATGTGGTATTCGATATATTAAGCAACAAAGCCCGAAAGGATCATCCGGATTTGGTGATCGTCGTCTCTGAGCCAACTACGTTGAACAGAGGTATCATTCTCTACCAGCAAGTTCGGGAGATGGGCCTCCCTGCTATATTCGTCATCAATATGGTGGACGAAATGGAAATGAAAGGCTTGACCATTGACCATGCAGCTTTAGAGAAATACTTACAAACGACAGTATTGACGACCAATGCGCGGAATGGCAAAGGTATAGACAGCTTGTTGACTCATTTGGAAGTCAATCCGAGCCACTACTATGGTGCTTTTTCCTTACCAGCATCCTATCAAGATGCCTTATCCGAAGCCAAAAAATTATTCCCCTTAGAAACCGAATATAAAACCTGGCATTTACTGGCACAAGAAAAGCCTTCCGGCGTATCGAACGACCTCCTCGCCGAATTGGAAGCGATTCGCATCAAACATAAAATTAGCACACAACAACTTCAAAAGGAGGAGTCTATACTCAGGCAGGAAAAGATTAGCAAAGATCTCGAAACTATCATTCAAAAATCAACCAACAGAAAACTAGCCTTTACCGACAAAGTCGACAATCTTCTCATGCACCCCGTTTTAGGTTATATTATATTCTTCGGTTTGCTTTTCCTCATCTTCCAAGCAATTTATCATTGGTCGGGACCTTTGATGGACGGGGTAGATCAGCTTTTTGCAGCGTTAGGTGATCAAGTCGCCCGTACAATGCCCGAGGGACCGCTGAGTGGCCTGATTGTTAATGGTGTTATAGCTGGTATTGGTGGTATAGTCATTTTTTTGCCCCAGATCGCGATTCTCTTTTTATTTATTGCCCTAATGGAAGAGACGGGCTATATGAGTCGTGTGGTATTCCTTATGGATCGTTGGTTAAAACCGTTTGGTCTAAATGGTAAATCCGTCATTCCTTTGATGTCCGGTGTTGCCTGTGCCATTCCGGCCATCATGTCTACACGGAATATCGAAAATCCGAAAGAACGTCTATTAACTATTTTGGTTACACCTTTCATGACTTGTTCGGCACGACTACCAATATACATTGTTATCATCGGCTTGGTCATTCCGGACGACACCTTCTTAGGCTTCAGTTTGCAAGGTATTACCTTATTTATTATGTACATCTTGGGTGTTGTCGGGGCATTAGGCGCTGCGCTCCTGTTGAATGGATTTATAAAATCGGTACGCAAGTCCTATTTAATCTTTGAACTGCCTACCTATAAAATGCCGGACTGGAAGAATGTACTCAACACGGTTTGGGAAAAATCGTCTGGGTTCTTGATTGGCGCCGGTAAGGTGATTTTGGCTATTTCTATCATCCTGTGGGTATTGGGGAATTTTGGACCTAACGATCGTTTCTCCAACCCTGAAAAATATATCTTACAGGAAAACCCACATTTTACGCCCGAGCAGATAGCAAACGAAATCACAGCTTACAAGACCGAGTATTCCTATTTGGGATATCTAGGGCAAGGTATTGAACCTGCAATACGACCGCTCGGATATGATTGGAAAGTAGGAATAGGCTTAATTGCTTCTTTTGCCGCACGTGAAGTATTTGTAGGTACTGTTGCCGTTGTATATAGCCTTGGAGAAGATTTAGACATTGAGGACGATAGTCAGAAGCAAACGCTATTCAATAGAATGAAGTCCGAAATCAACAGGAACACCGGAAAACCTACCTATAATTTTGCATCCGGTATATCGTTGTTACTTTTTTACGCTTTTGCCATGCAATGTATGGCCACGGTGGCAATCGTTCGAAAGGAAACAGGTTCTTGGAAGTGGCCTTTATTTCAGTTATTTGCAATGACGGGCATAGCATATCTTGCAGCATTAATTGCTTATCAAGTTTTAAAATAAATCATTTAAGATATGATCACCTTACAATATATCCTTATCGCGCTAATTTTTCTTGCAGCAATAGCCTATATGGTTCGGAAATTTATGCCCTCAAAACGTAAATCTGGAGGGTGCAACAAAGGATGTGGATGTGATTTCACCAAACAAGACGATATACGACATTCTTAAAGAGAACCACATTGCTCTTTCGTATTGTCAACCAAAAACAGATTCAAAACAATGTCAACTGCCTCTGTCCGACTTTATGCATATCTTGATGATAAAAATTGGACATACTCACCCCAATCAATCGCACTTTTCGCTCATCTAAATCAATTCGATCAAAAAGTTGTTTAGCCTGATCGAAAATATCTTTTGTCTGATCGATGTAATACAAATGGGTTATTGATCGTGTCAATTGGATAAAGTCGGAAAAGCGTATCTTCAAGCTTATTGTCCGCCCCTGTGCAGACTTTGCACGCACCCTTTCGTGCAGCTTCATACACAGGAGTTGCAACTCTTTCAGTAAATCTTCCCTATTTGAGAGATCTGTTTCGAAGGTATCCTCTACACAGATTGATTTGACCATTCGATTGGGCTGTACCGGTCGATGGTCTTCTCCACGTACCATACGGTAAAAAAAGCTTCCCGATTTACCAAAGTCCCGAATAAGCTGCTCTTCAGAAAGACGCTTTAGATCAATGCCTAAGTGTACACCCTTGCCTTTCATTTTCTGTGCCGTCACCTTCCCTATTCCAAAAAACTTTTCAATAGGTAATGTCTCCAGAAAAGGGACAATCTTCGACGGCCCAATAAATGTCAGCCCGTTAGGCTTCTGATAGTCCGAAGCTATTTTGGCAACAAACTTATTGACCGAGACACCTGCTGAGGCAGTCAAATGTAACTCCTCTCGGATAGTCTTTTTAATAGCTTTAGCAATTTCTATAGCCGATCCTATCCCCTGCTTGTCTTCCGTAACATCCAAATAGGCTTCGTCCAATGACAAAGGTTCTATAATATCGGTATAACGTCGAAAAACCGCACGTATTTGCTCAGAAACTTTCTTATAGACATCAAACCGGGGAAAGGTAAACAATAAGTTGGGACAAAGTTGTAAAGCTTGCCGGGACGGCATGGCCGAACGCACCCCATATTTTCGCGCCTCATAGCTCGCCGCAGCAACAACGCCGCGCCCATCTGGCGTTCCCCCGACGGCTAGCGGCTTTCCACGCAGCTCCGGAAAATCTCGCTGATCCACTGATGCATAAAAAGCATCCATATCGATGTGAATAATTTTACGCACGACAACAAAGATACATACATTAAAATAATCGTTAATTTACGAAAACTGGCTATGATTTCAGGATATCCATTTATAAAAAATTATTTTTCCTAAATGTTTCCTAATTTGACATCGTACTTTGGTGTACGAAATAACAGTATATTTCCGCTATAAAAAAGCCCTTAGTGGCTGAGGAGAGCTACATAACTTCATTTATATGCACACGAAGTTATATTGCACATAAAAATGAATTTATGTAGGTTTGCGCTGTTTTTCGGGCTCAAGCTGATCGATCAGCGCATTATATCCGTATTCGAACGAAACAATATTGACATGAAATTTTATACAAAATTCACACTAGCATTTATTTTCACATTATGTGCCATCGGGAATACCATCGCGCAAGAAAGGGATGACCGCGCGACTATTCTCAACTTCAAGGGTATTCAATATACATCGAAGGACTCTCTATTTTATACTAATTTTCGATTCAGAATGCAAAACCGGCTAGGTTATAACAATGTATTGGATGAAGTTGAAAATGATAAATTCGAAGCTCGCATTCGACGACTGCGCATGCGTATGGATGGCTATATTTATACGCCCAAGATATCCTATTCTGTACAATTGGCTTTCTCCCGAGGCGATCAGGATTTCGACGATAGTGGCATACCGAATATTGTCCGTGATGCCGTGTTGTTTTACAATTTCTCAGACGATTTCTATATTTCATTTGGACAAAATAAACTTCCTGGAAACCGCCAGCGGGTCAACTCTTCTGGATCTTTACAGTTTGCAGACCGCTCTTTAGTGAATTCTCACTTCACCGTAGATCGTGACTTTGGTCTTTCCTTTAATTTGAGTAAAAAAATCGGTCGGATGCCTATCCATGCTAAAGCAGCTATATCTACCGGGGAAGGGCGTCCTGTGAATACTACAGACGATGGCTTAGCCTACACTGGTCGTGTGGAATTTCTGCCATTAGGTGACTTCACCAACGACAATGATTATTCCGAAGGAGACCTGGAACGTGAAGAACGACCGAAACTTTCGATCGGCGGTGGTTACAGCTACAACGATAGAACGATCCGTGAAGGTGGGCAGACCGGCAAATTTGTCCAAAATCCCTTTACACTCAAAACAGCATTTGCAGATGCCATCTTCAAATACCGAGGCTTTGCCTATCAAATAGAATATATGCAACGGGATGTCGACGATCCATTAAACATGACGGATGAGGACGAAGACTCCGAAACCACTTACGCTTACAAAGGCTGGGGAGTAAACCAGCAGACTTCTTACCTTTTGAATCATGGCTACGAAATCGCAGGACGGTATACCTTTATACAGCCACATAGGCAAATTGCTGCCTTTGAAAGACAAACAGAAGTTTTAGAACTAGGCTTAACAAAATATCTAAAAGCACACCGACTAAAGTTTCAACTCAATGCGAATTATACGGTCCAAGGCGGAGATTACAGTAACAATGGTCGTAAGAATAGCATCGGCGGTGTCTTCCAAGTCGAATTAGGGATATAGGAGAGCGAAAGAATACTTATCTTTAAGGTTCTAAGAGACAAAGCATGAAATACTATTTAATAGCAGGAGAAACATCTGGGGATTTACATGGTGCGAATTTAATAAAGGAACTCAAAGCGGAAGACCCACAAGCCGACTTTCGTATCGTAGGGGGTGATCAAATGGAAGTTGTGACCGGCCAAAAAGCCGTGATCCACACAGCTGAAATGGCTTTTATGGGATTTGTCGAGGTGGCGAAAAACTTGAGAACGATCTCCAAAAACCTTCGAAAAGTAAAAGAAGACTTGATCAAATATAAACCGGATACGGTTATTCTGATAGACTTTCCGGGTTTCAACCTTAAAATTGCTTCTTTCGCCAAAAAGAATAACATTAAAGTCTGCTATTATATTTCTCCAAAAATTTGGGCATGGAATCAAGGTCGGGTCCATAAAATCAAAAAGGTAGTCGATCATATGTTTTGCATTCTACCGTTCGAAGTGGATTTTTACAAGCAATTCGGGATGGATGTCGATTATATCGGCAACCCCTTGCTAGATGCCATATCAAGCTATAATTTCAATCCTAACTTTATTCAAGACAATAAATTGGGCGAAAACCCGATTATAGCCTTACTTCCGGGTAGCCGAAAAATGGAAATAGAGAAGATTCTACCCGACATGATAGCAATGTACTATGCATTTCCAAAACATCAGTTAGTTATCGCGGGAGCTCCAAATTTTGACGAAGCCTACTACAAACAGTACATCGGAGACTTGGATATTCCAATCGTATTTGACCAAACGTACGATCTACTCCAACATGCGGAAGCAGCTGTCGTCACGTCCGGCACAGCCACCTTGGAAACGGCTATACTGAGGGTCCCTCAAGTCGTCGTATACAAAGCTAATGCACTCACTATTATGATTGCGAGAAAGCTGATCAAGGTCCGGTTTATATCCTTGGTCAATTTGATCAACAATTATTTATCCGTTATGGAGCTTATCCAAAAAGATTGTAATCCCGAAGAGATCCGCGATGAATTGGATCGGTTGATCAACGATTCGGAACATCGTGCCAGTGTCTTGGAAAACTATGATATACTGGCTGAAAAACTAGGTACGACAGGTGCTTCAGCCAAGACAGCAAAACTCATTGTAAATTACTTAGCTCCTGAAAATTAAACTATCCGAGAAAAAATGTGTTTAAGTAATAGAAAGGATAGCTATGAAAGCGAAAAGATTAGTAGGAATTATGCTGGCCTGCCTGTTGGCAGGTACGGTGTCCGCACAGACGGATAGTCAACATTTTGACAAAATCGTCTTGAAAAAGAAAAAGAAGAAAATATTCACTACGCGAGACTCCACGAGTATGATCTATATCGACACCTTGATTATGAACGACAAGTCTTCTTTGCAGTTCTTCGGTAAAAATGACGTGCAACTCCGGGTAAAGCACGCCGAAATAGGTGACCAAGTTGTTTTTAGTGGTCAAGGGGGGCAAAATAATGCCTCAAATTTTGATATTCAGATAAATTTTCAGCAGTTAGGTTCCTTATATGTGATTGCCCGAGGACAAGATGCTATGAATGGCACCAAGACTTTTCCGAATGGCAATGCCGGCAACGTGACATTAACATACGACACACTCGGTATTGTACCGCAGCTCGAAGACAAGAAAGCGGCTAACTACCTGAAAGTAGATGTTACGCCTGGAGGATTACATGTAACCCCAAGTTCGGACTTACGAAACATATACGGTATGATTGCCCGGGCGCCACAAGGGCTACGGGGATTACCACAAGGACAGATATACTCCGGATCGCCAGGGAAGGAAGGTTCTGTGGTTATAAAACAGTATTGAGTATTAGGTATTAGGTATTAGGTAGTCTACTATTTCATCAAGAAACCGCCGCCAATCAAGTCATTTCCTTCATAGAAAACAGCCGATTGCCCTGGGGCAATACCTTTTACTGCATGGGAGAAATCCACTTGCATAACTGTACCTTGCTGTGTCAATGTAGAAATAGCTCCCGCGTCTTTATAACGAATCTTAGTTACCGCTTCTAGTGGTTGTTCCAACGATGCATATTTCACCAAGTTGATATCCCGTACGAAAGCCTGTGTTTTTTCAAGCTCATGCTCCTCGCCCAATACCACCGAATTACTCTCCGGAAGGATTTCAATAACAAACATGGGTTTTCCTAGCGCTATACCTAATCCTTTGCGCTGCCCAATTGTAAAATAGGGATAGCCGATATGTTGCCCTACAACAGTTCCGTCTGAGAGAAGAAAATTTCCCGGACCGATCTCATCATCCAATGTCGGACGTTGGTGCCTCAAAAATTCTCTGTAGTCATTATTAGGCACAAAACAGATCTCATAACTCTCCGATTTATTAGCCAACTCTAGTTGCCCCATGTCTAAAGCCATTTGTTTAATCTCCGTTTTCCGAAAACTACCAAGTGGGAACTGGGTACGCGCTAAGTTTTCCTGAGAGACACCCCACAATACATACGATTGGTCTTTATGTTCATCCAAACCCTTCGACACCACATACCGTCCGTTATCCTGTAACCGGAGATTGGCATAATGTCCAGTGGCAATAAACTCACAATCCAACTTGTCTGCCCGCTTGATCAACGCCTCCCATTTAATATGCGTATTACACAAGACACACGGGTTTGGTGTGCGTCCGGCAATGTATTCATCAACAAAATTATCAATGACATAATCTCCAAACTCGTTGCGGATATCCAATATATAATGTGGAAATCCATAATTGACAGCTAGGGAACGTGCGTCATTTATGCTATCTAAACTACAGCAGCCCGTCTCTTTAGAAGAGCCGCCAGAAGATGCATAATCCCATGTTTTCATCGTAATACCGATAACTTCATAGCCTTGCTCATGCAGCATAACTGCAGCTACGGAGCTATCCACTCCCCCGCTCATCGCCACTAATACTCTACCTTTTTTACTCATACCAACTAACAAAATGCAAAGATACCCTAAATTCATTGATTAGCATGTTTAATTCATGTAATTTTATCTCAATCAAAATCAATCATTTGCTCTGCAAAGCAAAAATAGTTGACCCAAAAGTTTTAGAATTAAAAAAAAGAAACTACATTTGCAACGCATCAATAAACATTGAGAAGCAGGTGCCATAGCTCAGTTGGTAGAGCAAAGGACTGAAAATCCTTGTGTCGCTGGTTCGAACCCAGCTGGCACCACCCAAATCTGAAAGTAACAGATTCCAAACAAAAACTTAAGGTGCCATAGCTCAGTTGGTAGAGCAAAGGACTGAAAATCCTTGTGTCGCTGGTTCGAATCCAGCTGGCACCACGACAAGCCTCTTGCTTCAAACGAGAGGCTTTTTTAATGCTTAACTTTCAGTAATTCCCGAACAGCAATCTGTCCATGTAAATGTTTTGCCAACAAATGCCCATTCCCATGTACTGTCCAAATCTCCCGTGGCTTGGATGTATCAATAAACCGCAATATACCTGCCCAATCGACGTGATCTGATATATAGAGCTCCATATCATTATGACGTTGTAACCTCTTCCAGCCAGAGGCAAAGACGCGAAGCACATTTGTCGCACGGGAATAATTGTTAAACGTGATTGGCGGCACCAAATATATCCTATTTTCGCCCTCCTTCATGGCTTTGCGATGATAGACTTCATACCTTAACGGAACAAGACCGAGGCGATCATATATCCTATGCATCCGCAAGATATTGTGATGTACATAAACCGTCTTTTCGGGACAATATTGATTGATCAAATACGTTATACGCTGTGCTTTGCCTAAGCCATAGCATGCTAACATGATAGGAAGAGAAGTCGAAGACAGCTTTCTTATTTCCGCTATAGGATCGGGATGAACAACAGCAGGATCAGCAAAAGTAGTTTCCGTGATGAGTACATCAGTCTTCACCGTCTCCAGAGCTTCACAGGTCGGATCCTCCTGATCTTTGATATCTCCGGTGTATAGATAAGAAACCTCCTGATACTGCATTCGAATCTGCGCCGACCCCAAAATATGACCTGCCGGAATGAATGTCACTTCCACGGGCCCTATAAAAAATGGACTATGATATGCAATAGGCCTATAAGCTTTCATAGGTTGTTTGGAAAACCGATCTTGCATAAAAGCAATCGTAGCATCGGTTGCAAAGATAGACTGATGCCCCGGCCGGGCGTGGTCGCCATGCGCATGAGAAATCACGGCATTTTCTACAGGCAATAAGGGATCTACATAAAAGTCACCATATCGACAATAATACCCCTGCGCAGTTTCTACCAAAAAATCAGCTAAGATACTCCCCATTAAACGTGGATTAAATTATTATGGATTGCCAATACTTGGGGTAATAAGGGCAGTACTCCATCGTTATGAATGAGAAAGTCCGCATATTGAAGCTTATCCTCTTCTGACATTTGCCTACCCATACGTCGTAAAACCTCTTTTCGCTCTACCCCATCTCGCTGTATGACACGCTGTATCCTCAACTCTTCCGGGGCAGTGACCAATATAGTATAATCCAAATTTTTGTACGAACCGCTCTCATACAACAAAGCAGCTTCCTTGAGGATATAGGGCGCAGTCTGTCTATTAGACCAATCAACGCTCTCTTGAATAACGGCAGGATGGACAATACTATTGAGTAAGGCTAATTTTTCAGAATCATGGAACACAATCCCCGATAAATATTTCCTATTCACCGTGCCGTCTTCCAGATACGTTTCCGTACCAAAATATTTGATCAATGCTTGTCGTACATTTTTATTTTTGACCATGACCAGCTTGGCCTCCAGATCAGCATCATAAAAAGGAACACCCAAGGTTTTAAAAATCTTGCTTACAAAACTTTTCCCGGTGCCTATTCCGCCTGTTATCCCTACCTTAATCGACATAATATCTTATTTTCTGACAAAAAAATCAATATTTTGAGGTTCTATCCGAACGATTTCACAAAATTCGGGAAACTTAATAAGCCGAACAGGTAAGCTCTTTACTTGATTTTTTGTCCAGTTATCCAAATCTACTATGGCTTCAAAATCACGCGCTGTCCATTTTGCATAATCCTTTAATGATACCAAGGCGGTAATAGTTACTTTGGAAGGAATTATTCGCACAGAAGTGTATTGACTGCTATGTAATACATGTAAAGGTACTTCAATCTGCTTCTCCGTCAACTCTCCAACGGGGATAGTAACCTCCGCCACTGCCGGATGGATCGTGATATTGGTACGTTGTTTTCTATTGACATTCGCCACCGTGCGGATATCCGTATGTACCTCCGTTCCATAAACCGTGTCCGTCTCCAAAAAATCGATGTTACCGACATCTTCATAGGGACCCGTGACGGTGACATGTTTTGGGTTCGTTTGGGTCTCGCCTATGACACCATACTGTCTTTTAAAAGAAATATTCGTCGGGACACGTACCTCCACCTTACGCTGAGTCTGCCGTGAAAAATCAAAATACAAGGTGTCCGGTGAAATTCGTACAACCTGTCTTTCCGTGGGAAATTGTCTGTTGATAAAACCTAACTGATTGGAGAAAACAATAAAACTACGGTTTGCCAACGTGCTCAGATCTACTTGGACCTTGGTTACGGAAGGCTTCATTTTGGCAAGCAAAACATTCCAGCCACTCATTTTCAAGGATACATGTACCGTATCCGATTGTAAGGGGTGGAAAGCCTTTTCCTCAGGAATATTAACATATTCGATACTCGATTTGACGACAAAAGTATATTTATTGGAAATCGCAATAAGCATCCACGCCATAAGAGAAATCATAAGACATCGAAGAAATATCGAAATCTTCCGCCGCTGGACCTTATTGAATCTCCTGTACTTCATCCTCACAAAAGTAATAAATAGCTACGTATTTATAGGGGTGTTAAGGAAAAGGATAATTAACAGGTCAACAAAAAAGTCACTTCAATGACGAAGTGACTAGTATCGTTACCTCTCAAGCCAAAGGCTATGCTTTTTTCGTATCATTGTTGGCTGCACGTGAAGCATCCAAAGCAACAGCTGATTTATCGAAACGCATTTTGACTCCTGACCCAACGTCAACCAAAAAAGTGGTGTCATTCACCTCAACAATACGACCATGAATACCAGCCGTAGTCACAATTTTTGAGTTTACTGTTAACTCTTCGATATATTTTTTGTGATCTTTTTGTTTCTTCATTTGCGGACGGATCATGAAAAAATAAAACACCACAACAATCAAGATTAGGGGCAAGAAACTCATCATGCCGCCACCTGGGGAAGCCTGTAATAGAATTGTCAACATCATATTTATGTAAATTAAAAATTAAAAAGTTAAAATAAAAACCACCTATTTCTCTACAACGCCTTTAATTTGTACGGTAGTCACTTTATTGGTCGCATTGGAGCTCACCGTAATGATCTTTTGCTGCTTCCCAACCTGTCCCTTACTATCAAAGCTAACCTTAATCTCACCTTCTTTACCCGGTAAAACAGGATCTTTCGTATAGTTTGGCGTCGTACAACCACACGAAGCACTTACCTGGGACAAAATTACCGGAGCTTCTCCCGTATTTGTAAATTGGAAAATATGCTCTACGATCTCACCTTCTTTCACTGTACCAAAATCAAAAACTGTTTCCCCAAATTCAATTTTGCCAAGATCTTCTCCTGCTATAGCCGTAGAGTCCAATCCGATAGCTTCGGTAGCGTCATCGCTATTCTTCTGGGTAGCATTATTACAAGATATGAATACGATCATGAGAGCACAGCCCAAGAAAATATTTTTTAGTTTCATCGTCAATTTTTTAATCCTCTACCTGTTTTATTTATACGACCTTGTTGTGTTAAATCACCCAAAATCTTATCTAATATACCGTTAATAAAAGTGTTGCTTTTCGCGGTACTAAAGGTCTTCGACAGCTCAATATATTCGTTCATTGTTACTTTGATCGGAATAGAAGGAAAGTCTATTAACTCACTTAGCGCCATTTGCATCAATAACGTATCCATAAGAGCGATACGATCTGCTTCCCAATTTTTTGTTTTATCAGCTATCAACGCTTGATACTCCTGGCTATTGCGAATAGTTTTCTTCAACAGCTCTTCAATAAACTCTTTGTCTTCTTCCCAATTCGGAGTTAAATTCGCCAATTTATTCAAAGAAGGGTTCTCTGAGCTAAAGTTCTTAAACGTCTTGGCTATCATCGCTTGTAAAACCTCCTTGTCTACAGGCCAGGTGATAAACTTCTCCTCAAAAACCTCCTCGATCTCTGTCGTTTTTAAGACAATCTTTTTAAAGATATACTTTATGATTTCCTTTTCCGTATGGATATCCCGATCTGTGCCCACAAGGTAATCTAAGTAGATTTCTGATTCCTTAAGCTGAGCAAATATAGAACGGACAATCTCCGGATCAAATGCCCAAGATACTTTATACTTTTTCACCAATTCTAGATACGTCCTATTTTGGCGTAACGACTCGATGAACGTATTTGTATTCAGCTTTGTGGTCAGTATTTTATCCTTCTCCGTCGGTAAAAATTTCGCTGCCCTACTTTCCGCATCCAGCACAACGTATTCGGCGACCTCATCTAGTAGGTTAAGTGTCCAAATATACATTTCATTGACTTCTTCCACACTTTTCAAAAGTGCCTTTTCAAAGTCCTTAATCTGCTTATCCTCGGATAAACTGTACGCATAAAGCGTCTGCATAACCTTCACACGAAGGTGCCTTCTATTTAACATATTTTTTTAAAGAACGATTGTATACTATAAGAACGTAATTTATCTTCTGATTTTTTTCATATCCATGATACGTTGTTCGGCCAACTGCTTTGCTGCGTCGAAAGTCGATATATCTTCTTCCCTCGATGTTTTCAAAACGTGTCTTGTCGCGCTGTATATATTCCGTATCAATGCTTCTGTACGCTCATTGCCATACCCTTCTAACTCCGAGTAGCAGCTGATAAGCGCGCCTGAATTAATTAAAAAATCAGGTGTATATAAAATATTGTTTTCTTTCAATAACTGTATTGTTTTTGCTTCTTCTTTCAGTTGGTTATTAGCGGATCCAGCGATAATCTTACAATTCATTTTGGGCACAGTATCTGGATTGACAGTTCCGCCTAACGCGCAGGGTGCATACACATCCACATCCAGCTCATAGCTCGTCGAATATTGAATAGGTTCTGCTTTATATTGGGATGCTACCTTCAATTTACGCTCTTCCGTCATATCCGACACATAGACACGCGCATTCTCTGTCCGCAACATGGCTACCAACTGTGCGCCGACACTTCCTACGCCTTGTACAGCGACCTTACGCCCCGCGAGGGAATCATCGCCATAAACCTCTTTGATAGCAGCCTTTATACCATAGAAAACACCACGAGCTGCAAATATGGTCGTATCGCCTCCCCCGTGCATAAACTCCGGTAGTCCGGCCACGTAATCTGTTTCGGAGTGGATATATTCCAGATCTTTCTGTGTAGTACCTACATCTATGGAGGCTATAAAGTTCCCATTGAGACCCTCAACAAATTTACCGAAACGACGCATCAATACTTCGGTCTTTTCGGTTCTATTGTTGCCGATAATAATAGCACAACCCCCACCTAAATTTAGTCCGGCGAGCGAAGCCTTATAGGTAATGGCTTTAGATAGTCTAAGCGCATCTTCAATAGCTTCGTTTTCTGTTTCATAGGGCAACATCCGCACTCCTCCAATCGCTGGCCCTAAGGTCGTATCATGAATAGCTACGATAGCCTTTAACCCTATTTCAGGATCATTACAGAAAAACAAATTCTGATGCCGCTCAGCACCCATCAATTGAAAAATAGAAGAACCTTGTATATTCATTTCTACCCAAATAAGCCCCCAAAAATAGATGTACAAAAATAGTAAATAAAATCAATCCCTGTGTGAAATAATAAAATAACTTGCGGCTTGCTACAGAAAAGCCAGAATTTTGACACAAATGAAAAACTGTTTTTGACACAATTTTAATAGCATTCCACATCAGGAAAACTAAGATATTTTCAGTGGAAAGCAGTACCTTTGTCTACAACACATGAAAGAACTTGCGTATCTCAATAAGTATTTCTACAAGTACAAGTGGCGATTGATCCCTGGCGTAATCTTCGTCATCATATCTAATTATTTCGCTATTCTCCCTGCAAAAGTAATTCGCGAAGCTTTTGATTTGGTGAAAGAGAATATTGATCTGTATAGACTTTACGATGGATTTGAACGCCAAGATCTTATTTATAATGTTTTTGGCAGCAGTCTTTTGTTTTTCGGCGCCATCGTTCTTCTGCTTGCACTGATTCGAGGATTGTTTCTCTTTCTTATGAGACAATCGATTATCCTCATCTCGCGACACATCGAATACGATCTTAAAAACGAAATCTATAACCATTATCAGGAACTGGACTTTTCATTTTTCCGGAAAAATAATACGGGCGACCTCATGAACAGGGCAACGGAAGATGTCAATCAGGTGCGCAATTACCTTGGTCCTGCTATCATGTATGCAATCAATACGGTAGCTCTTTCGCTGTTGGTTATTTATGCGATGTACGATGTCAACCCTAGGTTAGCAACCTACTCCTTACTACCTATTCCGATTATCGCCGTCATTATTCTTTTCATTAATAAGATTATCAATAAACGAAGTACACGAATCCAAGCTCAACTTTCCAAATTATCATCTTTCGTTCAGGAAACTTTTTCTGGAATACGCGTTATCAAAACGTATGCGAGAGAACAAGAAAAAATGGGGGAATTCGCTCATGAAAGCAATCATTATCGGGATACTTCACTAGATTTGGTACGCGTTCAAGCGATCTTTTTTCCTTTGATTATCTTTTTAATCGGATTTAGTACAATTATTACAGTCTATATTGGTGGTATCGAAGTAAACAAAGGCACTATAACTGCTGGTAACATTGCAGAATTTATTATCTATGTTAGCCAGCTTACCTTTCCTGCGATGGCCTTAGCTTGGGTTACCTCCTTGATACAACGTGCCGCTGCCTCCCAAAAGCGGATCAACGAGTTTTTGAAAACAAAGTCACAAATCCACAACGGAACTATTACCCATCACGTTGAAGGGGACATCAACCTTTCTCATGTATCTTTTACCTATCCCGAGACAGGTATCAAAGCGCTCGACAATGTCAACATTCATGTGCCTAAAGGAAGTACACTGGCCATTATTGGCAAAACAGGTTCCGGTAAAACGACACTGGCGAACCTGTTACTCCGAGCGTACGATGTAGACGAAGGCAGCATTCATATTGATCAAATCCCACTAAAAGATTATGATTTTGGTGCATTAAGACAACAGATGGGGTTTGTTCCACAACAAGTTTTCTTGTTTTCGGACACTATTGCCAACAATATAGCCTTTGGACTGGACCATGTGGACATAGACAAAATCGAACAGGCTGCTAAAGATGCCGTAGTTTATGACAATATTGCAGCTTTTGAACATGGCTTTCAGACGCATATCGGCGAACGAGGAGTTACCCTGTCGGGGGGGCAAAAACAACGGGTTTCCATAGCTCGAGCGCTGATCAAAGATCCAAAAATATTGATATTTGATGATTGCCTATCTGCAGTAGACACGAAGACAGAAGAACAAATACTGCGTAATCTCGCTCGTATTATGAAAAACAAAACCTCAATCTTCATTGCCCATCGTATCTCAACAATAAAAAATGCTGATCACATCATCGTATTAGACAATGGCAAAATAATAGAACAAGGAACACACGATCAACTTTTAGCACAGAATGGGGAATATGCGACGCTCTATGAAAGCCAGCTACTTCAATCGATCGAATAAATCCTTATATTCAGAAAACTTTTCTTTTACTTTTTTTACTGTTATAGCATGTGGTGTAAACCTGCCTAAACTTCTATGCAACGTAGAAATCAAAACAGCTCAATTAAGCTTCATCGCTGCTAAAAAACAAAATACTCGATAGAAAATATACCCTTCCATTAGCAAATAAATAAAAGAAATTATTATCTTAGCGAACTTTCCAACTGGGGCATTAGCTCATTTGGCTAGAGCGCTTCGCTGGCAGTGAAGAGGTGATCGGTTCGAATCCGATATGCTCCACAGACGCAAACCCTAATCATCTACAAATTAGATGTTTAGGGTTTTCGCTTTATTGAAATTGTACGGTTTTTGTACGGTAAATAATGTTTAGCCTATTTTTTCATTTTCTTTTTCAGCTTTCGAGGGTATTTTGTAAATACGCGCGGTGGAGGCGGATTTTCTCTTAGATACTTTAATCGTTCCTCTCTCTTTATATCTTCGATCAAGGGAGCTTGTGCATAGCCGATATGTTCATAACAAGATGGGCAATCAAAGTCTTGTATACAATGAATCTCCGAAAACTCTCCAAGAGAAAGCTCTGATCCTTTACCTTGCCAGCCGCAATGCTTACAGATAAAATCAAACTCCCTATAATTCATTAAATTCATCTCCTTCATAAATAAGGTTTTCAACTCGACAACTTCTAAAAGCGTTTTGCTCTACGTCAAAGTAAGTAAATGCCTTGTTAGAACTCGTCTGATCCTTGTATTCGTAGTCTACATACTTCTCTGCAAGTGTGCTGATAGCCGTGCGTACCATCTACTTTCTTGTAGCTGAACTCTACCGACTTGCCGAGCATCTTGACCCGAAGCTTTACGACTTTCCACGCATACGCCAGAGCATCCGCAAGTGAATTGAACTGATTAACCAACTGCCATGCAGTCTTGAATATCAATGATTTTGTGTTTTTTGATTTATTTCGTTATAACAAATAGCGCGAAATAATGTCATTGTGCAAAATTTATTTACAAAAAAAGCCCCACGGAAAATCCACAGGGCTAACATTCAGAATTACTAAAGTGTTAATCAAGCAATCTCCAAATGTGTCAGTTCTTTTCCAAATTCGTGCAATCTGGACTGTATCTTCGATACCGTAGTACGGCTTGGCTTCCTACGTCCCGTCACGTAGTGGCTCAGTTGCCCTTGGTTCACACCTGTCAGTCTTGCCAATCCCGCCAAAGAAATAAACTGGCTGTAATATTCCAAGAAAGAAGCTGTGTCGTACACAAATTCAAATTCCGCTTCGACAAAACCTTTTCCTATTTTTTTGTGAAACGCTTTCACATCTGCATAGGATGCGTTAAAGTCATCAATGGCTTCTTTGGCGGTAGCACCGTCACCATGAACGCCATAGTTCAATGTATTGTCGCCCAAGTCAACGTACACCCCATAAGTGCCGTCCTTACCTCTTTCTATAAATGCTTTTACCTTGTTCGTTTTCATCGCTTTATATTTTTTTAAAATTTTAAGATCGGGGTCTATTTCAACCCCGAATCTTTTAAAATGCTTTGCAGTGTTCCTGTTTTTACTTCTTGGCTTTTGTGATGGCTCATTTTGAAGTATCTATCCGTTTTTGGGCTGTACCACAGTGGATGTCCGTTCATTGTATCTCCGGTATCATAGCATCTGATTTTTTTTAGTTTTTTCTCTAATTCCGAATATTTCATAAGAACGTGCTTGATTAACACTATAAAGATACGAATATTAATATCATTTTCAAAAAATATTTACACCAAATATTTCTTAATTCCGTGGGATGATGATATAACAAAATAATCTAAATGAGAAAGCTATCGACCTTATCTATAAGAGATTTTTTATAAATAGTTAACCCGGTTGCTTTGATACAAATCCAGTGTAACCGTATCTAGGATGATAAATATTACAATCTATGGCATTTTTAGCTGTATCAGCTAAAAAGATGTATTTTTCACCTCCGCTTTCCGACACATAATCAAAAAACAAATACAATTCAAAGCCTAAAGTTTCCATATCCTAAAGGTCTAATTTAATCCTGTTCACATCTTTTCTTTTCACCAAATAGATTAAGTCGTCCGCAAAAACAGTTCAGCCGGAAGCTGAAAAAAATCTTTAAGCTTTTGTGCTATTTTCAACGTTATCTCCCTGCGTCCAGAAAGTATGGAAGATACGTATGCCTTGCTACCAATAATAGGCTCTAAGTCTTTGTTTTTCAATCCCCTTTCCTGCATTTTCTCTTTGATCACGTCCAACACGTCTATTTCGGGAAGTGTATAATGCCTTTCGTCATAGTCTTTTATCAACAAGATCAAAACGCCCAATTCATCATCTTCGGGTGTGTTTGATTCTGCGTTGAACAGCTCCATCAAGCGCATATTTGCCCTGTTATAGTCCTCTTCGGTCTTTAATATTCTCCAGTTCATATCTATTGCTTTTTAAAATTGTCTATATCCTTATTGTACGCAACCTTTGCCACGTCGATCTTATCATATTCTTTGTGCGTGCCAAACCAGATCACATAACAGGCATGTTGTCTGAAATTGACAGAAACTACTAGTCTGTAATCATTGCCTTTGATGTTGAAAACGATCCGTCCATTGCTTATTATACTTGCATTTCTGAAAACGTCCCTTATTTCATTGAAATTTTGAAACGTTAGTTTTGAAAACTCTACTTCCCACAGCAACAATGACTTTTCGGCCATCGGATACTTGTTGATATAATAGTGTATAGTACGTTTTACGAGTACTTTCATGACACAAAGGTATAAAATAGTTTACAAATTGTAAACAAAAGAGTTTATATTACTCAAAAAACCTCTTTTTTGTTATGTCACCCTTATGTCTTATTCTATTTTATTTTAAAATTTATTATACTTAGTGTAAAAAATACACTATATTTGTATCATCATAATTTAGGTTTATAATTGGTTAGTAAAGGTTTTCATTCTCCCCGTTTGAAAACCTTTTTTTATGGGTTTATTTAAACGATTTCTTGCTAACTCTTTCACCTATTCCTCGTCTTTCAACATACCTCCTATGCTTTTGCTCATGCCCACGCATTGCTGTATTCCTTCGAATAAGCTTTTCCATATGGTTTTAAAGAAAGAATACTCAGGAACCCGTGTGTAATCCACTTGCCCTATACGATACTTTCCATTGGCGGAAGGATTACGGTCATCGATCAGGATTTCATTAACGATAAAGGAGAGCACACCTTTTTTAGTTCTTTTCGCTTTACTACCTGGTGCATAGAATATATTTATCTTAAGATCATCGTAATCGAAGCGAAATTCTCCCCAATTTTTATAATCCGTACCTTGCATATTGAAGCTCACGCCATGTATATTTCCTGATCCAAATTCTAAGTTGAGCAGAGGCGTTAGAATTTTATTAAAAGCTGGAGCCTGCATTTTACCTAATGTCCCTTTATAAGTATAACTACCAATTTTACTCAACATATCAAATCCAAATTGTGCGCGTAACACCCCAGTTCCCATCACGTTAGCCCGTAGATCAGCCTGCATAAATTTATCTTTTACAAGTTGGACACTATCATTCGTGACATTCGTGATGTTACCTTTTGCCTGTTGAAAGGTAATAACACCTTCCTGATCGAACTTGGCACTGTATTGATGGTAGGAAATATCTACATTTTCCACAAAAACAGTGTCACACTGGATGCGCTGGTCCAATTTCAGAATAGCTTGGTGGGGTGCTTGGCCGATTTTAGAGATATTATCCTTCTGATAACGCTTATCTTTATGAAATGACGCCGAACCGTTCTTGATATAAGCATACTGTGAATAGATTAATTGATTTGCGATTACTTCATTAAAACGCACTCCGGCTAGTTTTACGGTATCCCACTTTAAAACAATCATCGCTTTATTCTTCTTATCCCTTTTAAAATATTCAAGTTTACTAATTCGCGGGGTAAGTTCCACCTTAGTAATTAATGCATTTTGGCTCTTGGTGTTAAGCGTAAGATGATCGAACTTTATTTTATAAACACTATTTGGAAATTCATATTCAAAACGCGGAACATCTACTTCAATCTCTCTCGCATAAAATAAGCGCGTGGTGTCACGAATAGAAGTTGAATCCAGCAAAAAATCGGAAATGGCGACTCGGATGCTGTCTAGCTCGATTTTCTTAGCTTTTCCATCTTCTATCGTTGATAACTTAAAATTGATGTTATCAATCGTCACTTTGCCGACCTTCACTGCCTTAAAGACATCTTTAATCTCGTCATATAAAATCTTGGTTTCACGAGTATGGAGGCTGTCATTATAGAGATGCTGCTCATGGATGACATGAACAGCAGCCGTATCGAAAGAAATATGTTTGATATTGATTTTTTTGGCTACGAGGACATCCCAAATACTTAGACGTATTATTTTCAACAAAGACAACTTAACATGAAAGCGGTTATTAGGCGCTTCTTCAGCAGCCACCAATGTACGGTAAACTGCGGAATCGGGAATAAGTTCCGCATTCTTTAATGTCACGTTGCCCGCCAGAATATTGAGATCGATGTCATCGTATTTTAGCGCATACAGTCCATTCGTGGATTTTGTGATCGTTTCCGTCAGTCTTGTTTTAACGGTTGATTTCCAGTTCCAGCTATAATACACGCCTATTCCCAGCAGTATTATGAGAACCACTACGATAACTCCAATGATCCTCTTCCGTCGGTACTTCATGCTTTGTGCTAAGGTGTTATATACTCGTCTTATTAAAAATAAAACAATGCTATAACGAATATGTTTAAAAATAGATTTTAAACATATTCTGCATAAAACAACAAAAGCCGCCAAGAAAACTTAGCAGCTTTTTTATAGGATATAATAAATCTTTAGTTTTCCTCGGCAGGAAGTACCGAAACATAAGATTTATTATTTGCTTTTTTACGGAATATAACCGTACCATCGATCAAAGCAAATAAAGTATGATCTCTACCAATACCTACATTTGCGTCAGGGTTGTGCTTCGTGCCACGTTGACGAACAATAATGTTGCCAGCGATAGCTCTTTGACCACCAAAAATTTTGACCCCTAACCTCTTACTGTGTGACTCGCGGCCGTTCTTCGAACTACCCGCACCTTTTTTGTGTGCCATTTCTTTATCCTAATTTATGACTTGCGTCAGATTAAAAATTCGATTATAAACTGATACCAGTGATCTGGATTTTAGTAAATTGTTGACGGTGACCGTTTTTCTTCTTGTAACCTTTACGACGTTTCTTCTTGAAAACGATTATTTTATCACCCTTTAAATGAGACAAAATCGTAGCTGAAACTTTAGCTCCTGAGATACTTGGTGTACCTACAGTGAACTTACCTCCGTCCTCGGCCAACAATACATTGTCAAATTCAATACTAGCGCCTTCATCTCCTTGTAAGCGGTGAACAAAAAGAGACTGGTCTTTTGCAACCTTAAATTGCTGTCCTGCTATATTTACTATTGCGTACATTGTTATTTATATTTTTTACAATTATTTAATGAATGGCAAAGATAATGGATTATTTCGAATTGCACAATTATTTTTTCGTAAATGCATCCATCATTTCCATGCAAACTATACCATCCTCTATCGAACAGGGATTGTCTCGCTGGCCTAAGAAATACTGGACGGTTTGCTCAATCATCGGTTGTTGCACATGCTGCAAGGGCTCAAAATGAAATTCCTCGGTAGAATCACCCCGCTCCAAAATAATAGGCGTCCCCTCAAAAAATGAAAACCTAATCGATCCTTCTGAACCCAATATTTCACATTCATCTTTCCTCGTTGTCTGATCAAAATCCCAAACCCCGTGAAATAGAACATCTTCGCCAAATAAAACCTGTCCCGAAACCCGTGTAGCCAGTGCTTCCACACTTGTTGTATTGGATAGTCCGCAATACCGTACTGGATTTCCAAAAATTGCCAACATCAGATCAAGCTGATGGGGAGCCAGATCATGAAAAAGGCCCCCGCCCGAAATAGCAGGATCTATACGCCATCTGTTTTTAGATATTGTCAGAGCCTCTGCAGGTTGTGCTTTTTTATAGATTTTAAGATGAGCAAGCGTCGCTTTTCCGATAAGACCTCGGTCCATAATCTCTTTTATTTTCAGAAAATATGGGTTAGCTCGACGATAATGAGCTACGACTAATTTACCACCATATTGCGTCAACAGGCTTCTCATCTGTCGAGCCTCTTCCGCATCCAACGCCACTGGCTTCTCCACATAAACCATCTTACCGGCCTGCAACGACTTCTGTACATAATGCAGATGTACATGAGGAGGTGTCGCAATATAGACAGCATTAATCGCTGGATTATCCAGCATTTTATCTACATCAGTATACCAATGTGCTATACCATGACGAGTCGCATAGTCTCTTACTTTTTCTTCATCTCGGCGCATGACCGCTAACAAGTCTGAATTGGCCACCTTCTTAAAAGCAGGCCCGCTCTTGACCTCTGTAACATCGCCGGCGCCGATCATTCCCCATTTTATCATAAGAAGTGTATTTGTTCATAAATATAGCAACCTTCTTCAAACTATTAAAATCGACTTTCACGGAGAGGTATGCCTCATAAAAAAGGCTCCGGTCTTTCGACCGGAACCTTTAACAACTAAACTTAAACCAACCTCACTAAATTATTTCACGTCTATCAGTCTCTTCGCGATAATAGCATCCTCCTTCTTACCAATCTTCACACCTAACACCCCATCGGTATAAGACGCCTCTATGCTGTTATAATCTACCGTATCAGGCAATGTGAACGATCTTGAGAACGACGTAAAGCTATACTCTTTCTTGCTATACAATTTTTCGTTGACTTCCGTTTCTTCTTTCTTATCAACCGAAATCGAGATAATATTTTTATCTACATTGATTTTGAAATCCGATTTTTGCAAACCTGGAGCTGCCAATTCAATTGTAAAGGCCTCTGGTGTCTCTGTGATATTGACAGCTGGAACTCGCGTCACCAAACGGTCTGTAATAAACGAATCATTGAACAAGTTGTCAAATACCGAATTTACAAAAGGGTTCACACCATCAGTGTTGATTGCTCGTGTTGGAAATTTAATTAATGCCATTGTTATGTCCTCCTTTTTTGTTTTAATTTTATGATTACTACATGTAGGCTTTTTCAATTCCTATACCAAGTGGTAAAACAGGTCCGAAACAAGACATTTTGTCGCTAAAAATGATTTCATCAAGACAATTTGACACAATAGATGTTTCTAAACAAAAAAATGAATGCCTAAAAACAGGACAATAACCGAAAAAGACATCATTGTAAAGAGTGGAGGGAAGACAGCCTACTTCTTAATAATCTCTTTCAAACATCAAAGCTACCTCCGAATTTGCCAGATCTCCTCCAAAAGCTGGATTGATCTTGCGTATATTCACCATAGCCTTGGTGAGAAAACTATACTTCTTTAGAACTACATCTAATATATCTTCAGCAGCCGATTCCAGTAGCTTACGCTTCGGGCTCATCACTTCGACCAGTAATTGGTACAATTCTTCATAGTTAATCGTATTGTCCAAATTTTCTGAATCTTCATTTTGAAATGGAAAATACACCTCCAGGGAAACAAAAAACTCATTCCCCACAATTTGTTCTTCTTCATAAAACCCTATAGGCGAGAAAAAACGAACCTCTGAAAGTGCTACTTTTTGGATGATCATTTTCTAAAATTACAGGTTTTTTTCGACATCTAAACATCAACTACCTATATTTACATACTGATTAAGTCATATATCACAATTTATTATGGACGCTACATCGATTTGCACCGCTATACTTGTTAGCCTTTCCACGATCCTATCACAGGGATTCGCCCAAAGTAACTTAAAACCTGAAGACACTGAAATATATTCACCATCATTGCGTCAAGTAACGACTGCAAAGGACACAGCTCCAAGTGACGCTATTGTATTATTTGACGGCACAGGGCTAGAGGCATGGGTAAGCAGCAAAGACACTTCTCGTGCTGCCGGCTGGACTGTACAAAATGGTATGCTTACCGTTAAACCTGGCAGTGGAGATATCCAAACGAAGGAAAAATTTGAAAATTTTCAACTTCACCTGGAATGGATGAGCCCTACTACCCTAAAAGGCAGCGGACAAGGAAGAGGTAATAGTGGTGTGTTTCTGCAGGGGTTATACGAAGTACAAATATTAGACAACAACAATAACCCAACCTATATCAATGGTCAAGCTGGCTCATTATATAAACAGCAACCACCACTTGTCACCGCAACCCGGGACATTGGTGAATGGCACACCTATGATATACTATACAATGCACCGATTTTCAACAAAGACAATATCCTGATAAAGAAGGGTACGGTCACCATATTGCACAATGGAGTGGTCGTCCAATATAATACTCAAATCGAAGGCACAACAGAATATATTGGGCTACCCCAAATAAAAGCACATGGTCTGGGGCCCATCAAACTACAGGATCATGGCGACCTGGTAAATTTCAGAAATATCTGGATACGGCCGCTATAGCAGCATTTTTTCTTCTACTATTTAAACATGAAAAAACTACTATTACTTTTTTTACTCGGAACTACCTGCGCCTATGGTCAGCGCAATTTCACGATTGATGAAACTGTATATGGTCCTGGCAAATTTACACCTAAGACATTTTACGCTCTTCAATGGTTGAGCTCCGATGACGCAATCAGTCATCTGGACGAAGGGTACCAAAAGCTTATCTTAAGAGAAAGTAAAGAAAACTGGGGTGCACAAGACCTGACCACAATCACGGAGCTGCAACAAGCTATCAATACAACACTTCCTTCGGAAAAAATCATATTGAAGATATTCCCTCCATCCTATACATGGAAATCAGATCAGGTATTTTCGTTTGCAATCGCTGGCGAAAAGTCAACCTATACTATTGATTACGATATCAGTTCTAAAAAAGCTATCCTTACTGCTACTATACCGAATACAGCCTTAAACGTTGAATACAGTTCGGACAACACTAAAGTTGCCTATCTCATAGGCAATAATATTGAGATCGTAAACCGACACGGACAAACAACACAAGTGACAAAAGATACGATCGATGGTATCGTCAACGGCTCGGAGTTTGTCCATCGTCAGGAATTTGGTATAAAAAAGGGTATGTGGTGGTCTCCGGACAATCAGAAACTTTTATATTATCGCAAGGATGAGACTATGGTCACCAAATACCCACTTCCGCAATGGGACACACGTATAGCGACGATTAAAGACATCCGATATCCGATGGCGGGAATGAAAAGTGAAGAGGTCACTTTGATAGTGTACAACACAGAAACCAGGCAATACGTTACGCTACAGACCGGTACACCCAAAGAACAATACCTGACTATAGTCACATGGGATCCCTCCAGCGAATATATCTATGTGGGCGTACTCAATCGAGGACAGGACCACCTCAAGCTTAATCAATATAATGCACAGACAGGTGCATTCGTCAAAACCTTGTTTGAAGAAAGGTCAACAACTTGGGTCGAACCGCAGGAACCCTTAATTTTCCTTCCAAACAATAATGATCAGTTTTTGTACCAAACAGACAAAGACGGATATAATCAACTGTATCTTTATAACACATCGGGCAAATTAGTAAAACACTTAGGCTATAATGACGTGATCGTTACGGAATTCCAAGGTTTCGATCAAAAAGGCCGAAAAGCCTATTATATAGGTGCTACCAACAAGGGTTTGGAAAGACATCTATTTGAGGTAGATTTAAAGTCCGGCAAAACCGAGCAACTTACCATAGATAGCGGTATGCATCATGCTTCCGTCAGTCCAAGCGGGACATTTATATTGGATCAGTATAGCAACCTGAGCACACCTAACAAGATAAACATCAACAACAGAAAAGGCAAAAGGATCACTCCCCTATTGGAAGCAGAGAACCCATTTATCGGGAAGATCAATCTGCCCCATATCGAAATCAGGGAGTTCACATCTGCCGATGGGAAAACACCATTAAATGCACGCATCACCTACCCGACCAACTTCGACAGCACTAAAAAGTACCCCGTGATGGTCTATCTCTATGGTGGCTCGCATGCCCAGTTGATAACCGATGGATGGCTAGGTGGTATTGGGTATTTTGATTTGTACATGGCACAAAACGGCTACGTAGTCTTTACGTTGGATAACAGAGGTTCAGATGCCCGAGGACGCGACTTTACGCGTATTACGCATCGCCAGCTTGGAGAGGCTGAAATGGCCGATCAGCTTATAGGCTTTGACTTTATCCGATCACTGCCTTATGTAGATGCCGACAGGATGGGTATCTTCGGCTGGAGTTTTGGTGGATTTATGGCAACTTCACTCATGACAAAACACAACGATATTTTTCATACTGCTGTAGCCGGCGGACCTGTTATCGACTGGAAGTATTATGAAGTGATGTATGGCGAGCGCTATATGGATACACCACAGGAAAACCCTGATGGATATGAAAAAACATCCTTGCTGAACAAAGCTGACCAACTAAAAGGCAATCTTTTGATTATCCATGGTGCACAAGATCCCGTGGTCGTACAGCAACATAGTATGGACTTTATTGAGCAATGCATTAAAAAAGGCAAACAAGTAGATTACTTCCTATACCCTACGCACGAACACAACGTAAAAGGCAAAGATCGAATTCACCTGTACGAGAAAATTGCTCGCTATTTTGACATACATCTCAAACAATAGATGAATAAAAGCAAAACATTAACAAAAATTCTTTGTTGTATGACTAATAAATTCCCTTGTAGCAAAAGAAGAGAAGTACACGTTTACCATTAGCAAAAATTAAGAATATGAAAACCATCACAATAATTATCGCATCTGTTGTCTTCTTCACATTAAATAGTTGTGGATTATGTAAACGAAAGAGCGCGACACAAGTGGAAAGCAATGAAAACATCTATCAGGTAAAATGGAAGCTGGTCGAACTGAATGGGAAACCGGTAGCCGATAAGATCAACGGTAAGGAACCTTTCATTTCCTTTGATGAAACGACTAAACGCTACTCGGCCTCTGGCGGATGCAATGGCTTAGGGGGCAGTTTTGAAATAAAAGCAAATCAACGCATTACCTTCTCGCAAGGAATGTCGACCATGATGGCATGTGAGGACATGACAATTGAACGTGGTATAAGTCAGGTGTTAGCTCAAGCTGATAATTATACCATAAAAGATGGTGTCCTTTCTTTGAACAAAGCAAAGCAGGCCCCATTAGCCAAGTTCGAAGCTGTCCAGCAACAAAATGCTAACCTAGAGGGTACTTGGCAACTTGATTATCTCGCTAGTCCGGGTGAAAGTTTTGAGGAACTGTATGCCAACAAAAAACCAACCATTACCTTCAATTTAGCGGAGAAGAAAATTTCCGGGAACAGCAGTTGTAACAATTATTTCGGCACATTCACTGTAGAAGAAGAAAATATCCGCTTCGGCGAAATAGGATCGACAAGGATGTTTTGTCAAGGAAACGGCGAATCTGTCTTCTTTGAGAACTTAAAAAAAGTAAACAAATTCAGTGTACAAGGCGACCAACTTACATTTATTACAGGGGATATTGCCATTATGCGGTTTAAAAGAATATAGCAAAAAAAAGCCAATCGTGCTTTTCATGGCATGATTGGCTTATATATTCTTTAAGAATAACGCCCTACCCAAACAAATCCGAACTCAAATACCGATCTCCCCTATCACAAGAGACAAAAACAATAAGGCCTTCTTCGATTTCATTGGCCACCTGCAGAGCAGCGTGGAGCGCCCCTCCTGTACTCATTCCGGAAAACACACCAGCCTCACGCGCCAGCACCCTCGATCGACGCACAGCATCTTCCTGACTAACATCGATCACACGGTCTACCCGCGATGCATCAAATATCTTCGGCAGATAAGCTTTAGGCCAGCGTCGGATACCGGGAATAGACGCTTCTTCGGTAGGCTGACAACCGACAATTTGTATAGCTGGGTTCTGCTCTTTTAGAAACATCGAACAGCCCATGATCGTCCCTGTTGTTCCCATGGCACTTACAAAATGTGTGATCTTACCTGCTGTGTCTTTCCAAATTTCGGGTCCGGTAGTTTTTATATGCGCTTTATAATTATCCGGATTTGAAAATTGATTCAAAATAAAGATGCCTTCTTTCTCCGCTTTCTCCTCCGCATAGTCCCGACAGGTTTCCATACCCTCCAATAATGTTACGCGTGCACCAAATGCTTGCATAGTCAGCGTACGTTCACGTGTAGAAGTCGATGGCATAACCAACTCCAGATCCAAACCATATATACCGGCAATCATCGCCAACGCTATCCCGGTGTTACCACTTGTCGCTTCGATAAGCTTATCACCTTTCTTAATTTCTCCCCGATCCATGGCCGATTGTATCATGTTCAGCGCAGCACGGTCTTTGACAGACCCTCCTGGATTATTACCTTCCAGTTTCACAAGAATGCGCACGTTCGGATTTTCATGAAAATTTTTGATTTCGACCAAGGGTGTATTGCCGATAGTATCTATAATAGTTCCCATTTATAAAGCAGGTTTTGTGTCAATAAATTTTGAATTAGGCTGGTGATAAACTGTCGTATAAGGAGCCACACTCGATGTCAACCACACATTCCCTCCGATGACCGAGTGGTGACCTATTCTTGTTTCTCCGCCGAGAATAGTAGCTCCAGCATATATAATCACGTGGTCCTCAATGATGGGATGCCGCTGTTTACCTGCTAATATTTTCTCTACACTTAAAGCTCCCAATGTCACCCCTTGATAGAGCTTGACATGGTCCCCGATAATACATGTTTCACCGATGACCAAACCGGTCCCATGGTCTATATACAAATATTTACCAATTTGTGCACCTGGATGTATATCTATACCCGTTTTCGAGTGCACATACTCCGTTAAAATACGCGGAATGAGTGGCACCTCTGCCTTCCAGAGTTGGTTGGCCATACGGTAAATACATATCGCGGTAAATCCCGGATAAGTACGTATCACTTCCCGAATGCTCTGTGCTGCCGGATCACCGTTCATGATAGCTTCAGCGTCCGTCTGCATCACTTCATACACAGCAGGCAGGTCTTCAAAAAATTTACGGGCAATCAGCTTATTGTCGCAGTGCGAACAAGCCTTTGTCTTCAGTAGTAATTCAAACAATTCATTTTCGGCTTGCTCAAAAGCCAATTTGATTTCCTCGACACTTTGAAATCCTTTTGAATTTCGCTCGGGGAACAATAAGTGCAATACATTCTTAGCCCATTTTGCAATATGCTCGTTGGAAGGCATATCCTGAACTTCCAACTGCTTTAAAAACAAATGCCTGTAAAACTCCTCCATGCTTTTAATCATTTATAACACAAATTTAGATAAAATGCTTTGCATTCTGCTTTTATCTAGCTCCTTATAACACGATTTTTTCAAATAATTCGTCCAAGGTCTCTTCAGCAGACACACACATACCAGGATGCACTGCCGAACATTGGATAATCGTACTGCGTTTTGCTGTGAGCCACCGAAAGCGTTCTGCTTGATCCAGTTGAGCTATCGATCCTCCATTTTTATCTCCTGCACATATACGCTGAAAGGAGTCCAAATGTGTTCGAATTAACTGTAAATCCAACGCTGGATAAAGAGCTTGTAGCTTCCTTTCATCTACATGTATTTTTACAGCAGCATAGCGTTGTTTTTTACAATACAGCGCCACACCTACATTGACGAACTCCTCCCGTTCTACACGAGGGATGACACGCACTACAGCATACTCATATACGGTTCTTTCGCTCATGTTCGATTTGCTTGATAAATACCTCCGACTGTTGTACGCGCCTTGTCAAAAATTCGACATACACCGCTCGTACCTCCTCCGCGGATAAACTCCTCCCTTCTTCCACTAACCATTCATCCGGAACAATAGCTAGTATTTGTCGTATATTCTCTTCTGAAAAATAGGCACTGTATTTCTGATTCACTTCACGCACAGATGATGCTTTACCGAGCAACACGTGATCCTTTATCTGTACAAAAGGCTTGGAAAGCTGTTCCTCCCAATTGTCCCATGCATGATGAAAATACAAAGAGGCCCCATGATCGATTAGCCATAGCTCCTTGTGCCAGATCAACATATTCGTGTTGCGTGCTGTACGATCTACGTTCATCAAAAAAGAATCTAACCATACGATTTTTGATGCTTCTTCCTCAGCTACCAGGTCTACATTCGCATCAAAGGTCACCGCACCATTCAAAAAATGTACCCCCAGATTCTTCCCCACCGAAAAACGCAATAAATCCTGAATTTCTTCATCGGGCTCTGTTCTTGCAAAAGACTCATCCAGTTCCGCAAAGACCATCTCGGGCATGCGTAGTCCCAAAAGTCTGGCCAGCTCTCCTCCGATCAACTCCGCCACCAAAGCTTTCTTTCCTTGTCCCGCACCACGAAACTTGATCACATAGCTAAACCCATCGTCTGCATCAACCAATGCTGGGAGTGATCCCCCCTCACGGAAGGGTTGGATATAGCGAATGATGCCAACTTCTCTTATTTCCGGTTTGTTTATTTTCATTGGAATATTTTTTTCAATAGTGATGAAACTATTAGATTTTTTCAATCCACGACATAGCCTGGAAAATCATGATGGCTTCACACATCAAAAATACTGGAAAATCCCTACACTTTAAACAAATAACCAAATCCTACACATTTATGACTAAGAGGTATAAGTAATTCTAATTATATTTGTGCTTAACAACTGACAAAAATTGCTTGTTTATTTATGGATACCACAACAGAATACAATGCCGTAATCCAATATTGTAAAGACTTATTCCTCAAAAAGACAAAAGACTATGGCACTGCCTGGCGCATCATGCGCCTGTCTTCTATTACGGACCAGCTCTACATCAAAGCGCAACGTATCCGTACGCTAGAAGTCAAAAAAGTCTCTAAAGTCGGAGAAGGTATCGTGGATGAATATGTAGGCATTGTCAATTATTGTGTCATCGCCTTAATGCAACTTGAGCTGGGAGAAGATGGAGAAGAAAACTTGGAGACGACATTTGTAGAACAAAAATACACGGAGAAAATTAACGATACGCGCGACCTGATGTTTGCCAAAAACCACGATTATGGCGAAGCATGGCGCGATATGCGTACCTCCTCCATGACGGATCTTATCCTGATGAAACTCCACCGTGTCAAACAAATCGAAGATAACGATGGGCAGACACTGGTGTCAGAAGGCTTACAAGCAAACTATCAAGATATGCTCAATTACGCAGTATTTGCACTTATAAAATTAGGGCTGGCCGATTAATTCCGATTTCTTATGGTACCAAACACTTCTTTTTACGCCGCATCACCCGCTCAAAAACCAAAATCCAACACCTTACTTTGGATCTGTCGAATGCTTGTGGGGATACTTTTTATATTTTCAGGATTGATCAAAGCCAATGATCCGATAGGGTTTGGCTATAAGCTACAAGAATATTTCCATGTATTCCAGATGAGTTCACTGAATGACTACAGCACATGGATAGCCATTGTCATTTGTGCGCTTGAAGTGATTCTAGGTGTGTTGCTACTCTTGGGAATTGCCGGTCGTAAGGTTGCCTGGGGACTGCTATTGTTGATCGTATTTTTCACATTCCTCACCTTCTATTCTTCGTTCTTTGAGGTCGTAACCTCTTGTGGGTGCTTTGGTGATGCTATTCCGCTAACACCTTGGCAATCCTTTAGTAAAGATTTAATTTTGCTGGGATTGATCATCGTCATATTTATCAAAAGAGCCCATATAAAACCAGTTAGCAAAAATACCACGGTAAGCAATATCCTGACTTTCTTAGTTGTCATCTCATCCTTTGCTGTTGGGATATACACGACCTACTATCTCCCGTTTATCGATTTTCTTCCTTATAAAGAAGGTAATAATATACCTCAATTGATGGAAATCCCCGAAGGAGCTCCTTTGGACGAATACGAACATACTTATCATCTCCAAAACAAAACCACAGGGGAATCCAAAAAGATAACCGATAAGGAATATATGGCAAAAAAGATATGGGAAGATGAGCTTTGGGAAATTGTCGGTGATCCCGAAACCAAACTGATAAAAAAAGGCTATCAGCTTCCTATACCCGACCTCATTATCTCGGACCCCGAAGGCAATGAAGTTACTCAGGAGATCATTGCAAACCCTTATTATAACTTTATCGTCGTCAGTACAGATGTGACAAAGCTGAACCCTTTTGATTATCTTGCCCTTGACAAAATAAATCAAACGCTACGCGAGATAACCAGTGAAGAAAACATCCGTGTAGTCCTGCTTACATCAAGCTCAGCAGACGACGCCAACTATCTGAACAGTCAGCTGGATCTGGTCTTAGAAATATTTTATGCAGATGCTGTTCCGCTTAAAAGTATGGTAAGATCCAATCCAGGAGTCTTATTAATGCGGAATGGGACGGTCATCAAAAAATGGTCAAAAGTAACCTTTCCTACGAAAGATCAACTTATCACTACCTATTTAAAAAGATAGTATGAAAGCACCTATTTTTTTAATTGGGTTTATGGGGAGTGGCAAAACCACTTGGGGAAAAAAGATAGCCCATGCGTTAGACTTGCCTTTTCTTGACTTAGATCAAGAGATCGTTGCCCATATCGGCATGAGTATACCTGAATATTTTTCGACTTTCGGGGAAGAAAAATTCCGTAAACTAGAGAGTGATTTTCTCAAACAGCAGGGAGGTAAGCAAGCTGTTATTTCAACAGGAGGCGGTACCCCATGCTACTACGATAACATGCAATGGATCAAAGAAAATGGGTTATCACTATACTTATACCACACCCCTCAGTCTCTCTGGTCTCGATTAAGCCAGTCCGACATAAAAAAACGGCCGTTATTGCAGAGTTTTTCAGGAGAGGAGCTATTAACTTTTATAACCACAAAACTGGAAGAAAGAGCACCTTTTTATGAACAGGCAGATATTAAATTCGAACAGATACATACACCACTCGTGGACATTATAAGTTTGATAGAACAGCATCCCCATCGTACGCATCATGAGAATCCGTAAGCACGAACTCTCCTCTCCATACATTAATTATTAGCGTTATGTCGATTTCTATTCAAAATCTGAGTAAAGTTTACGGTTCACAGAAAGCACTGGACGATATCAGCTTCACCACAAAGTCCAATCACATTATTGGTTTCTTGGGTCCGAATGGAGCTGGAAAATCAACTACCATGAAAATACTCACGGGGATCTTGCCTTTCCAAAATGGCAAATGCCGTGTCAATAATATCGATATTCAGTCGAACTCCTTAGAAGTCAAAAAGAAAATAGGTTATCTCCCCGAAAACAATCCTTTGTACTTAGACATGTACGTCCGGGAGATTCTCGCTTTCGAAGCGCAAATTCACCAAATAAAAAGTGCCGACAACAGGATAAATGAGGTTATCCAGCTAACTGGACTACAAGGAGAACAACATAAAAAGATACATCAATTGTCCAAAGGATACAGGCAACGTGTAGGCCTCGCCTTAGCTATCATCCATGATCCACAAGTGCTTATCCTTGATGAGCCTACTTCTGGACTGGATCCCAACCAGATTCTGGAAATTCGGATGCTTATCAAAGCATTAAGCAAGGACAAAACCGTTTTGCTGTCGACACATATCATGCAAGAGGTCGAGGCAATTTGTGAGGAAATCATTATCCTCGACAAAGGAAAAATAAAAGATCATTTTTTATTAGCCGAAAAGTCGATCAAATATCCGGGAAAGAATATGGAAGATATTTTTGTACACCTGACACACCCTTCATAAAAGTACCGTGTATTTAACCGTTCCTTTCTTGTTTTAAGCCTTCTCTTTTCCTATTTTCGAAACATCAAAACAATCCCTATAATTCCAATATCGGATTTACATTAAATTAGAAAAAGTTGTACAGTATTTATACCAAAGAAATCGCCTCTTATTTAAACTCATTGATTGGGTATCTGGCTATTGGCTTATTTCTACTTTTGACAGGCTTGATCCTATGGGTATTTCCAGAGACCTCTATTTTAGAGGCAGGCTATGCCTCTATGGAAGGTTTTTTCAGTGTAGCACCTTATCTCCTCCTGTTTCTGATTCCCGCCATTACCATGCGCAGCATTGCTGGTGAAAAAGCCGATGGCACGTATGACCTGTTAATGAGCCGACCATTGACATTATCTCAAATCATTGTAGGGAAGTACTTAGGTGGTGTTACTATTGCCTTTCTAGCTGTTCTACCCACCGTAGTGTATGCTGTGACAACTTATTTTTTAGCCTTTCCCAAAGGGAATATAGACATTGGTGCTACAATAGGATCTTATATCGGTTTGCTCCTCTTATGCAGTGTCTTTACAAGTCTATCCATATACTGCTCCAGTCTGACAAAAAATGCTATAATAGCCTTTCTATTAGCTATATTTTCTTGCTTTATCACCTTTTATGGTTTTGGTGCTATAGCGGAAATGGATATTTTCTATAGTCTGGAAAGTTATTTGAAAAACTGGGGTGTCCAAGAGCATTATGACGCCATAAGCCGAGGTGTATTAACTGCGAAGGATTTCCTGTACTTTCTAAGCTTCACCGGTTTCTTTTTGATACTTTCCATAGGTCACCTTGGCCGACAACAGCGATCACGTAAAAAAACGTTATCAACTTATACAGGTTATTTAGTGCTCATCCTACTGATAAACCAACCTTTTGTTTATAACATTTTCGAACGCATAGACTTTACAGAAGATAAGCGATTCACACTTAGCAACACCACTAAGGATATATTAAAAAGAATAGACCAAGACCTTTACATCAACATATTTTTAGATGGAAACGACCTTCCTAGTGGCTTCAAGAGACTTCGAAAAGCTACGCTAGATATGGTTAATGACCTGAAGTCTTATGCAGGAGGGAAAATTAAGGTCAATATCATCGACCCACTGGAAGGGAACCAAAATCAACAAACAGAATTTACACAAGCATTGATTAACAGAGGTTTATATCCAACAAATCTCAGCGTTAAGACGAGTTCCGGCTTTTCACAGAAGCTGATCTTCCCGGCCGCAATCATCAGCAATGAGAAGCAAGAGGTCAATGTCAACCTTTTACAAAACAGAACGGGCCAATCACCGGAGCAGATCCTGAATAATTCTATCCAAAATCTAGAGTATGCCTTTGCTTCAGCAATAACCAAAATCAATAAAAAGACCGTTCCTTATATTGGTTTTACCGAAGGACATGGCGAACCTACCGACCTTGAGCTCTACGATGCTATGCATACCCTAATGACCTCAAATCAAGTCGGACGCCTGCGTCTCGATTCGATGGAGCTGGAAGATCTAAGACGAATAAAAATTATAATTATCGCCAAACCTACCGAAAGGTTTTCAGAGGAGGATAAATATAAGTTGGATTACTATATAAGGCATGGAGGGAGCGTCATTTGGGCTATCGATCAGATTGATGCCAGCTTGGATCACCTTCGTCAATCGGGAGCTCAACCGCTTATCGGACGAGAACTCAACTTAGATGATCAGTTGTTTCTATATGGTGTACGGCTAAACTACGACATGATAGCGGATCTTAATTGCAGTCAGATCCCACTTTCAGTAGGGAATATGGGCGGCCAAGCTCAAATTGAACTAGCGCCATGGTATTTTTTTCCTATCCTTATGCCGACTAGCCAAAATCCGATTGTCAAAAACCTCGACGGTATCCGAACTGAGTTTATTGGCACGATAGATACCATCGCATCTTCAGGTATTACCAAGGAAATACTATTGCAGTCCTCCCCTTTCACACGAATTCTTCACACGCCAAATACCATATCCCTGCAAATGGTAGAAGAACAGCCCGACCCTGCGACATTTCGCACAAAGCCCGCTCCGGTGGCCGTACTGATGCAGGGGAAATTTCCGTATATCTTTAGGGATAGACCAACACCGCAAGGTATCCGAACGCCAGTAGATCTATCTGACATATCTGATTCGGCCAAGATGCTCGTCGTAGCGGATGGCGATTGGCTACTCAATCAAGTCAATGCGAAGGATCAATCACCTTTTCCTTTAGGATGGGATAGATATACCGAACAACAGTATGCGAACAAACTATTTCTCGAAAACGTCGTAGATTACCTGATGTATAACGAAAGTCTTATTACCCTGCGCAATAGAGAAGTCAAGCTCCGCCTCTTGGATCAAGCCAAAGTAAAAGAAGAAAAGATATCCTGGCAAATGATCAATGTAGTCTTACCTATTATATTATTGGTAATTATAGGCGGAGTACAACAGCTTTGGCGTAAACGAAAATATACCCGAGCCATCCACTAGTATACCAAAAAAATTTTATTTCTTCATCGTTCCCGTAGCCGCAAATCGTTGATGCCAGCTGAAACATTCTTCCAGCAGATGTGGCGTATGACCACCTCGTTGGCAAGCACGATCAAAATAGGATTGCAATTCGGCTCGAAAATCGGGATGCACACAATTATCGATAACTTGTTGGGCTCGTTCGCGTGGCGCCAACCCTCTCAAATCTGCCAAGCCAATATCGGTGACTAAAATATCTACATCGTGTTCCGTATGATCCACATGAGATACCATAGGCAGGACATGTGAAATAGCATTCTCTTTAGACGCGGCCTGTGTCACAAAAATACTGAGGTAGGCATTACGGGCAAAATCTCCCGAACCACCGATCCCATTCATAATCTTTGTACCGGAAATATGAGTAGAATTCACATTTCCATAAATATCAAATTCAATAGCTGTATTGATCGCAATGACACCCAACCTCCTAATCAATCCTGGTGTATTGGAAATATTTTGAGGACGAAGCACAAATTTGTTCCGGTACTTTTGCAAGTTGCCCAAAACGCGATCGTAACAAGCTTCCGACACCGTAATTGATGAAGCCGAAGCAAAACTCAATTTCCCTGCATCAATAAGATCAAACGTGCTGTCTTGCAACACTTCAGAAAACATCGTCAGATCATAAAAATTGCTATCCTTAAATCCTGACAAGACCGCATTCGCCACCTTTCCTATCCCCGCCTGTAGCGGCAATAACCGATCGGTGAGATGCCCTAATCGAACCTCATTTTCAAAGAAATCGAGAATATATTTCGCTATGGCCGTCGTTTTAGCATCGGGTTCAGAAATATCCGCTGCACTGTCCTGAATATCGGAGAATACGATTCCCACCACCTTTTCAGGATCTAAAGCAATGGTCTTGCGGCCAATTCTATTCCACGGAGCTACGATTGGTATCACATTTCGGTACGGGTAATTTTCAGCTTGATAAATATCGTGTATACCGTATACATCCTCGGGAACCGCGGTATTTATTTCAAGGATTACCTGCTTGGCCAATGCTGCAAAGGTCACAGAATTCCCGACAGATGTTGTCGGCACTATACTACCATCACGATCAATATAGGCCACTTCAATGACGGCAATGTCGACGGGAGGCAAACTTCTAGTATGTAACAACTCCGCACTCTCACTCAGATGTTGGTCAATAAACAACACCTCTCCCGCATTAATCTTATTACGCAATGTACGATCTACTTGAAAAGGCATCCGTTTAGCCAACACACCAGCATCTGCAAGCTTTCCATCGGTACCATGACCGAGCGAAGCACCTGTCATTAATGTAATTTTCAGCGGATCGGTTTTAGCTCTTTCAGCAAGAGCAGGTAAGACCATCTTGCTATCGCCGGCCTTTGTAAAACCACTTGATCCGACAACCATTCCATCCTTAAAAAGCTGAGCCGCTTGCTCGGCTGTCATAACCTTCTCTCGTAAACTTTCTAATTTAATCCGCTGTAGCGACATGATGTTTCTCTGAATTAATTGCAATAATGCACAAAGTTCTTATTTAATTTCAATTCTCCATTGTCCAATATCACAAAAATTATTGTTATACCTCACAAGAATATACGCCTACAGCTAATTATACTTTTGGTATTTTAAGAATATTTAAGCAAATTTACAGCTAGATAAACGCTATTCTACTATTCATGGAAAAAGATTATGTAGATAAATATTACATAACTGAAGTTGATGCATATGCGGATAGTATATACTGCCATCATGCCCTTATGGGAGATGGCTATATTACGGAGCATGCCCACATTAAAGGACAATTTCTGTATACTGAAGGTGGCGTGGTATATCTTAAAACATCCAATAAATCCTACTTTCTGCCGGCACGTCATTACATTTGGATACCATCGGGAGTAAGACACAGCATTCATCCCAGCTCCGCGCATGTTGTCATGCGTAATCTCTATTTCCCCCGATTCGAAACTGATACAGATTTTTTTGATAAGATCAATATCTATCCGGTCAACAATCTGTTGATCGAGTTGATTATGTTTACCAATCGGTGGAACGGCAATATCTCTCCTTCCGAAGAACCGAATTATACGATCGCTAAAGCCTTTAAACTCATCCTCCCTGATCTATCGCAATCAGAACTGCCCTTGGCTCTTCCTTACACGCAACACCCCAAATTAAAAGATGTAACTACTTTTCTAGAGCAACATGTAGCCGAAAGTATGAGCATCAAAGTCTTGTCCGAAAGGTTTGAACTCAGTGAGCGGACTTTAGCAAGACTTTTCCAAAAAGAATTCAATATGTCTTTTATCCAATATTATACCATATTGCGTATGCTTACGGCTTTAAAGCTCTTGCTAGACGAACAGCTTAGTGTACATGACGTAGCATTACGGGTTGGTTACAATAGTCTTCCTACCTTTAGCAATACTTTTTATAAGATCATCGGAGTAAGACCTAGTGATTACGTAAAAAAACAACATACACTTTTATAAACTATATATACATGAAAAAAACGTTATCGTTACTCTGCTTATTAACCTCTACCCTCTTCATTGCAAATTGTCAATCGACACACAAAGAAACGCCTCCTCAAGCTATTCAGCTTTTTAATGGAAAAAATATGGATGGATGGATTCCAAAAATACGCTTCCATGAAGTTAACGAAAACTTCGGGAATACCTTCCGGGTAGAGGATGGCCTTTTAAAGGTACGGTATGACCAATATGATAATTTTGATAAAAAATACGGACATCTCGCTTATCACAAACCTTTCGGCTACTACCTGCTCCGTGTAGAATATCGATTCGTTGGAGATCAAGCCAATGGTGGTGAAGGTTGGGCTTGGCGTAATAGCGGCGCGATGTTACACGGTCAAGATCCACATACCATGCTAAAAGACCAGGATTTCCCCATTTCCATTGAAGGACAGTTTTTAGGTGGCGATGGCTCTGCAGAACGTACAACATCTAACCTTTGTACACCTGGCACCAATGTATTTTACAACGATGAACTCTACACACCACATTGTAAAAGCTCTACCTCGAAGACCTACCATGGTGATCAATGGGTAACAGCAGACTTTCTCGTGTTGGGTGATTCGATCGTGAAACATATCCTGGACGGAGAAGTTGTGCTTGAATATACGAAACCACAATATGGAGGCGGAAATGTCAGTGACTTTGATCCAAAAGTTAAAAAAGACGGCGAATTAATCGAGTCAGGCTATATCTATCTACAAAGCGAGAGCCACCCGTTGGATTTCAGAAAAGTGGAATTGTATGACCTAGAGAAATATAAGTCAGACACAACAACCTTAAATGCTATCGTAGAACAGCTTTTGAAAGGAGAGTAAGAAAATAATAGGTTTGAAATTTTGGAAAATAAGAAAAGGGATGTATGTACTATACATCCCTAAATGCTTTATATCAAGTTATAGAATTAAGCTAGCTTACTGACAAGCTTAGTTAACTTTGATTTGTTGTTCGCAGCTTTGTTCTTGTGAATTACATTTTTCTTAGCCAAGCGATCTAGCATAGAAACCACGCGCGGCAATAAAGCCTTAGCTTCTTCTGCATCAGTGGTGTTACGTAATTTCTTAATAGCATTACGTGTAGTTTTTGCTTGGTAACGATTTCTTAGACGCTTTGTCGCGTTAGCTCTAATTCTTTTAAGCGCTGATTTATGATTTGCCATTTCTATTAGCTATATTTTATTTTCGTATTTACTAAATTCGGAATGCAAAAATAACGAGATAAAACCAATATTCAAAATCTATTTGCAAAAAAGGTAATGAAGGTTCAATTTTTAATTTTTAATTTCGACCATGCAAAAATTATCCATGGATCAGCTCAATCGGCTCGACCTTGAATCTTTTAGGAATCAAGCTAAAACACCTCTAGTCATCGTGCTAGACAATGTGCGCAGCATGCACAATGTGGGATCGGCTTTTCGTACAGCTGACGGCTTCGCTATTGAAAAAATCTTACTTTGTGGCATTACCGGCACTCCTCCCCATCGGGAAATTGAAAAAACAGCTCTTGGTGCCACCCAATCTGTCAAATGGAAGTACTACAAGGACAACACCGAGGCCATCAAAGAGTTGAAGGAACAGGGCTATAAAGTATATGCAATCGAACAAGCGTCAGGTAGCATAGCATTACAAAATATCGAAACCACAACTCCCGAGAAATATGCACTTGTCTTCGGAAACGAAGTACACGGTGTAAGTGAAGATATTATGCAAATGGTCGATGGATGTATAGAAATTCCGCAATTTGGCACTAAACATTCCTTCAATGTAGCCGTGACTATCGGCATCGTATTGTGGACCTTTGTGCAAAAACTGAAGTTTTAGCAAAAAAAGACCTATTTTGCACTGCTTAATTTCCAGAAGTCATTGCAAAATGGTAGCTTTGCTCTGCAAAAAAACAGAACAAATGAGTGTATTAGTAAATAAAGATTCAAAAGTTATCGTTCAAGGATTTACTGGAACAGAAGGTACTTATCACGCTTCTCAAATGATCGAGTATGGTACTCAAGTTGTAGGCGGAGTAACTCCTGGTAAAGGTGGTCAATCTCATTTAGACCGTCCTGTATTCAATACTGTACAAGAAGCCGTAGATAAAACCGGTGCAAATGTCTCCATCATTTTTGTACCTCCAGCATTTGCTGCAGATGCGATCATGGAAGCTGCTGCTGCAGGTATAGCTTTGATTGTTTGTATTACAGAGGGTATTCCTACTAAAGATATGATTCAGGTGAAATCTTACTTGAGCGACAAAGACGCTCGTTTGATCGGCCCTAACTGTCCAGGTATCATCACTGCTGAAGAAACAAAAATCGGTATCATGCCCGGTTTCATTTTTAAGAAAGGTAAAGTTGGTGTAGTTTCTAAATCAGGAACTTTAACCTATGAAGCCGTAGATCAAACAGTAAAAGCCGGATTAGGTATCACTACAGCCATTGGTATAGGTGGAGACCCCATTATTGGTACTACAACCAAAGAAGCCGTTGAATTGCTGATGAATGACCCAGAAACTGAAGGTATCATCATGATTGGTGAAATCGGAGGCGGAATGGAAGCTGAAGCTGCTCATTGGATTAAAGAGAACGGGACCAAGCCTGTCGTTGGATTCATCGCAGGTCAAACTGCGCCCCCAGGACGTCGTATGGGACATGCTGGAGCTATCGTAGGTGGTGCAGATGACACTGCAGCTGCAAAGATGAAAATCATGCGTGAATGTGGTATACGTGTAGTTGAATCTCCTGCAGAAATCGGAAAAGCTATCGCTGAAGAATTAGCGAAATAGATTAGTTCTTTTAAAGAAAAATACATAAGCGGGTGCTTTTATATTTGTATGCCAAATATAAAAGCACCCGCTTTATTTTTATTGAGGAATTTGCTCCACCAAAATAATCAATCCGTATGTCCGTCTGAAACAAATGTTTCATAGGAGGTAACCCCAAATTGTTTTAGTTCTTTAATATATTCAGGAAAGTCTGCCCCTGATTTTACTTTGCTGTGAGCTGCTTCAATTTGGTCCAATATAAACATTTGCGCTTGATTTACTTATTAAACGAAGTAATTTTATACAACAGGTATCTTCGCGGGAATAAAGATAATTATTTATAGATATAAAAGCAGCACAAAAAAAAGCCCTTACATTTTACTGCAAGGGCTTGGTTGTTGAATAAAATAAGGCACCGACCTACTCTCACGCCTGTTACGGCAATACCATCGGCTCTGGCGGGCTTAACTGCTCTGTT
>PJTQ01000083.1_pt1 | contig 170944 bp, 151 predicted proteins | sample 1512231 | NCBI WGS metagenome assembly PJTQ01 (sample SAMN08177688, study PRJNA422409) | Soil metagenome, whole genome shotgun sequencing project. | isolation source: Soil (3) enriched on wood chips | place: USA: Madison | collected 2015-01-15 | reverse complement strand
GGGGGGGGGGGGGGGGGGGGGGGTGGGGGGCGGGGGGGGGGGGGGGGGGGGGGGGGGGGGGGGGGGGGGGGGGGGGGGGGGGGGGGGGGGGGGGGGGGGGGGGGGGGGGGGGGGGGGGGGGGGGGGGGGGTGGTTGGGTGTGGCCATGGGTGTCGGGTTCGTGCTCGGTGGCGGCGGGGTGCGCGGGGCCGTGCAGGTCGGGATGCTGCGCGCGCTGTTCGACGCCGGGATCCGGCCCGAGCTCGTCGTCGGGACCTCGATCGGGGCGATCAACGGCTCGGCGGTGGCGGCCGACCCGACGCCGGCCGTCGTCGAACGGCTCGCGCGGGCCTGGGCGTCGCCGACCGCGGCCGCGGTCTACGGGGACTCGTGGCCCAAGCAGCTCGCGCGGCTCGCCAAGTCCCGCACGCACCTGAACGACCCGGGGCCGCTGCGCGAGCTGGTCGCCGAGATGATCGGGGCGGACACCCGGTTCGAGGACCTGACGGTGCCCCTCGCGGTGGCCGCGGCGTGCATCGAACGGGCCGCGGAGAAGTGGTTCGACACCGGCCCGGTGGTGCCCGCGGTGATGGCGTCGGCGTCCGTGCCGGGGATCCTGCCCGCGACGCAGATCGGCGACGAGCACTTCGTCGACGGGGGTCTCGTGAACTCGATCCCGCTCGGTGAGGCGTGGCGCCGCGGCGCGACGACCGTGTACGTGCTGCAGGTCGGGCGCATCGAGGAGGCCCTCGTCGCACCCGACAAGCCCTCGGACGTCGCGCGCGTGAGCTTCGAGATCGCCCGTAGGCACCGGTTCGCCCGTGAGATCGACGAGGTCCCCGAGGGGGTCACCGTGCACATCCTGCCGAGCGGCGGTCCGACGAAGGGCGACGAGAAGCTCAGCTCGTACAAACGGATGGACACCGTCCGGGCCCGTATGGACGCCGCGCACGCCGCGACGAGCGCCTACCTGGCACGCGCGTGAGCTGGCGTCTGCCGCCGCGGTGGGTGCGGCGCGTGGTCCTCGCCCCCGTGCTCCTGCTGCTCGCGATCGTGGTGCTGCCGATCGGCGTGCTGCTCGCGGCGTTCGTCGGCGCGGTCATCACGTGGCTCCTGCCGGGACGGCTGCGGATCCTGCGCGTGCTGTGGATGGCGGTGTTCTACCTCTACTGGGACGCGGCCGTGCTCGTCGTCTGCTTCGTGCTGTGGGTGGGCAGCGGGTTCGGCTGGCGCATCCGGCGTCCGGCGTTCCAGCGCGCGCACTACCGCTTCGCGGGGTTGATGCTGCGCGTGCTGTTCTGGCAGATCAGCAAGACGCTGCGGCTCACGATCGACATCGAGGACGCGGACCTGGGCAACGTGCTGGAGGGCAGGCCGATCGTGGTCGCGAGCCGGCACGCGGGGCCCGGCGACTCGTTCATCCTCGTGCACGCGCTGCTGAACTGGTTCGACCGCGAGCCGCGGATCGTCCTGAAGGACACGCTCCAGTGGGACCCGGCGATCGACGTGCTGCTCAACCGGCTGCCGGCGCAGTTCATCACCCCGCGCAGCGCGCGGCCGCACGGCGCCCCACCGTTGTCCGACGCGGTGGGCGACCTCGCGCTCGGTCTCGACGGCGACGACGCGCTGCTGATCTTCCCCGAGGGCGGCAACGTCACGCCGCGCCGCCGGCTGCGCCGCATCGAGGCGCTGCACCGCTCGGGTCGCAGCGAGCTCGCCGCGCAGGCCGAGCAGATGGTCAACGTCATGGCCCCGCACGCGGGCGGGCTGTTGTCGGCGCTGGACGCGGCGCCGCAGGCGGGCGTGGTGTTCGTCGCGCACACGGGCCTCGACAAGCTCGTGACCGTGCGGGACATCTGGCGCGAGCTGCCGATGGACAAGCGCATCGTGATGAAGGGCTGGTCGCTGCAGCCCGACGACGTCCCCCGTGACGGGTCCGCGCAGGAGGCATGGCTGTTCGGACACTGGCGCGCGATCGACGAGTGGATCGCTGAGAAGGGCGCCTGAGGCTCACGACCCGGCTTGGAGGCGACCGACGGCGTCGGTCGCGACGAGGAAGCCGACGATCCCGAGCGTCCACGCCAGGACGTCTCCGCCGCGACGCTCGAACCAGCCGTTCATGCCCTGCAGCGTCGGCTCGACCTGCCGGGCCAGAGCGAGGCGGGCCACGAGCAGCACGGACGCAGGCAGGACCATGACCAGCGCATAGCCGACGAGCACGAGCGATCCTGCCGCGAGCCCCACCCCGTTCGCGGTGAGCAGGCCGATCGCGCCGAGGTACGGCAGCATCGTTGCGAGCTCGACGACCCCCGCGCCGATCGCGACGCCCGCGGCGACGCGTGGGCTGGCGTCCTCACCGACGATCCGCTGACGCGCCCTCTGCCAGCGGCTGACCCGGCCCGAGCGTTCGCGGCGCTCGCGCCGGCGCCGTGCGATCGCGCCGTCGAACAGGAAGCTCGCGGCGAACAGCCCGACGCCGACGACCAGTTGGACCCAGTCGAGCACGCGACTCTCGACGTCGGCGAAGCCCTCGATCACGGCCTGCAGCCCGGCGAGGAGGGCGACGCCGACCGCCCAGTAGAACGCCGCGATCGTCGCGAGGTAGACCACGACCGCACGGGTGCGCACGCGCGGCTGGGCGAGCATCCAGACGGGCATCCCCAGGGTGCCCAGGCTCACGCTGTCCACGATCGCCAGCCCCGCGAGCGCCGCGACCAGCGCAGGTGTCAGCTCGTCCATGTCCGCCCCCTCCGGCAGCGCCCCACGCTACGGGGGAACCCGCACCGGCACATCCCACCATCGGCGCGACCAAAGTCGCTCACCCGACGAGGTGTGTGCTGTGTCACGATGACGGCCATGCGGGGGGCAGCACGAATGTGGGTGCACAGGCGCCCGGGGGACGTGCCCGGATGGGGCGCGGCGCTCGGCACCGGGGCCGCCGCCGCGGCCTTGACGCTGGCGCGACCGCCGGCCGCACTCGACGGTCGCGGCTCGACAGCTGTCGCGACGGCGGCCGTCGTGGCGGGGACGCTCGTCGCGCTCGCACATCGTCACCGCGCGCGCTATGCGGTCGTGATCCCGGGTCTCGTGGTGCTGCTCCTCGTGGCGGTGCTCGCCGATGCGGGCCCGCTGGCCATGCTGATGCTCTTCGAGCTCCTGTTCGTCGGGACGCTCGAGGCGCGCGGCGTGTGGCGATGGTGTGCGTGGAGCGTCGCCGGCGCCGTGACCGTCGCGACGATCGCCGCCGCGGTCCATCAGGTGGTCGGCCAGGACCACGTCATGGTCCTGGCGTTGCAGAACGTCGTGCTCAGCGGGCTGGCGGTGTGGTGGGCGCAGAACCTGCGGCGCATGCGCGAGCAGACCCAGAAGGTGGCGGCCGGTTCGATCGCTCAGGAGCTGGCCGCACGGCACGAGCGCCAGACGTCCGAGGCGCGCAGCGCGCTCGCGGTGAGCGCCGAGCGCGTCCGTCTGGCGCGCGACATGCACGACATCGTCGCGGGTCGGCTCGCGGCGGTGTCGCTCCAGGCGTCGCTCGCCATGCGCGCGGACGACCCCGGGCAGGTGGCGCGCGCGGTGCGGGAGATCAAGGCGTGCGCGGATGCGACGCTGGGCGAGGTCCGCGCCATGATCGACGAGCTCGGGGCGGACGGGAGCACGACTCCCGATCTCGCGGAGTGCCGGCGCCGTCTTGACGACACGGTGCGCGTCGCGCGGAGCCTGGGCGTCGACCTGACGCTGCGGGAGCACGGCACTGACCTGAGCTGTCCCGCGGGTGTGACCCTGTACGTCGTCGCGCAGGAGGTGGTGGCGAACATGGTGACCCACGCGAGCCCGTGCCGCGCGACTCTCGAGATCGGCAGCGACCAGGTGGCCATGACGCTGCGCGCGTGGAACTCCGTGGCCGTCGACCGCCAGGGCTCGACGGGCGTACGAGGTGGCTGGGGCTTGGCGAACATCGCCAATCGGATCGCCCCGTTCGCAGGCCGGCTGGAGCACGGCCCGACCGACGACGGGTCCGGGTGGCTCGTGGCGGTGACGGTGCCGCGCGCGGCACCGCGGCGACTCGTCTCCGAGTCATGACACGTCGTGCGCCGAGCCTGCAGGGACGAGCGGGACGTCGACCGGGGAGCTGAGCAGGTCGGCGACGGCGCACGCGAGCGCGTCGTTCTGCTGGAAGAAGGTCTCGGGCCCGCCGGGCCGCGGCAGTGCGGCGATCGCCCCCGCGCCCGACGGGCCGACCACGAAGACGGCGTGCTCGTCCTCGCCGGCCGCCGCGCGCAGCCGCATGGTCGTCGGGTCGACGTCGAGGCGACCGCCGGGCGTGCGCGGCCAGCCGGGACCGGTGGCCCAGAGGGCGCGGCGGGGATGGACGCGTGCGTCGACGAAGGCGGGGAAGCCGGTGACGCGCTCACCCGACCGGGTCCTGAGCGTCCAGCCGTCGGCGTCCGGCACGATGCCCTCCTCGGCCCCGGCGAGGACGACGACCCCCTGGTCGACGAGCGCCGCGAGCTCACGGGTGCGTCGGGCCGGAGGCCCGGACGTCAGGCGTGCCCCGATCGACTCCAGCGCGGCGGTCGCGTGTGCCGCCCGTTCCAGGTACCCCGAGGGCGGCGCGAGGACGGGGCCGGCGATCGCCTCGAGCGTGGCCAGTACGCACGACTGCGCAGCGAGTCGCTCGGGCTCAGGTGCAGTGATCGAGCGCACCTGCGCGGCGAGGTGGCGGCGGGCCTCGTGGGCCGTCGAGCCCACGCCCTTGAGCTGGGCGAGGAGCAGGTCGCGGCCTGTCGTGGACAGGACGCGTGCGAGCAGGTCGAGCACGGCTCGGTGCGCGGCGGGCACGTCGGTGCACTGCCGGAGGAGCGCGAGGCCGTCGTCCCACCCCAGAGTGCTGCTCGTGAGCGCGATCGGGGCGAGCTTCGGGCCGAGAGGCACCCCGGTCCGCGAGGTCGCCCACACCTGCGGCTCGGCCCCGCTCGGCACGTACCTCAGGCCGGCGCGGGCGTGCTCGAAGCGGCCGCCACGACCGACGGTGACCGCTGCGAGCACGTCGTGGAACGTCAGCCCGATGCCCCGCACGAGGACCGGCTGCCCCGGCGTCAGGGCGTCGAGGGTCCGCGGGCCCGACGCGCCGAGCACAGGGGGTCCGGGGTCGTCGTCCCCGGTCGCGAGGACGACGACGTCCGCCGAGAGCGTCCGGCCGTCCGCCAGGTCGACGCGGGGTGCCGACCCAGGACGGACGCGGACCACGTCACCGGCCGTGCAGCGGGTCGCGAACGGCGCGCGCGCGGTCGCGTCCGCGATGACCGCAGCGACGTACGAGCCGACGAGCCCGCGGCTGGCGAAGTCCAGCTCCGACATCCCCCGCGCCTCGCGCACGAGCTCCTCGGGCTCGCCCCCGGTCCGGGCCAGGTCGGTGGCGCACACCCCGCGGCACCACTCGAGGAAGGTGCCGACGCCGACGCCCGGACGGGTCAGCGTGATGTCGCGGGCGTACGAGTTGGAGAGCACGTGCGCGGCCTGGCCGGCGTCCCACGGGGACGACGCCTGCGGACCGCGGTCCACGACCGTCACCTCGACGTCGCGGGGCAGCGTGGACGCCAGCGCCCCGAGGAGCCCGGCGGTCCTCGGGCCGGCGCCCACGACCACGACCCGAGCGGTCACCAGACGTCGTCCACGACGGGCGGGCCGTCCTCCAGCGAGCAGGGGACGCGCACCACCCGGATCTCTCCCGATGCGACGCCCGCGACGGCCGCGCGCACGGTGGCGACGTCGCCCGGGCTGATCGTGACCTGCGCGACCGCGGCGCTCGCGAGCCTGGGACGGGCGATGTCCACGAACCGTCCGTGCACGCCGTTGACGCGACGGTCCTGCGCCTCGAGCCACCCGAACCCGGCGTTGTCGAGGACGACGAGGACGACGCCGCGCGCGCCCGGTGCAGGGGCGTCGAGGTCCTGGCCCAGCGTCGCCGCGGCACCGTCCCCCGTGACGACGAGCACCACCCCGCCGTCGCCCCTGCGCGCGTGCCGAGCGCCGACGGCCGCGGCGCAGCCGAACCCGAGGGTCGTCTGCTCCGAGGGGACGATCATGTCGACCTCCGGCGGGAGCCGCGTCACTGGGAACAGGTACGACCAGATGTCCATCAGGCCGTTCTCCTGGCAGAACGTCGAGCCCGGTGGCAACCCCGCGACCGCGGCGGACACGACTGCGGCCACGGGGTTCGTCGCGACGCGCTCCTGCGCCCACGCCTGCAGCGCCCCGCCGGCTGCCAGGACACGGCTCGTCCACTGCGCGTCCACCGCGTCGGGCCGGGCCCAGTGACCGACGACCGAACGGACGTCCGCCTGGACCAGCGCTCCGGGACGAGAGACGTCGAAGTCGGCGACCTCGACGTTCACCTGGATGGTCTGCGGTGCCACCGGCAGGCCGATGGTGGCCGTGTCCTCGAGCCGCGTGCCCAGGGTGACGACGACGTCCGCGTCCGCGAGCACTCGGCGCGCCTCCGGGTGCAGGTAGAGGCCCGCGACGCCGAGGTACAGGTCGCTGTGCTCGTCGGCGACCCCGCGGCCGCTCGCGGTGCACACCACGGGCGCTCCCCACGACTGCGACCATGCCGTGAGCGCGCCGCGGGGCAGTGCCTGGCAGCCGCCACCCGCGAGGATGACGGGGCGACGTGCCTCCCGCAGGACCGGCGGTGGCGGCACCGCACCAGGGTCGTGCGCGCGCGCGGGACGCGTCACCGCCACTGCGGGCTCGGACACCTGTGCGCGGGGTGGGTCGTCCTGCGGCGGGTCGGGGAGCTCGACGTACGCCACGCCGGCCGGCGGTCCCGCCGCGACGAGCAGCGACTGGGCCACCCGCGCGCGGACCTCGCCCGAGGTCTCGACGCGGACGGCGCTGCGGCACAGCGGGCGGACCAGCTCGAGCTGCGGCGCGTACTGGAAGGTCTGCGGATGCGCCTCACCGAGCGGAGCGCCGCCGGAGAGCACGACGAGAGGCGTGCTGCCCGTCGCCGCTTCGAGCATCGCGCCCAACGCGCCCGCGATGCCGGGGCCGCGGCCGACGACGACGACACCGACGCCACGGGTCGTCGCCGCGTACCCCAACGCCATGTGGACCGCGGTGCGCTGCGAGTGCGCGAGCACGACCCCGACACCTCGGGCGTCGAGAGCGCCGAGGGCGAGCATGTCGTCACCGGGCAGCGCGAAGACCTGGTCGATGCCCGCGGCGACGAGCTCGTCCGCCGCCTCGTCCCACCAGCTGCGGTCGGCGTCACGCATCGGGTGGTCCGACGACGACGGTCGCGCAGTGCCCACCGAACCCGAACGAGTTGGTCAACGCGTACGTGACGGGTGTCGCCCGTGCCTCGTCGCGCACCACGTCGAGGAAGTCGAACTCCGGGTCGGGGCAGCTCATGGTCGGAGGGACCCGGCCCTCGGCGCACGCGAGGACGGTCGCGGCAGCCTCGTACGTGCCCGCCGCGCCGATCATGTGACCCGTCATGGACTTCGTCGAGGTCACGGCGACAGCACCCACGTGGTCCCCGAAGACGGTTCTGAGGGCGTGAGCCTCGACCTCGTCGTTCTTGGGCGTCCCGGTGCCGTGCGCGTTGACGTGGTCGACCGCTCCCGGCTCGAGTCCGGCGGACGCGAGCGCACGGCGCATCGCGGTCACCGCCCCGCGGCCCTCCGGGTGCGGTGCGGTGAGGTGGTGGGCGTCCGACGCGGCCCCGTACCCGACCAGCGACGCCCGTACGGACGCGCCGCGCCGCGCCGCGTGCTCGGCGCTCTCGAGCACGAGCGCGCCAGCACCGGCCGAGAGCACGAAGCCGTCGCGGTCGCGGTCGAAGGGCCGGCACGCCGACTTCGGGTCGTCGTTGTGCGTCGCGGTCAGCGCCCGTGAGCCGCACACGACCGCGAGGTCGCGCGGCGTCACGGCGCCGTCGGCTCCGATCACCACGACTACGTCCGCGAGACCCCACTCGATCTGGCGCATCGCCTGACCGATCGCGACCGTCCCGGAGGCGCACGCCGCGCTCAGGCACAGGCTCTCGCCGAGCGCGCCCCACCGCAGCGAGAGGTACGCCGCGACGATGTCCTGCGCCCCGTAGACGGCGGGCGCGGGCGTGAAGCGGGCGGGGCCGGACCGGTCGAGCAGCCGGACGGCCTCGGTGTTCGCCGCGGTGCACCCGTACCCGGTACCCACCACGATGCTGAAGCGCGTCGGGTCGACTGCGGCGAGGTCGAGCCCGGAGTCCTCGACAGCCTGGATGCCCGCGACCACGCCGAACTGGGCGTACGAGTCCAGCCGTCGCGCGTCCTGTGGAGGGAGCACCTCGGCGGCGTCGAACGGGACGACCTCGCCCGCGATGTGCACGCGGAACTCGAGCGGGTCGAACGCGGTGATGCGGGTGATCCCGACCGTGCCGCGCAGCAAGGCGTCCCAGTTGTCCGCCATCCCGACGCCGAGGGGCGACAACGCTCCCAGGCCGGTGACCCTGACCGTCATGATGTCTCCTCTGGTCTCAGGGCGTCGATCGACGAAGTGGTTGCGGCGCGAGCGGCGTGGGCTCGGGAAGCTCGGCGCTGAACCAGCGGCTCACGGCCTCGGAGATGAGCAGCGGGCCGATCTCGGTACGGCCGGCCCACGCGGCGTAGTTCGCCATGCCCCCGACGCCGCCGAACGCCTGGTTGGGGTCGTCGGTGGCGACGATGCTCGCGTCGACCGACGTCGTCATCCGGTCGGAGCACCAGGCAGCGAGCGCGTCCGAGGCGCCGTACAGCGAGGCGCACATGGATCGCTCACGGTAGAACTCGGAGCCGAGCACCTCGCGCACCTGGTGCTCGTCGTCGTACACCGCGATGTTCAGCACGGGTGCGAAGACCTCGGAGCACTCGGGTGCGTCGACGACGTCCCACACCAGGACGGTCGGCTCGACGAGCATGCGTCGCAGGTCGACGCGACCTCCCCAGCGGACGTGCGCGCGGTGCCGGCCGACGTGCTCGATCACGTCGCGCAGCACCAGCGGGTCAGCGATGGGCACGTGGTCCGATCCCGCGGTGACGATCGACTCGAGCGTGTGGGTCGCGAGCAGGTCGGTGACCGTGAGCACGAACTCGTCGGCGACCGCCCGGTGCACCAGGTGCAGGTCCGGCCCGAAGCAGTCCTGGCCGGAGTTGAGCAGGCGCATCCGTACGGCGTCACGCGCGGCGGCGGCGGCGTCGGCACCTTCGCCGACGAGGATCGGGTTGGTGCCCTGACCGAAGAAGAGCATGAGCTGGCCGGGCGCGAGCGTCCGGCGCACCTCCTCGGCGTTCGGGTACCTGCCGGTGAAGACGATGGTGCCCGGGGCACTGCCGCGGCTCCGCACGAGCTCGGCCTGCGTGCCGGCGACCAGCGTGACGGGCAGGCCGTGCACGGCCTGCAGCGCGCGGTGCAGCGCGACCGTCGCCTCGTGCACGCGCGACGACGGCCGCAGGACGAGGCGTTCGGTGAACAGCGCCGGGATGAGCACGTAGAGCGCGTACGAGTACAGCAGGACGTTCGACGGCATGTGGACCCACGACGTGGGCACGACCGGCGGACGGTGCATGACGACCTCGGCCTCGGCGCCGGCGAGAGCGGACAGGGTCGCGTCGAGCTCGATGTGCGCCGCCTCGCGGGAGGAGTACGGCAGCAGGAGCTGGACGACCTCGTCGGATCGCGCGGTGAGGTGCTCGCGGACCCGATGCAGCGCCTCGATGCGCATCGGGAAGGGGACGGACGTGAACTGCTCGTCCCTGACCCCGCCGTCGAGGACCGCGACGAAGTCCCGGATCCGACGCCGGTCGATCTTGTGCGTGACCGGTGTGCGCGGCAGGTGGTCACGCACGACGACGCGGTCCGGGCGCACCGACGGGGGAACGGCGTCGCGCACCCGGCGCTGCCAGTACCCCGGCCCGTGGCGGAGCCGGTCCTCGACGACCAGCACGAGGCGGTCCTGAGCCGTGGCCGGGTGGGTGGTGGTGACGCAGGCGCCGAGGATGCCGGCCTCTGCGGCGGCTCGCTCGACCGCGGCCGGATAGACCACCAGACCGTTGCGCAGGACTGCCTCGTGACGGCCCCGGACGACGAGCGTGCCGTCCGTCTCGAGGCTTGCGAGGTCGCCCGTCGGGTGCCACGTCCCTGCTCCCGCGTCGGGCGTCAGCACGAGCAGATGCCCCCACGCCCCAGGGGGGAGCTCGTCGCCGTCCGGGGCGACGACGCGAAGCCGGATCCCGGGCAGCGCACGCAACCGTGCGGGATCGTCGGGTCGTACGTGTGCGACGTTGCCGAGCTCGGTCGAGCCGTATCCGTCGAGCAGGAGCGATCCGTGCACCCGCTGGGCGCGCTGCTGCAGGGATGCCGCGACGGGGCCACCCCCCACGCACCAGTGCCGGACGGAGTCCAGGCCGGCGGCCTCGATGCGTCCTGTCTCGACCGCGCGCAGCACCGCGTCGTGCGCCTGCGGCGTGGCATCGACGACGGTGGCGCGAAACCGCCGCGCGAGCCGCAGCGCCTCGAGGACGCGGTCGTGCGGACCCACGACGACCGTCAGCCGCAGCACGATCCCGAGCAGGAGGATCGACAAGCCGTACTGGTGCGTCAGGGGCAGGAGCGGGGCGAGCACGTCGTCCGGCCGGTAGCCGATCACGTCGTGGGTCCGGCGCAGGTTCGCGATGAAGTCGCGCGGCCTGCGCGGGACCACGTCGGGCCTGCCGGTGGATCCCGACGTGACGAGGGTGAGCCCGTCCGGACGGTCGGCCCAGGGCCAGGAGCCGAGCTCCTCGAGCCGCAGCGTGTCGTCGGCCACGTCGTCGACGAGCCCGTGTGCGAGCGCGGCGAGGCCGTCGCCGTCGATCGTCGGGCACCCGGCTCTATCGGCCGCCTCGGTGGCGCAGGTCTCACGCGAGAGCACCAGGCGCGTGGCGCCGGTCAGTGCGACGGCCTCGGCGAGCGAACCGAAGCCTCGCTCGTCCAGCAGCACGATCGAGCAGTCGAGCCGCGCGAGGGCGAGGAACGCCACGACGAGAGCGGGCGAGTTCGGCATGCACAGACCGACCCGGTCCCCGGCTCGGACGCCGGCCGCATGGAGGGCCGTGGCAGCGGTGGAGGTGGCACGCGCGAGAGCGGCGTGCGTGAGCTGGCTGCGCGGGCTGGCGACCGCGAGTGCGGGCGGGTGAGGCACGGTGACTCCCGTCAGGGTGGGCGACGGCGGAGGGCCTGGGGCGCACAGCCGGGGGAAGTGGCCCGTGCCTGCGAGAGGACGCAGGCACGGGCCACGACTTCAGCAGGACCAGCTGAGAGACGATCCGCGGACCTGAGCGGTCTCCGTCTGCTCGGCCTCGAGGGCCTGGAGCTCGAGAACAGCCATGGCGATCTCCTTTCGTCGTTCGTCGGGGCTTACCTGGTCAGTCCGTGATCAGCAGTTCGCTGCCCGGACATCGGGGGGTGGGACAGGTCGAGGCTCTGGCCGAGCAGGAGATCGATGAGCGCGGGCCGCTCGGCGTGGCTCAGCACGGCGACCGCGCCTGCCGCGCCGGTGGCGAGGTCGGCGGACAGACGCCCGCCGCCGCGCCCGACGATGCCGATGCCGCGTCCCACGCCGACCGCGTACAGCGGCAGGCTGTCGGTGTGGACCGTGGCCCACCGGCGTGCGGCCGCCGCGTCGGGTGACTCGTCGCGGGTGCCGAGCAGACGCAGCGCGTACGCGATGCCGAGGCGCCCGTGGATCAGGCCCGGCTCGACCATGAGGTCGACCATCCCGGCCCGCAGGAGCGAGGAGTCCACGTCGTCGGGGCTGCGCCCGAGGGTCCGTCCGACCTGCCGTCGTGCGAGTGCGACGCCGACGGAGCCGTGGCCGAGGTAGGGCAGGCTCGTGCCGGCGTCGGTGAGGTCGAGCGTCCCGGTCGCGCCACGGACGCACCGACTCACGTCGCGCTCGACCAGGCGGGCGGCAGCGGCGGACCAGCCGAGCTCGTCGAGCTCGACGGCGGCGACCGCCAGCACGTCCCCGATGCCGGACGGTCCGTGCAGGAGGCCGGGCGGACCGGCGCGCCCGGCCCACCCATCCGCATCGTGCGCGAGTGCGCCCAGCACGCGACGCGCGGCGTGGCGCAAGGAGCTGTCGCCGGTGACCTTCGCGATCCCCAGCAGCCCCCACGCGTGCCCGGCGAGCCCGGACCACACGGTGGGGTCGGTGCACCCGTCGAGCGCGGCGCGTGCGCGGCCGAGCGCCAGGTCCGCGCGGCGTTCGTCGCCGAGGAGCGCCCAGGCCAGCGCGACGCCGGTCCAGCCGTCCCACAGCCCCGGAGACGACAGGGGCGAGGGCGGCGCATCGGTGGTGCGTGCGAAGTGCTCGACCCACTCGGGGCGCACCTGCTCGCCCGCGCCGACGAGCGCGAGCAGGATCCCGCCGGTGCCGTGCGCGAGGCTGAGGGAGTCCAACGTCGAGGAGTGGACGGGCGTGCCGCCGGGGAACAGGACTTGCTCGTCGGGAGTCGCGACCTCCGACAGGTAGGCGACGAGGTCGGCGACGGTGACCGCCGGGCCTGCGGGGTGGATCGTGTGGCGTGTGCGCTCGGCGACCCGCGCGCGCCGGCCGGACCGCGCGTACGCCGCGGCGGCGGCCCGCACGGGCGCTGCCGCCGCCCCGAACCAGCGGGCGGCGATCTCCGTGTGCTGGTCCAGCGTCTCGGGCACGAGCTCGACGAGGGGGCCGACGCCGGGGTGCCACATCCACGCCTGGATCATGAGGAGGCCGAACAGGTCCCGGTCACGCGCAGTCCCGTCGGCGCGGGCGAACCCGGCGCAGTCCATGCCGGGGCGTTCGGTGCTGTCGGGGTGGCTCGCGAACTCGAGGTCCGCCAGGCGGACGTCGAGCTCGGGACCGACGATCACGTTCCCGGGGTGGAGGTCGTTGTGCGCCCAGCCGGCGGCGTGCATGCCGGCGACAGCGCGCGTCAGCCCGTCGCTGATGCGCGCGCAGTCCCGTGCGTACTGATCCAGGGCGTGCGGCGTGGGATGCGCGGTGAGCTGGGGGTGATGGGCCGCGACCCAGTGCCGGAGGTTCACCCCGGGGACCTGGTCGGCGGCGACGAACAGGTGGCCGTCGAGCGTGAACGTCGCCCGGAGCCGGGGCGTGGCCACCCCGCCGAGCTCGTCGAGGACGCGCGCCTCGTGCGCCAGGCGCTCGATGGACGCCGCCATCATCGGCGTGCCGCCCGTCCAGGGCCGGGCCTCTTTGACGACCACGGGGGACTCGTCCGCCCGGAGCCGGCCGCGGTAGACCCCACCGCAGCCCGAGTGCTGCACCGCCTCGACGAGAGTGACGGGCAGGTCGTCCGGCAGGGCGTGCGGCGTGGTCCGGGCGCGGATCTGGTCGGGCACGTCGATGCCGCGGGGGTTCCGGTAGGGCACGTGACGGTCGTCCTCGACGAGCTCGCCACGCACGCGCAGGGCCGGGACCCGGCGCCCGTCCTCGGTCCAGGCCTGCAGTGCACGGAACGCCCCGTAGCGGAAGTAGACCGGCGCGTCGGGCACCCACTGCCGGTCGGACAGGACGTACGGGCCGGGCTCGCCCCGGAGGAGCTCGGCGAGAGAGTCCGCGGTGGCGACGAACGCGTCGAGGTCGGGTGGGTACACGGCGATCGACTTACCGGAGGACGCGCGGTGACAGCTGCGCCCGTTCGCGGACACCACCATCGCGAGCGACAGCGCGTGCTTCCACGGGATCCGGTGCTCCTGGCAGTGCCGGCCCACGAGTGCGACCACGCGCTGCGCGGTGTCCACCGTCGTGGAGACGTGGATCTTCCAGCCCTGGTCGACGACCGGAGCGTCGGCCGGCTCATACGCCCGCCAGACGTCGAAGGTCCTCGTCGACCACGTCGGGTCCGTGAGCAGCTCGGTGCACGCCAGGGGCTGGTCCCACGGTGGGGACCAGCGGCTCGGTGCGCTGAAGTGCAGCGGGTCGCCGAGCGAGCACGCCTCGAGGTTCAGGCTCACGAGACGTCCCGCCGCTCGGCGGACCCGGCGCGGGCGCGGCGGTCCGCGACGAAGCCGGTCTCCGACAGGACGCGCTCGACGACGTGGGCTGCGCGTGCCTTGTCCTCGACGGCGATCAGCGGGCGGTACGCGGCGGGTGTGCCCTGCGCCGCGCGCAGCACGTGCGCGTGCTCCGACCGGAGCATCGACCAGGCGAGCGCGTCGTAGTACTCCCCGTCGACGTAGTAGAAGTGGCGCAGGACGCCCTCGAGCGTGAACCCGCCCCGGACCAGAGCGGGGCTCGTGTACGGGTTGAACGAACCCGTGAGCACGCCGACGCGCTCGGCGTCGAGGGTCATGAACAGGTAGTCGACCGCACGCAGGACTGCCTCGGCGCCCAGCCCTGTGCTCCACAGGTCGGCATCGCCGATCAGCACGGCGATCTCGTAGGAACGCGGGTGGCCGCGGCCACGCCAGGTCACGATCCCGACGGGACCCGAGTCCCGGGAGACCACGAGGCGGAGCTGCAGGCCGGCGACGATCGCCTCGCGCACCTTCTCGACGGTGGCGTTCTCCCGGATGTCCGAGGTCATGGCGGCGCCGCGCGAGTCGGCACCCAACCACTCGACGACCAGCGCGAGGTCGTCGTCGCGGACGGCGCGCAGGGTGACCCGCTCGGGTCGCACGGCGCTCATCGCACTTCCCGACGGCCGAGCCGTACGAGACCCGCCGCGAGGGGCAGGAGCACCCAGACGAGTGTCGAGACAGCGATCTGCTGCCACTGCCCACCGGTCTCGACGGCGCCCTCGAGGAGGCGGCTGTACGTGATCGACGTGTCGAGCCACTGCGCCACGTCGTCGGCCCCGTCGACGAGCTGGCCCACCACCGACCACGCGAACGGCAGGACGAGGTACACGACGATCGCGCCTGCCGGGTTCATCACGAGCGCGCCGAAGGCCGCACCCATGAGCATCGACAGCACGATGCCGAGCCACAGTGTCAGCGAGTGCTCGACGCCCACGTCCCAGCGGCCGGCTGGGGCCCCGACGAGGGCGCGAGCCAGCGGTGTGGCCAGGGCGGCGAGGGCGAGGACGAACGCCGAGAACACGGTGGCGGACGCGAGGATCGCGACGAGCTTCGCGCCCACGACACGCGAGCGGTGCGGGACGAGGACGAAGGAGGTCAGGACGCTCCCCTGGGACCACTCGGTCGTCAGTGCGAGGATCGCGGTGACCGGCAGCAGCAGGGAGGCCACGGCGCCGCCGTACGCGACGAACGCGGTCCCGACGACCTCCTCGGCAGGCAGGGCGAAGGCCGCGGCGGCGACGGCCGCGCACAGGAGCGCGACGGTGGCGTGCAGCCAGACCCCCGCGCGCGTGTCGACGAGCTTGCGCAGCTCGACGCGCACGAGGTCCGTGAGGAGGACGGGTGGCGTCGAGGTCGCCGAGCGCGCGGGCGCCGGCGCGTGCACGGTGCTCATGCCGCCTCCTCGCCTGTGATCCGCAGGAAGAGCTCCTCGAGCCCGCCGCCAGCGTGCTGCGTGAGCTCGGTGAGCTCGACGCGCTCGTCGAGCGCGACCCGGCTGACCGCTGCGGTCTGCGCGTCGACGACCAGCACGTCGTCGTCCCGTCGGACCGTCAGCCCGCGCTCGGCGAGGGCCTGGTGGAGCCGATCGAGCTCGCGCGCGCTGACGCGCGTCGAGCCTGAGGCGGTGAGCTCACGCGTGGGGCCGCTGGCCGCCACGACGCCCTCGTTGACGAGCACGAGGTGGTCAGCGGTGCGCTCGACCTCGTGCAGGAGGTGCGACGAGAGCAGGACCGTCCCGCCGTCGTCGGCGAACCTGCGCAGGATCGTGCGCATCCAGACGATGCCCGCGGGGTCGAGGCCGTTGGCCGGCTCGTCGAGGATGAGCACCTCGGGCTCGCCCAGCAGGGCCTGCGCGATCCCGAGCCGTTGGCGCATGCCGAGCGAGTAGTCGGCCACCCGCCGGTCGCCGTGACCGGCGAGACCGACGCGGCCGAGGACCTCGTCGAGGTCGACCTGGGCCAGGCCCATCGTCCTGGCGGCCAGCAGGAGGTTCTCGCGCCCGGTCCGCGCGGAGGCCAGTGCACGCGAGTCGAGCTGGATCCCGACGACACGCCCCGGGTTGCGCAGCTCGCGGAACGGCGTCCCGCACACCCGGGCGGTGCCCGAGTCGGGGCGCGTGAGACCGACCACGATCCGCATGGTCGTGGACTTGCCCGCACCGTTCGGGCCGAGGAACCCCGTGATCGTCCCGGGGACGCACGTCAGGTCCACGTCCGTCAGGACGCGCCGCCCCCGGTAGGTCTTCGTCACGTGCTCCACCTCGATCACGCTTCGAGTCTCACGACGCCGGGAATGCCGCACATTCCCCTTTTGGACACGCGTTCCGGTACTGTCCGCGGTGCTGGGACATCGTTCGACCCCCTGTCACGACACATAAGTCGCGAGCGAAGGAACCACCGGCAATGTCGGAGCCTGGCGGGATCGCCGTTCTCGTCGTCGATGACGACCGATTCGTCCGCGCTGCGTTGCGGGCGTTGCTCGAGTCCGCACCGGAGGTCGCCTGGGCGGGCGAGGCGGAGAACGGCGCGCAGGCGGAGACGGTCATCGTCGCCGAGCGGCCCGACGTCGTCCTCATGGACATCGAGATGCCCTTGTCGGACGGCATCACCGCGATTCGTCGCGTCCGTGCGCGGATGAGTCAGCCGCCCCCGATGATCGTGCTGTCGAACCACGTCGCCGACGCGCACGTGCTGACGGCGCTCCAGGCCGGCGCGGCCGGCTACCTGGACAAGCGAGCGGAGCCGGACCAGGTGGTGGCCGCCGTGCTCCGAGCGGCGGCCGGTGAGGCGACCTTGTCGCCGTCCGTCACCCGGACGATGATCGAGGCGGTGACGGCCGCGGGGATCATGCCGCGAGGCGATACGAGTGAGTGGCGCGGTGCGCTCACGCCGCGTGAGGTCGAGATCGCCGAGGCGGTGGCGGCCGGCCTGTCGAACCAGCAGATCGCGGTGCAGCTGACGATGAGCCTGTCGACCGTCAAGACGAACGTGTCCCGCATCCTGACGAAGCTGGGGCTGGTCAACCGGGTCCAGATCGCCCTGGTCGTGCACGGCGTCACGCCGCGCGAGCCCTCCCGCTGAGGACCTAGCGGCGCGCCGGGTCCGCGGCCGCCGACAGTCGCGCAGCGTCGTGGGCGACGAGGTCGCGGTACGTCGGGCAGTCGTCGAGGAGCTCGCTGTGCGTGCCCTGCCCGACGATCCGACCCTCGTCCACGACGACGATCTGGTGCGCGGACCGAACGGCGACCAGCCGGTGCGAGACGGTGACGACGGTGCGCTGCGCGAGCAGGTCCTGCACGAGTGCGTCGAAGACGCTCTCCGTCGCGGTGTCGACGTTCGACGTCGGCTCGTCCAGGAGCACGACGTCGCTGCTCGACAGGAGCAGCCGCGCCCACGCGAGGCGCTGCCGTTCCCCGCCCGACAGTGCGATGCCGCCGTCTCCGATCGTCAGCTCCAGACCACGCTCTGCCGCACCGGCGAGGCCGACCCGTGCGAGAGCCCTGAGCATCGTCGCGTCGTCGAGCCCGGGATCGGCGAGCAGGAGGTTGTCCCGCAGGGAGGTCGCGAGCGCGGGCGCGTTCTGCTCCACGTAGTCGATCCTGCGCCGCAGCGACCGGGCGTCGAGGAGTGCGGCGGGGTCGCCGAACACCCGCAGCTCACCGTCGGTCGGCTCGTACAGCCTCTGCAGGAGCGACAGGAGAGTGCTCTTGCCCGATCCGGACGGGCCGACGATCGCAGTGTGCTGGCCGCTGGGCACGACCAGGTCGACGTCGTACAACCCCCGGCCCGGCTCGTACTCGAAGCTGGCCCGCACGAGCTCGAGCGCGGGCACCACCCCGCCAGGCCCCGCGCACGGCAGCCCGCCCTGCGGCTCGGTGGGCTCCTGCATCAGCTCGTCCACCCTGGCGAGGGCGGCCACGCCGGCCTGGATGCGGGTGAGCGCCCCGAGGAGCTGAGCGGTCGGCAGGATCACCATGAACAGGTAGACGAGGAACGCGACCAGTGCGCCGAGCGTGAGCTCGCCGTTCCCGACGCGGATCCCGCCGACGAGCAGGACGGCGAGGAGCGCGCCCTGCGTTGCGATCCCGATCACGGGCTCGACGGCGGCGCTGAGCCGCGCGACCTGCAGCCCGAGGCCCCACGAGCGGCGCGCGTCGGTGGCGATCCGCGCCGTCCGCCCGTCCTCGGCGGCGTAGGACCGCACCAGCCGGATGGAGCTGAGAGCGGAGTCGAACTCCGCGCCGAGCACGCCGAGCGACGCCTGGTAGCGCCCGGTGGCCCCCCGCAGCCGTCTGGCGAACGGCGTGATCATGACGATGGCGAGCGCGATGAGCACGCCCGTGAGCACGGTCAGGCGGGGGTCGATCAGGGACATCATGACGAGGGACCCGACGACCAGGACGGCCGACGACGCGACCTCGATCATCCCGGCCGCGAGCACCTGCCGGACCAGCGAGGTGTCGGCGGTGAGTCGTGTGACGAGGTCGCCGCGCCGCGTGGTCTCGAGCCGACGTAGCGGGAGGCGCAGCGCGTGCTGCGCGAGGGTCGCGCGCAGGTCCAGCGTGACGGACTCGGACGCGGACATGACGAGGTAGACCGCAGCGCCCCGGCACAGCGACTCCGCCACGACGGCGAGCGCGAGCACACCGACGAGTGTCAGAGGCGGCGCGTGCGTCCCGGCCGTGTCGACGAGGCTCTGGAGCACGGCGGGCTGCACGAGCGCGAGCCCGCTCGCGGCCAGGGTGACGACGGCGGCGGCGAGGAGTCGACGGCGGTGCGGCCGGAGCAGCGCCAGCACCGGTGTCCGTGGGTTCGTCGGCATCGTCGCGCCCTTCCGAGGTCGGGGTGCCAGCCTGGCGCGCGAGCACCGCGGGAGCATCGGCCGAAAGTTGGCACGCCATCAACTGTCGTCGTCGCCCGGTCCTCCGAGGTGCGCTCGACGGGGACGCGTCAGCAGCCCCGTCGGTGAGGACCGGACCGCCCGCACGTCGGCGTGGGCGGTGTCGACGTGGGTCGCAGCCGCGTCGGCCGCGACCGCGCGTCGCGCTGATCACACGTGCCGACATCATGTCGACAACCCCGGCAGTGCGTGCCTACTCTTGCCGACATGGTGTCGACAAGAGTAGGTGGGTAGCCGTGTTCCTCGCATTGCGTGAGCTCTCGTTCGCCCGTGGACGTTTCGCCCTGATGGGCTCGGTCGTGGCGTTGATCGGTGTGCTGATGGTGCTCCTGTCGGGGCTGTCGGTCGGTCTCGTCAACGACGGCGTCTCCGGTCTGAAGCAGCTGCCCGTGTCCTCGTTCGCCTTCCAGCAGGACGTGGACAAGACGGCGGCGTTCACGCGCTCGGTCGTCGACGTCGACGCCGCCGAGACGTGGCGCGCCGCCGACGGCGTCGCCGACGCCGGCCCGTTCGGGCTGTCGCTGGTGAACACGCGCACCGACGGCGGGCTCGACCTCGACCTCGCCCTGTTCGGCGTCGAGCGTGACTCGTGGCTCGCGCCCGAGGCCGAGTCCGGCAGCGCCCTCACCGGCGCCGGCCAGATCGTGCTCCCCGACACCCTGCTCGACGAGGGCGTGGCCGTCGGTGACGCCGTCACCATCGACCAGGTCGGGACCGAGCTCGAGGTCGTGGGCTTCGTCGGCGGCCAGCACACGTTCGGCCACGTCGACGTCGGCTACGTGGACCTGCCCACCTGGCAGGAGATCCGCGCGGGTGTCCGCCCCGGTGAGGCCGTGCCCGAGCACGCCTACCAGGAGGTCAGCGCGATCGCCGTGCGCAACGACGGCGCCGGGCCCGACCTGGCGGCCGTGGACGGCGCCGCGGGGATGACTTCGCTGACGCTCACCCAGTCGTTCGGCGCATCGCCCGGCTTCACGGCCGAGACGTCCACGCTGCAGCTCATCCAGTTCTTCCTGTACGCGATCTCGGCGCTCGTCGTCGGCGCGTTCTTCACGGTCGTGACGATCCAGCGCAAGAACGAGATCGCGGTGCTGCGGGCCATGGGCGCCAGCACGCGCTACCTGCTGCGGGACAGCCTGACCCAGTCCGCGATCCTGCTGCTCGGCTCCACTGCGCTCGGCGTGGGCATCGGGCTGCTGCTGGGTGCGAGCGTCTCCGCGACCGCCATGCCGTTCGCGCTCGAGCCGGCGCCGATCGTCGCCGCCAGCGTGGCGCTCGTGGTGCTCGGCATGGTGGGTGCGGCCTCGGCCGTCACCCGCATCACCCGCGTCGACCCCCTGACCGCACTTGGAGGCAACCGATGACCGCCACCCCGATGACCACCCGCGCGGGGCTGTTCATGGCCGGCGTGACGCTCACGCACGGCGACGGCGACAGCACCGTCACGGCGCTCGACGACGTGAGCCTGACTGTCGAGCCCGGTGAGCTCCTGGCCGTCGTCGGCCCCTCGGGTGCGGGCAAGTCCAGCCTGCTCGCCGTGGCCGGCGGGCTCACCCGCCCGGACTCGGGCGAGGTGTCCGTGGGCGAGGCCGACCTCGTCGCGGCCACGCCGCGGCGCCTGGCGGCGATCCGCCGGACGCAGATCGGCTTCGTGTTCCAGAGCGGGAACCTGCTGCCCGCCCTGACCGCGATCGACCAGCTGCGCCTGCCGCTGCACCTCGGCGCGGTCGCCGACCCGCGTGACCCGATGGAGCTGCTCGAGGAGGTCGGCATGGCGGAGCGCGCCACGCGGCGTCCGCACCAGCTGTCCGGCGGCGAGCGTCAGCGCGTGGGCATCGCGCGTGCGCTCATGACCCGTCCGCGGCTGCTGCTCGTCGACGAGCCGACGGCGGCCCTGGACCGCGCCCGCAGCCAGGAGGTCGTCGCGCTGCTGGCCCGTGAGGCGCACCAGCACGGTGTGGCGACGGTCATGGTGACGCACGATCATGACGTGCTGCACCACTGCGACCGGGTTCTGGAGATGATGGACGGTCGACTTCTCCCGCACACCGACTGACCACGGAGGTCCCCGTGCCGCGCATCAACGCCGCCACCGTCGCCGAGCACCGCGCTCGTCAGCGGCGGGCCGTCCTCGATGCGGCACGCGACCTCCTCGCCGAGACCGGCCTCGCCCCCTCCCTCGCGGAGGTGGGGGCGCGGGCCGGTCTCGCGCGCTCCAGCGTGTACCAGTACGTGCGGTCGCGTGACGACCTCATGGCGGAGGTCGTCGCCGACGTCTTCCCCGGCTGGGCCGACCGCATCCGCGCGGCCATCGCCGCGGCGCCCACGCCGGGCACGCGGGTCTGGGCGTACGTCGAGAGCAACGTCGCCTTCTTCTCCGGCTCGGAGCAGCGTGTCGCGCGCGCGCTGGGCTCGGTGGTGGACCCCGCGATCCTGCACGGGCCCCTGCAGGAGTTCCACCTCGCCCTGCAGGAGCCGCTACGCGACGCGCTGCGGGACCTCGGCGAGCCCGAGGTCGACGCGGTCGCGGACCTCGTCGACGCGATGCTGCTGAGCGCGACCCAGCAGATCCGCGGCACCCAGCACGGCGGCGACGCCGACGAGCACCGGGCCGCGCTCGCGCCGCTGCGCCGCGTGCTCGGCCCTTACCTCGGCCTCGCCGCGACCGACTGAGCCTCGCCGCGACCGACCGGGCGCCACAGGTCAGGCGGGCCGCGGGTCAGGCGAGCTTGTCGAGCACCCAGATGCGCGGGTGGTGGCCCTTGGCGTAGACCCGGACGGGCGGACGGGGCCGCCACAGGGCGTCGGCCGCGCGCACGGCCGCTTCCATGACCTTGACCTCGTGCGTGAGCACGACGAGCCGCGCGCCGTCGGCGGCGACCTCGTGCGCGGCGCGCAGCAGACCGCTGTGCAGCGCCGCGGCCCCGGAGTGGGAGCCGTGCAGCGTGCCCCAGGGCGGGTCGGCGAGGATCAGGTCGGCGGGGCGGACGTCGGCGCCGGGGCCGGTGGCCCACGACGACGGGTGCAGCGCATCGGCCCGCACGAGCGCGGCCCGGCGCGTCAGACCCGCGGCCTCGAGGTTGTCGCGTGCGGCGGCCAGCGCGTCGTCGTCGTGGTCGATCCCGACCGCCGCTGCGGCCGGCCCGGCGAGCAGGCGCTCGATCAGCAGCGTGCCCGAGCCGCACATGAGGTTGAGCACGCGCTCGTCGGCGCGCACGCCGGCCAGGCGCACCATGGCGGCGGCGATCGTCGCGTTGGCCGCGCCCGGGAAGTCCGTGACCCGCCAGGTGCGCGCGGACAGGGGTCGCGGCCCGACGCGGACCAGCACGTCCCAGCCAGGGTCGACGTCACCGTCGCGGCGGGCGCCGCGGCGGACCTTCACGACGAGCTCGCCGTCGGTCGGGTCGAGCTTGAGCCCGGTCGCCCGCGCGAGCTCGTCGCCGAGCCGCGCGAACGTCGGGGAGTCCGCGCCCGCGGCCTCGAACCGGAACGTCGAGGACCCCGCGACCCGCAGCGACGCGTAGACCGCCTCGACGATGCGCGTCAGGTGCTCGCCGGACAGCAGCGAACGCGGCCGCGGCACGTCGTGGTGCAGCACGACGAACGCGGCGACGGCCGTGCGCAGGCGGCGCACCTGCGCGAGGCGGTCGGCGGGCAGGTCGACGACGAGCGCGTCCTCGCGTCCCGCGACCGGGCGCGGCGCGACGTCGAGCACCTCGCGGACCTCGTCGGCCAGGACGTCGCCGAGGCCCTGCAGGAACGTCAGCTCGACGCGCGTCGGGCGGTGGCCCGGGCGGGTGGGGGTGCGCGGGGCGGTGCGCGCCGAGCGCCCGCGCCGCTCGGAGGGGGCCGCGCGGCCGGCTCGCGGTGCGGCGTCGTCCTTGCGCGACCCGCTGGCGGGCCGGGAGCGGCGGGACGAGCCTGGTCCGCCGGAGGAGCCTCGTCCGCCGGAGGAGCCCGGTCCGCCCGACGAGCCAGGGCGGTCGGAGGGGTCGGGGTGCTGCGGGCGGCCGCGGCGGGAGGGTGGCACGCGGCGGTTCAGGCGACGACCGCGGCGGGCAACCGCGCGGCCTCGTCGTCCGGGTGCCGCTCGTCGGCGGACGGCTCGACCGTCAGGACGCCGACCGCGCGCAGCACGAACGCCTCGGTCTGCTCGATCGCGCGCTCGCGCTCGGGCCCGTCGTCGGGGACGCCCCGGCCGGACAGGCACGCGTTGACGAGCGGGACGGTGGTGTCGAGGTCCTGCTCCGGGAACGCGCCCGACGCGATGCCGTCGGTGAGGATCTCGCGCAGGATCCGCTCGACGACCACCACGTGCTCGCGCACGCGCTGCTGCGTCTGGCGGGACAGGACGCTGCGCAGCTCCGGGCCGGGGGCCACGTGGTAGACGCGCTTGAGCTGGATCTGCTGGCTCACGTAGGTGCGCAGGCGCTCGACCGGGTCGTCGAGGTCGTCGAGAGCGCGCTGCAGCGACGCGGCGTACTGCTCGGTCTCGTGCGTGATGAAGCCGACGAGGAGCGCTTCCTTGTCGGGGAAGTGGTTGTACACGGCGGTGCGGCCGACGCCCGCGGCGTGCGCGATCTCGGCGAGGGTCACGGCGTCGAAGCCGCGCTCCGCCATGAGGGTCGAGAGCGCGGCGAACAGCTTCTGCCGGGTCTGCTCGCGGTGCTCGTGGAGCGACCCGCCGATGATCTTGGGCATGCTGACAGTCTGACACAACATGTCAGATCGCCCGCATCGGGTGCACCCGGCCGCGGACCCGCAGGCCAGGGGCCCGCAATCCGCGTGATCACGCGGCTCCCGCTGCCGATACGGGACTTTGGTCCTTACACTCGGTTCGACCGTCGGTGCCGCCGGTGCACGCGCCGCACCGACCCCGAAGTGCGGGAGGTGCTCGTGCCCACGACGACCGAGCCCACGACGACCCTGCCCGCCGACGTCCGCGCCGCGCAGGACACCTTCGTGAGCACCGGTCGGCTCGCGGGGTCGGTCCGCCGCCTCGTCGCGGACTCCTGGCAGCGCAGCCGCCGCAGCGGCGTCGACCCCGAGCACCCCGCGCCGCGCGTCGACGTGTCCGCGAACGACCTCGACGGCCTGCGCCGCGCGACGCCCCTGACCGACGCGCTCCCCGTGGTCCGCCGCCTCCTGCTCGACACCGACCCGCAGTGGGTCGCGGCGATGACGGACGCGTCGGGCCGGCTCCTGTGGGTCGAGGGGAACGCGCAGGTGCGACGCGCGGTCAGCGGTGTCGGGTTCGTCGAGGGCGCGGTGTGGAGCGAGGACTGCGCGGGCACCAACGCGCCCGGCACGGCGCTCGCGACCAACCGCGAGGTCCAGGTGATCGGCAGCGAGCACTGGGCGCACCCCGTGCACGCGTTCAGCTGCGCGGCGGCGCCCGTGCACGACGCGCACGGCCGCGTCCTCGGGGTCCTCGACATCACCGGCGGGCCCGTGGTCGCCTCCGGGCTCGCGATGCAGCTGGTCCGCGCGACCGCCACGGCCGTGGAGGCGACGGTCGGGCGGGTCACGACGAGCCCGCCCGCCGGACTCCCGGCGCCGACGCTGCGCGTGCTCGGCAGCCAGGGGGGCACGCTCGTCGTGGACGGCGCCGCGCACCGGCTCACGGGCCGGCACGCGGAGATCCTGCTCCTGCTCGCGGAGCACCCCGCCGGGCTGACGGGCGACGAGCTCGGGGTGCTGCTGTCGCAGTCCGACCTCTCGGGCGTGACCGTGCGCGCCGAGGTGTCGCGGCTGCGGCGCGTGGTCGGCCCGTTGCTGAGCGAGTCGCGCCCGTACCGGCTGACGCGCGCGGTGCGCACCGACGTGGACGCGGTCCGCGAGGCCCTCGCGCTCGGCGACGTCGCGCAGGCTGTCGGCTCCTACACGGGGCCCGTGCTGCCGCGCTCGTCGTCGCCGGGGGTCGAGCGGGTCCGGCAGGCCGTGTCCGACGAGGTGCGCGCCGCCGTCCTCGCGTCGCGGGACCCGCGCGTGATCGTGCGCTGGGCCGCGTCCGACGAGGGCGCCGACGACCTCACCGCGTGGCGCGCGCTCGCGGCGAGCAGCCCCGTCGGCTCCGCGGCTCACCTGCGGGCGAGCGCCCGGCTGGGCCGCCTGGAAGCCGAGCTGGGACCGCACGCGGCGCGCCGAGCCTGACCGTCCCGGTCCCCGCGGCCGGGTCCGGGCACCGATGGCCGCACGCTCGTCGGTGCGGCAAGATGCGTCGGGCGCGGGACGCTCGTCCCGCGCGGGCGCCCTCGCCGTCGGTCGCGACGGTCGTGCGGCCGACGCCGTGGCGAGATCGAGCCGTGGCCCCGACTCGTGACGAGGAGCGCAACACCATGGCGCGCACGTGGGACGACGACCGCCTGCAGGACCTCATGCGCGCGGAGCGGTCGGCGCTCGCCGACGACCTCGCGTCCCTCACCGCGGACCAGTGGCGCCGCACGACGCTGTGCGGGCAGTGGGACGTCGAGGAGGTCGTCGCCCACCTGACGGCCGCGGCGAGCATGAACCAGTGGCGGTGGCTGCGCAGCATGGTGGGCGCGCGGTTCCGCCCCGACGTGCACAACGAGCGGCGGCTGGCCGAGCACCGTGGCCGGACCCCCGCGGAGACGCTCGAGCGGTTCCGCGCGATCGTCGCCAGCACCACCGCGCCGTCCGGGCACACGCCCGCCTACCTCGGCGAGGTGGTGGTCCACGCCCAGGACATCCGCCACCCGCTGGGGCTGACGACGACCCCGGGCGTGGAGGCGCTCACCGCCGTCGCGGAGTTCTACGCGGCGCGCGACTTCGCGGTCGCGAGCCGCACCCAGGTCGCGGGCCTCGAGCTGCGCGCCGACGACGGCCCCTTCACCGCGGGCGTGGGCGCGGGCAACCCCGTGGTCACGGGCTCGACGCTGGCCCTCGTGATGGTCATGGCGGGCCGGACTGCGTACGCCGTCGAGCTCGACGGCTCCGGCGCGGACGTCCTGCGCTCGCGCCTCGACGTCGTCGCGCGCTGAGCGGGGTCGTCACGACGCGTACGGGCGCGCATCGGGCATGCTGGCTCCAGGCACGATCCCTGACGACGCACGACCGGACGACGAGGACGAGGGTGACGACGTGGTGCTGATCGGAGCGCACACGCGGGGCGAGGACCCGGTGGCGGCCGCCGCCGAGACCGGCGCGCAGGCGGTGCAGGTGTTCCTGGCGGACCCGCAGGGCTGGAAGAAGCCGGAGCCGCGCCCGGACGCCGACGCGATCGTCGCGAGCGGCCTCGGTGTCTACGTGCACGCGCCGTACCTGGTCAACGTCGCGTCGACGAACAACCGCATCCGCATCCCGAGCCGGAACATGATCGCCCAGCACAGCGCCGCGGCCGCGACGATCGGCGCGCGCGGCCTGATCGTGCACGGCGGGCACGTGGGCGCGGGCGACGACCTCGCGGTGGGGATCGACAACTGGCGCAAGACGTTCGAGCGCGCGACCTTCCCGGTGCGCGTGCTCGTCGAGAACACCGCGGGCGGCGAGAACGCGTGCGCCCGCACGCTCGAGGCGATCGCACGGCTGTGGGACGCGATCGGCCAGTACGACGTGGGCTTCTGCCTCGACACGTGCCACGCGTGGGCCTCGGGCCTGGACCTCGAGACCGTGGTCGCGGACGTCACCGCGATCACCGGCCGCATCGACCTGGTCCACGCGAACAGCTCGCGCGACGAGGCGGGCTCGAACCGCGACCGGCACGCCAGCTTCGCGCACGGCACGATCCCGCCCGAGCTCATCGCGCACGTGGTCCGTGAGGCCGCCTGCGACGCGATCGTCGAGACCCCGGCCGAGGGCCAGGCCGACGACATCGCCTTCCTCCGGGCCGCACTCGCCGGCTGAGCCGTGCAACCGTGATGCAACCTCTGCGTGCCTAGCGTCGCGGACGAGCGTGGCAACGATGCCGCGCCCGGGCGCCACGGCCCCGCCGGCGCCCGTCGCACCCGGAGGGAGCGGCCGCATGACCGTCTACGCAGCACCCGGCAAGCCCGACAGCCTGGCCACGTATCGCGAGCGCTACGACCACTGGATCGGCGGCGAGTTCGTCGCCCCGGCAGCCGGTCGGTACTTCGAGAACCCGAGCCCCGTCACCGGCCACACGTTCACCGAGGTGGCACGAGGCGACGCCGACGACATCGAGCGCGCGCTCGACGCGGCGCACGGTGCCGCGCGCACGTGGGGGAAGACCAGCGCGACCGAGCGCGCGGTGATCCTCAACAAGATCGCCGACCGCATGGAGGCCAACCTCGAGATGCTCTCGGTCGCGGAGACCTGGGAGAACGGCAAGCCGATCCGCGAGATCCTCGCGTGCGACCTGCCGCTCGCGATCGACCACTTCCGCTACTTCGCGGGTGCGATCCGCGCGCAGGAAGGGTCGATCTCCGAGATCGACGAGGACACGATCGCCTACCACTTCCACGAGCCGCTGGGCGTGGTCGGGCAGATCATCCCGTGGAACTTCCCGCTGCTCATGGCCACGTGGAAGCTCGCACCGGCGCTCGCGGCGGGCAACACGGTGGTGCTCAAGCCGGCCGAGCAGACCCCCGCGTCGATCCTCTTCCTCATGGAGCTGATCGCGGACCTGCTCCCGCCGGGCGTGCTCAACGTCGTCAACGGGTTCGGCGTCGAGGCCGGCAAGCCGCTCGCCTCGTCGTCGCGGATCCGCAAGATCGCGTTCACGGGCGAGACGACGACGGGCCGCCTGATCATGCAGTACGCGTCGCAGAACATCATCCCGGTGACGCTCGAGCTCGGCGGCAAGAGCCCGAACATCTTCTTCGAGGACGTCGCCCGCGCCAAGGACGACTACTACGACAAGGCGCTCGAGGGCTTCGCGATGTTCGCCCTCAACCAGGGCGAGGTGTGCACGTGCCCGTCGCGGGCGCTGATCGCCGAGTCGATCTACGACGACTTCCTCGCCGACGGGATCGCGCGGGTCAAGGCCATCAAGCAGGGCAACCCGCTCGACACCGAGACGATGATCGGCGCGCAGGCGTCCAACGACCAGCTCGAGAAGATCCTCAGCTACTTCGACATCGGCAAGGCCGAGGGCGCCAAGGTGCTCACGGGCGGTGAGCGCGCGCACCTGGACGGCGACCTCGCCGACGGGTTCTACGTGACGCCGACCGTGTTCGAGGGCAAGAACTCGATGCGCATCTTCCAGGAGGAGATCTTCGGGCCGGTCGTGGCCGTCACGTCGTTCTCCGACTACTCGGACGCGATCGCGATCGCCAACGACACGCTGTACGGGCTGGGTGCGGGCGTGTGGTCGCGCGAGCAGGCGACCGCCTACCGGGCGGGCCGTGACATCCAGGCGGGCCGCGTGTGGACGAACTGCTACCACGCGTACCCGGCGGCCGCGGCGTTCGGCGGCTACAAGGGCTCGGGCGTGGGCCGCGAGAACCACAAGATGATGCTCGACCACTACCAGCAGACCAAGAACCTGCTGGTCAGCTACTCGGGCACCAAGCTCGGGTTCTTCTGAGAGCTGGGACGGGCTGATCGTCGGCGGACCGCGCGCCCCCGCTCGTCGGGCGGTGCGCGGTCCTGCGGTGCATGCTGGCAGGACGACGAGGAAGGAGGTCGACCCGTGGCCACGTCGCAGGTCGAGCGCGTGGCGGTCACCCCCGCCGCGGCGCAGCTGTTGCGCTCGCTGCGCGCGCAGCACGGCGAGCTCATGTTCCACCAGTCCGGGGGCTGCTGCGACGGCTCGTCGCCCATGTGCTACCCCGCGGGCGAGTTCCTCACGGGCGACGTCGACGAGCACCTGGGGGACCTGGAGGTCGGCGACGACGAGACCGGCCCGGTGCGCGTCCCGGTGTGGATGACGAAGGCGCAGTACGAGTACTGGAAGCACACGCACCTGACGATCGACGTGGTGCCCGGCCGGGGCGCGGGGTTCTCGCTGGAGGCGCCGGAGGGGGTGCGGTTCCTCATCCGCTCGCGGGTGCTGACCGACGACGAGTACCGCGAGCTGCAGGCGACGGGCGTGCTCTGACGGGTCGGCACGGGCGCGGCAGATCCGCTCCGCCGAGCGGCCCCGAACGCCGTGCGCGGTTGCTAGCGTGCCGTCATGACGACCGAATCGAGCGCGTCCGACCAGATCGTGCCAGACGAGAAGGACTGGACCTGGGTCCTGCACGAGCGCTGCGACGAGTGCGGCTTCGCGGCCGCGGACGTCGATCCCCACCAGATCGGCGCGACCGTGCGCGACCTGCTCCCGCGGTACGTCTCGGCGTTGCACCGCGAGGACGCCGACGTGCGTCCCGAACCGGCGGTCTGGTCCACGCTCGAGTACTCGGCGCACGTGCGTGACGTGTTCCGCGTGTTCGGCGAGCGGCTCGACCTCATGCTCGCGCACGAGGACCCGCTGTTCGAGAACTGGGACCAGGACGCGACCGCGGTCGCGGATCGGTACGACCTGCAGGACCCGGCGGTCGTGGCCGACGAGCTCGTGGAGGCCGGCGAGGCGACCGCGGCGGCGTTCGACGCGGTGGCCGACGACGCGTGGGAGCGATCCGGGCGCCGCTCGAACGGCTCGTTCTTCACGGTGCGGACGCTCGGGCAGTACTTCCTGCACGACGTGGTCCACCACCTGCACGACGTGCGCGCCTGACGTCGTCGTCCACACCGTCACCCGTCCGTCCACAGGGCTGTCCACACCCGTGGGTATCTGTGCGTGAGCGTCTGTGGACAACGTCCGCCGATACCGTGGACGACGCGCCCCGTCCGGTGCACGAACGGTTAAGCACCCGGTAGCACCGCGAACGAAACATCCCGGCAGCATCCAGGCCCTACCGTGCGCGCATGGACGTTGCGCTCCCGGCCGCGCTCGACGGCAGGCATGTGCTCGCACTCCCGGCAGGGACGGACCTGCTCGCCCTCGCGCGGGCCTGGTTCCCCGATGCCGCGTGGGAACGCGCGCCCGTCGCCGCGCCCGCGGCCCGGCCCATGACCGGGGCCAGGTTCCGCGGGATGGTCGTCGACGACGGCGGGGCGGCCGTGCCCGGGCGGCTTGCTCTCGCGGCCGCGGTGATCGTCGGGCCGCACCCGCTGAGCGTCGACGAGGCCCGCGCCGCGCGGCTGCGCACGGACGGGTCCGTGGACCTGTACGCGCTCGAGGGTGAGTCGACGCCGCAGGTCACGGCGTGGTGCGTGGCCGCGGCGCGGCGCAGCGGGGGGACGCTCGTGCCGGCGGGACGCACGCAGGTCGTCGTCCCCGACCCGCAGGCCGCGCCCGGGCTCACGCTGTGGTCACCCGTGCCGATGTCGCCGGGCGACGTGCTGCCGCTCGTGCGCCCCGCGATGATCGGCGCGCGCGTCGCCCCCAGCGAGCTGCCCACGCCGTCGGGGACCGACGGGCCGCCGGAGTGCGCGGTCACGGCGCAGTTCGAGTACGACGGTGCGGTCACGCTGCGCTCGTCGCGCGGCACGGACGTGCCCGCGGTGCTCACGACGCTCGACTGGCGCGAGTACGGGCCCTGGGCCTACCGCGTGCGGTGGCACCCGCCGGACGGCGAGGACCCGGACTCGGCGCTGTCCGCGATCGCTCGGCAGCGGGTCGCGCCGACGATCGCGCGTGTCACCGCCGCGCTGTGGCGGGCCGCGGGTGGGACCGTGGTCGACGAGGGCGGGTTCGTCGTCGAGCCCGCCGAGCTCACGCGTCGCGCGGTCCCGCCGCGCTGACCGCGCGCACCGCTCGTCCGACGGGCCCGCGACGGGTCCTGCGCTGCTCAGCCCTGTGCCGGCTGCTCGTCGTCGTCGCCCGGGACGGGTGCGCCGTCCGGCCACGCGGTGATGCACACGCGGTTGCCTGCGCGGTCCGACAGGATCCAGCTCGCGGGCGCCCCGGACGCCTCGACCACACGACCCCCCGCGGCGAGCGCTGCGGCCAGGCGGGACTCGGCGTGCTCGCGCGCCACGGAGACGTCGACGTGCATCGCGTGCCGCAGCGGCCGGGCCGGGTCGAGCTCCTGCATCCACACGGTCGAGCCGTGGCCCAGCGGGTCGATGCTGTTGTCGTCGGACGCCTGCGCGTAGCCCAGGACCGCGCGCCAGAACCCGAGGTCGGTGTCGTCGGGCCGGGCGGAGACCGCGAGCTGGACCTCCTGGACCGCGGCCCGGTCGGCGACGGCGCCGTGCGTGCGCGCGACCGCCGAGATCACGCGGGCGAGGTCGACGTGCCGCTCCTCGAGGTGCCACAGGTCGCGCGTGAGCCGCACGCCGAGCTGCCCGTCGGTGATCGACAGGTGGACCCCCGAGCCCTCGAGCCCGTGCACGCCCGCGACGTCGACGGCCATCGCCGCGGCCGCGGCGAGCGACGGGACGCGGAACACCGCCGCCGCACCGCCGTGCAGCACCACCCAGTCCTCGAGACCGTCCGCCGCCAGGAACGCCCGCCAGCCCGCTTCGCTCATGGATGCCTCCCAGGGCGAACCTAGCGCCGTGGCCCCGGCAGGGCAGCCGGTCAGACGAATGCGGGTGAGCCGGACGGCACCAGGTCCACCTGCACGGTGAGCTTCGAGCCGCTGCCCTCGGTGAAGATCACGCCCCGCAGCGGCGGCACGTCGTGGTAGTCGCGCCCCCACCCGAGCACCACGTACCGGTCGTCGACGAGCTGGTCGTTGGTCGGGTCCGCGTCGACCCACCCCGCGCCCGGGACCCACACGGACACCCAGGCGTGGGACGCGTCGGCGCCGCGCAGCTTCTCGCGCCCGGCCGGCGGCCGCGTCTCGAGGTACCCGCTGACGTAACGCGCGGGTACGCCGTGCAGCCGCAGCGCGGCGATCATGAGGTGCGCGAAGTCCTGGCACACGCCGGTGCGCTGCGCGAGGAGCTGGCGCTGGGTCGTGGTGACCGTCGTCGACCCCGTGCGGTACGTGAGCTCGTGGCGGATCCGGTGGCACAGGTCGACGACGACCTCGGCGAGCGCACGCCCCGGCGCGAACGACGGCTCGGCCCACGCGCGCACCTCGTCGACGAACGTCACGTGCGTGGACGGCAGCACCATCTCGCGCAGCGCGACGAGCGCGTCGGGCGACATCGCCGCGGCCTCCGAGCCGGACTGCACCGACGCCGCGGTCTCGTCCCACGCGGCGGTCGGCAGGCTCGCCGCGTCGGGCTGCGGCCGGGTGACCTCGATCGTCGAGCGCGCGGTCACGACGAGCCGGGTGTGCGGCTCGGTGACGCAGTAGTACGTCGTGCGGTTGCCGAAGTAGTCGTGCTGCACGGCGGTGTCGGCGGGGGCCGGGTCGAGCTCGACGTGGCTGGTCACGCACGTCTGCCCGGGCAGGTCGCGCGGGGTCATGACCGTGCGCCCGTAGGAGTCGGTGACCTCCTGCGGGTAGGTGTACGTGGTGCGGTGCACGAGGTCGTACGTGCGGCTCACGGCGCCTCCTCCTCGTCGCCCGCGTCCCAGGGGTCGTCGAGCGCGCGAGCGGCGAGCGGCCGCGCGAAGTGCACCTTCTCGATCTCGTCGGCGACGGCCAGCAGGCGCCACTGGATCGAGTCCAGCGTCTCGGCCAGCCGCGCCCGTCGTCCGTCGGCGTCGCGCGCGGCGGCCGCGGAGGGGTCGAGCTCGGCGACGAGGTCGAGCACCTGCGTGAGCAGGCGGTCGCGCTCGTCGGTGCTCCGGGCGCGCATCGGGACGCCCGCCAGGTCGCGGCGCAGGCGGTCGAGCTGGAACGCGAGCGAGCGCGGGTTGGCGTCGTCGAGCAGCAGCAGGTCGAGCACCGCGGTGACGCCCGCGTCGTCGGGGTAGCGGCGGCGGAACGTGATCGACGAGTCGTGCGCGAGCACCACGGAGTCCACGACGTGCGCCTCGACCGTGCGGGGCAGCGGTTCGACGAGCGTGCGGCGCAGCGCGGCGGCGACGTGCTGCGCACGCTCGAGCCGACGACCCGCGTCGAGCAGGTGCCAGCCGACGTCCCGGACGAGGCCCTCTGCGACGATCCCCGCGACCGCGAGCAGGCCCTCGAGCGTGCGGTCGAGCACGGGCCGCAGCCCGGCGGTCGCCGCGCGCGCGTCGTCGAACCGGCCCAGGTCGAGCCCGACCTCGGGGACGCGCTGGCGTGCGCGCTCGGCCCGCAGCGCGCGGTCGATCCGGGCGAGCGGCCCGAACGTGTCGGTCGAGAGCTGGTCGCGCACCGCCGCGGCGGCGTTGCCGAGTCCCGCCACGGACGCCGCGATCGACTCGGGGCGGGCGCGGTCGAGAGCGAGCTCGCGCAGCGTGGGGGCGTGCGTCGCGTCGTCGGCGGCGTCCGGGTCGACGAGCGCGCCGACGAGCACAGCGAGCGCACGCCCGCCCGCGGACCGCGGCCGCCCGTGGAAGTCGTCCCACCGGTCGACGACGACGCGCAGGTCGCGCGCCTGGTCCTCGGCGCGTTCGGCGTAGCGACCCAGCCAGAACAGGTTCTCCGCGGTGCGCGGCGAGATCCCGACTCCCGCGCGGCGCGCGACGGTCACCTCACCGGCACTCTCGGTCGCCTCCGCGGGCTGGTCCGCGCCCGCACCGGCGAGCACCCACACGTCCTTGGCGACCGCGCCGGTCCGCGACGAGACGACCGGTCCGTCCGCGACGCGCGCGAGCCCACCCGCCATGACCGTGTACGCACCGCGGTGCGCCACCGCGAACGTGCGCAGCACCCCGACACCCGAGTCCGTCCGCGCCGACCGACCGCCGGCGGGCCCGTCGTCGGGGCCGGGCAGGTCCACGACCGCCCCGCCGCCGACGCGCGCCTGCCCGGCCCAGCGCCACGGCTCGGCGGCGATCCGTGCCGCGAGCGCGTCGCGCGCGGCCGCGTCGAGGGTCCACCCCAGCACGCCGCGTTCCTCGCGGGACAACGGGATCAGGACGAGGTCTGCGAGGTTCGCGAGCACGTGCGACGCCGACGACGCCTCGCCGCACCACCACGTGGGCGCGGACGGCAGCAGCAGGTCCTGGTCGAGCACCGTGCGCGCGAGGCGCGGGAGCGCCGCGATCACCGCGGGGTTCTCGAGCACGCCCGACCCGAGCGGGTTGACGACCGAGAGCGTCCCGGCGCGCACGGCCCGCACGAGCCCCGGGACGCCGAGGCGTGACCCGGCGCGCAGGTCCAGCGGGTCGCACCAGGCTGCGTCGACGCGACGCAGCAGCACGTCGACCGGCTCGGTCCCGCCCAGTCCCCGCACCCACAGCCGACCGTCGCGCACGACGAGGTCGGAGCCCTCGACGAGGGGCAGCCCGAGCATCGAGGCGAGGTACGCCTGGTCGAACGCGGTCTCGGAGCCAGGCCCGGGCGTGAGCAGCGCGATGCGGGGCTGCGGCGCCGACGGCGGTGCGACGTCGTGCAGCGTCTGGCGCAGCGCGCGGAAGAACGGGCCGAGCCGCTGGATCGGGGTCTGCCGGTACACGCCTTCGAGCACCTGCGCGACGACGCGTCGGCCCTCCATCGCGTACCCGGCCCCCGACGGCGCCTGGGTGCGGTCGACGAGCGCGAGCCACGTGCCGTCGTCGTCGCGCGCGAGGTCGGTGGCGGTCAGGACGAGCTCGCGCCCGCCCGGCAGGCGCAGCCCGTCGACCGTGCGCAGGAACCCGGGGTGCGCGACCACCGAGGTGGGGGGCAAGAGCGAGTCCGTGAGCAGGCGTCGGGCGCCGTAGAGGTCCTGGAGCACGGCGTCGAGCAGCTCGGCGCGCTGGGCGATGCCGGCCTCGAGGCCCGACCACTCGTCCTCGTCGATCACCACCGGCGCGGGGTCGAGCCGCCACGGCTCGTGCTCGGCCGCGGTGCCGTACGTGACGCCGTGGTCGGCGAGCAGCGCCTCGGCCTCCGTGCGGGCGCGGGCGAGGTCCGTCTCCGTCGGCATCGGGGCCTGCTCGGGCAGCCAGTCCCACGTGCCCCCGGGGCGTGCGCCGGTCGGCCCGGCGGAGGAGAGCACGTCCATCACAGCCCGAGTCTGACGCACGACCAGGCCAGAGGGCTTGCGTCTCGCATCGTGGTCGGACCCCTCAAATACTTGACCACATCAGTCGGATTAGAGAGTCTTCGGCCCACGGGGGTCGGCCGTCGGGGGACGGGCCGACCCCCTGACCTTTCCCCACCCCCCCCGCAGCGTCCCCCCACCACCCGCGACCCAGCGGTCACTCCGGCCATATCGACGGCAGGCCTGATCAACCGCTGCCTCGCGCACCCCACCACCCGCGACCCAGCGGTCGCTCCGGCCAAATCGACGGCGGGCTTGCTCAACCGCTGCCTCGTGGGCGGTGGGTGGACGACGGGGCCCGCGCTGCGGGTCGGCGTCTCCTCGCGCTCCGGGAGTGGACGCTGCGTCACTGCTCGGGCGTGGGGGTGCGGTCAGGCGAGACAGGGGTTGCTCCGGGTGCGGGGGGTCGAGGCCTGAGTAGGTGCTGGGTCGTCGGGGTGGTGGTGCGGCGAGACAGGGGTTGCTCCGGGTGCGGGACGTCGAGGCCTGAGTAGGTGCTGGGTCGTCGGGTGGGGTCTGGGGTCAGGGGGGGGGGTGGGGGAGGAGGTCGGTGAGGGCGGGGGCGACGTCGATGCCGAGCTCGCGGCGCAGGAGGCGGCGGTGGTCGTCGAGCGCGCGGTACGCCTCGGCGCGGTTGCCCTCGGCGAGGAGCGCCTCGAGGAGCAGGCGCTGGGCGGTCTCGCGCAGCGGCTCGGCGTGCACGAGCGCCGCCGCGACCTGCGCCGCGGCCGCGGGCTCGTCGGCCAGCCACCGGTAAGCCGCCCGCTCGAACGCGTGCAGCACCTGCTGCCGCAGCCACGCACGGTCGAGCAGCACGGTGTCGTCGTCCCAGCCCGGCAGCAGCTCGACGGTCGGCCGCACCACCCCGGGCACGCACCGCAGCACCTCGTCGACCGGGACCGTCCCGGCAGCGACACGCGCTGCCCACTCGACGACGTCCGCGACGTCCACCGCCACGCCCGCCCCGAGCCGCACGGTGCGGCGGTGCGCGTCGACGAGGTGCGGGACGGCACGGTGCAGCCGCCACAGCGTGGTGCGCAGGTTGCCGCTCGCCCGGTCGGACGCGCAGTCGGGCCACAGCTCACGCGCCGCCCGGCTCCGCTCGACCTCCGTGCCGTGCCGCGCGAGCAGGACGATCAGGGGCCGCGTCCCGTCGGGCAGGTCGACGTGCGCGCCGTCCCTGGTCACGTAGGGCCCGTCGAGCAGGTGCACGACGAGGCCTGCGGTGCTCACCACGGTCGTCGTCGGCATCGTCGCCCTCCCCGCGCGGACGGCCACGAGGCCGAACGCCCGAGGAGAAGGTGCCCCCGGCGGACGCGTGAGATACCGGCCGGGCCGGGTCAGCTCAGGACCGCGTAGCGCCCCTGCACCTGGATCTCGGTGGCGGACAGGTTCTTCACGGTGATCCAGTACGTCAGCAGGCCCGCGCCCGCGAGCTGGACCTGCACGTCCCACTCGAGCTGCGCGCCCGAGCCGCCGATCGTCGTCGGGACCACGGTCCAGACGACGTTGGCGGCGAGCGGCCACGAGTGCGTGAACCACTTCTGCGTGGCGCCCGCCGGCACCGGACCGGTGAACTGCGTGCCGACCTGCATGTGAGCTCCTTCGTCGGGCGTCCGGCGTCCGCCGGTGCGCGTCAGACGGACGCGACGACGGCGTACCGGCCGTCGACCGTGACGTCCTGGTCCGTGTCGTTCGTGACCGCGACCCAGTACTGGATGCGCTCGCGGGACGTGCGCTGCACGCGCGTCTCCCACCGCACGCCGCCCACGGGTGTGACGGGCGTGCTGGGCACGACGGTCCACAGCGCGTGCCAGCACGCGGGCCAGTCGTAGGTGAACCACGTGACGGTCTGGTGGGCCTTGACCGGCCCGGTGAACTGCGTGCCGACGTGCGGGCCGCTGAACTGCGGGAGGTGCGGGGCGAGCACGGCGGTGATCGCGCGCTCGCACACCACGCAGAACGGGTCGGTGAGGATGCGCATCTTGCACGTGTGCATCGAGCGGTAGATGCCGCAGCGGGCGCGCGCGCCGCCCTCGAACAGCCCGACCGTCGACTCGGGGACCGGACTCGGCTGCTCGGAGTCCGGGCCGCCGCAGTTGCCCGCGCCGCGCACGAGCGTGGGCAGCGGGGTGGTCGCCGCGATGAGCTCGTGCCACTTCGTCGTCGCGCGGGCCGTGATCGTCGTGACGTTCGGCTCGACGGGCTCGCCCGTCGTCCACGTGTCCATCGCGTCGCCGTACTCGTCCTCGAGGCGGAACGCGGAGTGCCCGAGCTCGTGGACGCCGATGTCGGAGGCCTGCGGGTGGGTCGAGAACCATGCGACGGAGCCGCCCGCGCCGCCGTAGATCGGGTTGTTGACGATGATCACCGTCGCGTCGACCTCGGGGACCGCGGCGCTCGCGGTGGCCAGGGCGAGGGCCTCGTCGCCCGCGAGCAGCCGACGCGTGCCGGCGACGCAGTACGTCGCGTCGAAGAACGTCGCGGGGGTCTTGCCCGACCCGGGGCTCGGGTCGTCCGCGCAGGCCACGGGCTCGTCGGCGCCGGAGTCGGTCGACGAGACGTCGACGCGGAAGACGTTGAGCGCGCACCAGTTCTCGGTGAACGGGGGCGTCGCGAACAGCTTCGAGACGAACGCCTCAGCGTCCGCGTGGAACTTCGTCAGCTCGGCCGCCTGGTAGCCCTCGGACAGGATCACGAGGCACCAGCGGCTCGCGTCGGGACCGTGGTCGACGATCTTCGTCGTCGAGACCACCGCGCCGTCGGCCGCGCCCATCAGCTCGCCCCTTCCTCGAGCCGGACCTTCGCGAGCTGGCGGGGCGCGAGGCGTGCGGCGTCGGCCGCGTCCGCGTCGGCCCGGCCGCGCACGACGAGCTCGACCCCGCCCGGCAGGTCCGGGACGAGGACCTCGAACGCGCCCTTGACCTCGTCGGCGGCGACGTGGCGCGGCAGCACGCCGTGCCGGTTGTGCACCTCGTACTGCGACCGGATGGGCCGGTGCAGCACCTGCGTGTAGAGGACGGTGCCGCTCGCGTCGCGCACCTCGACCCACGAGCCGCGCGATCCCGCGGCCACGAGCTCGGTGTCGTCGGGCGGGGCGAGCGTCGCGACGCGCCGCTTGGCGGCGACGCGCACCTTCGCGCCCTCGTACGCGAACGTCACGCGCCACGAGGCAGGTTCCGACGCTCCCGTTGGTCCCGACGAGCCTGTGGTCCCCGACGAGCCGGCCGACTCGCCCGCGGCCGCGCGCACCTGTGACGGGCGCAGCGTCGGCCGCCCGGCGTCGCGGTGCTCCTCGCCCTCGCGACCCGGTCCGCCTCGCCCCCTGCCCTCGGTCATGTCATGCCCCCACGAACGCCGTGCCGTCCCAGACCGCCCCGACCTTCTCGCGGACGCTGGACGCCGAGACCTGCCCGGCGGACCACAGCAGCGCGAGCTCGTCACCGAACCGCGTCACACCCGCGACCAGCCCCGTCGTGTTCGTGAACCGGTTCCACGCGCCGGGCACGCCTGACGACGTCGGCGCGCCCGGGTCGGGCGCGTACCAGCCCGCAGCGGCCAGCACCGGAGCGAGCCGCACGAAGCGGTCGGTCACGGTGGTCTGCGTGCACGCCGTGGCGTCGCAGTCCCACAGCGACCAGGCCACCGACGGCACCGTGCCGGCGTCGGGTGCGGCGGTGTCGAGCACGCGGGCGACCACGGTCTGCGGACCCGCGCCGCCCTCCTGGCCGAGCGCGAGCGCGTCGGTGGCCGGGTCGACGAGCGCCGACGCGGGACTGAGCTCGAGCACGCGGCCGAGGTACGGCAGCAGGTCGGTCGGCGGCAGCACGCCGATCCCCGCGGGTGGCAGCGGCCGGACCGCGGAGAGCACGGGCAGGGTCGCGCCCTGGGCGTGCAGTGCCGCGCGGGCCGCGTCGAACGCCTCCGCGACGTCGTTGCGGACCTGCACGCTCACCGGGATCGACGCCTGCGCCGGCCCGGTGGGGCGGTCGTTGAGCCGCGTCGTCAGGTACAGCGGCGGGAGCACGGGGTCGAAACCCGGCGTCGGGTTGGGGCCCGCGACCCCGAGCGTCGCCGCGAGCACCTGCGCGCGCATCACGGCGTCGTCCTGGATGAGGTTCAGGTACCCGCCGACCTGCGTGATGTTCAGCGGCGGGGGCACGCGGGACGGGAACAGGTCGCCCGACGTCGCGAGCCGGCGCAGGATCAGCTGCTGCGCCTCGAGCATGTCGGGGGCGATCGCCGCGTCCAGGATCCGGGTGAGGGCGTCGATCGCCCGGTCCTCGGCCGTGCTGGCCGCGGGGGTCGTCGTGCTGGTCGTCGGCTCGGACATCGTGGTCTCTTCCGCTGGTCGTGGTGGTGGGCTCGTCGGCTCGTCGGGCTACAAGGTCGGGGCCGTGCCGCCGTCGACGACGCCACCGCTCCCCGTGCTCGGCGTGGTCCCGGTGCCCGGCGTGGTCCCGGTGCCGGGTGTGGTGCCCGTGCCAGGTGTCGTGCCCGGTGTGGTGCCCGTGCCGGGCGTGGTGGACGCGTCCTTCTTGTCGTTCTTGGCGCCGATCGCACCCGTCACGGCGGTCATGGCGGCCTTCGCCAGCCCGGACGCCTCGCTGATCGTCTTGTTCAGGGAGTCGGCGGTGGTCTCGGTCTGCACCTTCGCCTGCGCCGCGAGCTGCGTGAGCCCGGTGAGGTCGGTGGGCAGGTTCGTCGTGGGCTGCGACGCGATGAGCGCGGTCGCGAGCTCGGCCGGGGTGAGCGCCGTGGGTCCCTGGTTGATGGTGATCATCGGGCTCGACTCGAGCGTCGCGGGCCCGGAGGCGCCGTTCGGCCCGACGAGCTGGTTGCCGCTGCCGAACGCGGTCGCGACGTCGGCGGTCTTCTCGGCCTCGTCGGCCGGGGAGTCCTGCCAGTTCCAGAACCGCGTGAGGTCGATCTTCTCGCTCGACGCGCAGGAGCCGAGCACCGCCTCGCCCAGCACGCCGCGTGCGGGCAGCGTGATGGACGACTGCGGCGGCACGAACGCCTGCCGGTGGAACTTGAGCAGCGCCTCCTGCACGTCGCGCGAGGTGAACCCCGCCTCCTCGGCGAGCGGTGCGGGGATGAAGAACGGCATGAGCGCGGCGTTGCCGAAGTAGCCGATCACCTCGTTGGCGACGCAGTTGAGCAGCGGGACCTGCTGCGACGCGTCGGGGATCCCGCCGGCGGGCACGCCGATCGTGTACTGCTCGAGCATGATCGCCCGCTCCTCGGGCGTGAGGGACTGCCACACCGCCTTGGAGTACGCGACGGTGTTCTGCACGACGTGCTGCAGCAGCCCCTCGATCCGCAGCAGGTCCGCGAACGACAGCTCGGGCGGCAGGCGCTTGGCCGCGACGGGCATGACGACGGGCATGCGCTCGGTGCCGCCCGCGCCGTTGTACGCCTCGATGACGTCGAGCGGGCCGATCACGGCCGTCGGGTCGGCGACCACCGGACCGCCCAGCTCACGCTCGAGCTCGTCGGCGTTCATCGTGACGTCGAGGCTGCGCAGGATGTCGAACAGGTTCGTCAGAGAGCCCAGGTCGATCCCCGCGAACGGGTCGGTCTTGTAGCTGAACGTGCGCCACGTGCGCGAGAACTCGAACCGTGACAGCTCGCTGCGCGCGATGTAGTCGGGCAGCGTGAGTGCCGCCGTCCGCGTCTCGAACGCGCCGTTGCGCCGGTCGCGCAGGTTCTGCAGCAGGGCGGCCTTGGTCGCCAGGCCCGTGGTGACCGACGCGCTCGCGGCGGTCATCTTGACCGGCCCGACGCGCGCGCCGGTGTTCGACACCGCGGTCACGTACAGGTCCTCGAACGGCAGGAAGGTGCCCGTGATCGTCAGGTTGACGATGTCGGACGCGCTGCCCGACGACGCCTGCACGGTCATCGTCGGGTTGCCCGCGAGCGAGCGCAGCACCTGCAGGCCGCGCACCAGCTCGGGGCGGAACCTGATCCGCGGCTCGATGACGTCGTGGTGGCGCAGCAGGCCGTCGTAGCGCTCGATCAGCTGCGAGCGCGTGTAGCTGCCGGTGGCGAGCGAGCGCGGCTGGAACGACGGCAGGAACTGCACGAGCTCGAGCGGCACGAAGGCCACGAGCTGCACGTCGTCGACCTGGCTGCTGACGCCGAAGTGCCGCAGGACCTGCCAGTACTGCATGGTCAGCGCGTGGTTGTGGTTGTGGTTCGTGATCACCTTCGTGACCACCTCGCGTCGCTCGGACGACGAGGCGAGCCGCACGCTCGTGCGCGACGAGCGCCGACGAGCCGCCGCCTGCCGACCCAGGCTCGAGTGGAAGTCCTGCGACGCGTTCGAGACGTAGTCCCGGCTCGCGGTCTGCCAGCTCGACGTCGACCCGGTCGTCGTCGAGTCCGAGTACCCGCCCGCCAGGCCGAGGCCCGCGACGACACCCGAGAACATCGCGCCGATGCCGAGCCCGCCCCCGAAGCTCCCGGACTCCGTGTTGACCTTCATGCGGCTGCCGCCGCGCGCGGACTCGTCGAACGCCGACTGGAACACCGCGTTCGTCGAGGAGTCCGCCTGCTCGTTGTAGGTCTGCATCTCCTCGGCGGTCATCGACTCGAAGTCGCGCACCGAGAGGGTCTCGCGCTCGTCGGACACCGCGATCCGCTGCTGCTCACCCGGGGCGAGCGGCAGCGAGTACACGAGGTCACCCAGCGACAACCCCTGCGGGATCCACGTCTGGTGCATCTTCACGACGTAGCCCATGCCCAGGCTCGCGGCCTTCGGCACCGAGCGCGGGTCCGTCTCGACGCGCGCGAGGTACGCCTGCACGTCGATCGGCTGCTCGATCGGCACCCGTTCGACGATCTCCCACGACCCGAGCTCGCCCATCGCCTCCGCGATCTGCCCCGCACCCAGGTAGCGCCCCAGGCCGACGGTGCTCGCCGAGAGCGACGCGAACGTCCGGTCGCCGCGCGACAGGCGCGACGCGAGACGCCGGTTGCTCAGCTGCGGCGCGACGAGCCGCACGAGCATCGAGTAGCGGAACCGATCGACCACACCCGCGTTGGACCGGAACGACTGCCCGCAGTCGCCCTGCCCGAGCGTGAACATCGGCACCGGCTCGGCGAACTCCGACGGGTCGCCCAGCACGTCGTCCTCACCGGTCGGCACGATCACCTCACCGAGCTGCGCGACGACGCTGCGCGGCAACGGCGTGACGATCTCCTCGAGCGGCAGCACCCCGACGTTCCCGTTGCCCGCGAGAAGGTCGATGCGCCGCAGGCCGTACTCGACGATCCGGTTGCCGCCGCGGATCAGCAGGCGCAGCCCGTCGTCGGGCAGCGGACGTGACGGCAGCGCGAGCCGGAACGCGCCACGCGAGTCCGTGCGCGTCTCTGGGTTCGGCCACGGCAGCACCGGCTGGTACACCGTCCCGTTGCCCGACGACGCCGGCCCCTGCGGCGCGAGCGCGTGGATCGCGACGAGCGCCGCGGGTGAGCCGTCGGGGTTCACGAACCGGCCCGTGAGCGTGGCCGGCAGCTGCTCGGGCACGATCGGGATGTACTGCACCAGGTCCTTGCGCACCGCGGTCAGGGTGGTGAACACCTGCGCGGTGGCGCGCACACGGTCCTCGAGGACCTCCTTGACCTGCTCGATGCCGATCTCGACCTGCAGCCCCAGGTCCTCCAGGTCGAGGCTGGGCACCGACCCGCGGCCCTCGAAGTCCGCGCGGGGTCCGCTGCCGTCGGGCGCCTGCCCGTCGGGGACCGGCCCGCCCGGGACCGCCCCGCCCGGCACCGCCCCGCCGGGCACGGGCGTACCGACGGGCGGGTCGCCCACGGTCCCGGTGCGCATCGAGACCTTGATGCCCTGCTTCTCGCGTGCCATGACGTCGCTCCCTGGTCGGCGGCCGCAACGGACCCATCCCACGTCCCGACCGTTTCGCCCCCGTCACCCGCGCGTCACCACCGGTTCTTTCACCCCCCACCCCACGACCCAGCCTCTGCTCCGGCCTCTGGCCGCGTTCCCCTGAGCATCCACTGGGTCGCTCGCCCCGATCCCGCCGACCCAGCACCTACTCCGGCCACGACCCGCGTTCCCCGGAGCATCCGCTGGCTCGTCCGCCCCCACCCCGACGACCCAGCACCTGCTCCGGCCATCCCCGCCTTCGCCGGAGCAGCCGCAGGCTCGTGCACCACCTCCCCGCCGAACCCGGGGTCGCCGGTGAGACCCAGCGACGAGCCTTCCGGCATCCGTGCGCTGAGCATGGACTGCCGCGCCTGAACCATTCCTGGTCGTCGGGCGAGCGCGCCCGCGCCGTCGGGCCCGGGCCTGCTCGGGTGCCGCTAGGTTCGGCGTGTGAGTGAACGATTCGCCACGCCGCCGACGGCGGCATGGGTCGAACTGGATCCTGCCGCGTACGGCGAGGCATGGACCCGGTTCGACGCTCGGTTCAGCTTCAGGGCCGGTGTCGATGCCGAGGCGTGGCCCGCGATCCGTGAACCCGTCCCGTCACTGACGTTCGACCTCAGCGTGATCGACGACGGAGCGCCCCGGGGTGCGGCGTACGACGCCATCAATGCCGAGGCGCTGCGAGCGTTCGTCTGGGCGCTGCCGGACGTGGACGAGCTCGTGGTACTCGACTGGCAGCACCCCGGCTACCGGTTCCGACCTGCCGCGCAGGCACTGACATGGCGTGCGGAGTGGCAGGTGCCGGTGTATCCCGACGGGGACTACTTTGCGTTCCTCACCCCGGACCTGTCCGAAGGGACCTTCGGGCATCCGTGGGAGGAGACACTCTGCGTGTTCGGGGAACGGATGCGCTCGAGTCTCGGCGCATCGCTCTCGACCTGGTTGCCCATCAAGCGTCGCGACGGGATCGCCCTGTAGGGCCCCTCTGCAGGGTCTCGCTCCTCGGTCCTGGGCGGGTACAGCTCGTCGTCGAGGCCAACGCGCCCGGGCGGCGCCTCTCCCACGTCATACCTCTAGCAGTATGATCGCCGCATGGACGCCGCCACGCTCATCCGCACCAGCCGCGAAGCCGCGGGGCTGAGTCAGGATGCTCTGGCGGCGCGGGCGGGGACATCGCAGCCCGCGGTCTCGCGCTACGAGTCGGGCGCCAGCTCGCCGTCGGTGGAGACACTCGACCGACTCCTGGCGGCGATGGGCGCGCGGCTGGAGCTGAGCGCCGCGGCAGCGCCGCGTCATCTCGACGTTCGTACGCCGCGCATGGCGAAACTCCGCGCGAACCGAGACCGGGTACGCCGCATCGCTCACCGGCACGGCGCGTCGAACGTCCGGGTCTTCGGATCGGTGGCGCGGGGCGAGGACGGCCCGGAGTCCGACGTCGACCTGCTCGTCGACCTCGACGTCCACGCGCGCGGTCTGCTGCCACTCGCGGCGATCGCCGACGAGCTGTCGGCACTCCTCGCAGAGCGGGTCGAGGTCGCGCCAGCCAGCGCGTTGGCACCGCACGTCGCCGACTCGGCTCTCGCCGAGGCCGTGCCCCTGTGAGCCGTTCGAGCCGGCACAGGCTGGGCGACATCCTGCTCGCGATCGACGCCATCGACCGGGCCGATGCTGCGGCGCAGCGGCACACGGATGACGACGAGGTCCCGGGTCTCGCGCTGGCCGCGATCCAGTTCCACGTCTTCACGATCGGCGAGGCGGTCAAGGCGCTGCCGGCCGATCTCCGAGGTCAGCGTCCCGACGCCCCTTGGTCCGACATCGCGAGGATGCGCGACCTGATCGGACACCACTACTACAAGCTCGATGCGGCTATCGTCCGAGCCACGATCGGCGACCCGCTCGCACGGCTTCGCGTCGCGTGCGAGTCGTTGCTTGCCGACCGCCCCGACTGACTCGCGTACGCGCCCACCCCGCCGGACCGGCCCAGTTGCTGACGCAGCGTCTGCTCCGGCCATTGAGCCGCTTTCCCCGGAGCGTCCGCTGAGTCGCCCGCGCCAACCCTGCCGACCCAGCACCTGCTCCGGCCGCTCGTCGCCTTACCCGGAGTGCCCGCTGGGTCGATGGGGGTCGTGCGGCCGTCCGGTGAGGTCGCGGGCGGCGACGATCTCGTCGTCGGAACCGCCCGGGCTGGCGGGCACGCGGCGGTACGGTCGCGCCGAGGGTGCGGACCTGGGCAGCGGAGGGGGAGCCGTGCGGGCGTGTCGGGTCGCGGGGGTGACGGCGGTTGCGCTCGTCGGTGGCCCGCTGGTCACCGGGTGCGCGGGTTCCGCTGACCCGCAGTCGTCGCCGAACCGCACGGCGCCGACCGGGGGCCACTCGCGGCCCCTGCGGCTACCCGAGTCGGACGGCATGTCCACTCTCTTGGTCCGCACGGACTACTCCGACGACTCGGCATGGCAGGCCGCGGTCGACGCCGTGACCGCGGTGCACGACTCCGCTGACGACGAGTCCTTCGGCGCGTTGATGCAGGTGGTCGAGGCGCCCGAGCTGGATGGCCTGACACCGGAGGACCTGGCGCTGCTGCCTCGCGCCGGGTACCTCTCGCTGCTCGCAGTCGCCGACGCCCGCACGATGATCGACCACACGATCGTGTTCGTCGACCTCAGCGAGCACAACGAGCAGGTGGGTCGGACCTTCCGGGCGGTGCCGCGAGAGGTGGAGCCGATCACGGTGAACCTCGCGCTCGCCAACATGGACTTCTTCGACTTCGCCGACGCGGCGGATCCTGACGGGGTCTTCCGGGGGTTCGCGGCCCCTGAGCCAGAGGCCTGAACCCGCCCGCTCACGCCTGGAGGGGTTACCTGGAGCGTCTGGTGACGAGGGCGATCAGCTCGCGGCTGCAGCCGACGGCGGCGGCCAGCGCGGAGTAGCTCCAGCGGGCGGGGTCCTCCGCGCGGAGGCCGGTGATGAGACGGTCACGCTCGGCCCGGCAGCGGGCGGCCAGCTCGTCGGCCTCTGCCGCCTGCCGGTGGAGCTCGCGTGCGCGGGCGGCGCGGGCGTCGGAGACTCCCCGCACGGGAGCGGCCCGCAGGGGGTCGGCGCTCCGGGTGCCCCGCCGAGGGGCGACACCGTTGCCGGTGCCGCCCCTGGCGGGCCGACGATCGTCGCGCGAACCGTCAGAGCCCACGTGCGAACTCCGTGATCAGCGAGGGCACGGCGGCGTCGAAACCGACGACGTCGAGCATCCCCGCGTCCGTGGGGTCCGCGATCGAGAACTCGGTCGCCGTCATCCCGACGACGACGAGCTTCGCGGCGATCCCGAAACGACGCCGGTACTCGGCGAGGGCCTGGTGCGGGTGGATCTTGCCCGCCCACGTCTCGTTGTCCGTGTAGACGACGAACGTGTCGACCTTCAGCCCCTTCTCGGTGGCGAACTGCATCGGGAGGGAGCAGTCGGTCCCCGACATCGGCATGGCGTCCACGACGCGCAGCGCGTCGTCCAGCCGCTGCCGCGGCGAGATCCGCAGCGGCTTGAGCGCCGTGTCGAACCAGTCGTTCCCACCGGCGTTCGTGGCCCGCGACGTGAACCCGACCGCCGTCGCGGACGGCTCGGTCGCGAGCTGCACGAGCGCCAGCGCGGCCGAGGCCTCACGTGCGGTGATCGGCAGCCCCGAGATCGGCGAGCCCATCGACCCGGACACGTCGACCGCGAGCAGCGTGCGCTTCCCGGACGGCTCCACCGTGCCGAAGGCCCGGTAGAACGCCGCATCGAGCGCGTCGACGACCTTGCGGCTCGGCGACCACTGCCCGCCGCCGCGCGCCGAACGGCCGGACGCGTAGGTGCGCTGCGCGACCAGCACGTTCACCGGGTGCACGCGCGCAGAGCGCAGGCGCCCGGTGTCGACCAGCTGGGCCACGACCTCGTCGGTCCTCCCGCCGAGGTCCGGGAGCATCCCGAGCCGCGTCAGGCGGGGCAGCTGACGCATGAGCGCCGTCTGCGGTACGCCGACGTCGAGCAGCGCGTCCCACACCGCGGTCTCGCCGAGTGCCGCGTCCGGGAGCATCTCCCAGGTCAGCCGGTGCTCGCGCACCAGGCTGACCCAGGTCGCCGTGTCAGTGCCCGTCTGCGCCGCGACGAAGCCCTCGATGAGGGCCGGCGTCGCGTCGCCGACCGAGCCGCGCACGATCCAGTCGAACGTCGCCCGCAGCTCGGGAACCGCCGAGGTCGGGTGCGCCAGGCGCAGCAGGTCGCGGTGCGACCAGCCCTCACGCTGGCGGTACTTGACCACCTGGTAGGCGAGGGCGTCGGGCTCCCGGGAGGTGTACCAGGAACCGACCGCGCGCCGCAGGCCACGACCCCAGCCGCGGAACTGCTCGACGTAGCCGGCGAACAGGAACAGGTGCGTCCCGGTCCGTGCCACCTGCGGCAGCGCCGCCAGGGCGAGCTGCGCCGACTCGGGCACCGACGCCGCGTACGCGAGCGCGAACAGCGCCGCGTTCTGCTTGGGCGCTGCGCCCCGCACGGAGACCTCGACGATGGTGCGGACCAGCGTCTCGGGGTCCTCGTGCGCCATGCGGCCGACGACCTCGGCGTTCTCCCGCGCGAGCTCGCGCGGCGCGGCGTAGTAGGTCCCGCCGTCCACGCCGAGCGTCAGGAAGCGCCGCAGCCGTGCGGTGTCGTCGAGCACGAAGGTGTACCCGCCGGCGGCGTTGAGCCGCTGGCGGGAGTCGGCCCGCTCGCCCTGCGGGGTGCGCCGCAGTCCGAGCGTGCGCAGCACGTCCATCGGAGTTCCTTTCAGTAGGGCGTCGGGGCGGTGGCAGGCGTGGTGCGCGAACCGGGTGGACCCGGCGAACCGGGTTGCCCTCCTGCGAGGGCTTCCGTGACAGGGAGGTAACCGATCCGCTCCGGCCCGCCACCACCGCCGACGTGTGGAGCGGGCATGTGGGTGGCCTCCGGAACGGCGTCGTGCGACACCGGGCAGTACCCCGAGGGGCCGGGAGTCGAACCCGAACTGCCATTCACCAGGTAACCGAAGACGCTCCGGCCCGCTCCGGAGAAGCTCGGGTGGGCGTGTGATGACGCCGGAGTCCTGCTCTACCTGCTGAGCTACGCCACCGAGGTGACGGCGGGACTCGAACCCGCGACCTGGCCATGAGGAGTGGTAACCGACAGTCGCCGGCCCACCCGAGCTTTCTCCGTGTGTTCTGTTGTCGTCGGCGAGTGTAGGGGTCTACATAGCGGGCGACGAGGGAATATGCGAACCGCGCTGTGACGGCGAACGGCGAGGCCCGGGCGGGCATGGTGGCGGCCGCCGGAGCCCGCTGCTCTGCCTGCCTGAGCTACCCACGCATCAGCGTCGGGAGGGAGTCGAACCCTCGACCCGCGTGTCCTGATAACCGATGACCCTCGGCCCGCCCGGGCCGAGGGCCCAGTCTGGCGGCGGAGCGCGCGGCACTCAAGGCGCTATGGCGCGAGCCGACAGGCAGCGAGTCGAGGTGCGGTTCGAGCGGGCGTTCACAACGCTCTGACCTGTGACGACGAGGGAGCGGGTGACGGGAATCGAACCCGCGCCATCAGCTTGGGAAGCTGAAGTTCTACCATTGAACTACACCCGCACGAACCGTCGATCACCGGCGTCCAGGGACGTCGGGCCGCGGTCGGCAGTCGTCATCATAGCGGGCGTGAGCAGCCCGGCGAACTCGCCCGACGAGCTCCTTCAACCTCCGAGGTCCAGCTCGACGGCGTCGTCCGGGGCCTCGATGACGACGTCCTCGCCCCACCGCGTGAAGTCGACCTGGAGGGACGTCTTCGGCTCCGTGTAGCGGCGGACGAGCCCGTCCGGGCCGATCCACAGCCGCATCATCGCGTAGGCGTTCGTCGTTGCGCCGCTGGTGAACCGCGAGCCCATCGCGCCGGTCGCGCGGCGCAGGTCGACCACCACGTCGAACGGCTGCGCGGGGACCTGGTCGAGCTCGACGGACGCGCCGCCCGCGGAGACGGACACGACCGCGTCGCGCGTCTCGGCGAGAGTCGTCGCGAGCTCGGCCGGTCCGAACGAGTCGATGTACGCGGCGACGAAGGGGTCGCCGGGCTCGTCGCGCGACGTGCGGCCGAAGCCGTCGGTCAGGCCGGAGATGAACGCGTAGGCGTCGTCGCCGATCAGGCGCAGCTCGGTGACGGTGCCGTCCTCCTCGATGCGGCCGACGAGGTCCCACCGGTCGTCGTCGCGCATCGCGGCGCCCGTGAGCTCGGGGGCCTGCGGGTCGAGCGCGAGCGTGAACGCGTACGAGTCGACCGGGCGCAGCGCCTCGAGCAGGTCGCCGAGCACGTGCTGCGGGTCGTAGCGCACCGTGAAGCGCGGGGCGGCGATCGCGGTGGGGACTGCGGGCCCTGCGGCCGGCTCGCTCCCGGCGAGTGCGCTGGCTGCGAACGCTCCGCTGATCCCGCCTGCCAGCAACCCGCCCAGGGCGACGAGCGCCGGGACGCGTGAGGCGGGGAGAAGGGGCACGGCCGAACTCTGTCAGGCCGTCGCCGCTTCGTGCAGGCATCGGACGAGCGAATCCGTCGATGCCGCCCGAACGGCCGTCCGCTCAGGCCCCGGATGCCCACCGCGACCAGCCGTCGCCAAGGCCGGCACGGGCGTCAGGTGGCGGGCAGGGAGAGCACCTGGTCGCGGACGACGCGGCGCAGGACCTTGCCGACCTGCGAGCGCGGCAGGTCCGGCAGCACGACGATCCGGCGCGGCACCGCGTAGCGCGCGACCTTGCGCCCGCACCACTCGCGCACGGCGGCGAGGTCGACATCGTGCCCGTCGCGCAGCACCAGCGCGGCCACGACCGACTCGCCCATGACCCCACCAGGCACGCCCACGACCGCGACGTCCTGGATGCCGGGCATGGTGCGCAGGTGGTCCTCGACCTGCGACGGGTACACCTTGAACCCGCCGGTCACGATCATCTCCTTGATGCGGTCCACGAGCAGGACGAACCCGTCGTCGTCGACGCGCACCACGTCACCGGTCCGGAGCCAGCCGTCGGCGACGAGCTGCTCGGCGGTCTCGTCGGGCCGGTTCCAGTACCCGGTGAAGACCTGCGGCCCGCGGACCAGGAGCTCGCCCGGCTCGCCGGGCGGCACGTCGACCGTCACGTCGCTCTGCGAGACGACGCGCACCTCGGTGCCGGGGAACGGCACCCCGAGCGCGCCGGGGCGGCGCGTCGCGTCGAACGGGTTGCCGAGCGCGACGGGCGACGTCTCGGTCATGCCGTAGCCCTCGACGACGAGCCCGCCGGTCGCCTCCTCCCAGCGCTGCGCGGTCGCGGCCGGCAGCGCCATGGCGCCGCTGATCGCGCGCGTGAACGAGCGCAGCGAGACGCCGGCCGCCTCCGCCGCGGTCACGAGCCGGTCGAGCATCGGGGGGACGGCCGGAATGAACGTGCCGGGGCGGCGGCGCTGCGCGGCCAGCACGAGCGCGGGGTCGAACGACGGCAGCACGACGAGCGTCGCGGCGATCCGCATGGAGTACGACAGGCACAGCGTCAGCCCGAACGCGTGGAAGAACGGCAGCACCCCGTAGACGGTCTCCTGCCCGCGCCGGTGCTTGGTCCACAGGTGGCCCTGCTCGGCATTCACGACGAGGTTGCGGTGCGTGAGCACCGCGGCCTTCGGGGTGCCGGTGGTGCCGCCGGTGTACTGCAGGAGCGCGACGTCCGACGAGGCTGGCTGGGGGTGCTCGGCCGGCAGCGGGTTCGACGCGCGGACCAGGCGGTGCCACAGCGGGACGTCGGCCGGGACGGGGCCGCGCATCGCGGCGGCGGTGCGCCGGGCCTTGGCGACCGGGAGGCGCAGCGCGAGCCGGGAGATCAGAGGCAGGTCGTGTGCGAGGTCGACGGCCACGACGTGGCGCAGCGCGGTGCGGTCGCGGGCCTCGAGCACGGCGGGCACGGCCTTGGTCCAGACGAGCGCCACGGTCGCGCCGGAGTCTGCGAGCTGGTGGGCGAGCTCGTCGGCGGAGTACGTGGGGTTGTGCTCGACGACGACCGCGCCGATCCGCAGCACCGCGTAGAACGCCGCGAGGTGCTGGGTGCAGTTGGGGAGCGCGATGGCGACGCGGTCGCCGGGCTGCACGCCGAGCGCGACGAGCGCGGCGGCACCCTTCGCGACCTCGTCGGCCAGCGTGCGGTACGTGGTGGTGGCCCCGAGGAAGTCGACGGCGATGCGGTCGCCGTGATCCGCGACGGCACGGTCGAGCGCTGCGGTGAGCGGCTCGTCGGGCACGGTGAGGTCGGGGATCGGCGAGAGCGTGATGGGCGAAGCGGGGGTCACTGCCTCAGCGTAACCTACGGGACCGTAAGTTACTAGTGCGTAGGTTCTCCCGGCCGGTCCCATGTGGAGGGCGGGTAGGGCGGTAGATCCGCGTCGTCGTCGACCGACGAGCGTCCACCCCGGCGCGGCCCGCGGCCCGCGAGCCCGACGCTCAGGAGCGCCAGCGCAGCCGCCGCCACGAGCAGCACCGCGACCAGCACGCCGGTCAGCGTGAGCCGCGCGCTGGAGTCGAGATGGCTGCCTCCCGAGGCCTCCACCAGCAACGCGATGCCCGCCATCACCACCGCGATCACGCCGGTCGCCCGCGCCCCGCGACGCCGCGACGGGCCGACCGCCTGGCGCGGCCGACGAGCGGCCACCACCACCGCGAGCAGGACGACGAGCACACCGACGAACACCCCGAGCGGGACGGGGTAGGTGAGCGACTGCGGCTCACCCGGCAACGGCACGGACGAGCCGCCCCGGTACGTCATGCCCAGCCGCTCCCACCGACCGTCCTCGTGCCGGACCGCCAGACCGTCGCCCCCGTTCGCCGCGTAGACCCGGAACCCGGTGGCGGTCGGGAGCACCGCGACCCCGCGCGTGCCGAGCCGCGCGGCGTCCTCCCAGCGCTCGTCGAGCGCGCGGACCTGCTCGTCGGTGAGCGCCCAGTCGGCGTGCCACGTCCGGCCGCCGTCGTCGCTGCGGTCGACCCCGATGGCGGCCTCGGTCGCCGGGCGGAAGCAGGTCGTCGGATCAGCCGGCACGCAGCGGATCATGTCGTCCGTGGGCCCGGGGGAGGCCGCGGACGACGGTTCGGCGCCCGCGGTGGGGCTGGGCGCCGCAGGACCGGTCGGCGTCGGCGCGTCGGACGGGTCAAGCCTGGTCCACGTCGTCCCGTCGGTGGAGTGGAGCTCGGTCAGCTCCGTCCGGGACCAGCCCGTGCCGACGAGGACCGCGCCGTCCCGCGCCTCCACGGTCATGGTCCCGACGGGCCCCATGCTCGACGTCGCCGCGGTCGCGAGTACCGCGAGCGGCAGGACCAGCGGCCACGCCCGCGCCGCGCGCACCCGGCGGGGCGACGCCGACGCGCGGGCCACCCACCACGCGACGCCCAGCGCGGGCAGCGTGAGCAGGTCGGTCGGGTCGCGCAGCACGACGCTCGGCCCCGCGACCGCGGTCCAGGCCGCCGAGGCCAGCGCGGCGCCGACGGCCGTCGCCTTGACCACCGCGAAGCCCGCGCCCACGACGACCGTCGCGAGCACGCCGGGGTCCGCCGGGACCGGTCGGGGCGCACGGCACGCGCGGGCCGCGGCGATCGCGACCGCCAGCAGCGCAGGCGCGAGCACCAGCCCGGCGACGTCGGACAGCTTGCCCGTCCACCACGTGCCGTACGCGTCCTTGAGGACGTGGTCGTTGAGCAGCAGCACGACGAGCGCCACGACGCTCACCGGGTGCGTCAGCCACGCGAGCGCGGCCCGCAGCTCGCCACCAACCCGATCCACGCCCACCCCCTCGTCGTCGACTGGGCACAGCATGACCGCCCCGTGCCCGCCGGGGGGCCACTTCGTCGTGCCGTGACCCAGCCGGTCCCGAGCCGTGATGGGATCGGGACGTGACGACCGTGATCCGTCCGTTTCATCCCGCCGACGTCGCCGGGATCTACCGCGTGTGCCTGCTGACCGGGGAGGCCGGGCGCGACGCGTCCGGCCTCTACCGCAACCCGGACCTGCTCGGGCACCTGTACGCGGGCGCGTACCCCGTCGCGGACCCGAGCCTGACGTTCGTCGTCGCCGACGACGAGGGGATCGCCGGCTACGTAGTCGCCACCGCGGACTCGCTGGCCTTCGCCCGGTGGCTCGACGAGCACTGGTGGCCGACCCTGCGCGCGCAGTACCCGCGCGTGCCGGACCCGGGCGACGGCACGCAGGACCACGTGCTGATCGACCGCCTGCACGACTGGTCCGCGACGCCCGAGCCGCAGTACGACGAGTTCCCCGCGCACCTGCACATCGACCTGCTGCCGCGCCTGCAGGGCCAGGGCTGGGGGCGTCGCCTGATCGCCACGCTGTCCGACGCGCTGCGCGCCCGCGGCGTCCCCGGCCTGCACCTGGGCGTCGCGGAGGCCAACACCGGCGCGATCGCGTTCTACGCCAAGGTCGGCTTCGAGACCTACGCCCACCGCGACTGGGGCCGCACCCTCACCTTGCCCCTGTGACGCCTGGCCGCCGCGTCAGCCCTGCAGTGCGGGGCCGCCCTGCATGATCTCCTGCCACGTGAGCGGGGAGATCTGATCGGCGCTCGGTGCCTCGACCACGATGCTCGGGTCGTTCCAGTCGGAGTAGACGGCCTCGGCCCTCGTCCCCATCGTCGTCGACGTCAGCTTGACCGGACGGTTGTCACCGTCCACCCAGAAGTCGTAGACGAAGACGTCCGGCATCGACGCCGTGAGGGACGGGTCTGCCCCAGCGAGTGCGTCGCGCAGCCCGGAGGTGTCGACGGTGACCAGGTAGTGCGTCGTGCTGGCGCCGCCGATCTCGTCCGCGCCGACCGCCTGCACTGACCTCACCGAGTCCTTGAAGGTCTTGACGGTGCTGCTGGGATCCATCAGGTCCTTGATGGACCCGAAGAACTCGTCGAACGGGTTCGACGGGTCGTTCAGGTCGACCTTCAGGAACTTGCCGTCGGTCAGCTCGCCCATCTCCATGTAGAAGATGTTGTCGACGACGACCGCCAGCGAGTCGACGCCCTGTTCCGTCATCGTCAGCGACATGGCGGCCGAGCCGTCGTCGGCGATCGCGACCTCGCCTCGGGTGATCGTCTCCCCATCCCCGGCCCAGGTCGCCATGGTCAGGCGGTATGAGGTGCTGTCTTGCGCCGCGGCGGCGAGCACCTCGTAGAAGTTGTCGACGTTCAGAGCGGCCGTCGAGCTCGTCGCCGTTCGTGGGGTCTCCCGCGGCGTGCTCGCGACCGGCGCCGCAGGTTCTCCCACGGACGCGTCCGTGGACGAGCCGCAGGCCGCCAGGCTGAGCGCCAGGGCGAGGCCCGTGGTGGCGGCGAGGGTTCGGATGATGACGCGCATGTGCGGCCCCTGTCTGCTGTGCGCGGTGACGAGTCGGCTGATCCTGGCAGTGGTCGCCCGCGGGACGAAGGGGACAACGCCCCCGTCACCCGGACGGATGACGGTGAGACCGGCGAACCGGAGCCGGACGACGACGAGGGCGGGCCGCATCGCGCGGTCCCGCCCTCGTAGCGCGGAGCGTTGCCGGTCAGCCCTGGGTGGCGCCGCCCATGAGCTCCGAGAAGTCCAGGTCGGAGATCTGGTCGGCGCTCGGTGCCTCCACCGAGATGCTCGAGTCGTTCCAGTCGGAGTAGACGATCTCGGTCGTCGCACCCATGACCTCGGACGTCATCTTCACGGGACGGTTGTCACCGTCGACCCAGAAGTCGTAGGTGAACTCGGCGGGCAGCGACGGCATCGCGGACGGGTCGACGCCCGCGAGCGCGTCACCGACGGCGGAGGAGTCGAGCGTCACGACGTAGTGCGTCGCGCTCGTGCCCTCGACGTCCTCCTCGCCGACCTTCTCCACCGACGTCACCGAGTCCTTGAACATCTCGAGGCTCTTGCTCGGGTCGCTCAGGTCCTTGAAGGACCCCATGCTGGCGCCCAGCGGGTTCGACGGGTCGTTCAGGTCGATCTTCATGAACTTGTTCTGCGTGAGGTCGCCCATGTTCATGTAGTACGCGTCGTCGACCATGACGATCGCCATCTCGACCCCTGCGGCCGTCGTCGTCATCGACATCGCCGGGCCGGCGTCCGAGATCACGACCTCGCCCTCGGACGTGGACTCCGTGCCCGCCGCCGAGGTCGACATGCTCAGGCGGTACGACGTGCCCTCCTTGACCGAGGCCGCGAGCACCTCGTAGAAGTTCTCGGCGCTGAGGGAGCCGGCGGAGCCCTTGTCGTCGTCGGCCGGCTTGTCGTCGGCCGGGGTCGCCTGACCGGTACCCGCCGGCTTCGGGTCGTCGGAGGTCTTGTCGTCCGACGAGCTGCAGGCGGTGAGCGTGAGGGCGAGGGCCGCGGCGGCCGCAGCGCTCACGATCCGGGTGATGGCGCGCATGGACAGAACTCCCCTGTGGTGGTGATGAAGTGGGGCAATGGTGGCACAGGGGGCGGACACGACGATCCGCGTGCCCGCAGGCTTCACCCGGGTGACCCCGGTCTATGACCGCCGACGCGGTCAGACGAGGACGTCGAGCGTGAATGTCCCCGCGAGCTGCTCGCCGGGCTCCAGCACGACGACGCCCGTGCCGGGCACGCCCGCCTCGTGCAGCGTGAAGCCGTCGTTGACGTTCGTCACCGGCTCGACCGCGAAGTACGACCGTCCCCGCGGCGCGTACACGACGACGTGCGCGTACACCGGGTCGCTGCGCAGCTCGACGACGAGCCCCTCGTCGTACGTGATCCGGACGGGCTCGTCGCGCACGAGGTCCGTGAGCACGTCGTCGACGAACGCCCGGCCGATCGGTCGCGGCACGCGGTAGTCGGCGCGCGGGGCGGGCTCGCCGGCGGGGCCGACGGCCATGCCCGCCTCGAGCGGGAAGCCGCGCGCGGCCGGGACGTGCAGCACCGGGTCGCCGTCCGGGGACGGCAGCGCGCCGGGGGCGACGAGCGTGCGCCGGAAGTACGGGTGGTGCCCGAACCCGGCCGGGAACGGCTCGGTGTCGAGGTTGCGCACGCTCGTCGTGACCGTGAGCCGCCCGCCGTCGAGCGCGTACGTGACCTGCGCGGCGAACTGCCACGGGAAGTTCACCCCGACGAGCCGCGTGGAGTCGTACGCGAGCGTGACGGCGCCCTCGGTCCGCTCGACGACGTCCCACGTCGCCCAGCCGGTCGTGCCGTGGATCGCCGTGCCGTCGGCGCCGTTGTGCTGCAGCTGCCACGTCCGGCCGCCGAACCGCAGCACGCCGTCCCGGATCCGGTTGGACCACGGGACCATCGCGAAGCTCGCGCAGCGCTCGATCTCGCCCAGGTGCCGGGTCGCGGTGGGCCGCAGCAGGTCCACCCAGGAGTCACCCAGGCGCACGCGGCCCGCAGCGAGCGACGCGCCCGTGCCGGGCAGCACGTCGAGCTCCCACGCGTCGCTGCGCAGCCGCAGCACCCGCGGGTCGAGCTCGACGTGCGCCTGCGCACGTTCACTGACAGCGGTCATCGTCGCCCCCTGCGCACCGTCGTCCTCTGCTCACCGTCCGACGCTCACCGTCCGACGCTCGTCGTCCGACGTCCGTCGGGTGACGGACCGTCAGACCGTGACCTCGACGCGGACCGTCGCACCGGCCGGCGCGTACGGCACGACGTTGCCCTCGACGGGCGTGCCGTCCACGACGAGCCGACCGCGCGCACCCTCGGCACCCGAGTTCGTCACGACGATCTCGTACGTCGCGCCGCGCGCGACGCGTGTGACGGTGAACGACGGGACCTCGGGGCCGATCTGCGGGTCGACGACGAGGCCGTCGTACTCCGGGCGCACTCCCAGCAGGTACTGCGAGACCGTGACGAAATTCCACGCCGCCGTGCCGGTGAGCCAGGAGTTCTTCGCCTCGCCGTGGCGCACGGCCTCCTTGCCCGCGATCATCTGCGCGTACACGTACGGCTCGAGCCGGTGCACGTCGGAGATGTCCTCGCGGTAGGCGGGCGTGATGCGCTTGTAGTAGTCGAACGCGCGCGCGCCGCGGCCCACGACCGTCTCGGCGATGATCACCCATGGGTTGTTGTGGCAGAAGATGCCGCCGTTCTCCTTGTACCCCGGCGGGTACGTGGAGACCTCGCCCATGTGCACCTGGTAGGTGGTGTACGCGGGGTACTGCAGCACCATGCCGTGGTCGGTCGCGAGCAGCTCGTTGACCGAGTCGAGCGCCTTGATCGCGGGGGCGTCGGTGTCCTGCGGGCCCTCGCCCACGCCGACGCCCGCCATGACCGCGAAGCCCTGCGGCTCGATCCAGATCTTGCCCTCGTCGTGCGCGTCGGTCCCGATCGGGTTGCCGTAGTAGTCGTACGCGCGCAGGAACCAGGCGCCGTCCCAGCCGTCGGTGAGCAGCGCGTCGCGCATCTCGGCGACGTAGCCACGCGCCCGGTCCGCGACGTCGGCCAGGCCGCGGCGCGCCGCGAGCTCGGCGTACTGCTCGCCGTACAGGACGAACTGCGCGGCGATGAACGTGGACTCCGCGACGCCGCCCGCCTGGTTCTCGGTCGTCTGGAACGACTCGCCCGGCGTGGTGGAGAAGCAGTTGAGGTTCAGGCAGTCGTTCCAGTCCGCGCGGCCGATCAGCGGCAGGCCGTGCGGGCCGCGGTGCGTGACCGTGAACTCGAACGAGCGCGTCAGGTGCTCGAACAGCGGCACCTCCGAGCCCGGCTCGTTGTCGAACGGCACCGGCTCGTCGAGGATCGAGAAGTCCCCGGTCTCCTTGATGTACGCCGCGGTGCCCGCGATCAGCCACAGCGGGTCGTCGTTGAAGCCCGAGCCGATGTCGTTGTTCCCGCGCTTCGTCAGCGGCTGGTACTGGTGGTACGCCGAGCCGTCCGCGAACTGCGTCGAGGCGATGTCGATGATCCGCTCGCGCGCCCGCTCCGGGATCAGGTGGACGAAGCCCAGCAGGTCCTGGTTGGAGTCGCGGAAGCCCATGCCACGGCCGATGCCGGTCTCGAAGAACGACGCCGAGCGCGACATGTTGAACGTGACCATGCACTGGTACTGGTTCCAGATGTTGACCATCCGGTCCAGCTTGTCGTCGCTCGACGTCACCGAGTACGTCGACAGGAGCTGGGTCCAGTAGTCCTGCAGCTCGGCGAGGGCCGCGTCGGCCTGCTCCGCGGTCGCGAACCGCGACAGCAGCGCGTGCGCGCGCTCCTTGTTGACGATCTGGTGGGCGTCGTCGGCCCACTTCTCCTCGTCGGGGTTCTCGACGTAGCCGAGGACGTAGACGAGGTCGCGCGACTCGCCCGGCGCCAGGGACACGTTCACCTGGTGCGAGCCGATCGGGTACCAGCCCGACGCGACCGAGTTGGTGGCCTCGCCCTTGAGCGGGACCGTGGCCTCGCCGAGCGAGTTGTACGCGCCGACGAACGAGTCGCGGTCGGTGTCGAAGCCGTCCGCCCGCGTGTTCACGGCGAACACGGCGTAGTGGTCGCGGCGCTCGCGGTACTCGGTGCGGTGGTAGATCGCCGAGCCGTGCGGGGACTCCTGCTCGACCTCGACCTCGCCGATCGACAGGTTGCGCTGGTAGTTCGTCTGGTCGTCCTGGGCGTTCCACAGGCAGAACTCGACGAACGAGAACAGCGACAGCGTCTTGTCGGCGTCGGAGGTGTTGGTGATCGTGACCTTCTGCACCTCGGCGGTCTCGCCGACCGGCACGAAGAACGACGTCTCGACGCGCACGCCGTTCCGCTCGCCCGTGATGCGCGAGTAGCCCAGGCCGTGCCGCGCCTCGAAGTGGTCGAGGTCCGCCTTGACCGGCAGCCACGACGGGGTCCACACGTCGCCACCGTCGTTGACGTACAGGTAGCGGCCGCCCGCGTCGGCGGGGATGTTGTTGTAGCGGTACCGCGTCAGGCGGCGCATCTTGGCGTCGCGGTAGAACGAGTACCCGCCGGCCTGGTGGGAGAGCAGCGAGAAGAACTGCTCGGACCCCAGGTAGTTGATCCACGGGTACGGGGTGTGCGGCGTCGTGATGACGTACTCGCGTGCCTCGTCGTCGAAGTGCCCGTAACGCATGGAGGTGGCCTCTCGCGGTGCTCGTTGCCGGGGCGCCTGCGGGCCGGCGCTGCTGTGCGTCCGGACCCGTCGGTGTCCCTCATGGTCGGTGCGAGAGCGCTCCCATGCGCCTCACGAGACAGGACTATAGCGGGGCGCGCACGCGCGCGAGAACCGCCGCACGTCCGCGCCGCCCGCGCGCGCGGGGGACAGCCCACGGACGGGCGTGGGCGGGACGCCGATCGGGCACTACCGTGGGCGCGTGCTGCTCTCCGACCGTGACATCAGGGCCGAGCTCGAGTCGGGCCGCGTGGCCCTCGACCCCTACGAGCCGGCGATGATCCAGCCGTCGAGCATCGACGTGCGGCTCGACCGCTACTTCCGGCTCTTCGACAACCACAAGTACCCCTTCATCGACCCCGCCGCCGAGCAGCCGGACCTCACGCGGCTCGTCGAGGTGCCGTCCGGGGAGTCGTTCGTGCTGCACCCGGGCGAGTTCGTCCTCGGGTCCACGTACGAGCAGGTCAGCCTGCCCGACGACATCGCGGCGCGGCTCGAGGGCAAGTCCTCGCTCGGGCGCCTCGGCCTGCTCACGCACTCGACCGCGGGCTTCGTCGACCCGGGTTTCTCCGGGCACGTGACCCTCGAGCTGTCGAACGTCGCGACGCTGCCGATCGTCCTGTGGCCGGGCATGAAGATCGGGCAGCTGTGCTTCTTCCGCCTCTCCTCGGCTGCCGAGCACCCCTACGGCTCCGCGGGCTACGGCTCGCGGTACCAGGGCCAGCGCGGCCCGACCGCCTCGCGCTCCTGGCAGAGCTTCCACCGCACCGAGGTCTGACGTGACGAGAGGGATGACGCGATGACGCGTGACCTGCCGCGTCTGCCCCTGTCCGACGACGGCCTGCGCAACCGTCACCTTCTCGCGCTGCCGGACGGCGTCGAGCCCGACGAGGTCGAGGTGCTCGCCGCGAGCCGGTTCCTCAACGCGCGCTGGGAGGACCCCGACGGCGACACCCCGACGCAGCGCTCGCGTCCCCTCACCGCCGCGCTCGGGCTGCGGCTGTCCGGCCCGCGGCCGCAGGCGCGCGTGCTGCGCCTCACCCGGCACTCCACGCTCGTCGGCCCGTACGCGGTCACGCCGGACGACGCCCTGACGCTGGGCCTGCCCGCCACCACGACGACCGCGTTCGACGTGGTGTGCCCGCGCGACCGCGGCGCCAAGCCCTACCCGGGCGGCGACCGCCACGGGCTCAAGCGCGCGTTCCCCGACGGGTACCCGAACCGCGAGGAGGAGCGCGTGCTCCTGTGGCTCGTCGCGGCGGCGCGGCGGCTCGGCGGCGCGGTGCGCACCGGGCAGTCCGGGGTGGTGCTGCAGCCCGACATGGAGAGCGCGATCGACCTCACCGTGTTCTCCGACCGGTGGATCGAGCCCGCCGAGGCGCTCGCGGTGGTCCAGCGCGCCGCGCCACGCGCGCGGCTGTCGGTCCCGACGAGCGAGTGGGACGGCCCGATGCCCGGCGCCGGCCGGTACGAGGGGCACCCCCTGGCCGGCATGCCCGAGCCCGGCGGTTCCGGGCTGCGTGACGCGCTCCTCGAGCACGGGATCCTCGACCCCGACGAGCGGCGTCGGCTGCAGATGGAGGCCGCCGCGTTCGACGAGCTCATGCTCGCAGCGCCGCCCGCGGCCGAGTCGTTCGGCGTGCTCGTCGAGCTCGGGGTCGACGGCATGGTGGCGGTCGAGGCCGCCGAGGAGCAGGACCTGCCGCCGTTGCTCCAGGGCCTGCCGTGGACGGCGCAGGGCGTGGTCGCGTACCGCGTGCGGTGGGAGCCGCTGCTCATCGAGGAGCTCGAGCTCGAGAAGCCGTCGTTCGAGCACCGTGTCGCGCGCACGCGCAGCGCCCCCGTGGTGCAGGTGATCGCGCGGGCGATCCACGCCGCGGTCGGCGGGGAGATCGCCGACGAGGCCGACTTCCTCATCGACCCCGCCGACCTCTGACCCGCCGTCGGCGGGTCACCCACGCGAAGTTGTCAGCTCCGCGGTGAGTCGTCAGTTGGAGCTGACGACTCACCGTCTCGCTGACGACCTCGCCGGGGAGGCGGGCGCGCCTGGCCCGTCGGAGTCCCTTGTCGTCATTGCGGACGGTGGCGCTTCTCGATGGAGTACCCGGTGAGGCCGCGCTGCTGCATGGCCTTGAGGACGGGTTCGGCGAGGTACGTGTAGGAGGTCAGTGGGCCGGGGACGACGGTGTGGCCCTCAAGCTTGGCGGCGGACAGGGCTGCGGACATCGGGATCGGGCTGGCGCCGCGGATGGTGCGGTCCTCGTCGTAGATGTCGACGGGGTGCGGGAAGTGCATCACCCAGTAGGGCAGCGGCTCGCCCTCGCGGGTGCGGACGGTCGCGGGGATCCACTGGACCTCGTCGTCCGGTCCCAGCAGCGGCTCGACCACCTCACGCACCGCCGGAGACACCGCCCTGGCCTGGTCGATGGTCCGGACCCAGTCGGTGGGCTGGTCGATCTGCAGCTGCCATTCGATCGCCGGAGCGTCGTCGCGCCACCCGGGTGTGAAGCGGAGCTTGCGCACGAAGTCCCGATCGGCGGACAGACGCCGGGCGGTAGGTACGGGAGCTGCGATCACCTGGAAGTAGTTCAGCACCTCCACCACGCTCCCCTAACTGCCAGCGGGTTCGTGGCGATCGGCCGCTTCACCCACGTTTCGAAGAGGCGCACGAACTCCTCCGCGTCGGGACCAGCCGCCTCGGCGGCGAGCGTTGCGTTGTCCAATACCCACTGGTGGTAGGCGTTCGGGTGTCGTCCTCGATGGGGCATCGGCAGGAGATTCCAGTCCTGGTTGAGGGTAAGGCTCGGGTACTGCGAGATCACTTCTTCGAACTCCTCCGTCCACCTGGTCTTGTGCTTGTCGGTGGCTAGGTGGTGAACCTGAATGCGAAGGGAGTTGAGCACGAGGTCATTGGCCGCAGCGTCCTTCACGCAGTTGGGCGGCAGGCCGATACCCTCGCCGCCCGGCTCGGGTTGGGGCGCAGGTTCGCTCTCGTCTCGTGGTGTCCCCTCGTCCAGGCAGGTGCCGTCCGTGGTTGAGACATGGCCGCAGTCCGGATCGAAGTGCCCCGGGGTGTCGCCTTCGACGCTCTCGACGAGAGTCTGCAACGCCGCTGCGACGTCGTCGACCTGCCCTGCTATCACGCGGAGGGCTGCGGCAATCCCGCGGGCGTTGCAGACTAGCGTGACGTCAGGGACGGAAGACCGGGCGGCGTGCGTGCGGACTTTCTCGCCCAGGACGAGGCAGGCCTCCTCGCCGTACTTCGCGGCGAGCTGAGCGGCGAGCAGCGTGACGAACTCCGACGCTTCCAGGTCCGAGGCTGAGAGGTTGGCGACGACGATGCCCGAGGAGGTGACGATCTCAGTCGGCAAGGCGCCCGACACGGGCTTGGAGCTTGAGACGACAGCTGTGAGAGAGCGGACTTGGCCGGGTTGAACCAACAGGTTCTTGCTGCAGCCGGCTTGGTATCTCGAACAGAGCTGGTTCGTCCCCGCATAGATCGAGGTCCAGTAAGGGGTGTTGTTCAGCGGCACGCTGGGACTAGCGATGATCAAGGAGTACGGCGTCGGCGCGGTCGCCACGTTGGTGTAAGAGGCAGTGATTCCTAGCGTCCCGAGCCAACCGCTGTTCGTGGCTGACGCGGACGCGGAAGCGACCGCTCCTACGGGGGCGTCTGAGACGGGGTCGATGGACTCTGCAACGTAGACAGTGAGCGTGGTCTGCGAACGGAACGGCACCTGAACGCGCGTTGTGCACGTGGAGAACTGGTAGTCGCAGCGACGCAGGAACGCCCCGTCCTTGTACAAATACATCTCGTAGGGAGTGCCCGCCATGTCCTCGGTGAGCTCGACGCGAAACGTCGTGAAGGGGTCGGAGGAACTCACCGTGGGCGGAGTTGCGGTGAAGGACGCGATCGAGCCGAGCCACGGCCCAGCGGCGCTGGGCGTCGCGGTGGCCCCTAGGCTGGCGAAGGCGACGGCCACGGCCATGAGCATGCGTCCGAGGATGGTGGTGCGCTTTCGACCACAATGTTCCATGCGGCCATAATCGGCGTTGCCGGTGGTCACCTTAAGCCGGGCTCGCCCAGGCCCGTAGCGGCCGAGTCGTTCGGCGTGCTCGTCGAGCTCGGGGTCGACGGCATGGTGGCGGTCGAGGCCGCCGAGGAGCAGGACCTGCCGCCGTTGCTCCAGGGGCTGCCGTGGACGGCGCAGGGCGTGGTCGCGTACCGCGTGCGGTGGGAGCCGCTGCTCATCGAGGAGCTCGAGCTGGAGAGGCCGTCGTTCGAGCACCGCGTCGCGCGCACGCGCAGCGCCCCGGTGGTCCAGGCGATCGCGCGGGCGATCCACGCCGCGGTCGGCGGTGAGATCGCCGACGAGGCCGACTTCCTCATCGACCCCGCCGACCTCTGACCCGCCGTCGGCGGGTCACCCACGCGAGGTCGTCAGCTCCGCGGTGAGTCGTCAGTCGGAGCTGACGACTCACCCTCTGACTGACGACCTCGCGCGGGTCAGGGGGTGGTGGAGAGGCGGGCGCGGAGGAGGACCGCGATGTCTGTGACCTCGGGGACGCCGATCTCGGTCGACGAGCTTGACGGAGTCGCCTCGGCGGCCGAGTGGGCGGCGGCGACGCCGTCGGTGAGCATGACCGTGCAGTACGGGCAGGCGGTGGCGATGACGTCCGCCCCGGTGGCGATCGCCTCGGTCGCGCGCGCCGTGGAGATGCGCGTGCCGATCGACTCCTCCATCCACACCCGCGCGCCGCCCGCGCCGCAGCAGAACGCGTCCGCGCCGGAGCGCGGCATCTCCGTCACCTGGACGCCGGGGATCGCGCCGAGCAGCTCGCGCGGCGGGGAGTAGACCTGGTTGTGCCGGCCCAGGTAGCAGGGGTCGTGGTAGGTCACGGTGCGCTCGTCGTCGGCGGGCAGCAGCGTGAGGCGACCGTCGGAGACGAGCTGGTCCAGCAGCACGGTGTGGTGCACGACCTCGTACCGGCCGCCGAGCTGCGGGTACTCCCGGCTGATGGTGTTGAAGCAGTGCGCGCAGGTCACGACGATGCGCTGCGCGCCGACCTCGTTGAGGACCTCGACGTTCTGCGCGGCGAGCATCTGGTAGAGCAGCTCGTTGCCCGCGCGCCGGGCCGGGTCACCCGTGCACGTCTCGCCGTCGCCGAGCACCGCGAACGACACCCCGGCGGCGTGCAGGAGCTCGGCCACGGCCCTCGTCGTGCGCTTGGCGCGGTCCTCGTACGCCCCGGCGCAGCCGACCCAGAACAGGTACTCGACGTCGGCCGCGGACTCGACGTCCGCCCCGACCACCGGCACCTCGAAGTCGAGGCCCTTGGCCCAGTCGAGCCGGGTGCGGGCGGGCAGCCCCCACGGGTTGCCCTGCCGCTCGAGCTTGGCGAACGTGCCGCCGAGCTCCTTGGGGAACGCGGACTCCATGAGCACCTGGTAGCGGCGCATGTCGACGATCGCGTCGACATGCTCGATGTCCACCGGGCACTGCTGCACGCACGCGCCGCAGGAGGTGCACGCCCACAACGCGTCGGCGTCGATCACGCCCGTCCCGATCAGGTCGAGGCCCGCGTGCTCGTCGTCGAGGTTCCGCGTGCCGTCCGGGCCGCGCAGGTACGGCGCGGTCGCGGCGGCGTGGTCGCGCAACGCGAGCGTCACGAGCTTGGGGGACAGCGGCTTGCCCGTGGCCCATGCGGGGCACTGGTCCTGGCAGCGGCCGCACTCGGTGCACGTCGCGAAGTCGAGCAGGCCCTTCCAGGTGAAGTCCTCGATCGCGCCGACGCCCAGGCGTGCGTCGTCGGGCAGGTCCTCGAGCGCGGCCAGGTCCACGGGCGTGCCGTCCGCGAGCGTGAGCGGCTGCAGCGGGCCGAGCGCGGGCGCGCCGTCGGGCTCGCGCCGCGCGTACACGTTGACCAGGCCCAGGAACCGGTGCCAGGCCACGCCCATCGTCGGCTGCAGGCCGATCACCATGAGCCACGTCATCGACACGACGATCTTCACCGTGGCCGTCACGACGACCGCGGTCTCGAGCGCGCTCGTCGTCGCTCCCTGCCAGGCCTGCCCGAGCCACGCGGTCAGCGGGAAGTGCAGCGCCGAGGCCGTGCCCTCGCCCGCGTCCGCGGCGAGCGCGTACTCCAGCCCGCGCAGCACGATCACGGCCAGCACGACGACGAGCACGGTCGCCTCGACGTAGAACGCCTGCCACTGCGTGGACCCGAAGAACCGTGACCGTCGCTGCACCTCGGCCGGCTGCGAGGCACGCGGCCGGATCCGCAGGCGCAGCGCGATGAGCGCGACGATCCCGACGAGCGACGTCCACGCGAGCAGCTCGACGGCCCACTCGAGCGGCCAGAAGTGCCCGATCAGCGGCAGGGCCGCGCTGGGCGCGACGACCTGCACGTACCCGGTCGCGAGCGTCACCGCGAGGACCGGGAACGACACCATGACCACCCAGTGCGCCGCGCGCACCACGGGCCGGTGCTGGAACCGACCGTGCCCGAGCACCTCGCGCGCGAGCGTGCGCAGGCGCTGCCCCACGGGCGAGAGCCGCCCGGGTGCGGGCCGGCCGACGCCGACGGTGCGCGTGATCGTCGTCGCCCCGCGGGCGAACAACCACACGCCGACGACCGTCGCCACGACGACGAGCACCAGGCAGCTCCACTGCACCCCGTTCACGCCGCACAACCTACCCACCCCCTCCGCCCGCCCCTCTGCGTCGTTCACGGTGGCGGTGGGCGGCGCAGAGCAGTCGGTGGTTCTGCGGACACGGCAGACCGGTGCGTGAGGGTGGTCACGGTTCGGGGTCGGGAGGCGGATGCGTGGATGCCGGTTGGTAGAGTCTTGACCGATCTCCCGCCCAGTCTCGTGGCCGACCGGAACGATTCGGACGGCCTCGTTGCGCCCCGACAGGACGGAGTCCGACCGCGTGCTGCTGCTGCTCCTCGTCCACCTCGCAGCAGCCCTCGTCGCGCCCACGCTCGTCCGGCTGTGGGGACGCAAGGCGTTCTGGGTCCTCGCCGCCGCCCCCGCCTCCGCCGCCGTCTGGGCGCTGAGCTGGACGTCGCAGGTCCAACGCGGTGACGGTCCGGTGCAGAGCGTCGAGTGGATCCCCGCGCTCGGGCTCGAGCTGACGTTCCGCCTCGACACGCTCGCGTGGCTGATGACGCTCGTCGTCGGCGGGGTCGGTGCGCTCGTGCTCGTCTACTGCGCGGCGTACTTCTCGGTCTCGGCGCAGGGGCTCGGCCGGTTCGGCGGCGTGTTCGTCGCGTTCGCGGGAGCCATGCTCGGGCTCGTCACGTCCGACGACATGATCCTGATGTTCATCTTCTGGGAACTGACGACCGTCACCTCCTACCTGCTGATCGGGCACTACAGCGACCGCAAGGCGAGCCGCCGCGCCGCGATGCAGGCGATCGTCATCACCACCGCAGGTGGCCTCGCGATGCTCGTCGGCGTGGTGCTGCTGGGTGAGGCCGCAGGCACGTACCGGCTGAGCGAGGTCGTCGCGCACCCGCCCGGCGGCGCGGCCGCGACCGCCGCGATCGCGTGCCTGCTGGCGGGGGCGGCGACGAAGTCCGCGCTGCTGCCGTTCCACTTCTGGCTGCCCGCGGCGATGGCCGCGCCGACGCCCGTCTCGGCGTACCTGCACGCGGCGGCCATGGTCAAAGCGGGCGTCTACCTGGTCGCACGGTTCGCGCCCGCGTTCTCGCAGCACGAGCTGTGGCGGTGGATCATCGTCGTGCTCGGCTGCGGGACGCTGCTGCTCGGCGGGTACCGCGCGCTGCGTCAGCACGACCTCAAGCTCGTGCTCGCGTTCGGCACGGTCAGCCAGCTCGGGCTCATCACGCTGCTCGTCGGCCTCGGCACGCGCGCCACCGCGCTCGCGGGCCTGGCGATGCTCGGCGCGCACGCGATGTTCAAGGCGACGCTGTTCCTCGTCGTCGGCGTGATCGACGCGGCCACGGGCACGCGTGACCTGCGGCGGCTGTCCGGTGTGGGCCGCGAGCTCAAGCTCACGGCGCTCGCTGGTGCGCTCGGCACCGCGAGCATGATCGGCCTGCCGCCGTTCGCGGGGTACGTGGCCAAAGAGGCCGGGCTCGAGGCGATCGAGCACCTGGAGGACAACGCCGTCGGGCTGATCGTCCTGGTCAGCGTCGCGATCGGGTCGGTGCTGACGGTCGGGTACGGCCTGCGGCTGTGGTGGGGCGCGTTCGCGACGAAGAAGGCAGTGGTCCCGGAGTCGGCGATCGCCCACGAGGCCGTCGCGACGCAGGCGGACGGCGCGCGCAGCCCCGGCTCGACGAGCCGCGTCGCGACGCAGCCCGACGCCGAGCCGGCCGCGATCTCCCACCCGTCGCTGCTGCTCGTGTGGCCCGCGATGATCCTGGGCGTGCTCGGGCTGGCCGTGGCACTGCTGCCGCAGCTCGGCGAGCACCTGCTCGACCCGTACGCGGACACGCTGGGTGTCGGCGAGCCCGGTCACCTCGCGCTGTGGGCGGGGTTCACGCCCACGTTCGCGCTGACGCTGGTGATCCTGGGCGCCGGTGCCGCCCTGTTCGCGGTGCGGGAGCGCATCGAGACGCTGCAGGCGCGCCTGACCTACCGCGGCCCCGACGCCGACCGCATCTACCGCCGCTTCATGCGCCGGCTCGACGACGTCGCGGCGGACGTCACCGCGGCCACGCAGCGAGGCTCGCTTCCGTTGTACGTCGGCCTCGTGCTGGTCGTCTTCGTGGTCGGGGTCGGCGCGAGCCTGCTCGTCGGCGGTGCGTGGCCCGACGACGTGCGGGCGTTCGACCACCCCGCGCAGCTCGTGTTCGCCGGCGCGACGATCGCCTCGGCCGTGCTCGTCGCGCGCGCCCGTCGGCGTCTCAAGGCCGTCATCCTGCTCGGCATCGGCGGGTACGCGGTCGCGGGGCTGTTCCTGCTGCAGGGCGCGCCCGACCTCGCGCTCACGCAGGTGCTCACCGAGACCGTCACGCTCGTCGTCTTCGTGCTGGTGCTGCGCCGCATCCCGCCGTACTTCTCCGACCGTCCCCTCGTCGCCTCCCGCTGGTTGCGGCTCGCGATCGGCCTGGCCGTGGGACTCACGGTCGCGGGGATCGCGCTGGTCGCGCCGTCGGCGCGCATCCACGCACCCGTCACGGAGCACTTCGCCGAGGAGGCGGTCGGCTGGGGCGGCGGCAAGAACATCGTCAACGTGACGCTGGTCGACATCCGCGCGTGGGACACCATGGGTGAGATCTCGGTGCTGCTCGTCGCGGCGACCGGTGTCGCGTCGCTCGTCTTCCTCTCGCGGCGCACCGGGCAGATCTTCCGGGCGCGGGACGCGGCACCCGAGCGGGCCGTGTGGGCGGGTGCCGACCCCATGGCGGCGCTGCGCCGCGGCACCGACCAGGCGCGGATCGACGCGCCGACGACGAACCGCGAGTGGCTGCGCGCGGGGTCGACGTTGGCCCCGCAGCGACGGTCGGTGATCTTCGAGGTCGTCGTGCGGCTGCTGTTCCACACGATGGTCGTCTACTCGGTGTTCCTGCTGTTCAGTGGGCACAACCAGCCCGGCGGCGGGTTCGCGGCGGGCCTCGTCACGGGGATTGCGCTGACCGTGCGCTACCTCGCGGGCGGCCGCTACGAGCTCGGCGAGGCGGCACCCGTGCAGCCCGGCGTGCTGCTCGGCACGGGCCTGTTCCTCTCGGCGGGTGTCGGGCTCGGCGGGCTGCTCGTCGGCGGCTCGGTGCTGCGCTCGTGGATCGTGGACCTGCACCTGCCGCTGCTCGGCGACGTGCACCTGGTGACGAGCCTCTTCTTCGACATCGGCGTGTACCTCGTCGTCGTCGGGCTCGTGCTCGACATCCTGCGCTCGCTCGGCGCGGAGCTCGACCGGCGTGCGGAGATCGGCGAGGACCCGCCGTTCGACGGCACGTTGCCGAGCCTCGAGGAGGGGGCGTCGCGATGATCGACATGGCGCCCAACCTCACGCTCGTCGTCGCGATCGCGGTGCTCTTCGCCGCGGGCGTCTACCTCGTGCTCGAACGGTCGCTGTCGCGCGTGCTGATCGGCGTGATCCTGCTCGGCAACGGCGCGAACCTGCTGTTCCTCGTGGCCGGTGGGCGTGCGGGGCGGCCCCCGATCGTCGGGCTCGAGGACGAGCGGCAGATGTCCGACCCGCTGCCGCAGGCGATGGTGCTGACCGCGATCGTCATCACGCTCGGGATGACGGCGTTCCTGCTCGCCATGGCGTACCGGTCGTGGCAGCTGCATCGGCACGACGAGGTGCAGGACGACGTCGAGGACCGCCGCATCGCGCGCCTCGCGGCGATCGACGAGCGCGCATTCACGGACGCCGACACCGAGGCGACGCTCCAGTCGCTCGACGAGGAGGCCGAGGAGGCCCGCGACGAGGTGGACGACGGCCTGGTCCGTGAGGCCCGGCCGGACGACGAGCAGCGCGACAAGGAGGTGGCACCGTGAGCGACTGGACCTGGGTGGTGCCGCTGCCGGTCGTCATCCCGCTGTTCAGCGCGGGCCTCACGCTCGCGCTGTGGCGGCGCCCGCGCGTGCAGCCGATCGTCTCGGTGACCGCGCTCGTGCTCGTGCTGCTGTCCTCGGTCACGCTGCTCGTGCTGGCCGACGACGGCCCGCTCGTCGTCGACGTGGGCGGCTGGGCCGCGCCCGTCGGGATCAACCTCGTCGCCGACCGGCTCTCGGCGCTCATGCTGTCGGTCTCGTCGGCCGTGACGCTGTGCGTCCTGCTCTACTCGCTCGCGCAGGGCCGGGACGACGACGAGGAGTCCGCGCCCGTCTCGATCTACCACCCGACGTTCCTCGTGCTGGCCGCGGGCGTCGCGAACGCGTTCCTCTCGGGCGACCTGTTCAACATCTACGTCGGGTTCGAGATCCTGCTCGCGGCGTCGTTCGTGCTCATCACGCTCGGCGGCACGCGCGACCGGATCCGCGCGGGGACCATCTACATCGTCGTCGCGCTGCTCTCGTCGGTGCTCTTCCTCGTCGCGATCGCCGCGGTGTACGCCACCACCGGCACGGTCAACCTGGCCCAGCTCGCGCTGCGCCTGCCGGAGATCGACCCGGGCACGCGCCTCACGCTGCAGGTGCTCCTGCTGCTCGCGTTCGCCGTCAAGGCGGCCGTGTTCCCGCTGTCCGCGTGGCTGCCGGACTCCTACCCGACCGCGCCCGCACCGGTCACCGCGGTGTTCGCGGGCCTGCTCACCAAGGTCGGCGTGTACGCGATCATCCGCACGCAGACGCTGCTCTTCCCGGGCGGTGAGCTCGACGACGTGCTCATGTGGGCTGCGCTCGCGACCATGCTCGTCGGGATCCTCGGCGCCGTCGCGCAGGACGACATCAAGCGTCTGCTGTCGTTCACGCTCGTCAGCCACATCGGGTTCATGCTGTTCGGCATCGCGCTGTCCTCGCAGGCCGGGTGGACCGCGGCGATCTACTACGTGGTCCACCACATCACCGTGCAGACCGCGCTGTTCCTCGTGGTGGGGCTCGTCGAGCGCGTGGGCGGCTCGACGTCGCTGACGCGCCTGGGCGGTCTGGCGAAGGTCGCGCCGGTGCTCGCGATCCTGTTCTTCGTCCCGGCGATGAACCTCGGCGGGATCCCGCCGCTGTCGGGGTTCCTGGGCAAGCTCGGCCTGCTGCAGGCGGGCGTCGACGCCGGCACCCCGTTGGCCTACATCCTCGTCGTGGGCTCGGTCGTGACCTCCCTGCTCACGCTGTACGCGCTGGTCAAGGCGTGGAACAAGGCGTTCTGGCAGACACCGCAGGACGAGCCGCGGCCCGTGCACCTGCCGTTCGGGATGGTCGGCCCGACTGCCGCGCTCATCGCCGTGGGGCTCGGGCTCACGTTCGCCGCGGGCCCGCTGTACGCGTACACCGAGCGCGCGGCGAGCGCGCTCACGCTGCGCACCACCTACGTCTGGGCGGTCCTTCCCGACGGCCTGCGAGGCGAGGGCGAGTCGGCCGACCTGAGCGAGGACGACCAGACCCCACCGCCCCCGGCCGACGAGGCGGGTGACGACTCATGAGCCTGCACGCGCGCCGCGCGCGGCGACTGCCCTGGGGCACGGTGGCCTGGCTGACCGTCGTCTGGGTGTTCCTGTGGGGCGACCTGACGTTCGCGAACGTGCTCGCGGGCGTGGTGCTCGCGCTGCTCGTCACGCTCGGGCTGCGGATGACGCCCGTCGACTTCCACGGCCGGGTCCGGCCGTGGGGCGTCGCGAGGCTGTTCGGCCGGTTCGCGTGGGACCTGGTGCGCGCGTCGTTCGAGGTCGCGTTCATCGCGCTGCGGCCGCGCTACACGCCGCGCGGCGCCGTGATCGGCGTCCAGCTGCGCAGCCACTCCGACCTCTACCTGACGATGGTCGCGGAGCTGTGCTCGCTCGTGCCGGGCTCGCTCGTCGTCGAGGCGCACCGCCTCACGGGACGCCTCTACCTGCACGTGCTCGACGTCGAGGCGGCCGGCGGCATCGAGGCCGCGCGCCAGGCCGTGCTCGACCAGGAGGAGCGCGTGCTGCGCGCGTTCGGGTCCGACGCCGAGCTGCGTGCGGCGGGCCTCCTGACCAGCCCGACGGGGGTCCGCTCATGACGTGGGTCGTGGTGGTGTGCGCGGTGATGATCACGATCGGCGCGGGGTTCGCGATCGTGCGGGCCGAGAAGGGTCCGTCGATGCTCGACCGGACCATCGCGCTCGACGTCACGGTGACCGCGGTGATCGCGGCGTTCGCGCTGTACGCGGCGGCGCAGCGGCGCACCGACGTGGTGCCCGTGCTCGTCGTGCTGTCGCTCGTCGGGTTCGTGGGGTCCGTGACGATCGCGCGCTTCGCGGCGGTCGAGCCCAAGGGTGAGGGCCGGGTCCGCACGCGTGAGGAGGTCGCGGCCGAGGAGGCCGCGCGGCGGGAGGCCGAGGAGGCCGAGCTGCGGGCGGGCCTCGACTGGTCCGAGCACGGCGGCTCGGCGGAGGGGGAGGTCCGATGAGCGCGTGGGACACGGCCGCGGACGTCGCGTCGGTCATCTGCATGCTGGGCGGTTCGTTCTTCGTGCTCGCCGCGGGCGTCGGGGTGCTGCGGTTCCCCGACCTGCTCGCGCGCATGCACGCCGGGACCAAGCCGCAGGTGCTCGGACTGATCCTGGTGCTCGTCGGGCTGGGCCTGCGGCTGCGGTCGGGCGGTGCGGTGTGGGCGCTCGTGCTCGTCGCCGTGTTCGGCCTGCTCACCGCGCCGGTCGCGGCGCACATGGTGGGCCGGGCGGGCTACCGCACGGGCAAGGTGCGCAGCGACCTGCTGGTGGCGGACGAGCTGACCCGCGACCTGGCTGAGGCCCGGACACGCGACGAGGAGTGAGCCCCGCCGGCGTGCCCGGCCTCAGCGGATCGAGGTCCGCGCCGACGGGCGGGCGACGAGCCGTCCGTCCTTGAGCTCGACGACGCGGTCGGCGAGCTCGGCGAGCTCCGGGTCGTGCGTCGCGACGACGACCGCGACCCCCGCGTCGCGCGCGGCGGCGACGAGCAGTCCGAACAGCGCGAGCGCGTGCCACGAGTCGAGCCCGGAGGTGGGGTCGTCGGCCAGGACCGCGCGCGGCTGGTGCACGAGCGCGCGCGCGACGGCCGTGCGCTGCCGCTGACCGACCGAGACGGCGGACGGCACGCGGTACGCCCCGGCGCCGACGAAGAGCCGGCCGAGCAGCGCCGCGGCGTGCTCCCGCGCGAGGTCGGCGGGGATCTCGATCCGCAGCAGGGGGAGCTCGACGTTCTCGACGAGGGTCAGCTCGGGGAGCAGCTCGTCGCCGGGGAAGACCAGCCCGAGCGAGCGCAGGCGGGTTGCGGCGAGCTCGTGCGGCCGCAGACCGGCGAGGTCGAGGCCGTCGAGGCGGACGCGCCCGGACTCGGGCTGGGCGAGCCCCGCGAGGCACTGCAGCATCGTCGTCGTGCCCGAGCGGCGTGGGCCCAGGAGCGCGACGGCCTCGCCCTCGGCGACCTCGAGATGGGCGCCCAGGAGCTCGGCGGACGTTCCTGCGCGAGCGACGACGTCGCAGGCGGAGAGCACAGACATGGCGCCTCGCAGCGGTGCATGGGAAGTGCGGCGGTCACGGGAGGCAGGGGGCCATCCGTTGCGAGGCATCTTGGCGGGTGAATTGTGGTGACACGTCCAACTTCAACGATTAACCACGCCCGGAAATGGTGCCAAACCCCCTGAAATCACCCAGACGCCGAGTAGGAGCCAGACTCATCGGCACCGCGACGGCCGCGGCCGTGAGCACCCATGCCGAGTAGTCGAGCCCCAGGAACAGCCAGATGCTCGTGTGCATCACGGCCACGGCGAGGGCGAACGGCGCGCGCGTCCTGCGCCACGCGAGCCACACCGGCGCGGTGAGCTCGAGCAGCAGCGCACCCGTCGCGAGCGCGCCCGCAATCAGCCCGTGATCGGCGACCCAGTGCCCGAGCCCGGACGCCGGCGCGTCCCCGCCTTGCCGCAGGATCCAGGACATGTTGTCCGACAGCGCCCACTCGATGCCCGAGTGCCGCAGCTTCTGCACGCCGGTCAGCCAGTAGACGACCGCGAGGACGGCCAGCGCCGCGCGCGGCGGCCACCCGAACGCGACCGTGCGCTCGTCGTCCTGCCCGCGTCGAGGCACGCGTGCGAACAGCAGCACGAACCCCACCCAGACCGTCATGACGTCGTTGTGCATGACCTTGCCCGACGAGCCCCACAGCGCGCACAGCACCGCGTACGCGGTCCACGCGACGACGAACCCGAGCTGCGCACGGCGCCGCGCGACCACCAGCCCGACCCCGCCGACGCCGATCACCGCGAGCGCGACGAGGAAGCGGTCGGGCACGTGCGGGGGGAGCCACGAGACGAACGTGAGCCCGTCGGTGAGCGCCGCGGGCCGCTCGGCGATGGCGCTCCAGTCCCGCGCGACCAGGCGCAGCCCGATCACGAGCGCGACGAGCGTGTGGACCTCGAGGAGCCGGAAGCCCGGACCGGGCGCGGTCAGGCGTGCGTCGATGCCGCGCACGAACCGGGCGACGCGGCCGCCGTCGGCGGGTGCCGGCGTGGTGGTGCCGGTCGGGGTGGGCGCCGGTGTCGTCGTCACAGCGGGACCTCCACGAGCCGGGTCGTGCCGTGCACCTCGCGCTCGCGCGTGACCGGGTCCATGGTCCACGCCGACCGGTCGACGGCGACCGCGACGTAGTCGTCCGGGTCGAGGCCCGCGACGTGCAGCCACGCGACCGCCTCGGCGTGCTGCTGGTGCGCGGACTGGTGGCGCAGGTCGACGAGCTGGTGGCTCGTGGTCGCCAGCACCTGGTCGTCGGGCAGGCGGACCGTCACCTGCGAGCCGTCGGGGCGGATCGCGACGAGGCTCGTGGTCGCACCGTCGGCGGTGCGCACGGTGCTGAACAGCCGGAACGACGTCACCGGCCACGCCTCGATCTCGGCCGCGGCGCCCAGCAGCACCACACCGAGCGTGCCCCAGGTGACCGCGCGCGCGATCCGCCGCTCACGGCGCCCGTCGATGTCCGCCACCTGCACCGTCCCGTCGTCGGACCGCTCGCCCGACGACGCCCCCGCGTCCCGCATGACTCTCCGTGCCTCCCGACGAGGGACCGCCGCCCCCGACCGGAACTCTGCCAGACCGCCCCCACCCCGCGGACCGCTTCTCACCCCGCGCGAGCCAGCGGTCACTCAGCCCAAGCCGCCCCTTGGCCGGAGCGGCCGCTGTGTCGGCTGGGGGTCGTGAGGCGAGACAGTGGTTGCTCAGGCTGCGCCGGGCTTTGGCCGGAGTGGGCGCTGGGTCGTCGGGGGGTGGGCGAGACAGGGGTTGCTCCGGCCAAGCCGGGTGTGAGCCGGAGTGGGCGCTGGGTCGGCGGGGGTTCGACCGGGGTCGACGGGGGGCGACGGGGGTGGGGCCGGCAGGTGCGGATCGGGGAGCGGTTCCGGGTGGACGTGGACGACGAGGGCACGTGGCGGGCCGACCACGACCTGCGGCTGTGGGACGTGCCGGTCATCCGTCTGCACGACCGGATGGAGCGCGTGCACTCCGCCCGCTGACCGGTCGGTGCCCTGCAGCCGGTGGTTGGATGGCCGTGGGAGCGACGACGAGCTCGGACGTCGCACGCGGCAGACGCCGGGCGGCGTCAGCAGACACTCAGCGGGAGGCAGCGTGCGCGGGCACGGCGAGGGACACACGGAGGTCGTCGTCGTCGGCGCGGGCCCCAACGGGCTGGCTGCCGCCGTGACCTGCGCGCGCGCCGGCCTCGACGTCACGGTCCTCGAGGCGCAGCCGACGATCGGCGGCGGCGCGCGCACGCTCGACCTGGGCCTGGCCGACGGGGTGGTGCACGACATCTGCTCCGCGGTGCAGGCGATGGCCTGGGCGTCGCCGTTCTTCCGCGGGTTCGACCTGGCTGCGCGGGGGGTCGAGCTGCTGACGCCCGAGATCTCGTACGCGCAGCCGCTGGCGGACGGCCGCGCGGGCCTGGCGTACCGCGACCTGGACCGCACGGTCGAGGGGCTCGGCGCCGACGGGCCGGCGTGGCGCTCGCTCGTCGGGCGGCTCTCGGAGCACTGGCAGGACGTGGTGCGCGTCGCGCTGGGCGACAAGCGCAGCCTGCCGCCCGGGCTGGTGCCGCGCGGCGTCCCGACCGCCGCGGCGTTCGGCCTGGCGGTGCTCGAGCAGGGCACGCGCGCCTGGGACCGCCGCTTCACCGGCGACGTCGCGCCCGCGCTGCTCACGGGCGTCGCGGCGCACGCGATCACGCCGCTGCCATCGTTCGCGGCCGCGGGCACGGCGCTCCTGCTCGGTTCGCTGGCCCACGCGGGCGAGGGCTGGTCGATCCCGCGCGGCGGCTCGCGCGCCATCACCGACGCGCTGCGCGCCGACCTCGAGGCGCACGGCGGTCGGGTGCTGACCGAGCAGCCGGTGCGGACGGTCGCGGACCTGCCTCACGCGCACGCGTACCTGTTCGACACCACGCCGCGCACGGTGATCGAGGTGCTCGGCGACGAGCTGCCCGCGCGGGCTCGTCGGGCGCTCGGCTCCTTCCGGTACGGCGACGGGGCCGCGAAGGTCGACTTCGTGCTGTCCGGTCCGGTGCCGTGGACCCATCCGGAGATCGCTCGGGCGGGGACCGTGCACGTCGGCGGGACGCGCGCGCAGATGGCCGCCGCGGAGGCGGACGTCGCGGCCGGTCGGCACGCCGAGCGTCCGATGACGCTGGTCAGCGACCCGGTGGTGGTCGACGAGACGCGCGAGTCCGGCGGGCTGCGCCCCCTGTGGTCCTACGCGCACGTGCCCGCGGGGTCGGACGTGGACGTGACCGAGGCCGTCACCGCGCACATCGAGCAGTACGCGCCGGGGTTCCGCGACGTCGTCGTCGCGAGCCGCTGCGTGCCCGCGGCACAGATGGCGCACCACAACCAGAACTACGTCGGCGGAGACATCTCGGCGGGCGCGGTCTCGATCCGGCAGATGTTCGCGCGTCCGACGATGCGCCCCGACCCGTACGCGACGGGGCGCGAGGGCGTGTACCTGTGCTCGTCGTCCACGCCGCCCGGCCCGGGCGTGCACGGGCTGGGCGGGTGGTTCGCGGCGCGCCGCGCGATGCGCGAGGTCTTCGGGATCACGAAGGCGCCGGACCTGCGTCCCTGACGACCGGGCGACGACCGGCCGGCGCGCGCCGACGGGCGCGGGCGCGCGGTCGAGGGCCGGCGAGACCGGCGCCTGACCGGACGCCGCGCGCGCCGGTCAGCGCGTGAGGTCGGGCAGGTTCGGGTCGCTCTTGGCGCGTGCCGCGAACTTGGCCGTGCCGCGCGTCGCGAAGGTCCGGGCGATGGACACCGCGGCGCCGGTCAGCGCGGCGGCGACGACGATCTCGCTGAGCCGGGCGTCGCCCGGGTCCTCGGCCTTGGGGGGCTTGTGACCGCGCGCGGCCTGCCAGGACTGGTTGACGACCTGGGTGGCGACCCAGGCCGCGAGGCCGGCGGCGGCGAGGCCGACGAGCTTCGCGAGCATCGGCGTGGAGGGCTTGTCTGCCATGGACGCCGACGCTACCGCGCACGATCGGGTGAACGCGCGCGGGAGCGACATGAACAAGTGTCCAACTCGTGGGACGCGCGCGCCGCTTTTTGTGACGCTTCGTCGGGAACCGTCCCGGTTCTGGCCGCTGACCTGCAACAACGCGCCTCTACGCTCCCGGAGACTACGTCTCTCGGAGGTCAGCGTGCGCCATCGCACCCCCAGCCGCGGCATCGCGGCGCTCCTGTCCCTGGCACTCGTCCTGGGGCTCGGCGCCGTCGCGACGGTCGCCTCCGGGGTCGTCACCGCGGCGCCCGCGCAGGCGGCGACCGGCACGCTGAGCCTCGGGCACGGCGCGACGCCCGCGAGCGTGCTCGCGGGCGAGGACGCGACGATCGCGCTGCGGGCCGAGCACACGGGCGCGGCGGCGGACATCGCGTACAACCTCACGTTCGTCGCGACCCTGCCTCCCGGTGCGACCTACGTCGCGGGTTCCGCGACGCCCGCGTCAGGCCCCGGCGCGCCCGGCGAGCCCACCGCGCAGCAGGTCGTCCCGAACCCCGCCGACCCGAGCTCGTCGTACTGGGTCCTCGTCTGGTCCAACGTCACCGACCTGCCCGCCGGGGGCGTGGCGTCCCTCGGCTTCGATCTCGACCTGGACGAGGCGCGCTTCCCCGCGGGCAGCACCGTCGTCGTCCCGAGCCGCGTCCTGGGCAGCGCCGACGAGCGCATCGTCCCCAAGGTGACGGTCGCGACGAGCGGAGTCACGCACGTCGCCGACGCGAGCGCGAGCGACACCGCGCAGACGCGCGTCTCGCCGCTCGAGATCACCAAGTCCGAGCCGTCGTCCGAGAGCGAGCTGCTGCGCGGCCTCGAGGACCAGCAGACGGAGTACACGCTCACGGTGCGCGTCGCGCCGTCGGGCCCCGTCAGTGACGTCGTGGTGCGCGACGTGCTGCCCGCCGCGCTGCACTTCCTGGGCTGCGAGTCCGTCAGCGCGCCGGGTGGGTGCGCCACGTTCACGGGCCAGAGCGTGCAGTCCGACGCGTCCGGCGCGCACACCGTGGTGGGGTGGGCGTTCCCGAGCCTGGCCGCCGGGAGCACGACGACCATCCGGTACCGCGCCGCCGCGGGCTACACCGAGCTGAACCCGGGCACCTCGCAGTTCGACGGCCCGTCGCTGCGTCAGAAGCCCACGGGGACGGCCGCGACCAACACGGTCGACGTGACCGGCACCTACCAGGGCGCGGTGGCGTCGGCGGGCGACCGCGCCGCCTCGGCGAGCGCGGAGCACACGGTCCAGGTGCTCGACGTCGCCCTCGCGAAGTCGGCCGACGCCAGCAGCTTCACGGGCGGCAACAGCACGCGCTTCACCCTCGACGTGCGGGTCGGCCAGTACACGGACGCGTCGACGATCGTCGTCACGGACACCCTGCCCGACGGCATGTGCGCCTACCTGCCGACCGGCTTCTCCGTGCCCGCGGGCTGGCCCGCCGACTGCACCGCACTGCCGCGGCGCGCGGTCGTCGGCGCGACGCTGACGAGCGCGGTCATGCACGCCGACGGCACCACGACCCTCACGCTCGAGGTGCCCGACGTGGCGGCGAACGGGACCGCGCAGGTCAGGTACGACGCGTTCATGCGCAGCACGCACGCCGACGGCTCGCCGACCGCGACGGGTGAGACGTTCACGAACTCCGCATCGCTCATGGCGACGACGACCCCGGTCAGCGGTTCGCCCGAGACCGGCGCGGAGCCGGTCGAGAACGGGTCGTCCGCCTCGGTCTCGTCGAAGGGCCCGACGCTCGTCAAGCAGGTGTGGCCCAACGCGTCCCGTACCGCGATCGCCGGGGCGGCCTCGTGCCCCGCGGTGACGAGCCCCCTGTGGTCGACGAGCGCGCAGCCCGTCGTGCGGCTCGGCGACCTCGTCTGCTTCCAGATCACGCTCGAGGCGGCGACGGGTGTCGCGCTGCGCGACGTCTCGCTGCGCGACTTCGTGCCGGTGGGCACGGAGTTCGTCGACGCGCGCGTCGCCGCGACCTCGTCGGCGTTCACGATCACCCAGACCCCCGGCCAGCCCGCGTGGACCATCGGCGACACGATCGGCTCGGCGCGGTACCTGCCGGCCGCCGGCTCCGCCACGTTCCAGGTGGTCGCACGCGTCACGGACACCCAGCCGAGCGGCAAGGACATCCTCGGCAACCTCGCGAAGATGCGCTGGCGCGACGCCGACAACCGTGTCGCGGCGCAGCGCACGCAGGTCGACTTCGCGGTCGCCCCGGCGGCGCCCCTCACCCTGGCCAAGACCGTGACGGCCGAGTCCGGCACGTCGGCGAACCAGCGGACGCACGAGGGAGAGGTCGTCACCTACCGCCTGTCGGTGGCGCACGCGGGCACGGCGGCGGACGCGAGCGACCACCCCGTCGACTCCGTCGAGCTGTGGGACGCCCTGCCCACGGGCTTCACGTGCGCGGACGTCGTGACCGCGGGTGTCACGTGCGCCGCCGGCGCGACGACGTCGACCACCGGCCGCTCCGTCCTGCGCGTCACGCTCTCCGGGACCGCGCTCGGCGCGGACTCGCTGCTCACCGCGGGTGAGACGGTCACGTACGACGTGCAGGTGCGCGTGCCGTCGCCGCTGTCGATCTCGTCGTCGCACACCAACAACGCCTCGATCGTCGCCTACACCGTGCCGACGACGGACGGCCGCGCGGGCGCGACGTCGGCGGTCTACCAGCCCAGCGGCTCGCTGGCCGACCCGACCGCACCGAACGCCCCCGCGGCGAACGCGTCGGCGTCCGTCTTCCTGCCCGGCAGCGTCGTCGGCAAGACGATCGACTCGACCTCGGTCACCGAGGCGGGCAACAACGCCGCCACCCAGGCGACCGTCGGCGAGACCGTCACGTACACGTACTCCGCGACGGTGCCGGCCAAGACGACGGTGTTCCGCGGCGCGCTGACCGACACGCTGCCGACCGGCGGTCGGCTCACGGGCCTCACGGTCGTCAGCTCCAGCGTGCCGGGTGCCACGGTCAGCACCTACAGCTCGGGCTCCGGCGGGACGTGCACGCCACTGGCCGGCGTCGCGTGCCTGGACACGACGACGGGCGCGCTGTCCCTGCCGCCCGTGTACACGAACCCGAGCACGACCGCGTGGACCGTGTCGGTGACGGTCACCGCGCGCGTCGCGAACGCCGCCGGGAACACGCACGGCTCGACGCTGACGAACACCGCCGAGCTCCGCAGCCGGAACACCGCGGCGGCGACCACCGACGTGCTGCGCGGCACCGCGTCGGCCGCGGCCACCGTCGTCCTACCGACCGTCTCGGTGACGAAGTCGCCGCTCAACGGCTCGGGAGCGCCCGTCGACCCGCTTCCCGTCGGCACTGGGCAGACCATCACCTACCGCCTCACCGCCGCGCAGACCGCGACCAACCGGCCCCCGGCGCACGACACGGTCGTCGTCGACTGCCTGCCCGTGGGGATGACCCCTGTGACGCCGCTGCCCGCTGGCCTGACGTCGGCGGCGGGCACGGGCTCGCCGTGCGCGACCAACCGCACGCAGATCACCTGGGCGGTCGGTGACGTGCTCTCGTCGGGCTCGACCTCGATCGAGTACCAGGCCGTCATCCCGATCGACGCGGGCGGCAGCGCGTCGCTCGTGAACACCGCCACCGTGACCGCCTCGACTCTCGCCGACGGCGCGAACGACGCCACCGCCGAGCGCGTCCTGTCCGCGACGGACACCGGCACGGTGCAGCTCGCGAGCCCCACGGGCACCAAGACGAGCGACGTCAGCTGGGCCGTGCCCGGCCAGGACGTCACGTGGACCCTCGTGGCGAGACTCCCCGCGAACGCGAACTACTACGACGCCGCCGTCATCGACGTCCTGCCGGCGGGCCTCACTCCCGACCTGGCGAGCGCGACGATCACGTGCACCGGGGGTGACACCACCTGGCAGACCACGTGTGCGGGGACGCCGATCACGGGGTCCTCCGGGAGCAGCACACGCCTCGTGTGGCCGTTGGGGGACCTCGCCGCGATCGCCACCGAGCGCACCATCACGATCGAGCTCGCCTCGACGGTGGACCCGGCGGGCGCGCTGGCGGCCGGGAGCAGCGCGCCGAACGCGTTCGGCGTCGGCTGGTTCCAGACCGACGCGACGCGCACGGTGACCAGCACGACGAGCTTCGACCGAGCCCCGACGCTGGGCACGGCGTCCGTCGCCATCCGTGAGCCGCTCGTGACGGTCGCGAAGTCCGTCGACGACGCGACGGTCGAGCCGGGCCAGACCTTCACCTACACGGTCACGGCCTCGGGCTCCACCGCGACGAGCCGCGCGGTCACCGCGCACGCGGTCACGGTCGTCGACACGGTCCCGCAGGGGGTCGTCCCGCTCACCGCCTCGAACGTGCCCGCGGTCGACGGCGACACCGTCGGCGGGGGGACGTGGGACGCGAGCGCCCGGACCGTCACGTGGACCGCCCCGACGCTCGCGAGCGGCGCGTCGGTGACCTACACCTTCCCGGCGCGGCTCGCGCCCGCTGACTCGCTGACCGGTGCGGCGCTGACGAACTCGGCGCGCGCCACGTCGTGGTCGTCGCTCGCGACGGACGGACGCACGTACGGGCCGACCGTCGCCGCGACCGCCGGCGTCACGCCGCAGTTCCCGCGCGTCAACGCGACCAAGTCGCAGACGACCGCGAACCCGGTGGTCGTCGACCAGGAGGTCTCCTACGCCGTCACCCTGACGAACGCCGGGACCGCGCCCGCGGAGTCGGTCGAGGTGACCGACACCCTGCCCACCGGCTGGCAGTACGTCGCGGACAGCGCGACGATCCAGGTCGGCGCGGGCACCGCGGTCGACCTGGACGACCCGACGGGCACGAGCACGCTCGTCTGGTCGAACGTGCTGCCGACCGGCACGCGCCTCGCGGCGAGCGGCACGGCCACGCTGCGCTACCGGGCGACCCCGACGTCGGCCGCGGCCTCGTCGTCGGGCTCGGCCGTGGCGCACACCAACACCGTCGCGGTCACGCACGTGACCGATGCCGTGGGTGGCGACTCGTACGACGACGGTGACGGCACGTACCTCGGCACCGGCGGCTCGGCGACGGCGCGCCTGCACGCCGCGGACCTGTCCGTCACGAAGACCGCCTCGACGTGGGTCGCGGGCACCTCGACGAACACGTGGACCGTCACCGTCAGGAACAACGGGCCCGACCCGGCGGTCGGCGTCGTCGTGCACGACGCGATGGGGCCCCTGCCGACGGGCGTCACGTTCGTCTCGATCGCGGGCACCGGCGCGACGTGCGTCGCAGCGCCCGGGTCGACCGCCACGTCCCCGGCGCAGGACTGCACGCTCAGCGCGCCCCTGGCCTCGGGCGCGTCGGTGACCCTGACGGTGACGACGAGCGTCACGTCCGGCGTCGCGTCCGGCACCACCGCGTCGAACACGGCGACCGTGACCGCGGCGACCTACGACCCCGACCCGAGCAACGACTCCGCCACCAGCACGGCCACCGTCACGACGGTCGCCGACCTCGAGCTGGTCAAGACCGGTCCGTCGTCCGTCGACGCGGGCGCACTCGCCACGTGGGTCGTCACCGTGACCAACCGCGGCCCGTCGGTCTCGCGCGCCTCGCTCGCGACGCCCATCGTGGTGAGTGACGCCCTGCCCGCGGGCGTGAGCGTCACGAGCGTCGTCCCGAGCGGCGCGAGCTGCACCGCGCCGAGCGGCGGGACGCTGACCTGCACGCGCACGAGCGACCTCGCGAGCGGGGCGTCGTTCTCCGTCGAGGTCACGGGCCGCGTCTCGGCGTCGCTGGTGGCCGCCGACGGTCCGCTCGTCAACCAGGCCGAGGTCACCCCCGTGACCGGCCAGGGCGCGGACACGTACGACGACGAGGACTCGACGAGCACCGCGATCACGCACGCCGAGAGCCTCACGATCACCAAGACGATCGTCGGCGACCTGGTCGCCGGGTCGACCGGGACGTACGCGATCACGGTGAGCAACGCGGGACCGTCCGTCGCGCGTGGCGTCGTCGTGACCGACGACCTGCCCACCGGCCTGACCTACGCCGGGGGTGTCGACTCCGACGACGACTGGACCTGCACCGGGACCACGTCGGTGACGTGCGAGCTCGGCGACGTGCTCGGCGTGGGCGCCGCGGCGGCCTCGACCTTCACGTTCGACGTGTCGATCGCCTCGGGTCGCACCGGCGCGATCCTCAACGAGGCCGTCGTCGGTTCCGACTGGCTGGACGACCAGGACACCGACGACGTGTCCACGGGCGCCACGGTGCACGCCGACCTGGGCCTGGCCAAGACGCACCCGGACCCGACGGTCAGCGCGGGGACCGGCACGACGTTCACGCTCACCGTGACCAACCACGGCCCGTCGGACGCACCGGGCCCGATCGTCGTGACCGACGACGTCCCGGCCGGGCTGCCGCTGGACGGCGCCCCGACGCCCGACGGCGGCACGTGCACCGTCGGGACGACGAAGCCGTCGGGCGCCCAGCCGGTGACGTGCACCCTGACCGGCGGGCTGGCGAAGAACGGCACATGGGAGATCGAGCTCCCCGTGCTCGTGCCGGCGACCGCCGCTGCCGCGACGATCACCAACACCGCCACGGTCGCGGGTCCCCCGACGCTCGACGAGGGCGCAGACACGCACAGCAACACCGCGAGCGACGACGTCGTGATCGTGCGCGAGGCCGACCTGTCGATCACGAAGTCGGCCTCGGCCGCCACCGTCGTCGCGGGTGACGCGACGGGCGTGACGTACACGCTCGTCGTCGAGAACGCGGGACCCTCGGTCGCCGCCGCGACGACCGTGGTCGACACGCTCCCTGCGGGACTCGCGCCCGTCTCGGGGTCGTGGGCCGACGGCACCTGCACGATCACCGGGCAGGAGGTCCGCTGCGTGCTGGGTGACCTGCTCGAGTCCGACGGTCCGGTGACGATCTCGGTCGTCGCCCGGGTGCGCTCGGGCGTCGCGGACGGCGCGACGATCACCAACACCGCGACCGCGTCCTCCACGACGCCCGACGTCGACGGCTCCGGCCCGACGACGGACTCGGACGACGCCACGATCACGGTGGACACCGAGGCGACGCTGTCGATCGTCAAGACCGCCGAGGCCGCGACCGTCCGGGCCGGCGAGACCGCCGCGTTCGGGCTCGTCGTGACGAACGACGGCCCGTCCGACGTGCTCGGCCCGGTGACGGTCACGGACACGCTGCCCGCCGGCCTGACGTTCGACTCGTCGTCGACCACCGGGTCTCCCGCGTGGGTCTGCGACGACGACGACCAGGAGGTCACCTGCACGCTCGGTGACGGGACCGTCGGCCTCGCGGCGCACGCCGACGCCCCGACGCTGCGGATCGTGGCGGTCGTGTCCGCGGCGGCCGCCCCCGGCACGGTGACGAACTCCGCGATCGCGTCCTCGCCGCTGTCGGGCGACTCCGACCCGGACACGGCCGACGTCGAGATCACGACGTCCGCCGACCTGGGCCTGACCAAGACGCACACGGGCACGGCCGTCGCCGGTGAGCCGTTCGCGTGGACCCTGACCGTGACCAACGGCGGCCCGTCGGACTCGCGGGCCACCGCGGCCGACCCGATCGTCGTGCGGGACACGCTGCCCGTGGGCGTCGTGCTCGACGACTCCGACCCGATCACCGGGGGCGGCTTCACGTGCGTCGCCGGCACGCCGGTGACCGTGGGGACGGCGACGCACGAGGTGGTCGAGTGCACGCGTCCGACGACGCTGGCCGCGCTCGCGACGGCCTCGGTCACCGTCCCCGTGCTCCTCGACGCCGACCTCGACGGCACCGTGACGAACCGCGCCGTCGTGACCCCCGGCCTGACGGGCCAGCCCGCCGACGCCACGCTCGACGACGTCGCGACGGACGACGTGACCGTGACCGGCGTCGCCGACCTCGGCCTCGTCAAGGAGCTCGTCACGGACCCGGCCGACGTCGTCGCGGGCCAGACGATCACCTGGCGCGTGGCCGTCACCAACCACGGGCCGTCCACGTCCCGCGCGGACGCCACCACGCCCATCGTGGTGGTCGACGAGCTGCCCGCCGACGTCCGGGACGCCACCGCGTCCGGCCCGGGCTGGGCGTGCACGACCGACGACGGCACCGTGACGTGCGCGCGGGACACGGACCTGCCGGTGGGCCCGGCGCCGGACCTCACGGTCACGGCGACCGTCCGCAGCAGCGCGACCGGTGACCTGGTCAACGTCGCGACCGTCCAGCCCGGCCGCACGCCCCAGGCCGCGCCGGGCGGGGGAGGCGGCGGGGCCGGGGGCACGGGCTCCGAGCCGGACACCGACGACGCGACGGTGACGCCCGGCGCGTCCGCCGACCTCGCGCTCGTCAAGAGCGTCGTGACCGCACCGGTCGCGGGCGCCACGGGCGTCTACCGCCTGCAGGTGACGAACCTCGGCCCGTCGGACGCGAGGGACGTCGTCGTGACCGACACGCTGCCGACCGGCCTGACGTTCGGGCGGTTGCTCGACTCGTCGTCGGGCGCGTGGCAGTGCTCGGGCACGACGCTCGTCGAGTGCGAGCTCGACGGTCCCCTGCCGTCCGGCGCGCTCGTGCACCTCGACCTCGAGGTCGTCGCCGACGCGTCGCTCACCGGGGACGTGGTCAACACCGCGACCGTGACGTCCTCGACGCCCGACCCGAGTCCTGCGGACAACACCGACTCGGTCTCGGCCGAGCTGGGGACGCGCGCCGACCTCTCCGTCGTGAAGACGCACAGCGGTGAGGGACGCGTGGGCGGCACCCTGACGTACCACCTCGCGGTGTCGAACGCGGGTCCGTCGGCCGCGGCCGACGTGACCGTGCTCGACCAGGTGCCCGCGTCACTGCGGGTCACGGGCGTGCGGGCGGACGACTCCGTGTGGCGCTGCGTGGTGGGTGACCTCGCCGCGGACGGCACCCCCGTGCTGTGCACGACCGACTCGCTCGCGCCGGGCGTCACGGCACCCACGATCGACATCGACGTGCTGGTCGGGGCGGCCGCGTTCCCGGGCGTCGTCAACGTGGTCGAGGTGCGCTCCTCGACGCCGGGTGCCGACGGGATCTCGCTGGCGACCGACGACGACGCGCTCGAGCTCGCCGCGCTCGTCGACCTGCGACTGACCAAGACGTTCGACGGGGACGCGCTGCAGGTCGGCTCGTCGGGCACCTACGTGCTCACCGTGACGAACGCCGGCCCGACCCCGGACCCCGGCCCGGTCACGGTCACGGACGTCCTGCCCGCGGGTCTGACGTTCGACACCGCGCGTGGCGCGGCGTGCGCTGCCGACGGTCAGAAGGTCACCTGCACGCTCGACGGCCTCGACGTGGGTGAGTCGCTCGACATCCGGCTGAGCGTGCTGGTGTCCTCGGCCGCCGTCGGCACCGTCACCAACACCGCGTCGGTCACGAGCGCGGCGGACGACTCCGACCCGGAGAACAACACCGGTTCGGTGACGGTGCCGGTCCACGCGAAGCCGCTCGCGGTGACCGGGACCGAGGCCGGGCTGCTCGCGCTGCTCGCCGTGCTCCTGCTGCTGGGCGGCGGCGCCGCGGTGGTGCTCGCACGACGACGCTGACCTCCGGGCCGGAGGCAGGCCGCCCCGCCTGCCTCCGGCCCGGGGCACCGCCGCGCGCGGGTACGATCGACGACGAACGACAGGGGAGCGTCAGGCCGAGGTCCCCGCGCCGAGCCCAGGGCTCGGCGAGGATCCGCGGCCGGGACGCTGAGAGTGCGGGACCAACCGCAGACCCTCGAACCTGATCCGGGTGATACCGGCGTAGGGAGTCGGGAATCTCAGCTCCGTGGTCGTCGTCGACCGCGGGTCGGCGTCGCCCCGGGGCACCCCTCCTGCAGACCAAGGAGGAGCATCACCCATGGCGGGACCCACCTCGCACCGGCGCCGCACGCGCGCCCTGACCCTCAGCACCGCCCTCGGCACGGCCCTCGCGCTCGCCCTCACGAGCTGCTCCCTGACGAGCAGCGACGAGCCGAAGCCCGCGACCGACGCCACGGCCTCGCCCGGCGCGGGCGCGACCACCGGCGGCACCGTCACCCTCGTCACGCACGACTCGTTCGTGCTGTCCGACGGCCTGCTCGAGTCGTTCACCGACGAGACGGGGATCGACGTCGAGGTCGTGCAGCCCGGGGACGCGGGCGCGCTGGTCAACCAGCTCGTGCTGACCAAGGACGCGCCGCTCGGCGACGCCGTGTTCGGCATCGACAACTCGTTCGCGTCGCGCGCCATCACCGAGGGCGTCCTCGCGCCGTACACCGCGCGCGGCGACGCGGCGGCCGACGCCGCGGGCTTCGCGGTCGAGGGGGACGACGACGGCGCGCTCACGGCGATCGACTTCGGCGACGTGTGCCTCAACGTCGACACGTCGTGGTTCGCCGAGCACGAGCTCGCCGCCCCGACCTCGCTCGACGACCTGACGAAGCCGGAGTACAAGGACCTGCTCGTCGTGCCCAACGCGGTCACGTCGTCGCCCGGGTTCGCGTTCCTGCTCGCCACGGTCGGCGCGAAGGGCGCCGCGTGGCCCGAGTACTGGACCGCGCTGAAGGCCAACGGGCTCAAGGTCGCCGACGGCTGGTCGGACGCGTACTTCACCGACTTCTCCGGCGGTGGCGGCCAGGGCCCGCGCCCGGTCGTGCTCTCGTACGCGAGCTCGCCGCCCTCGACCGTGCCGGAGGGCGGCACCGAGCCGACCACCGCGGCGCTGCTCGACACGTGCTTCCGGCAGGTCGAGTACGCCGGCGTGCTCGCGGGCGCGCAGAACCCGACCGGCGCGCAGGCTCTGATCGACTTCCTGCTGTCCGACGAGGTCCAGGCCGACATCCCCGGCTCGATGTACATGTACCCGGTGAGCTCGGCGGTCGAGCTGCCCGACGAGTGGACGCGCTTCGCGCCGCTCGCCGAGAACCCGTTCGAGGTCGCACCCGCCGAGATCGCGGCCAACCGCGACCTGTGGCTCACGACGTGGTCGGACACCGTGATCGGCTGACCGGGCTGACATGACCTCGACCCGTGCGACCTCCGTCGCCTCGACCCGACGCGCACCCCGCGGGGGCGCGCCGCTCGGCGCGCCCGGGGGCCCGTCGGGTCACGGCTCGTCGGGTCACAGCTCGTCGGGTCATGGCTCGTCGGGTCACAGCCCGTCGGGTCACAGCCCGTCGGGTCATGGCTCGTCGGGTCGTGGCGCCGGGCGCGGCGGTCGGCTGGGGCGGGGCGCGGCGTGGACGGTCGCGGTCGTCGTGCCGCTCGCGTTCCTCGTCGCGTTCTTCGCCTACCCGGTCGCGGTCATGGTGGGTCGTGGGTTCGTCGTCGACGGGCATCTCGACCTGTCGGGGTTCGCCGACGTGTTCTCGCGACCCCGCACGTGGCGGATCGTCGGGCAGACGCTCGCGCAGGCCGGGGTCGCGACCGTCCTGGCGGTGCTGCTCGGCGTGCCCGGCGCGTATGTGCTGTACCGGCACCGGTTCGCTGGGCGCGGCGTGGTGCGGGCACTCGTGACGGTGCCGTTCGTGCTGCCCACGGTCGTGGTCGGCGTCGCGTTCCGGTCGCTGCTCGTCGAGGGCGGCCCGCTCGGCTTCCTGCACCTCGACGGGACGTTCGCGGCGATCGTCGCCGCGCTCGTGTTCTTCAACTACACGGTCGTGGTGCGCAGCGTCGGCGGGCTGTGGGAGCGGCTCGACCCGCGCGCCGAGCAGGCGGCCCGCGCGCTCGGCGCGACCCCCTGGCGCGCGCTGCGCACCGTCACGCTCCCGGCGCTCGCGCCCGCGATCGTCTCCGCCGCGTCGCTGGTCTTCCTGTTCAGCGCGACCGCGTTCGGCACGGTGCTGGTGCTCGGTGGCCTGCGGTTCGGCACGATCGAGACCGAGATCTGGGTGCAGACCACGCAGTTCCTCGACCTGCGGGCCGCGTCGGTGCTGTCGGTCGTCCAGCTCGTCGTCGTCGCCGGTGCGCTGCTGGTCGCGGGCCGCGCGCGCGGGCGTCGTGAGCAGGCGCTGACCCTGGCCGAGCCCGACCTCGTGGTGCGCCCGCTGCGGCTGCGGCGCCGCGCCGGGGAGCCGCGCGACGACGGCCTCGCGCTGGTCCGCGGCGCGACGGCGGTCACCGCGCTCGTCGTCGTGCTGCTCGCGCTCCCGCTCGTCAACCTCGTCGTGCGCTCGCTGCGCGTGGGGGACGGCTGGGGGCTCGACCACTACGTCGCCCTGTCCACCGTGAGCGGCGGCGTGACCGTGTCGGTGTGGCAGGCCGCGGCGACCTCGCTGCGGACGGCCGTCGACGCGACGGTCCTCGCGCTCGTCGTCGGCGGGCTCGTCGCGCTCGTGGTGTCCCGGCGGCCGCGTCGGCCGGTCGCGCGGCGCGCGATCTCCGGTCTCGACGCGCTCTTCATGCTCCCGCTCGGCGTGTCCGCCGTGACCGTCGGGTTCGGGTTCCTGCTGTCCATGCACGAGCCGTTCGGCCTCGACCTCGACCTGCGCCGCTCGCCGCTCCTCGTGCCCGTCGCGCAGGCGGTCGTCGCCGTGCCGCTCGTGGTGCGTACCGTGCTGCCGGTGCTGCGCGCGATCGACCCGCGCCTGCGCGAGGCCGCCGCGACGCTCGGTGCCGCCCCCGGGCGCGTGCTGCGCACCGTCGACGGTGCGCTCGCGCTGCGCGCCGGCGGGCTCGCGGTGGGGTTCGCGTTCGCGGCGTCGCTGGGCGAGTTCGGCGCGACGTCGTTCCTCGCGCGGCCCGACTCGCCCACGCTGCCCGTGGTGATCTTCCGGCTCATCGGACGCCCGGGAGCGGACTCGTACGGCCGGGCGCTCGCGGCGTCCGTGGTGCTCGCGGTGCTGACCGCGACCGTGGTGGCGCTGTGCGAGCGGCTGCGTCGCACGGGCGAAGGAGGCGAGTGGTGACGACGAGCGGGACGACACCGGGCACGACGACACCGGGCACGACGACATCGGGCACGACGACATCGAGCACGACGAGCACGCGCGCAGGAGCGCCGGCGCCCCCGACGACGAGCGAGCCCGGCGGTGACGCGGCGCGGGCGGCGGGCGAGCATGCGACGGGCGAGCACGCGGCGGGCGAGGTCGCTCGGGCGGGTCTCGGAGTGCGGGACGTCGTGGTCCGGTACCCCGCGTCGCGTCGCGGTGCCGCCCCGACGACCGCCGTGGACGGGGTCAGCCTGGACGTGGCGCGCGGCGAGGTGCTCGCGCTGCTCGGGCCGTCGGGCTGCGGCAAGTCGTCGCTGCTGCGCGCGGTCGCGGGCCTGGAGCCGTTGGCCGGCGGCGACCTCACGTGGGACGGCGGATCGGTCGTCGACGTGCCGGTGCACCGCCGCGACTTCGGCCTGATGTTCCAGGACGGCCAGCTGTTCACGCACCGCGACGTCGCGGGCAACATCGCCTACGGCCTGGCCGGCCGGCCGCGCGGTCAGGTCGCCGCGCGCGTCGAGCACCTGCTCGAGCTCGTCGGGCTGCCCGGCGCCGGGGGCCGAGCCGTCGCGACTCTGTCCGGCGGTGAGCGGCAGCGCGTCGCGCTCGCGCGGGCACTGGCCCCCGCGCCCCGCCTGCTGCTGCTCGACGAGCCGCTCTCGGCCCTCGACCGCTCGCTGCGCGAGCGCCTCGCGCTGGACCTGCGCACCGCGCTGCTGGCCACGGGCACGACCGCGCTGTTCGTCACGCACGACCAGGACGAGGCGTTCGTCGTCGCCGACCGCGTCGCCGTCATGGCCTCCGGGCGGCTGCTGCAGCTCGGGACGCCCGCGGACCTGTGGCGCGCGCCGGCCGACGAGCAGGTCGCGCGGTTCCTCGGGTACGAGGCGTTCGTCGTCGCGGGCGAGGCTCCTGCGGCCCTGCGCGACGCCGTGCGCGCCCCCGCGGACGCGCCGCTCGCCCTCCCGCCGGGCGCGCTCGTCGGGCCCGTCGCGTCCGCCGGGGACGCGACGCTGACGGGCATGGTGCTCGCCGTGCGCACGCGCCGTGGCAGCCCGACGCTGCACGTCGCGGTCCCCGGGATCGGCGAGGTCACCGTCGCGACGCCCGCCGTCGGCGTGCTCGACCTGCCCGCCGCGGGCGACGAGGTGCGGCTGCACGTCGTGCGGGAGGCGGTCGTCGTCCTCGGCCGCTGACCGACCCGACGCCGGAGGTGCGCCCGACCTTGTCGCGGGCTAGCGTCCAAGCAAGGAGCACGTCGCCGAGGTCGTCAGGCAGGTGAGGCTCGTGTTGGCCCTCGATCGTCGCGAGATCGTGTCGCTCGAGATCCCGGTGGGACTCGCAAGCGTCTGGGAGCACCTGCGTGAGCCCACGCTCGTGCGTCGTTGGTACGGCTGGGACCGGCCAGGCATCGACGACGAGACGCTCGCGTTCACCGACATCCCGACCGAGCGCCGCGACGTCGACCACGACGCGACGACCCACACGCTCACCTGGCCGAACCACGACGTCCTGGCGGTGACCGCCGCCGCGCACCAGCCGCACCTCACGCGGCTGCGCATCACCCGGCGCAGCCACGAGGCGTTGCCCGTGCGGTTCGACGGCAACATGGACGAGGTCGACGAGGACTGGATCGCGAACGCGCACCAGCTGCAGTTCGCGCTCGCCAAGCAGCTCGGGCGGGACCGGCGGACGCTGAGCGTCGTCGACCTCGACGCGGGCACGCGCCGGGACCGCCTGCTCGACCGCGTCGGGATGCACGGCGTGCACGGGGTGCCCGTGGGCGGGCACCTGGAGGCGCGTCGCCCGGACGGCTCGATGCTCGGCGGCAAGGTGATCTACAAGTCCGACCACCAGTTCGGCATCGACCTGCACGCGGTCACCGACGCGCTGCTGGTGGTGCGCGAGGCGCCGATCGGGTCCCACCCGCCGCACGGCACCGTGACCGCGGTCCTGTCGGTGTACGGCGTCGACTCCGCGACGTTCGACGACGTCGCGGCGCGCTGGTCGATGTGGTGGCAGGCCGCCGGAGTCCCCGCCGCCGCCTTCCGCTGACGCACCCACGCAGCCCGCGAGCCGCGGACCGCCCGCGAACCGCGGACCGCACGCGAACCGCGGACCGCCCGCGAACCGCGGACCGCCCGCGAGACAGGGTTTGCTCCGGGGATGGCGCCGGATGGCCGGAGTGGGCGCTGGGTCGCGGGTGGGTGTCGCGGGGTGGGGTGTCCGGTCACCTGTCGGCGGGCGCGCGGGTGGGGATGAGCAGGTACGTCAGGACGTAGCCGACGACGAGAGCGACGTGGGCCACCCGCCCCGCGTGCGACTGCCAGGCGACGACGCCCAGACCGATGAACGCGACCACGACGCCCGCGGTCATGAGCAGGAGGCGGCGGTCGTCGCGCCGACGCATCCGGCCGACCTGCCACGCGGCGAGCGCGCCGACGACCGCTGCGACGAGCGCGAGCAGGAGCACGGGTCCACCTCCGGCGCGGGACTCTACCGGCCCCGCCCCCCCGCAACCCGAGCCGGTGCGCTGCGCTCCCCGCCCCCGCTCCCTCTCCGCCCCGCTCCCTCTCCGCCCCTCCCCGCTCCCCGCCCCCGCCCCCTCCCCGCTCCCCTCCCCTCCCCGCGAGCCAGGGGTTGCTCAGGGAAAGGGGGCGGATAGCCGGAGCAGACGCTGGGTCGCGGGTTGGGGTGTGGGTTGTGGGTGTGGGACGCGGCGCAGTCCGGCAGGGCGTGGCAGAGGGGTTGTCTGCGATGTATCAACGATATATCGTTACGTCGTCGTCGATGTCCGACGACCCCAGATGCCAGGAGGCACCCCATGCGAGAGCACGACGACTCCGAGTGCGGGGGGCGCGACCAGCGCCCCGACCCGATCGAGAACCTCACCGGCCGCGAGCGCGGCCAACGCCGTCGGCGTCCCGAGCGCGGCCCGTGGGCGGCCGGCTGGGACGGGCCCGAGCGCGCCCGACGTGGCCCCGGCGGACCCGGTGGACCTGGTGGCCCGGGCTTCGGGCCGCGTGGCCCGTGGGGCGACGGTCCTCGCGGACCGCGCGGGTTCGGCCCGCCCTGGGGCTTCGGTGGCCCCGAGGGTCACCGCGGCCGTGGCCGCCGGGCTGGGCGCGGGGACACCCGCGCCGCGATCCTGCTGCTGCTCGCCGAGCAGCCGATGCACGGCTATCAGCTCATCCAGGAGATCGACGAGCGCACGCAGGGGCGGTGGCGGCCGAGCCCGGGCGCGATCTACCCCGCGCTCTCGGCGCTCGAGGACGAGGGCCTCGTCGCGATCGTGAGCGAGTCGGGCCGCAAGCTCGCGACGCTCACCGAGGCCGGCGGCACCTACGTCACCGAGCACGTCGGCGACCTGGGCGACCCGTGGCAGGCCTCGTCGGACGACGACGCGGAGCACCCCGGCCGCGCGCTGCACCACGCGGTCGGCGCGCTCGCGGGCGCGGCCGAGCAGGTCGCCCGGACCGGGACGGCCGCCCAGGTCGCGCGGGCCGTCGCCGCGATCGACGCGGCCCGCCGCGACCTGTACCGCCTGCTGGCCGACGAGCCGACGGACCCCCCGACCTCGGCGGACCAGCCCGCCGCCGACCCGCAGCCCTGACCGGCGCGCGCGACGACGAGCGTCCGCCGACCGTGAGACCCGCTGGCTCGCGCCGACGCAGAGCGCCGACGCGAGCCGTCAGGGTGTCGTCTGTCCGTGGGCCGTGCCGAGCTTGAGCTGCCACTCGCCGGAGCACCCGGCGGGTCGGAAGCCCAGGTCGACGTTGATCGCGAGCATGTGCCCGTTCTCCTCGGCGTTCCACGTGTCGATGCGCCGGGCGTCGGGCCGCGCGGCGGCCAGGCGCTGCAGGTTCGTCGCCTTGAGCAGCATGCCGAGCCGGTGCCCGCGGTGCGCCGCGGCCACGAGCGTGTCCTCCTGGTGCACGAGGTCGCGCACCGGGGGGACCTCCATGAGCGTCGTGTACCCGACGAGCGCGCCGGACGGGACGTGCTGCGCGACGGTCGTCCAGCTCTGGATGCCGCGCTTGACGTGCTCGTCGTCGTGGTGGCGCACGCGCGCCGCGTCCCACTGGTCCTGCTCGTACTCGAGCCCGCCCATCGGCGGTGCGTCGCTCATCTCGGTGTAGAGCGCGGCCATCGCCTCGACCCACTCGTCAGGGACCGGGCCGTCCCAGCTGACCGTGCGGTAGTCGTCGCCCGCGGCCAGGGCGGCGCGCGCCCGGTGCTCCTCGACGACGGCGGTGTCGAGCGGCAGCGGCAGCACCGAACGCCGCGCGACCTGCTCGAGGTCCCAGCCGCGCTGGGTCAGGAACCGTACGCCGGCCTCGTCGAGCGGGACCCGCCCCGAACCCGTGGGTGCGGTGAGGGACTCCGGGCCCTCGGGCGGCTCGGCGCGGTGGTCGGTCTCCGCCATGAGCGTGGTGCGGCCGTTCTCGCGCGCGAGGGCGAGGCACGCGTCGAGGATCGTCGAGCCGACGCCGCGTCCGCGGTGGGCGGGCCGGACCGTGGCGCCGACGTACGCCCAGGTCAGGTTGTCCTGCTGCGGGAGCACCACGACGCCCGTGCCGAGCACGGCCTCCAGCGGGATCTCGTCGTCGGGGACGTCGGCGTGCTCGTCGTCGAGCGCGACCAGGCGGACGAACGTCTCGTACGGCTTCTCGCGCATCGCCTCGAGCATCTCGGCGGGCTCGCGCCGGTAGTCGTCGGTGCCCCAGACGGAGCGCGACACGTCGTTGCACGCGTCGACGTACGCGCGCAGCAGTGCGGCCCCCGGCTCCGTCGCCGTGGCCGTCACGGGTACCTCTCGGACGGTGGTCATGGACGTCAGCGTGCGCCCGGGTGGGTCCTGCGCGCCACGCAATTGCGGACGCCTACGCTCGGGGCATGAACTGGCTCGAGGTCATCGGCTGGACCGGCTCCGTGCTGGTCGTCGTCTCGCTCATGCAGGCCCGCGTGCTGCGCTTCCGGGTGATGAACCTGGCGGGTGCGGCGATCGCCACCGCGTACAACATCGCGATCGACGTGTGGCCGTTCGCCGCCATGAACGCGGCGATCACGATCATCGACGTCTACTGGCTCGTGCGCCTGCTGCGCGAGCGGCACGACGAGGCCGCGTACGAGGTCGTCGAGGTCGCTCCCGACGACGCCTACCTGGGCCGGGTCCTGGCGGTGCACGCGTCCGACATGGCGAAGTTCGAGCCCGGGCGTGGCGCCGTGGCCGCGGGTCCCGGCGGGGTCGCGGGCGGGGCGCCCGACGAGGCGTCGGCCGCGTTCCTCGTCGTGCGGGGCGACGAGACCGTCGGCGTGGTGCAGGTGCGCGACGAGGGCGCCGGCACGGCGCGCGTGCTCATGGACTACGTGACGCCGCGGTTCCGGGACTTCACGCCCGGGGAGTTCGTGTACCGCCGCTCGGGGGTGTTCCGCGAGCGCGGGTTCGAGCGTCTGGTCGTCGACCCCGTCCCGGCGAACCGGGACTACTTCCGGAGCGTGGGCTTCGCGCCCACGACCGACGGCACCTGGGTCCGCGAGGTCGCCGCGGCCTGACGCGGTCGGGCCGGCGGCACGCCACGACGAGAGGGCGCGCCGAGTCGCAGGAAGACCCTCCCTCCGTCGTCGTCCCGGCGTAGAGTTCGGATCGCCGAACTTCTGATGGAGGATGACCGAATGACGCAGGCTCCCGCGGCGGCGCGCACCACGCTGCGGCGACCGGCACGCCGCCCCCGCGGCCCGCTGCTGCTCGGGCCGGCGTTCGTCGCCGCGATCGCCTACGTCGACCCGGGGAACGTCGCCGCGAACCTCACCGCCGGGGCGCGCTACGGGTACCTGCTGCTCTGGGTGCTCGTCGCCGCCAACGCCATGGCCGTGCTGGTGCAGTACCAGTCGGCCAAGCTCGGGCTGGTCACCGGGCGGTCGCTGCCCGACGTCCTGGGGGACCGCCTGCGCCGCGGGCCGCGGCTCGCGTTCTGGGCGCAGGCCGAGCTCGTCGCCGCCGCGACCGACATCGCCGAGGTCGTCGGCGGGGCCATCGCGCTGCACCTGCTGTTCGGCGTGCCGCTGTGGCTCGGCGGCGTGATCGTCGGGCTGGTCTCGCTCGCGCTGCTCGGCACGCAGGACCGGTTCGGCCAGCGCCGGTTCGAGCACGTGATCGTCGCGCTGCTGGCCGTCATCACCGTCGGCTTCCTCGCGGGGCTCGTCGTGAGCCCGCCCGACGCCCGGGGTGTGCTGTCCGGGCTGGTCCCGCGGTTCGAGGGCAGCGACTCCGTGCTGCTCGCCGCGTCGATGCTCGGCGCGACCGTCATGCCGCACGCGATCTACGTGCACTCCGCGCTCGCGCGCGACCGCCACGGGTACGCCGAAGCCGGGCCGTGGCGCGACCGCCTGCTGCGCGCGACACGCTGGGACGTGGGGCTCGCGCTCGTCGTCGCCGGCCTGGTCAACATCGGCCTGCTGCTGCTCGCGGCCTCGGGCCTGCGCGGGGTGCCGGGCACGGACTCGATCGAGGGCGCGCACGCCGCGATCACCGACGCGCTGGGCCCGGTCGTCGGCGTCGCGTTCGCGATCGGGCTGCTCGCCTCGGGGCTCGCGTCGACGTCGGTCGGCTCGTACGCCGGCGCGACGATCATGGCCGGGCTGCTGCACAAGCGGATCCCGATCCTGGCGCGCCGCTCCGCGACCATCGTCCCCGCGGTGCTGCTGCTCGCGTGGGGCGCGGACCCGACGTGGACGCTCGTCGTGTCGCAGGTCGTGCTGAGCTTCGGCATCCCGTTCGCGATGATCCCGTTGGTCAGGCTCACGCGCTCGCGCGAGGTCATGGGCGAGGCGCGGACGCGCACGCGCCTGCACGTCGTGCTCGTCGCGGTCGTCGCGCTGGTCGTCGCGCTCAACGGCGCGCTGCTCTACCTGCTGCTCGCCGGCTGACCCGAGCCTGCGTCCGGTGTGCCGTCGGCGCGGGGAGTGCCGTCCTCGGCGTCGGCGCCGACGAGTGCGGCGCGGCGCGAGCGCAGGTGCCGGAGCTCGGCGGGGCTCGTCGCCATCGCGATCGCGCGGTCGTACGCGCGGACCGCGTTGTCGACCTCGCCCGCGCGCGCCAGCAGCTCGGCGCGCACCGACGGCACGCGGTGGTGGTGCGGCAGCGCGTCGTCCAGACCCTCGAGCAGGGCGAGGCCCGCGCTCGGCCGCTCGGCCTCGGCGAGCGCGACCGCGCGCGCGAGGCGCACGACCGGCGAACCCGTCACCAGCTCGAGCTGCAGGTACAGGTCCGCGATCACCGGCCAGCGCGTCGCATCCGGCGTCGGGGCGGTCGCGTGCTCGGCGGCGACCATCGCCTGCAGCCGGTACTCGGTCGTGAGCCGGGAGTCCGTGCGCTCCGGGAGCGACTCGAGCAGCGCGACGCCCTGGGCGATCTCGTCGTGGTGCCAGCGGGCCCGGTCCTGGTCCGGCAGCAGGACGAGGTCGCCCGCGTCGTCGAGGCGCGCGTCGCGGCGCGAGTGCTGCAGCAGCATGAGCGCGAGCAGCGCACGGACCACGGCTTGGCCCGGGAGCAGCTCGTCGAGCGTGCGGGCGAGCCGGATCGCCTCGTTCCCCAGGTCGACGCGCAGCCCGTCCGCGCCGGGCTGGTAGGCGGAGGTGAACATCAGGTACACGACCGTGGCCACCACGTCGAGGCGGTCCGCGAGTGCCTCCGGAGCGGGCGTCTCGAACGGGATGTCGGACGACGCGAGCCGCTTCTTCGCGCGCGTGATCCGCGCCGCCATCGTCGTCTCCTGCACGAGCTGCAGCCGCGCGATCTCGCTCGTCGGCAGGCCGACGACGAACCGCAACGTCAGCGCGACGCGGTCGTCGGCCGCGATCGCGGGGTGACAGCACGCGAACACGAGACGCAGCTGCTCGTCCGCGACGTGCCCGCCCGGGTCGACGGCGACCGCTGCGGCGGCCAGCGCGCGCATCTCGTCGTCGACGGCCATCAGGGGCTCCTTGCGTCGGTGCACGGCCTCGCTGCGGAGGCGGTCGAGCACGCGTCGGCGCGCGGCGGTGAGCAGCCACGCGCCCGGGTTGGTGGGCACGCCCGACGAGCGCCACGTGCGGGCTGCGGCCTCGAACGCGTCGGCGGCGGCGTCCTCCGCGAGGTCGGGGCGGCGGTACTGCGCGACGAGCAGCGCGACCACGCGCGACCAGCTCGACCGCCACGCCTCGTCGAGCGCCGCGCGGACCGGGTCGTCGTGCTCGTCGGTCATGCCGGGCTCGTCGTCGGGCCGTCCATCCCACGTCCTTCCCTCGTCGGTCTCACTCTGCCCGCACCGGTGGCGGCCGTCGAGGGGATGACGCGCGCGGTCGACGCCACTCGACAGGTCGCCACTCGACAGGTCGACGCCCGACAGGTCGACACCCGACAGGTCGGCGCGCCGAGGCGCGGCGCCCTCTCAGGACGCCGCGCCTCAGTGCCGGGCAGTGCTGCTCGGTCGGCTGCCCGGTCGGCTGCTCGGTCGGCTGCTCAGTCGCCGGAGCCTGGAGTCCCCTCGCCGACCGACTCCTCGGGCGACTCGTCGGAGGTCGGGGCGCCCTCGGCTGCCTCGTCGAGCGTGAGCTCGAGCGTCCCGGTGTCGATCTCGGGGGACTGCCCGACCGTGCCGTCGGCGAGCGTCGGCACGACCTGCGCGACGAGCTCCTGCGTCGGCCACCACGCGGCCCACACCCCGCCCGCGACGCTCGCCTGCACGACGCTGCCGTCGCTGAGGTGCACGTCGACGGACGTCACATCCGCCCCGACGCGCCCGATGCCGTACCCCCACGGCTCGTCGGAGCCGACCCCCTCGATCCCACCCGTGGCGTAGGTCGCCCCGTCGGCCGTGGGCGTCGCGTCCGGCCCCACGACACCGACGCTCAGCTGGGTGTCGGGCGCCGTCTCGGCGGTGCCGGGGTTCTGGGCACCGACGTCCCACGACGTGACCGCGTCGCCGCCGGCCCCGGACAGCACCATCGACACCCGCGTGCGCGGTCCGATCAGGCACGACTGCAGCCCGGCCCCGGAGCTGAGCACGGTGAACGTCGTCTCGCCGCGGCGGTCGGCGAGGACCGCCTTCGCGTCGGCGAGGTTCGTCGGAGCGTCCGGCCCGGTGCCCGCGACACCGGTGCGCAGCGCCAGGCACTGCTCACCGGCGGCCGCGGTGTCGGCCGCGTCGAGCTGCGCGGGCACCGCCGTCCAGCCCGCGAACGCGGCCGTGTCCGTCGGGTTGGGGAGCACGAGCGTGACGACCGCACCGGCCGCAGCGGCAGCGCCGACGAGGCCGAGCCGCGCCGCGCCCCTGCGGCGGCGCGGCGCGAGGTCGACCACGGTCGTCGGGGCGGTGCCGGCGTCGATGCGGGCGTGCAGCAGGTCGTGAGCGGCGGCGAGGCCGTCGGGGTCGATCGTGCGGTCGGGCCGCAGGTCCGTGAGGTTCAGCGGGGCCATCGGTCAGCCTTCCTGGGAGACGAGGGTCAGGTCGGCGCGCGCCTCGGGTGCGCCGGGCTCGGCGGCGACCGCCGCGTCGAGCCGTCGGCGCGCACGGTGCAGACGCACCTTGAACGCGGTGGTCGAGCAGCCGGCCACGGCGGCCGCCTGCGCGGGCAGCAACCCGTCCCACGCGACGAGCAGGAGGGCCTCCCGCTCGATCGGGGTCAGGGCCGCCAGGGCTCGCAGCAACGCGTCGCGTTCGAGGACGACCTCGTCCGGTGCGGACGAGTCGGGGGCCACGACGGCGTGCAGGCGAGCGAGCTCGTCTGACAGCACGCGAGCGCGGTGGCGCGAACGGTGGTGGGACGCGACGGTGTTGCGGGCGACGACGAGCAGCCAGGGCAGCGGCTCGCCGGGGACGTCGACCAGCCGACGCCACGCGACCAGGAACGTCTCGGCGACGATCTCGGGCGCCTCGTCGCGGGCGACGTGACGCAGCGCGTAGGCCTGGATCCGCGGCGCGTACCGGTCCCACAGCTCGGAGAACCGCTGCGCGTCGCTCGGCTGGTCTGTGCTCACACCCAGAAGTGTCCGCGGCGACCCGGGGGTTACGTCAGGCGTTCGTCGACCTCGTCGCGCCCCTGGGCGGTGCCCTCGCCCAGGCCCTCGTCCGGGCCCTCGTGCAGGTCGCCCCCGTCCGCGTCGCCCCCGTCCAGGGGCTGCTCCTGCTCGTCGGTGTGCGCGACGTGCCGCAGCTGACGCCAGATCACGACGACGAACACGGCCGAGCCGGCGAACGCGAACCAGAACGGCGCCGTCACGCCGTAGTGCTGCGCGAGGGCGCCGCCGACCGCCGACCCGATCACCAGCCCGCCGAAGACCCCGACGAGGTTCACCGACCCGACCCGGCCCTGCAAGGCGGTCGGCACGGCGCGCTGACGCACCGTCACGCTCGTCGTGCCCCACACGAACGCGTGCGCGCCGAAGACGAAGAACACGCCCATCGCGACCCACGCGGTCGTCGTCAGCGCGAGCGCCAGGTGCGTGAGGGTCTCGATGATGAGGCCGATCCGCATGAGGTTCGCAAGCGTGACCCGCCGCGTGAGCCACCCGTACGTCGCGGTCCCGACGAGCCCGCCGACCGCCTGGACGGTGGTGATGACGCCGAACCCGACCGCGCCCAGCCCGAGGCGTTGCTGCGCGTAGAGCACGAGCACCGACCACGCGGCGCCGAACGTCACGTTGAAGATGAAGATCGTCAGCACGAGCGTGCGCACGGCGGGGTGCCGCCAGGTCCAGCGCACGCCCTCGGCGATGTCCGCGCGGATGTGGCTGCGCTCGTGCCGCTGCAGCCCGTGCGGGGGCAGGCGCAGCCGCGAGACCAGCACCGCACCCGCCAGGACGAGCACACCGTACGTCGCGAACGGAGTCGCCTGACCCACCGCGAACATCGCCGCGCCGATCGGTGGGGCGATCATCTGGTTGATCGTGAGGAAGCCCGCCTGGATCCGCTGGTTGGCGGCGGCGAGGTCGTCGCGTGCGACGAGCATCGGCACGAGCGTGCTCGACGCGTTGTCCGCGAACGTCTCGGCGGTCCCGAGCAGGAACAGCGCCGCGAGCACCAGGGCGATGGGCGCGGCGTCCAGCACCACCGCGATCGCCAGCATCGCGACGACGAGCGCGCGCACCACGTCGACCGTGATGACGAGCCGGCGGCGGTCGAGCCGGTCCGTCAGCGCGCCGGCCCACAGCCCGAACACCAGCGGCGGCAACCACTGCACGGTCGCCGCGAGCGCGACGAGGAACGCGTCGTGGGTGCGGGAGGCCACGAGCAGGGGGCCGGCCGCGAGCACCAGCCCGTCGGCGAGGTTCGTCGTCCAGGAGGACGCGAGCACCCACCGGAAGCCGGTGCCGAGCCGGCGCGGCGCGAGCAGCTCGATCGGGTGAAGCACCGGGTGACGATACCCGGACGGGGGACCGAGGGCCCTGGTCAATTGTCCAGAGTGTGGGACGATGAGGGGTGCCGGCGACCCCGGCGCCACTCCAGCTGAGTCCCACGAGGAGCACGTCGTGTCCGCCGTCACCCTGTCCCCCGCCCGCCCCGCCTCCCCCGCTCTCGGCATGCGACTGCGCCGGTTCGTGGAGAGGGTCCGCTGGACCCCCGCGCCGCGCTTCGAGGGGTCGCCCGCGCGCCGCCTGGCGTACGTCGGGTACCTGGTCGGCAGCATGGTGGCGTGGGTCCTGGTCGGCCTGGGCGTCTCCGCCCTCCTGGGCGCCCTCCTCTCCTGACGCTCGGAGCACTGCTCCTGAGCGCCGCGCGCGCACTGCACGCGGGTGCATGCGCGCCGCCCCCGGTTCGCGGGTGCGGCGTAGCGGTTCGTCGTGCCCGCGCCGGTTCGTCGCTTCGGGCCGACGAACCGGTGTCCGAGCAACGAACAGCCGCTCCCTTGTGCCGTGGGTGGCTCAGCGCGTGCGCGTGACCAGGGCGCGCCGAGTGCGCACGGTGGGCCGTGCCGGGTCGGTGTTGTCGACGACGAACGTGGCTCGACTCGCCGGCTCGCATCGCGCGAGGTAGATCCGCTGGCCCTCGACGTAGCGACGGTTGGCCTCGTCGCCCGGATCGGCCGGGCAGCCGTCGCGGACCGCCATCCGCGCGAACGTCTCAGCGAAGGGCACGTCAAGGAACACCGAGACGTCCCAGACGCCGGCGAGCTCGTCGCGGTGCAGGAAGATCCCGTCGACGACGAGGACGGCGTCCGCCGGCGCGACGCGCTGCGGCTCGTCGACGACCTCGTCGGACGCGACGTCCCGGATCGCCGCGCGGTACCGCCGCTCCCCGCCCGGAGCGAGCGGCCGCAGCACCTCACGGCGGAACGCGTCGTAGTCGTAGGAGTCGAGGAAGAATCCCTCGGGCGAGCGCGCCCCGCGCCGGTACCGCTCCACGCGCGGCCGGTGGAACCCGTCCACGGACACCCGCACCACCGGGTGCCCGTCCTCGCGGAGCGCGTCCCCGAGCGCGTCGGCGAACACCGTCTTCCCGGCGCCGTCCACTCCGTCCACGCCGACGAACCTGACGTGCCCGGCCCGCCGAGCACCACTGATCGCCGTGCCCACCGCCGCCAAGACATCGTGCCTGCTCATGACGAGCACGCTAGCGGCCGGCCCCCGCCGTCTCGGGCTTCGCGCTCCGCTGTTCGTTGCTCGCGCACCGCTTCGTCGGTCCGAGGCGACGAAGTGATGCGCGAGCGACGAAGCGCCGGGTGGTCGGGGAGGTGCAGCCCCATCACCGCGGCGCCGGCAGGAGGTCCTGGCGGAGCCGCGCGTGTGCGAGCTCGCCGACCGGGACGTAGGGCTGGGCACGCGCGACGACCGAGCGCAGCGAGTCTGCCTTCGTCACGTGGACGCTGTGCCACCCCGCCTCCGCGATCGCGTCCCGGCGGAGCTTCTCCTCGAGCAGGCGCGCGCGCTCGTCGCCCGCGTACTTGCCCAGCCCGTCGTACTCGACGAGCAGCCTCCACCGCGGCCACCCGAGGTCGGCCCAGAACGTGCCGCGCGCCGTCTCGACGCGCACCTGGGTCTCGGGCGGCGGCCAGCCGGCGACGGCGAACGCGAATCGCGCCCACGTCTCTCGTGCCGACTCCGCGCCCTCGTCGGCGAGCTCGAGCAGGGCGCGCGCGCGAGCCGTGCCGTTGCCGCGAGCCTGCTCGGCGATCGCGACGACCGAGTCACGTGGCAGCCCTGCATGCAGAGCGCTGTCCGCGACGACCAACGCGGCGAGCGGCGTCGCCGTCCTGAGGCAGTCCCACGTGGTCGACGCGAGGTCGGTGACCGGCAGGCCGGCCAGCACGACGACGCGCGCGTGCGCGGGAATGCCGAGGTGGCGGGCGACCAGCGGGTCGTTGCTCCCGCCGCCGCGATGCTCGTGACGCACGTGCGTGACCTGAGGGACGTCCCAGAGCGCGAGCCCGTGGAGCAGCGCGGCGGTCTCGTGGCTGAACGCGTGCGCCGAGCTGATCCTTGCGTGCACACCGACTGCTCTGGCGATGGCCATGGCCCGGGCGGAGGTCCCGTTCCGCACGTAGGCGCCTCGGGTCGCGGGGATCCATGCCCCGGTCCGCACGCGTGCGGCGGCGAGCTCGCGGGGGACGTCGCGCGCGAGGTGCACGGCGGGGAGCTCGAGCGTGCGTGGGGCCGGTCCAGAGCCGGGACGACGAGGCATGGGGCCGGACGCTGCCACCGTCGGACCGCCGTCGTTGCGCACCCGGGCCCGGGCTGTGCACGAGCCCGCGACAGCAGGGGCTGGGGTCGGCTCGCCGTCGCCCCGCCTCGCACCACAGCTGGGCGGAGGCGACGGCGAGCCCCAGCCCTGGAGCTCAGGGCTCTGCGATCCACCCGGCTCGCCTGTGCCGGTTCGTTGGTCGGGTGTCGGTTCGTCGGTGGGGAGCGACGAACCGGTGCGGAGTCGACGAAGCGAGGTGGCGGGTCGACGAAGCGACTGGTGAGCCGACGAACCGGGGTGGTGGAGGGGTCAGGGGGTGGTGGGGGCTGTCGTGAGCCAGGTGTCGAAGGCCTCGTACGTGCGGGGGCGGCCCAGGAACGACTCGACCAGGTCCGCCGCGTCGCGGCTGCCGCCGGGGGCGAGGATCTGGTCGCGGTAACGGCGCCCGACCTGCTCGTTCATCAGGTCGTCGCCGAAGGCCGTCAGCAGGTCCTTCGCGATGACCAGGCTCCAGAGGTAGGTGTAGTACGCCGGGCCGTAGCCCTCGAGGTGCCCGAAGCCGGTCACCTGGTGGGTGTCGGGCAGCGGGGCGAACGGGCCGAAGTGCTCGTCGACCTGCGCGGTGAACGCGTCGAGGTCCTCGGGCGGTGTGGCGTGCAGGCCGTAGGACAGCGCGGTGAAGTTGAGCTGGCGCCGGGTCCATGAGCCGCGGCCGAACTCGTCGGCCCGGCGCATCTTCGCGACGAGCGACGCGGGGATCGCCTCGCCCGCGTCGTCGGTGGCGAACGAGCCCAGCACGCCCGCGTCCCACGCCCACTCCTCGAGGAGCTGCGACGGGGCCTCGACGAAGTCCCACTCGGTCGCGACGCCCGAGAACTCGGCGTACCGCTGGTGCCCCCCGACGATCTCGTGGACCAGGTGGCCGAACTCGTGGAAGAAGGTGCACACGTCGTCGTGCTCCATGCTCCCGGTGGGGAAGTTGCACACGAGCACGCCCTCGGGCAGCCGGACGCCGGCGATGCCCGGCACGAGCGAGAACTGCGCGGCGTGGTTGAACTTGCCCGCGCGCGGGTGCATGTCCAGGTAGAACCGGCCGATCCGCTCGCCGTCGGACGCGACGTCGTAGACCTCGACGGACGGGTCCCAGACCGGCGCGGTCACCGACGTGAACGTGAGGCCGAGCAGGCGCCCGATCGTCGACATCACGCCGTCGCGGACCTTGTCGTAGCGGAAGTAGCGGCGGACCTCCTGCGCGTCGACGTCGTACTGCTCGCGGCGGACCACCTGGTCGTAGTACAGGCTGTCGGCGGGGGTGACCGCGGTGGCCGAGGGGTCGTCGCGCCGGAAGCGCTCGAGGAGCACGGCGACGTCGCGCGCGGCGGGCTCGGCGGTGAGCGCGTCGAGCCGCTCGATGAGCTCGCCGATCGCCGCGCCCGAGCCGATCATCTTGACCTCGGCGTCGTAGGACGGCCAGTCCGGGTAGCCGAGCAGGTGCGCGCGCTCCTCGCGCAGCGCCAGCAGCTCGGCCAGCACCGCGCTGTTCTGCGGGTACGCGATGCGCAGGTACTCGCTCGTCAGGGCGCGGCGCACGGTCGCGTCGTGCGCGTAGGTGCGCACGGGGATCAGGTCGGGGTACTCGGTGGTCAGGGTGACGAGGCCCTCGTCGTCGGCGGGGTGCGACGCGAGGAAGTCCTCGGGGAGGCCGGCGAGCTGCTCGGGGCGCACGCGGATCGACCGAGCGCCCTCACGGATGTTGCGGGAGAACTCGAGCCCGAGCTCGGTGCAGCGCTGCGCGAGCGCGCGCAAGCGGTCGCGCTCGGCGGCGGTCCGGTCGACCCCCGCGCGGCGGAAGTCGCGCAGCACGTGCTCGTGCAGGCGCTGGGCGTCCGCGTCGAGACCCGCGGGGTCGGTCGCGCTGAACGCCTCCCAGAGCTCGCGGTCGAGCCCGCGCTCGGTCGCGAGGTCCTCGGCGGCCTGGGCGCGCTCCTCGGCGCCCTCGCGGAGCGTCGCCGACGGGTGGACCTCGGCGAGCAGGTGCGCCGCGGCGGACGCCTGGCCGAGTGCGACGTCGGACGCGTTCCACAGCTCGAGGACCTCGGCGGCGCTGCGCGTGGTGCCGTCCTTGAGCGTCGCGAGGTGCGTGCGCGCCTCGTCGAGCGCGGCGTCGATCGTCGTGGTCAGGAAGTCCGTCCACCCGGCGTCGTCTGCGGGCAGCGTGAGGGGCTCGAGCGTCATGCGCCGCAACCTACCCGCGCGCACCCACGCGTGGCCCGCGCATTCGCGCCGGCGGAGCCCGCGATTTTCCACGGCCCGTTCCGGGTGGCGCGCGTCACACCCGTCGCTACTGTCGTGCCATGGCGGACACCCAGCAGCCCGGCTTGGACGGACCTGCGTCTGACGTGCTCTTACGCGCCGGAAGGTTCTTCACGCGCTGGGACGAGACCGACGACGGTCGCGCCGTCTTCCGCGAGGGCGGACGACGCGGCGACGTGTTCTACCGCGACCGCTGGCGGCACGACAAGGTGGTCAGGTCCACGCACGGCGTGAACTGCACCGGCTCGTGCTCGTGGAAGGTCTACGTCAAGGACGGGATCATCACGTGGGAGGCGCAGCAGACGGACTACCCGTCGGCGGGCCCCGACCGTCCCGAGTACGAACCCCGAGGCTGCCCGCGCGGCGCCGCGTTCTCCTGGTACACGTACTCGCCGACGAGGGTGCGCTACCCGTACGCGCGCGGCGTGCTCGTCGAGATGTACCGCGAGGCGAAGGCGCGCCTGAAGGACCCCGTGCTCGCATGGGCCGACATCACCGGCGACCCGGTCCGCCGGCGGCGCTACCAGCAGGCGCGCGGCAAGGGCGGCCTGGTCCGCGTCACGTGGGACGAGGCCGTCGAGATGGTCGCGGCCGCGCACGTGCACACGATCAAGACGTACGGCCCGGACCGGTGCGCGGGCTTCTCGCCCATCCCGGCGATGTCGATGGTGTCGCACGCGGTGGGCACGCGGTTCATCCAGCTCATCGGCGGCGTCATGACCAGCTTCTACGACTGGTACGCCGACCTGCCGGTCGCGTCCCCGCAGATGTTCGGGGACCAGACGGACGTCCCGGAGTCGGGCGACTGGTGGGACGCGACCTACCTGATGATGTGGGGCTCGAACGTCCCCGTGACCCGCACGCCCGACGCGCACTGGATGGCGGAGGTCCGCTACCGCGGCACCAAGGTCGTCACGGTCTCGCCGGACTACGCGGACAACACGAAGTTCGCCGACGAGTGGCTGCCCGCGGCGGCCGGGACCGACGGTGCGCTCGCGATGGGCATGGGCCACGTGGTGCTCAAGGAGTACCTGGTCGAGCGTGAGGTCCCGTTCTTCCGCGACTACGTGCGCCAGTACACCGACCTGCCGTTCCTGGTGACGCTCGAGGAGCGCGACGGCGCGTACGTCCCGGGCCGGTTCCTGCGGGCGGAGGACCTCTCGGACCAGGACCTGTCCGACGAGGGTGCGGCGGCCGACCCGGTGACCGCTCCCGACGGTGAGGCCGCCGCGTGGAAGACCGTGCTCCTGGACTCCGCGACCGGCCGGCCGGTCGTGCCGAACGGGTCGTTGGGCTTCCGCTACACCGACTCGGGCGAGGGCCGGTGGAACCTGGACCTCGAGGGCGTCGTCCCTGCGCTGAGCATCCGCGACGCGCGCTCGTCGTCGGCCGCGGCGTCGTCGGACGCAGGCTCGACGGACCCGACGACCGAGGCCGTCGAGGTGCTGCTGCCGCGGTTCGACGACCCCGGCGGCACGGGCGCGGTGCAGCGCCGCGGCGTGCCGGTCGCGCGCGTCAACGGGCACCTGGTGACGACGGTCTTCGACCTGACGCTCGCGCACTACGGCGTCGGCCGCGACGGCCTGCCGGGCCAGTGGCCGACGGGCTACGACGACGCGACGCAGGGCTGCACGCCCGCGTGGCAGGAGCAGCACACGTCGGTCCCGGCGGACGCGTGCACGCGCATCGCGCGTGAGTTCGCGACCAACGCGGAGAAGTCCGAGGGTCGCTCGATGATCATCATGGGCGCGGGCATCTGCCAGTGGTTCCACGGTGACGCGACGTACCGCGCGATCCTCGCGCTGCTCGCGTTCACCGGGTGCTTCGGGCGCAACGGCGGCGGCTGGGCGCACTACGTCGGTCAGGAGAAGTGCCGTCCGCTGACGGGCTGGATCTCGCTCGCGAACGCGCTCGACTGGTCACGGCCGCCGCGCACGATGACGGGCACGTCGTACTGGTACATGCACACGGACCAGTGGCGGTTCGACGGCTACCAGGCCGACGAGCTCGCGTGGCCCCTGGCCGACGGGCACCTCAAGGACCTGCACACCGCCGACACGATCGCGACGTCCGCGCGCCGCGGCTGGATGCCGTTCTACCCGCAGTTCGACGCGAACCCCCTGGACCTCGCCGACGAGGCGAAGGCCGCGGCGCAGGACGGCTCCGCGCCGGACCCGGCGTCGCACGTCGCGGGCCGGCTCAAGGACGGCAGCCTGCGGTTCGCGGTCGAGGACGTCGACGCGCCCGAGAACTGGCCGCGGACGCTCGTGCTGTGGCGCTCGAACCTGCTGGGCTCGAGCGCGAAGGGCGACGAGTACTTCCTGAAGTACCTGCTCGGGACGCACTCGAACGTGCAGGCGCCCGAGCCGACGGCCCGGCCCAGCGACGTGACGTGGCGTGACGACATCCCCGAGGGCAAGCTCGACCTGCTGGTCAGCGCGGACTTCCGGATGACGTCGACGACGATGCTGTCCGACGTCGTGCTGCCGGCCGCCACCTGGTACGAGAAGCACGACCTGTCCTCGACGGACATGCACCCGTTCGTGCACGCGTTCTCCCCCGCGATCGACCCGCCGTGGGAGGCGCGCAGCGACTTCGACGCGTTCCACCTGGTTGCGCAGCGGTTCTCGGAGCTGGCGCGCACGCACCTGGGGGTCCGCAACGACCTGGTGAGCGTGCCGATGCAGCACGACACCCCGGGCGAGATGCCGCGCGACGGCGGGGCGGGCGGCGACTGGCGGCACGGCGACGCACCGGCCGTGCCGGGCGTGACGATGCCGCTGCTGCAGGTCGTGGAGCGCGACTACACCGCGATCGCCGACAAGCTCGGCTCGCTGGGCCCCCTCGCGTCGACGCTGGGCTTCACGGTGAAGAACGTGACGTACCGGCTGGAGCACGAGGTCGAGCGGCTCGGCAAGCTCAACGGCGTGATGCTGGGCGGCGCCGGTGACGGCCGTCCCGCGCTGGACACCGACGTGAAGATGGCCGAGGCGATCCTGGCCCTGTCCGGCACGACGAACGGCGAGCTCGCGACGCAGGGCTTCCGCACGCTCGAGCGCCGCGTCGGCAAGGAGCTGCACGACCTCGCGGAGGGCTCGGAGGAGAAGCGGATCACCTTCCCGGACACGCAGGCGCGGCCGGTGCCGGTGATCACGTCCCCCGAGTGGTCCGGCTCGGAGACGGGCGGGCGGCGGTACGCGCCGTTCACGGTCAACGTCGAGCGGCTCAAGCCGTGGCACACGCTGACCGGGCGCATGCACCTGTTCCTCGACCACGGCTGGATGAAGGACCTGGGCGAGGCGCTGCCGATCTACCGCCCGCCGCTGGACCTGCACCGTCTGCTGGGTGAGCCCGAGCTGGGCCCGGACGGCGCCAAGCAGGTCACGGTCCGGTATCTGACCCCGCACAACAAGTGGTCGATCCACTCGGAGTACCAGGACAACCTCCTGATGCTGTCGCTGTCGCGCGGCGGCCCGACGTGCTGGATGTCGCCCGCGGACGCCGCGGCGATCGGGGCCAAGGACAACGAGTGGATCGAGTGCTCCAACGCGAACGGGATCTTCGTCGCGCGGGCCGTGGTCTCGCACCGCATGCCCGAGGGCGTCGTGTTCGTGCACCACGCGCAGGAGCGCACGATCGACGTCCCGAAGACGGAGAAGACCCGCCGACGAGGCGGCATCCACAACTCGGTGACGCGTCTGCTGGTCAAGCCGACGCACCTGATCGGCGGGTACGCGCAGCTGTCGTACGCGTTCAACTACCTCGGCCCGACGGGCAACCAGCGCGACATCGTCGCGACGATCCGCCGTCGGTCGCAGGACGTCGAGTACTGAGGCGGGGGACGACATGCGTGTGATGGCCCAGGTCGCCATGGTGATGAACCTCGACAAGTGCATCGGGTGCCACACCTGCTCGGTGACGTGCAAGCAGGCGTGGACGAACCGCGCGGGCGTCGAGTACGTGTGGTTCAACAACGTCGAGACGCGCCCCGGGCAGGGGTACCCGCGGCGGTACGAGGACCAGGAGCAGTGGCACGGCGGGTGGACGCTGAACCGCAAGGGGCGCCTGACGCTGCGCACGGGCAGCCGGGCCAAGCGGCTCCTGTCGATCTTCGCGAGCCCGGTCCAGCCCGAGCTCGAGGACTACTACGAGCCATGGACGTACGACTACGAGACGCTCGTCGAGGCACCCCTGGGTGACGACTTCCCGGTGGCCCGCCCGAAGTCGCTCATCACGGGTGAGGACACGAAGGTCACGTGGTCGGCCAACTGGGACGACAACCTGGGCGGCACGTCCGAGCTCGGGCACCTGGACCCGATCGTCGAGAAGGTCCGCCGCGAGTCCGAGGACAAGATCCGCTTCGAGCTCGAGAAGACCTTCATGTTCTACCTGCCGCGGATCTGCGAGCACTGCCTGAACCCGTCGTGCATGGCGTCGTGCCCGTCGGGCGCGATCTACAAGCGCGCCGAGGACGGGATCGTCCTGGTGGACCAGGACCGGTGCCGCGGCTGGCGGCAGTGCATCACCGGCTGCCCGTACAAGAAGATCTACTTCAACCACAAGACCGGCAAGGCCGAGAAGTGCACGTTCTGCTACCCGCGCCTCGAGGTCGGCCTGCCGACCGTGTGCGCCGAGACGTGCGTGGGTCGCCTGCGGTACATCGGGGTGTTCCTCTACGACGCCGACCGTGTCACCGAGGCTGCGTCCGTGCCCGACGAGAAGGACCTCTACGAGGCCCAGCTCGACCTCATGCTCGACCCGCAGGACCCGGCGGTGCTCGCCGCGGCACGCGAGCAGGGCATCCCGGCGGACTGGATCGACGCGGCCCGGCGCAGCCCGGTGTACGCGCTGGCCAAGACCTACCGCGTCGCGCTCCCGCTGCACCCCGAGTACCGCACGATGCCGATGGTCTGGTACGTCCCGCCGCTGTCCCCGGTGGTCGACCTGCTGCGTGACCAGGGGCACGACGCCGAGGACCACGGCAACCTGTTCGGCGCGATCGACGCGCTGCGCATCCCCGTCGAGTACCTCGCGGAGCTGTTCACCGCGGGCGACACCGAGATCGTCACGGGCGTGCTCAAGCGCCTGGCCGCCATGCGCACGTACCTGCGCGGCATCACGATGGGCGACGGCGCCGACGAGGCCGTGGCGCAGTCCGTGGGCATGACCGGTCAGGCCATGTACGCGATGTACCGGCTGCTCGCGATCGCCAAGTACGCGGACCGCTACGTCATCCCCAAGGCCCACGAGGAGCGCGGGCACGAGCTCGAGGAGCTCGGCTGCTCGCTCGACTACGACGAGGGCCCGGGCATGTACGAGTCCGCGGCGTTCGGCGAGGCGTCCGGCCGGCCCGTCCCCGTGGCCGTCGAGACGTTCCACGCGCTGCGCCAGCGGCAGACGTCGGAGGGGATCTCGCCGTCCGAGGAGATGCGCGGGCGGGTCAACCTCCTGAACTGGGACGGCGTCGGGACGCCGCCCGGGCTGTTCCCGGCGCACGACGCACCGGACGCCCGGACGTCCGCGCAGCAGGACGAGGGGGAGAAGTGAGGCGGCTGCGTCCGGACCGTCGTCGGACGAGCACGTCGTCGGACGCCCGCACGACGAGCCCGTCGTCGCGGCCGGCGAGCCCGTCCTCGTCGCGCCCGCCGAGCGCGACGGCGACGACGCGCGTCGTGCACCAGGCGGCGTCGTGGTGCCTGGGCTACCCCGACGAGACGCTCGTCGAACGGCTCCCGCTGCTCGCGGCCGCGGTCGACGAGCTGCCTGCCGGCCGCGCGCGGGAGGGCCTGCGCACGTTCCTCGACCACGCCGCGGCGACGCCGCTCGACGTCCTGCAGACCGACTACGTGCACCTGTTCGACCTGTCGCGCAAGCAGGCGCTGTACCTGTCGTACTGGACCGACGGCGACACCCGCCGGCGCGGTGAGGTGCTCGCGGCGTTCAAGGAGCGGTACCGCGCGAGCGGGTTCCTGGTGGACACCCACGGCGAGCTGCCGGACCACCTGCCGCTCGTGCTGGAGTACGCGGCGCTCGCGGACCCCGACGACGGCGCGGCGCTGCTGCAGGAGTACCGCGCGAGCCTCGAGCTCACGCGGTTCGCCCTGATCGAGTCGTCGCCGCCGTACGCGGGCGTGCTCGAGGCGGTCTGCGCGACGCTGCCCGGCGAGTCGCCCAAGGACAAGGCTGCCGTGCACGCCATGGCCGCCGCGGGCCCGCCGAGCGAGTCCGTCGGCCTCGACTCGGCCGACCCACGCCTGCTGCCGCTCGCCGGCTACGGAACCGCCGGCTACGGAACCTTCGACGGGAGTGCCTGATGGACGTCGTGCTGTGGGGGGTGCTGCCGTACCTCGTCGTCGTGACGTTCGTCGGCGGCCTCGTCTGGCGGTACCGCTACGACCAGTTCGGCTGGACCACGCGCTCGTCGCAGCTGTACGAGTCGAAGCTGCTGCGGATCGGGTCGCCGCTGTTCCACTTCGGGCTGCTGTTCGTGATCGTCGGGCACGTCGTCGGGCTGCTGATCCCGGAGTCCTGGACGGACGCCGTGGGCATCACCGAGGGGATGTACCACGCGGGCGCGCTCGGCATCGGCACGATCGCGGGCATCGGCACGCTCGCCGGGATCGTCATCCTCATCGTGCGCCGCCGCCGCACGGGACCGGTCTTCATGGCGACGACGAAGAACGACAAGCTCATGTACGCCGTGCTGACCACGGCGATCGTCACCGGGCTCGCGACGACCGTGATCGCGTTCAGCCAGGGCCACGACTCGCACAACTACCGCGAGTCCGTCTCGCCATGGTTCCGGTCGCTGTTCACGCTGCGGCCCGACGTGGACGCCATGGCCGCGGCGCCGCTCCAGTTCCACCTGCACGTGCTGCTCGGGCTGGGCCTGATCACGCTGTTCCCGTTCAGCCGGCTCGTGCACGCGTTCACCGCACCCCTGCACTACCTGTTCCGCCCGTACGTCGTCTACCGCAGCCGCGACCGCCGGCCGACCCCGGGAGCCTCCGCGCCGCGGCGCGGCTGGGACCCCGTCGGCACGCGCGACCGCGACCGCTGACGGCCTTCATCCACCGTTCCTGCAGGGGAGAACCATGAGCGCCTCGACGACGAGCGCACCGGCCACGACGGGGCGCGCCCTGAACCTGGCCCTGGCCACCTGGACGTTCGCCATCACGTTCTGGGCCTGGAACCTGATCGGGCCGTTGGCCGTGCGCTACACGGACGAGCTGTCCCTGTCCGCGCCCCAGAAGTCGCTGCTCATCGCGACGCCCGTGCTGGTCGGGGCCGTGGGCCGGGTCCCGGTCGGAGCACTGACCGACCGGTTCGGCGGTCGGCGCATGCTCGCGGTCCTGAACGTCCTCTCGGTGGTGCCGGTGCTGCTCGTCGCCTGGGCCGGGACCCAGGCGTCGTACCCGCTGCTCCTGGTGTTCGCGTTCTTCCTCGGCATCGCCGGCACGTCCTTCGCGGCGGGCATCCCGTTCGTCAACGCCTGGTACGAGCCGGCCCGACGAGGGTTCGCGACCGGCATGTTCGGCATCGGCATGGGTGGCACCGCGCTGTCGTCGTTCTTCACCCCCCGGTTCGTCAGCTGGTTCGGGTACGTCCCCGCACACCTGATCATCGCGGCGGCTCTCGCGGTCACCGGTGTCGTCGTCTGGCTGCTGGCCCGCGACGCGTCGGCCTGGAAGCCGAGCACGCAGGCGGTCCTGCCGAAGCTCAAGGCCGCCGCCAAGCTCACGGTCACCTGGCAGATGTCGTTCCTGTACGCGGTGACGTTCGGCGGCTTCGTCGCCTTCTCGACCTACCTGCCCACCTACCTCAAGGACGTGTACGACTTCGACCTGGCCGGTGCCGGCACGCGCACCGCGGGCTTCGCGATCGCCGCGGTGATCGCCCGCCCCATCGGTGGCGTGCTGTCCGACCGGACCCACCCCAAGGTCGTCGTGCTGGTCTCGCTCGCGGGGGCCGCGGTCGCGGCGGTCCTCATGGCGCTCAAGCCCCAGCCCGAGATCCCCGCGGGCATCGTGTTCGTCGCGATGGCGTTCTTCCTGGGCCTCGGGGCCGGTGGCGTGTTCGCGTGGGTGGCCCGGCGGGCACCCGCCGATCGCGTCGGCGCGGTGTCGGGCGTCGTCGGGGCGGCGGGCGGCCTCGGCGGCTACTTCCCGGCGCTCGTCCTGGGTGCGACGTACAACGAGGTCACGCACTCGTACACGGTCGGCCTGGCCCTGCTGGTGGTCACGGCGACGATCGCGCTGCTCTACACGCTGTGGCGCCTCCCGCGCGAGGACAGCACCCGCTCCACGCACGCCTGAGGGGCTCCCGCGTCACGTCGTCGGATCAGTGCCAGATCGTGAGCTCTCGCTGACGACCTTGCGGCTTGACGACCTTGCGCCGGAGCTGGGTCAGGGGTGGCTCGGGGACTCGTGGGCGGCGTGGGCGGCCGGCTCGATCTGGAACGTCGAGTGCTCGACGGAGACGTCGAAGTGGTGAGCGACGCACTCCTGCAGCGTGTCGAGGATGCGCGGCACGTGACCCGTCTGGAAGCAGCCCTGGTCGACCACCACGTGCGCGGACAGCACGGGCAGGCCGGTCGCGATCAGCGACGCGTGCAGGTCGTGCACGTCGACGACGTGCTCCACGCCGAGCAGGTGCTCGCGCACGTCGTCCAGGTCGAGGCCCGGGGGCGTGGTCTCCAGGAGCACCGACGTGGCCTCGCGCAGGATCTTCAGCGCCCGGGGCAGGATCAGCGCGCCGATCAGCAGGCCCGCGACCGCGTCGGCCTGCTGCCACCCTGTCGTCTCGATGACGACGGCCGCGACGATCACGCCCACCGAGCCCAGCGCGTCGTTGACCACCTCGAGGAACGCCGCGCGCAGGTTCATGCTCGAGGAGCGCCCGCCGGCGAGCACCGCGAGCGCGACGACGTTCCCCACGAGGCCGATGACGCCGAACACGACGAGCTCGCGCGCGGGGACGTCCGGTGGCTCGAACAGTCGCTGCACGCCCTCGACCAGCACGTACACGCCCACGGCGAGCAGCACCGCCGACTGCGCGAGCGCCGCGAGCACCTCCGCACGCCGGAACCCCCACGTGCGCCGCGCGGTCGGGGGGCGACTCGCGAGCGTCGCGGCGACGAGCGCGATCGCGAGGCCGGCCGCGTCGGTGAGCATGTGCGCGGTGTCGACGAGCAGCGCGAGCGAACCCGTCAGCAGCGCCCCGACGGCCTGCGCGACCAGGATCGTGGCGGTGATCCCGAACGCGACCGCCAGCCGCGTGCGGTTCGCCGAGTCCGGCCCGTGGCCGTGGTGGTGGTCGTGGCTCATCGCGGTCCGTCCGTCGCGCCGGTCGCGCCCGGCATGCCCGTCGGGCCCGTCACGCCTGCACCACGCGCGCGAGCTGGTCGAGCGCGGCGACCGGGTCAGGGCCCACCGGCGTCAGGCCCACCGACGTGGCACCGACCGTCCCGAGCGCGGCCAGCCGCGCACGGACCTGCTCCGGTGTGCCCGCGAGCGCGAGCTCGGCGACCCACTCGTCGGGCAGCGCCGCCGCGAACGCGTGCGCGTCGGCGCTCGACGCCCGCAGGCGCGCGAGGTCGTCGGCGAACGGCAGCCCGACGAGGTGCGGCGCCCAGTCCGGTTCGCCGATCCACATCAGCCCGGGGCGCGCGGCGGCCAGCGCGGCCGACTCGTCGTCGTCGACCGCCGCGACGCCGTACGCCACCACGCGGTGCGGCCCGGGCGCCGCGATCTGCGCGAGCGCACCGCTCACGTACTGCGGTGTCGTCGGCTCGGCGAGGATCGTGCCGTCCGCGACCCGGCCCGCGACCGCGAGCGACCGCGGCCCGCGCACGCCCAGCAGCACGTCCGGGACCACGTCGGGCACGGACGACTTCTCGAGGGCCACGCCGGTCACGCCGAGCTCGTCGTCGTGCACCGTGCCGCCCCGCAGGAGCGTGCGCAGCGCCTGCGTGTACGCGCCGAGGAACGTGAGCGGGCGGTCCGGCCAGGCGCCCACCGCGCGCATCCAGCCCGGCATGCCGTGGCCGATCCCGAACGTCACGCGCCCCGGGAACAGCTGCGCGAGCGTCGCCGCCTCCATCGCCGCGAACGCCACGTTGCGCACCGCCGCCGGCAGGATCCCGATGCCGACGTGCACCCGGTCGGTCGCCGCGAGCACCGCCGCCGCCTGCGCCACGCCGCCGCGGAAGCCCAGGTCCTCCACGACCCACAGCTCGTCGAACCCGAGCGCGTCCGCGCGGCGGGCGAACGGCAGCACCTGGTCCGCGGGCAGGTCACGGGGCAGCAGGACACCGACGGCAGGCGTGGTCATGGCGCCAGTCTGCCTCCTCCCGGGAGGACCACGTCACCCACGTCGTGGCGCGAGAGCCCACCCGCCGACCCCACCGAGCAGCACGAGACCCAGCCCGCCGAGCAGCATCCCCACGGCGCGTTCGTCGGGCGCCGCGGCTTGCTCGCCGCCGGCCATCTCACCTGTGTCGACCGTCTCGAACCGCGCGGTCGCCAGCCCGTCCCCGACCTGTTCGACCGGCTGCTGCGCGCCCTGGTCGTACCAGCCGTCGTCGTACAGGTACCCGTCGCCGTACCCGTACACGTCGCCGTACCCGTACACGTCGTCGTACCCGTACACGTCGTCGTACCCGTCGTCTTCGTCGGACCAGGAGGCCGGACCCATCGGGGAGGTGGTGACGACGAGTCGGCTCGTGCTGGCCGTGCTGGTCGTGCTGGCGGCGCCGGAGAGCAGCAGCGCGCCCAGCGCGGCCAGCAGCGCGCCGACCACCGCGACGATGACGAGCACGCGGTGCCTGCGCCACAGCGCCGATGTCGCTCGACCGACCTGCACCACCGCACGACGGGCGCCCGGGTGCCGGCCCAGCGCCCAGCCGGCGACCGCGCCGATCGTCCCGGTGCCCAGCGCGACGAGCACGATCCCGATCACGAACCCGGCGGACGGGCCCTCCACGGCGATCCCGACCATGGATCCGGTCCCGTAGGCGAACCACTCGCCCTGCCGGTAGCCGACCCGCGATGGCCAGCCCGCAGCGACGAGGTACGCCCCGAGCAGGACGAGCACCGCACCGACGACTGCCACGACCAGGGGCGCTCGGCGGTCGCGCGGCGAGGCCGGGAGCTCTGAGGGCACCCGCGCATCATGGCATCCGACGGTGCCCGGTGTGGCCGGAATCGCGCGCATCGTCCGGCTCGCGGCGGTGCGTCGTCGTCGGCGCACCGTGGCACGATCGGCGGATGCCGGAGCCTGTGCTGATCGAGGGGGGTGACCTCGGGTGCGCGCGGCTGCTCGTGCTGCTGCGCGCGCGGGTCGCCGAGCTCGAGGTGGGGACTGTCGTGCACCTGTCCACGTCCGACCCGATCGCGCCGATCGACCTGCCGGTGTGGTGCCGCATGACCGGCCACGAGTACCTGGGCACCGTCGCCGGGACCGAGGTGCCGACCTACGCGGTGCGCGTCGTCGCGGCGCCCACGGCGACCGACCCGGCCAACCCCTGGCGCCGCGCCGCGCCGCAGGACTAGGCGACGACGAGCTCGGTCCCGTCGGGCGCGTGGTCGGCCATCGCGACGCTGCGGATCGCCGGGTCGTCGTAGGTGTTCCAGTAGTACGTCGTCGTCCTCGACGAGAACAGCCCGGTGTAGATCGTCGTCTCGAACTCGCCCGAGCCCATGGCCGCGCAGCCGTCCACCATCGCGACCTGCTGCAACGTGTGGAAGGCGCGGCTGACGTTCTCCTCCTCGTTCGTCTTGTCCGGGTAGTGCGCGTTCACGTAGGCGGCACGCACGAACCGGGACGTCGAGTAGTAGTCGCCGGGGATGCCTCGCATGTGGGATCCCGAGCCGAACGGGCTCAGGTGCGCCCGGCCGAGCACGCTCGGCTCGGGGAAGTCGGGTGAGGCGTTGAGGTAGTTGCGCAGGTTCTCGTGGTGCCACGCGAAGCCGGGCTGGTTCGCGAGGACGTCGACGTCGTCGTCGAACACCTGCAAGCCCTCGCTCGTGCTCTCCACGACGATCGCGCGCGTCGCGTCGCCGACGATCCAGTGCAGCAGCGAGCTCGGGTACTTCTCGTTGATCGGACGGTCGACCACGACGACGTGCTCGAGCGCGGCCTCGACCTCGTCGACGGAGGTGAACTGCGAGGCGACCCAGAGCGGGAGCTCGAACGCGGCGACGTTGGTCGCACCCTCCACGGGTCCGTCCGCGTACGTCGCGTACCCCGGGAAGTTGAGACCGGCCACGGCCAGGCCTGCGTCGTTCCCGCAGTCGAAGTACAGCGGAGTGTCGTCCTCGACGATGCCCATCCCGATCACGGCGTGCTGGATGCCGGGCACGGCGCCGAACGGCGACCGCGTCGCGTAGCCCGTCGGTGTCACCACCACCCGCTCGCCGTACCCGGTGGTCCAGTCCAGGTTGCGCGCCAGGTAGAGGTGGGTGCCGTCCGAGAACCTGATGCTCGTGCACATGCCGATGCCTCCGATGCCGTGGAGCTGGCCCTTTCGTCGAGCATGCCCCCTGGCGCCACGAGGGGCACGTCGTGGCGAGACCGCCGGCGGTCGCCGACGTCACGGTCGAGTGGTTCTACGCTGAGCCAGCAGACGGCTGCCGCAGGGCGCGCCCGGGTCGCCGCGAGGTGTGCGCACCCGGCCGATGCGTCCTGCCCGGCCGTGACGACCGTGGGCAGGCGGCCGTCCACGACGAAGGAGGCTCCCGTGACCAGATCGGCGCCGCAGCCGGCCGTCGAGCGCATCGTCGAACCCGCCGCGCACGCACTGGTCGTCGGCGTCGTGCCCGGGCAGCCCGAGCTCGTCGTCCGTACCGCCGCGCGCTGGGCGCTCGCCGTGGGCGGGACGCTGCACCTCGCGTACGTCGACACGGGGCGGTACGTCGTCGAGGAGCACCCGGACGGGACCGTCCGGCACGCGCCGGTCGACCCGGACGGGGTCGACGACACGTGGGACACGGTCGAGGCCGACCTGCGCGCGTGGGTCGAGCAGCTCCTGGGCCCGACGAGCGCGCCGACGGGCATCCCGACGGGCATCCCGACGAGCACAGCGTCTGCGGCAGTGCCGTGGGTGCTGCACTACCTCGCGGGCCGGCCCGACCGTGCGCTGACCCACCTGGCGCGCGCGGTGGACGCCGCGGCGATCGTCGTCGGCACGCGCGCACCCGGGCCGGGGTCGAAGCTGCGCGAGCTCGTCGACGGCTCGGTCGCGGTCCACCTCGCGCACCACCAGCACCGCCCGGTGCTGACCGTCCCGCTCGACGTCGTCGACTGGACCGCCACGAGGTCGCCGTGGTGAGTCGGCGCGAGCACCTGAGGCTCGTCGGGCTCGTGTTCGTCGGCGGGGCGCTCGGGACGGCGCTGCGCGCGGGGCTCGAGGGCGCGTTCGCGCAGCCGACGGGCTGGCCGTGGGCGACGTTCGGGATCAACCTCGTCGGCTCGTTCGTGCTCGGTCTGCTGCTCGAGCGCCTCGTGCGCGGCGGCGCCGACGAAGGGTGGCGACGGTCGGCGCGGCTCGGCTGCGGCACCGGGGTGCTCGGCGGGTTCACGACGTACAGCACGTTCGTGCTCGAGGTCGAGCGCCTCGTCTCCGACGGTGAGACGACGATCGCGGTGGCGTACCCGCTGGTCAGCGTGGTGCTCGGGCTCGTGCTCGCGGTCGCCGGGATGGTCGTCGCGGCGCGGTTCACGGGTCCCCGGCGGCGACCGACGACGCACGAGCGGCCCGCCGCGTGATCGCGCTGCTCGTCGCGCTCGCGGGCGGACTCGGTGCGGTCGCGCGGTTCGAGGTCGACACGCTCGTCGCGCGGCACAACCGCTGGACCGTGCCCGCGGGGACGCTCGTCATCAACGTGACGTCGTGCGTGCTGCTCGGGATGGTCGTCGGGTGGGTCGCGGGGCACCCGGCGGCGGGCGACCTCAAGGACGTGCTCGGCGTCGGGTTCCTCGGGGGGTACTCGACGTTCTCGACAGCGAGCGTCGAGGGCGCGCGGCTGCTGCGCGCCGGTCGCACGCGCGCCGCGGTGGTGCACGCGGGCGGCATGCTCGTCGCGAGCCTCGCGGCGGCCTGGCTGGGCCTGGCGATCACGTCCTGACGCCGCACCGCCGGGCACGGCAACCGGCGTGCGTGTCGTCGGTAGGCCGGGCGGGTGGCTGCCGCGCGGCGGCGCGCGGACGTGGCGGACCCTGCGGCTAGGTTGTGCGCGTGGTTCCCGACGGCTCGCGCGACGACGTCGCGGCCCTCATCGCCGCCAGGACTCCGATCGTCGTGCTGGAGACGGCCGACGAGGCCGCGGCGCTCGACCTCGTCGTGCGGTCCGCGCTGCGCGTCGCGGGCGGGGGCGGCGGGCGGCCCGTGCTGCGGTGGAGCGTCACCGACGGCCTGCGCAGGCTCGACGTCGACCTCGGCGGCGCGCAGCGGCACAACACGGACGCGTCGACGGTGCTGCGCACGATCGTCGAGAGCGCTGTCCCCGCCGTCTACATCCTGCTCGACCTGCACCCGTGGTTCGAGGACCCCGTCGTCGTGCGGCTCCTCAAGGACGCCGCGCAGGCGCCGCACGCGAACCGGAGCACGGTCGTCCTGGTGTCGCGCTCCGTCGAGCTGCCGCACGAGCTCGAGCACCTCGCGGTGCACGTCCCGGTGGCGTTCCCGTCGGTCGCCGAGCGCGCCGCGATCGTCGACGACACCATCGCGCAGTTTGCCGCGACGTCCGGGCAGCTCCCGCACGTCGACCCCCAGGCCCGGGACCTGCTGGTCCGACGGCTCGCTGGGCTGTCCCGCAGCGACGTCGCGCGGCTCGCGCGCGGGGCGGTCGTCGACGACGGCGCGATCACCGTGCGCGACGTGCCCGTGGTCGAGCGGGCGCGGTTCGACGCGCTCGCGGCCGACGGCGTGCTGTCCTACGAGTACGCGACGGTCGGGCCGGGCGACGTGGTCGGGCTCGACCGCATGATGCAGTGGATCGCGCTGCGGCGGCCCGCGCTCGACGGCAGCGCACCGCACCTCGAGGCGCCGCGCGGCGTGCTCCTGCTCGGCGTGCAGGGCTGCGGCAAGTCGCTCGCCGCCCGCGCCGCCGCGTCCGTCCTGGGCGTCCCGCTGCTGCGGCTCGACCTCGCGGGCGTGCACGACAAGTACGTGGGCGAGTCCGAGCGGCGCCTGCGCGACGCGCTGGCCGCGGCCGACGCGCTCGCGCCCTGCGTTCTGTGGATCGACGAGATCGAGAAGGCCGTCGCGTCGTCCGACGGTGACGGCGGCTCCGCGCGGCGCGTGCTCGGCACGTTCCTCACCTGGCTCGCCGACCGGCGATCGTCGGTGTTCGTCGCGGCCACCGCGAACGAGATCGCGGCCCTGCCGCCCGAGCTCGTGCGCAAGGGCCGGTTCGACGAGATGTTCTTCGTCGACCTGCCCGACGAGGCCGCGCGCGCCGCGCTCCTGCGCCTGCACGCCGCGCGCCGTGGTCTGGCGCTGCGCGACGACGAGCTCGCACCGCTCGTCGCCGCGTCCGCCGCGTTCTCCGGCGCCGAGATCGAGCAGGGCGTCGTGTCCGCGACCTACGCCGCGCACGCGAAGGCCGTGCCGCTCGACGCGTCCGCGGTGCTGGCCGAGCTGCGCACCACCCGGCCGCTCGCCGTCGTCATGGCCGAGCGCGTCGCGCAGCTGCGCGCGTGGGCGTCGGCGCGGGCCGTCCCCGCGCGCTGACCGCCACGGGCAGTAACCTCGGGCGCCTACCGGACAAGGGGGGAGACGTGAGGACCGACGTGTGGCTGGCGGACCTGCAGGAACAGGCTCGACGACGGCTCGAGGACGCCGCGGAGCTGCAGAGCAGGGTCGCGCAGGTGCGGGCGACCGCCTCCGACCGTTCGGGCACCGCGACGGTCACCGTCGACGCGACCGGTCACCTGCTCGACGTGCAGTACGCGAGCGTCGGGGACCTCACGCCCGAGCGGCTGCGGACCGCGACGCTCGAGGCCGTCGCCGCCGCGCGCGCAGCCGGTGACGCGCAGCTCGTGCGCGCCACCGAGGGTCTGGTCGGAGCGGAGTCGCTGCAGGACATGGTCCGCGGCCGCGTCCCGGAGGAGACCCGCACGGCGCTCGAGAGCGAGCTCGCCAGGTACCGCGACGACGCCGGTCGGGACGCCGTCCGATGAACGGGTTCGAGGTCGCCTACGACGCGCTCGCGCACGGTGCGCGCGGTCACGACGCGCTCGCCGCCGAGACCCGGTCCGCGCAGCGTGCGCTCGCCGGTGCCCGACTGCCCGAGGGTGCGCTCGGCAAGCTGCCGCAGTCGCAGGAGATCGCCGCGACTTTCGCCGGGCAGTACACGGCCGTCGAGACCGGGCTCGACGGGCTGGTGCGGGCGTTCGAGCAGATCAGCACGGGCCTGGGCCTGACGATCGAGACGTACCGCGACGGCGACACCGCCGTGGCGGACGCCTTCCGGGTGGGTGAGCGCTGATGTCGGCGGGTGCCGCGGTCTCGGCGTGGGACAAGGTGTCCGGGTGGATGGGCGGGCTCTCGGGCGCGATCGACGCGATCATGAAGCCGCTCGTCGACCCGCTGACCGAGATGTTCGACTCGGTGACGGGCGACTCGCAGGAGGTCCGGTCCGTCGCCGAGCGGTGGCGCTCGCTGTCGCGGACGGTCGAGGCGCTCGAGCGGCACCACCGCGAGGTCATCGCGCCGGTCGCCGCGTCCTGGGACGGCGAGGCTGCGGACGCGTTCTCGGCGCTGATGCGGGAGCTGGACGAGGAGATCCGGCAGCTCGCCGACGGCGCAGGCCAGACGGCGGACTTCCTCGACGACGCGGCCATGGAGGTCGAGCTCGCCGAGGAGCTGGTCGCGGGGATCATCCGCGAGCTCATCGAGTGGGCTCTGCTGACGCTCGCGGTGAACGCCGCGCTGGCGATCGTCACGGTCGGCGCGTCGGCGGTCGCGGGCGCGGTCGCGGCGGCAGCGGAGGCAGCCGTCGCCTACTCGCGGATCGCTGCGGTGCTCACCAAGGTCGCGTTGGCGTTGCAGCGCATCGCGACGCTGCTCAAGGCCGTCAAGGCGATGCGGTTCTTCTCCATGGAGGGTCTGCTCTTCAAGACCATCCTGGTCAAGGGCATGCTGCTCAAGCCGGTGGTCCGCGCGGGCACGGGCCTGACCGGCAACCCGCTCCAGGTCACGGGTGACACCCTGCGGGACCTGGCTGCGATCGCCGCGGACGAGGTCGACGACGTGCTCGACGGGAACACCGACGTGCAGACGCCCTGGCGCGAGGCGATCAACCCCGGTGCGCGCGGGGTCGCCCCGATCGCCGGCTCGCCCGTCGGGCGGGGCGTGTCGGACGTCGCCGACCGCCTGGACGACCTGATCCCGGCTCCGCCCGGCGGCTGAGCGTCAGCGGCGACCGCGCAGCTGACGCATGCCGTTGATGCCACCCTTGACGAGCACGACGACGGCGAGCACCCCGAAGAGCACCGCGCCGATCAGCGCGCCGACGAGCCACCCCACGCCCGAGGCCGACCCGAGTGCGGCGCCACCGCCGACGAGCGCCACGAGGACGACGAGCGTGACCACGCCGTACAGCAGGTCCTCGAGGAACCCCACCGCGGTGTCCTTGGTGCCCTGGCGCAGCTCGGCTGCCAACGACTCACGGGAGGGGGCGGGGGTGGTGCGCGGCTCCTGCGGCTCGGTCATGCGCCGAGCATGTCACGAACATCCGGTGCCGGGGGCGCTGCGTGGTCGTCGCGCTGCCTGCGCAGGAGCACACCCTCGCCGCCGAGGAACGTGATGCCCGCGAACGACGAGCCGCGGGCCTCCTCGACGAACGCGTGCGCCGCGTGCAGGTCGAGCGAGGGCAGGTTGGTCGCGTTGACGATCGAGCGCAGCACCGGGCTGCGGACCGAGGTCGCCGCGACCACGGCCGCGAGCAGGCGGTCGCCCGCGCCTCGTCTGCGCCATGCGGGGTCGACGGTCAACGACGACACGTACCAGCCGTCCGGGGCGTCGTCGTGGCCACTCATGCGGGACGCCGACGACCAGCCGACGACCTCGTCGCCTACGCCACGGTCCGTCTCGGCGGCGCGGCACGCGACGACCACCACGCGCTCGTCGTCGCGCACCCAGGCGCTCAGCCGGTCCTCGAGCCCGACGAGCCGATCCCCGCGGGTCCGTGCGACGCGAGCGATCCCGTCCACGTCACCCGGCAGGGCGGCACGCAGGACGAGCGTCGCGTCGCGCATGCCGTGGCGGCCCGGTAGGTATTCGGCGAAGTGGCTCACCCGAGCACGCTAGGCCCCACGAGACAGGACGCGGCGCCCGACGAGGCAGGACGCGGCGCCCGACGAGGCGGGACGGCCGCTGCCGACGAAGCAGGACCCCCGCAGGACCCGCCGCAGGACGGCGCCTGGACCAGCCGCGACCAGGTCTGCCTCGCGGCAGCGAGCGCCCGTACGGACGCACAATGGACGCTGCTGCGGACGCGTGCGTCGAGCGGGCAGGCTGGAGCCCCGCCCGGCGCGATCCGGCCACCTGACCCGGCCGACACCCACCGCGACCCGGCACCGTGCACGACCTGGACGACCGACACACGAGGCCCGCCATGACCACGACCGCAGGACAGCTCACGCAGCTCACCGCCGGCACGCTCGTGCCGTTCGGCGGGGACCGGTTCACGACCGTCGACGCCGCGCTCGCGGCCGCGTTCCAGCCGGGTGACCGGTTGTACGTCGTGCACGACGACGGTGCGCTCCTGCACGTGCCCGCGGCGGTGTCGGACGCCGTCACGACGAGCGTGAGCGCGGCGGTCGAGGCGGCGCAGGCGATGCGCAGCGTCCCGGCCGCGCAGGTCGCCGCGTTCTACCGCGCGTTCGCCGACGGGCTCGTCGCCGCGTGGGACGCGATCGCGCAGGCCAACGCCGAGGACGTGACGCGCGCCGAGGCGCTCGGCCGCTCGACCACGCGCCTGCGCATCGACGCCGACGTGCGCGACCAGATGGCCGACGGCCTGCGCGGCTGGGCGGACCTCGTCGAGAAGGCCGCGAGCGACGACGCCCCCGCGCCGCGCGTGACGCACGCCGACTGGCACGTGGACGTGGTCACGGCACCGCTGGGCGTCATCGGGTTCGTCTTCGAGGGCCGGCCCAACGTGCTCGCCGACGCCGCGGGCGTGCTCGCGACCGGCAACACCGCCGTGCTGCGGATCGGCGGCGACGCGCTCGGCACCGCCACCGCGATCGTCGAGCACGCGCTGGCGCCCGCGCTGCGGGGGGCCGGGCTGCCCGACGGCGCGATCAGCCTGGTGACGAGCCGTGAGCGCTCGGCAGGTTGGGCGCTCTTCTCCGACCGTCGCCTGTCGCTCGCGGTCGTGCGCGGCTCGGGCGCCGCGGTCGCGCAGCTCGCGGCGGTCGCGCGCCAGGCGGGCACGCCGGTGAGCGCGCACGGCACGGGCGGCGCCTGGCTCGTCGCCGACCCGTCGGCGGACGCCGCGCGGTTCTCCGCCGTGGTGCGGCACTCGCTGGACCGCAAGGTCTGCAACACGCTCAACGTCGCGGCGATCCCGCGCTCGCGGGCCGCCGAGCTGGTCCCCGTGCTGCTGGCCGCCGCCGACGAGGCCGCCGCCGCACGCGGTACGGTCGCGCGCGTGCACGTCGTCGCGGGCAGCGAGCAGTGGCTGCCCGCGGGTGAGCTCGAGCGCACGATCGACGTGCACCGGGCCGAGGGTGTCGTCGCGGAGCCGCGGGCGAGCGTGCTCGCGTCCGACGAGCTGGGCCGCGAGTGGGAGTGGGAGAACACCCCCGAGCTCAGCCTCGTCGTCGTCGAGGACGTCGCCGAGGCCGTCGCGCTGTTCAACGCGTACTCGCCGCGGTTCGTCGCGTCGCTCGTCGGGACCGACGCCGCCGCGTGGGACGCGTTCCTCGGCGCGGTCGACGCACCGTTCGTCGGCGACGGGTTCACGCGGTGGGTCGACGGGCAGTACGCGCTCGACCAGCCCGAGCTGGGCCTGTCGAACTGGGAGCACGGCCGCCTGCTCGGCCGCGCGGGCGTGCTGACGGGCGCCGACCTGACGACCCGTCGCCTCGTCGCGCGCACGGCCACCGACCAGCACCGCTGACCACGAGCCCGGCGAGGGCGCTAATCGCGTTGACCGCGGCGCGGTCGCGTGACGATCGTCGGGCGCATGACCACTGCGCAGGACGCGACGTCAGACCCTGGGCCGGGCTCTGCGCCGGACCGTGCACCGGACCGCGCACCTGACCACGCACCGGACCCCGTCGCCGACGGCTGGGACGACGAGGCGGCGGCCTCCTACGACACTCCCGGCCAGGGCATGTTCGCGCCCGAGCTGCTCGACGCGACGGTCGATCGTCTCGCGCAGCTCGCCGACGGCGGCCGCGCGCTCGAGCTCGCGATCGGGACCGGGCGGGTCGCCGTGCCACTCGCGCAGCGCGGCGTGCCCGTGGCGGGCATCGACTACTCCCCGGCGATGGTCGCCAGGCTGCGCGCCAAGCTCGACCACGGCACGCTGCCGGTCGTCGTCGGGGACATGACGAGCGTGCGGGTCCCGGGTCCGTTCTCGCTGGTCTACGTCGTCTACAACTCCCTGTCGAACCTGCTCACGCAGGACGCGCAGGTCGCGTGCTTCCGCAACGCGGCGGCGCACCTCGCGCCGGGTGGGCGGTTCGTCGTCGAGCTGTGGGTGCCCGAGCTGCGCGCGCTCCCGCCGGGGAAGGGCGCCACGGTGTTCGGGACCGCGCCGGGCTATCTCGGCGTCGACACGTACGACTGCCTCGACCAGCAGGTCGTCTCGCACCACGTGTGGTTCGGCGACGAGCACGCCCAGCCCGCCAGGCAGGCGCGGATCGGCACGAGCCGCCACCGGTACGTGTGGCCGGCGGAGCTCGACCTCATGGGCCAGCTCGCGGGGTTCACGCTGGAGAGCCGGCACGCGGACTGGTCGGGCGCGCCGTTCACCGCCGAGTCGCCCTCGCACGTCTCGGTGTACCGCCTCGTCCGCTGACCGGCTCGTGCCCGGTGCCCCGCCGCGCGTCGGCCGGCGGGCGGCCCTCACTCGCCCGTGAGGCCGTCGATCGACTCGCGGATGAGGTCGGCGTGACCGTTGTGGCGCGCGTACTCCTCGACCAGGTGCACGAGGATCCAGCGCAGGGAGATCTCCGCGTCGGTCTGCCGGTCGCGGCGGGCTGCGACCGCGTCGAGCCCGCGCGTGCGCAGCACCTGTCCGACGAGCTCGTCGGACCGGTCCACCGCCGCCAGGTACCGCCGCCGCAGCTCGTCGGGCGCCAGCGTCGCCGCGACCGTCCACTCCCAGTCCTGGTCGGCGGCCCAGTCGACCGACGCCCAGGGCTCCGCCGGCGGGTTCCCGTGCAGCACCACGCTGCACCAGATGTCCTCGACGTAGGCGAGGTGGTGGAGCAGCCCGCCGAGCGTCATGGTCGACGGCTCGAGCCTCGTGGCGAGCTGGGCCGCGTCCAGGCCGTCCGCCTTGGTCAGCAGAGTGCGGCGGTGGAAGTCGACGAAGCCCAGCAGGATCGCGGCTTCGTCGCCCGTTGTCGGCGGGTCGGTGCGCTCGGTCGTGATCATCCGCCGAGGGTAGGGCTCCGCGCCGACATCGGGAGGTCGCTGGACGACCTGGCGGGCACGGCCAAGGCCAGGAGGGCCGACCGGGCGCGGCTGAGTGGCGGGGACCGACCGGGCACGGCCGACCGCCACAGCGCGGGCTGCGGCCGCGATGTGGAATTGGGGTAGCGGCACGATCGCCCGATGCGGGAGCGTTCCCATCACAGGTCGACGACGACGCACGGGGAGCCATGGGACAGGTCGGGACGGGTCCAGGATCAGCAGCGGGTACGAGCTCCGGCTCGGACGGTGGAGCGGCGCGCACGCCGTGGCGGTTCGCGCGGGAGCGCTGGTCGCAGCGCCGGTTCGCCGCGCGTCAGCTGGGCGAGCTGCGGCCGTACGCCGGCCGCGGGCTCGTCGCGGGGACCGTCGCGGTGCACCTGGTCGCGGGGCTGGCACCCGTCGCGTTCATGCTGGGCACGGGGCTCGCGCTGCGCGACCTCGGCAGCGACGCGGCCGTCGGGTGGCTCGCGCTCGCCGCGGGCGCGTTCCTCGTCCAGCAGCTCGTCGCGCCCGTGCAGCTCGTGCTCTCGCGCCGGGTGCAGCGTCGTGTCGACGCGGCGTGCATCGAGCGGCTCGCGTCGTTCTCGCTGCGGGGCGCGTCACTCGCCGGGCTCGAGCGGCCCGAGGTCGCGGACCGGCTGAGCCAGGCCGACGAGGCGTTCGAGCAGTGGACCCTCACGCCCGGGGCCGCGGTCGAGGGCGCGCTCGCGCTCACCGCGCGCTACACGCAGCTCGTCGGCTCGCTCGTCGTCCTGACGTGGGCCGCCGGACCGTGGGCGGCGCTCGCGGGTGCGCTCGTCGCGCTCGTCGCGCGTCTCGGCCAGACCGAGGCGTTCCACCGGTGGGGCGCCGTGGTGCGCTCGCTCGCGCCCCTGCGGCGCCGCGCGAACTACGTGCGTGAGCTCGCGACCGGCACACGCGCCGCGAAGGAGATCCGCACGCTCGGGCTCGTCGACTGGCTCGACGAGCGGTACGTCGCCGAGAACCGCGCGGTCCTCGACACGCTGTGGACGCGCCGCCGGGCCGTGTACGGCGCGCCGTTCCTCGTCTACACGCTGGCCGCGCTCGTCGGGTCGGTGGTCGCGCTGCTCGTCGTGGCGCGCGCGGACGTGGACGTCGCGGCGGTCAGCGTCGCGGTCCAGGCCCTGATCCTGTGCGGGCGGTTCGGTGTGATCTTCCCCGAGTCGGACGTGAAGCTGGTCTACGGCCGCAGCGCGTGGCAGGCGCTGCTCGAGCTCGAGGACATCGCGCGCCGCACCGGGCCCGCACCGGCCGCCGCCCGGCCGGGCACCGCGCTCGCGCCGCAGCGCACGGTCGCGCTCGACGACGTGCGGTTCGGGTACACCCCGGACCGAGCCGTGCTCGACGGCCTCGACCTCGAGCTGCCCGTCGGCACGTCGACCGCCCTGATCGGCGTCAACGGCGCGGGCAAGACGACCCTCGTCAAGCTGCTCACCGGCATGTACACCCCGATCGCGGGTGCGGTACGGGTCGACGGCACGGACCTGCGCACGCTCGACGTCGACGCCTGGCAGGCCGCGTTCGCCATCACGTTCCAGGACTACCTGCGCTACGAGCTGCCGCTGCGCGAGAACGTCGCGATGGCCGCGATCGCGCACCGCGACGACGACGAGGGCATCCGCGCCGAGCTCGAACGCGTCGGGCTCGGGTCGTTGCTCGCCGAGCTGCCCGACGGTCTGGACACGCCGCTCACGCGCGCGCTGCCCGGCGGTCGGGACCTGTCCGGCGGGCAGTGGCAGCGCCTCGCGCTGGCCCGGTCCTTGTTCGCGGTGCGGCACGGTGCGTCCGTGCTCGTCCTCGACGAGCCGACCGCGCAGCTCGACGCGCGCGGCGAGGCCGAGTTCTACGACACGTTCCTCGAGCTCACGCGCGGTGTCACGAGCCTGGTCATCTCCCACCGGTTCTCCACGGTCCGGCGGGCCGACCGGATCGTCGTCCTCGACGGCGGTCGCGTCACGGAGGCGGGGACGCACGACGAGCTCGTCGCGGCCGGCGGCCAGTACGCGCGGATGTTCGACGTCCAGGCACGGCGCTTCGCGGCGGATGCCGCCGACGAGCACCCTCGCGGCACGGTCCCGCGCGGTGACGAGCCCGGTGACGACTCCCCGCACGACGAGGCCCCGCGCGATGACGAGCCCGGTGACGACGAGGGTGCGACCGCCGGCGCGGGCGCCACGGGAGGTGTGCGATGAGGGACGTGGCGTTCTGCCTGCGCAGGCTGCTGGGCATCGCGTGGCGCCTGGACCGTCGCCGCTTCGTCGTCGGCGCGGGCCTGCTGCTGCTCGGTGCGATCGCGACGCCCGTCGTCGCGATCGGCGCCGGGCGGCTCGTCGACCAGGTGGTCGCCGGGGACGTCTCCGGGGCGAGCGCGTGGGCGCTCGTCGTGGCCGTCGCGCTCACCGGTGACCTGATGCTCGGCCACTTCGCGCACCTCTACTACTTCGAGCTCGCGGAGCAGACCGAGGAGCACTTCAACCGCGAGCTGCTGCGGCTCGTCAACGGCGGCGACCACCTGGACCGCACCGACGACCCCGCGTTCGCGGACCGCGCCGACCTGCTCCGCCAGGACGTCATGCAGATGCGCGCGACGGTCCAGACGGGCCTGCAGCTCGGCGCGACCGCCGTGCAGGTGCTGCTCACGGCCGTGGTGCTCACGACGGTCTCGCCGTGGCTGCTCGTCCTCGCGGCGTTCGCGGTGGCGCCCGTGGTGCTCGGCCGCCGCGCCGAGTCCGGGCTGCAGCAGGTCCGCGAGGAGCAGGCGGCGACGACCCGCTCGATCCGCTCGCTGCGCCGGCTCGCCACGAGCCCCGCGTCCCAGAAGGAGATCCGGCTCGGCGGCGGCACCGACTTCCTCCTCGCACGGCAGCGTGCGCTGCTCGACACCTACGACGACGCGATGGGTCGCGCCGACACGCGCTACGCCCTCCTGCGGGCGGCTGGACAGCTCGTGTTCGGCGTCGCGTACGTCGCCGCGGTGCTCGGGGCGTTCTGGCTCGCCCGCGAGGGGCGCGCGAGCGTCGGCCAGGTGGTCCTGACGATCACGCTCGCCACCCAGCTCTCGGTGCAGATGTCCGCGGGGATCGAGATGCTCGGGTCGGTGCACCGCGCCGCCGCAGGGCTGCGTCGGTTCCTCGCGCTCGAGTTCGAGGTCGCCGCCGAGCGGCACGTCCCTGCGGCCGCCGTGCCGTCCACCAGCACGCTCGGAGGAACGGCCGCCGGCGCGCCCGCGGACCACGCGGCGGACTCGCGCACCGACCTCCCCGCTGACCTGTCCGACGGCATCCGCCTGGAGGGCGTCAGCTTCCGCTACCCGGGCACGGACGCCACCGTGCTCGACGGGGTCGACCTGCACCTGCCCGCCGGGACGTCGGTCGCGCTCGTCGGTGAGAACGGCGCCGGCAAGTCGACGCTGCTCAAGCTGCTGGCCGGCCTCTACCGGCCCACGGCGGGCCGGGTGCTCGTCGGCGGCGCGGACCTGGCGACAGTCGTGCCGGCGCGGTGGCGCGAACGCACAGCGGCGCTCTACCAGGACTTCGCGCGCGTCGAGCTCACGTTGCAGCACAGCGTGGGGATCGGCCGGCTCGCGGACGTGGACGACGAGGCCGCGGTGGCCGGTGCCGTGGGCCGAGCGGACGTCGGCGAGCTCGCGGACGCGCTCGCACCGCAGGACGTCGTCGGGACCGGGTACGCGCCCGGGCGCGACCTGTCCGGCGGTCAGTGGCAGAGCCTGGGCTTCGCGCGCACGCTCATGCGCGAGGACCCCGAGCTGCTGGTCCTCGACGAGCCCGCGTCTGCACTGGACGCGCTCGCCGAGCAGCGCCTCGTCGACGCGTACCAGGCCACGGCGGCGCACGTCGCCGCGACCGTCGGCGGGGTCACGGTGTTCGTCACGCACCGGCTGTCGACGGTCCGGCTCGCCGACCGGATCGTCGTGCTGGATGCCGGGCGCGTGGTCGAGCACGGCACGCACGCCGAGCTCGTCGCGGCCGACGGTCCTTACGCGGGCCTGTGGGCGCTGCAGTCCCGCGCGTACGCGAGCTCGTGACCGTCAGGCAGGACGATGACCGTCAAGCAGGACGAGCTCGTCAGTGGTGGCGCAGGGCGTCGACGAGCTGGGACTTGGTCATGCTCGAGCGGCCGTCGATCTCGAGCTCGGACGCACGCTTGCGCAGGTCCTTGACCGTCCAGTCGTCGTACGAGCCCGACTCGCCGCCCTTCTTGCCGACCGCCGAGCGGCCACGCGCGGCGGCCGCGTTCGCGATGCGCGCCGACTTCTCCTTGCTGTTGCCCTCGTCGCGGAGCGTCTCGTAGAGCTCCTTGTCCTTCACGCTCGGACCGGGATCGCGTCGTTCAGGCACGGTGCGCCTCCTCGTCGTCGGGCCTGCCCTGGGCCTCCTGCCGAGGCTAGGCACGGATCCGACGAGGGTGCATCCCGAACGGCGCGCGGGTCAGGGGCGCAGGAGGACCTTCGTGGCGCGGCGCTCGTCCATCGCGGCGTACGCCTCGGCGACCTCGGCCAGCGGGAGCTCCAGGTCGAACACGACGCCCGGCTGCAGGCGGCCGTCGAGCACCTCCGGCAGCAGCTCCTCGATGTAGTTGCGCACGGACGCCACGCCGCCGCGCACCCCGACGTTCGTGTCGAACATCGTCCGCACCGGCAGCTCCGGACCGCCCGCGGGGACGCCGACGAACCCGACCTGCCCGCCCGGCCGTGCCGAGCGCAGCGCCTGGTCCATCGACTCCTTGGTGCCGACGCACTCGAGCACCACGTCCGGGCCGATCCCGCCGAACATCTCCTTGAGCCGCGCGACGCCCTCGTCGCCGCGCTCCGGCACGACGTCCGTCGCGCCGAGCCTGCGCGCGAGCTCCTGACGGGTCTCGTGCCGGGACATCGCGACGACCCGCGAGGCCCCCAGACGCTTCGCGGCGAGCACCGCGCACAGACCCACGGCGCCGTCACCGACGACCGCGACGGTCGACCCCTCGCGCACACCGCCCTGCAGCGCCGCGTGGTGACCCGTGCCCATCACGTCGGACAGCGTCAGCAGGTGGGGGATCAGCTCGTCGGACGGCTGCCCGGGGACGACGACGAGCGTGCCGTCGGCCAGCGGGGCGCGCACGCGCTCGCCCTGCCCGCCGTCGGCCGAGCTCCCGGTCCCGTCGTGGCTGCCCCACCAGCCGCCGTGCAGGCACGACGTGCTCACGCCGTTGCGGCAGTTCTCGCACGTGCTGTCGCACACGTAGAACGGGGCGATGACGAAGTCGCCGACCTGCAGCGTCGTGACCTGCGCGCCGATCTCCTCGACGACGCCGACGTACTCGTGACCCATGCGCACCGGCTCGGGGACGTCCTCGATGCCCCGGTAGCGCCACAGGTCCGAGCCGCACACGCACGCGGCGACGACGCGCACGACCGCGTCCGTCGGGTGCTGGATCACCGGGTCGGGAACCTCCTCGATCCGGACGTCCCGGGCCCCGTGGATCACCGTCGCGCGCATGGTCGTTCTCTCCTGTCGTCGTGGTTCGTCTGCTCCGGGAGCTCCGTCGGCCCCGTCAGCGTGTCCAATCTACGAGACAAGATCCGTGAAGCCGGACGCGGGGCGGTCGCTGCGGCGTGCCCGTGAGCCCGGCGGCGGAACGGGGCGCGGCAGCTGCGTTCGAGCAAGGGACCGATGTCGCCCACGCACGACGAGGGCCGCGGTGCCCGGGGCCGGTTCGCTAGAACCCGCCTGGTGGCTGCCGCGGCCCTCGTCGTTCTGTCGTGCTGCTCGTCCCCGTGGTGCGCTCAGGACCTCTGCCCGATCAGGACGTCCGGTGGATCAGGACCCCTGCTCGATCAGGTCGTCCGGTTGATCATCTCGGGGTGCAGGACGCACCGGGTGTCGACGTGTTGCCTCCTGAGTAGAACGTGACCCCGAAGCTCGAGCTGCCGCTCGACGTGAACGTGTTGCCGCTGCGCGTCGCGTTCCAGGAGTTCTGGATCGACTGACCCGAGCCCGGGTTCACGGTCACGGACCAGTTCGACGCACCGGAGACCGTGTACGTCACGTTGAACCGGTCGGACCACGACTCGGCCCGCGTCGCGGTGACGGTGCAGCTGCCACCGGTGTTCCCGCCGGTGTTGCCACCCGTGTTGCCACCGGTGTTACCGCCCGTGTTCCCACCCGTGGACGGTGCGACGGCACGTCCGGTGCTCGGCGAGATCGTGCCGGTGCACAGGTTGCGCGACTTGAGGTCCTGCAGGATGCCCGGCAGGGCCTGGACGGTCGCCGCCGGCCAGTCGTGCATGAGGATGATCTGGCCGTTCTGGAGCTGGCTGGCGGCCTGACGGATCTGCGACGAGCTCGCGTTGTTCCAGTCCTGCGAGTCGACGTCCCAGATGATCTCCCGTAGCCCGAGCGCGCTCTCGACCGACTTCAGCGTCGAGTTCGTCTCGCCGTACGGCGGCCGGAAGAGCTGGGGCGTGACGCCCGCCGTCTGCTGGATCGCCTGCTGGGTGCGGCTGAGCTGCGACTGGACGTCGTTGTAGCTCATGTTGATCAGGTGCGGGTGGTCCCAGGAGTGGTTCCCGATCGTCAGGCCCGCGTTCTTGTACGCCTGCATGAGCGAGGCGTTGTTCTGCGCGTTCTGGCCGGTCGGGAAGACCGTCGCGGTGGCGCCGTTGCCCGTGAGGGTGTTGATGAGCTGGGTCGAGGTGCCGGAGTTCGGGCCGTCGTCGAACGTCAGCCCGACGTAGCCCGCGGTGCAGGTCCACCCGTTGCCGCCGCCGGTGTTCCCACCGGTGTTCCCACCCGTGTTACCGCCGGTGTTCCCTCCCGTGTTGCCGCCCGTGTTGCCTCCGGTCGAGCCGGACGCCGTGCAGCTCGCTGACGGGATCGACGTGTTCCCGCCCGAGTAGTACGTGACGCCGAAGCTCTGGTTGCCGTTCGAGGTGAACGTGTTCCCGTTGCGGTTGGCGTTCCAGGAGTTCTGGATCGACTGACCCGAGCCCGGGTTGACGGTCACGGACCAGCTCGACGCGCCGGAGACCGTGTACGTGACGTTGAACCGGTCGGACCACGACTCGGCGGCGGTCGCGGTCACCGTGCAGCCGTTCGAGCCGGTGTTCCCACCGGTGTTGCCACCCGTGTTCCCGCCGGTGTTGCCGCCCGTGTTCCCACCCGACGAGCCCTCGGACACGGTGACGTTCGACGAGCCCGAGGACTGGTACCCCTCGGTCGCGAGGATCTGGTAGTCGTGCGAGCCCAGGTTCATGCCCTTGGACGCCCACGCGTCGAAGTGGTTGCCGGCCGTGATGGTGCCGCCCGTGCGCTTCTGCTGCCGCACCGACCAGTACTGGTAGAACGTCGACGTGCCCTCGATCGACGGCTGGTTGACGCGCTGCGTCCGGTAGATGTCATAGGTGCCGCCGTCGGAGTTGACGGTCCCCATGAACGTCCCGGTGGGGCGGTACGTACCCCAGTTGTCGACGATGTAGTACTCGATCAGCGGACCCCGGGTCCACCCGTACAACGTGAGGTACGCGTTGCCCGACGGGTTGAACTGGCCCGAGTAGGACACCGCGCGTCGGGTGCCGGTCTGCCAGCCCTTGCCGGCGACGAAGTTGCCGGTGTTGGACCACTGGGTCGAGTAGTTGCCGCCCGAGCCGAGGTCCATCGAGACGGTGCCCTGCGAGTCGGTCCAGAACGAGTAGTAGTACCCGTTGTTCGTGCCGGTCGAGTTCGACGAGATCGCCGAGGCGGGCGTCGCCATCGCCACACCGGTGGCGGCGAAGACAGCGGCTGTCCCCATGGCCAGCCAGGCGCGCAGCGTTCGACGACCATGTCGCCGCCCGCGCAGAGAGAAACTTTCGGACACTGGTGCACTCCTTGGTGCGGGTTCGGCCGCGCTCCGCCACCCCGCACGGGGACGAAGCACGGGCCCGGCGGATCGCCGGGCTGCCACGGTCTTCGCCCAGGTCCACACGTGGGGACGGGGTGTAAACCGTTATCGAGAGAGTCTGCGCGCGGGGCGGGCGCCTCCGGAACGGCGACCGACGAGTGCGAACCGATTAGCGGGGCATGGAACCGGTTGCGTGTCCACTCTGTCGAAAGTTGCGGCCCGTCCAGGTGGCGCGGCGGTGGCCGAAGACGGCGACGGCTCGCAGTCGCGGTGGCGCTCGACGTGGCTCGCCGTGGCGGTCTGCTGTGAGCGGAACGGCGGTGCGCGCGGTGGTGGCGCGGTTAGCGTCGGCTCATGGGAGCGGAGACGACGCGAGTGCTGCACGGTGTGCCATCGCCGCGGGCGAGCGCCTGGCGACGCCCGCTGCGGTGGCGGGACGCACTCGGCGCAGTGCTGCGTGAGCGGCGCCTGGACGCCGGGCTCCGGCTCTCCGACGTGTCCGCGCGGGCCGGCGTCTCCACCCAGTACCTGTCCGAGATCGAGCGCGGCCGCAAGGAGCCCTCGTCGGAGGTGCTCGCCGCGGTGACCACCGCGCTCGACCTGTCGCTGGCCGACCTGGCACTGCGCGTCGCCGACCTGCTGGCACCCCGCGCGGGCACGACGACCGCGCCCCGACCCGTGGTCGTCCTGGACCTCACGTCGTCGCGAGGCGCGACCAGCGCCGCCGCGACCGTGCGCTCGGCTCCCGCGGCGTCGCGGGCCGTCACGCTGCTCGCCGCCTGAGCGCCCGGCCGACTGCCCCGCGCCGGCGTGGCCGGAGCCGGGCTGGCCGGAGTCGGGCTGGGAGGAGCCGGGCTGGCCGGAGTCGGGCTGGGAGGAGCCGGACTGGCGGGAGTCGGTCGGCCCGCGTCGGGTCGGTGGGAGCGGGCCGGTCGGCGTCGGGTTGGTGGGAGGCGGTCGGTCGGGTCGGGCTGGTGGGGTCGGGTGGTCAGCGCGGGTGCGGGCGCTCAGGCGGCGGTGCGGCGCAGGGCGTCGCGGTCGATGACCTGGTCGGCCAGGCCGTACTCGACCGCCTGGTGCGCGGTGAGGACGAGCGCGCGATCCGTGTCCCGGCGCAACGTCTCGACCGACCGGCCCGTGTGCCGCGCGAGCACCTCCTCGAGCTCCGACCGGACGCGGACGATCTCGTCGGCCGCGAGGATCAGGTCCGGCACGTCGCCGCGGGCCTGCGTCCCGGGCTGGTGGAGCACGACGCGCGCGTGCGCCAGCATCGACCGCTGCCCGGCGGCGCCGCCTGCGAACAGGACCGCGGCGTCCGCGGCGGCCCGGCCCACGCACGTCGTCGTGACCACGGCCCGCACGTACTGCATCGCGTCGTAGATCGCGAGCATCGCGGACGGCGACCCGCCCGGCGAGTTCACGTACAGGTCGATCCGGCCGTCGGGGTCTGCCGACTCCAGGTGCAGGAGCTGCGCAACGACGACGTTCGCGACCTCGTCGTCGATCGGCGAACCGAGGTACACGATGCGGTCCGCCAGCAGCCACGAGTACACGTCGAGCGAGCGCTCGCCGCCGGGGACCTTCTGCGTGACGTAGGGGATGATCACCGCGCACCCCCGGGCACCGCGCCGAAGCCCGTGGGGGTGCCGAACCACGGCAGCACCTGCGCCACGTCGTCGACCACGCGGTCCACGAACCCGTACGCGAGCGCCTCGCCGGCCGTGAACCAGCGGTCGCGCTGCGAGTCCTCGGTCACGCGCTCGATGGGCTGGCCCGTGTCGGCGGCGATGAGCCCCAGGACCGTGTCGCGCGTGTGGCGCAGGTCGTCGGCCTGCAGCTCGACGTCCACGGCGCTCCCGCCGATCCCCGCCGACCCCTGGTGCAGCAGCACCCGCGCGTGCGGCAGCGCGGCCCGCTTGCCGCGCGCGCCCGACGACAGCAGGAACTGCCCCGCGCTCGCGGCCCACCCGATCGCGACCGTCGCCACGTCGCACGGCACCAGGTCCATGACGTCGCGGATCGCGAGCATCGCGGGGACCGAGCCGCCGGGGGAGTTGATCAGCAGCGTGATGTCGCGGTGCGGGTCCTCGGCCGCGAGCACCAGGAGCGCTGAGCACAGGCGGTTGCCCAGCGGCTCGTCGAGCGCGGTGCCCATGAGCAGCACCCGCTGGTGCAGGAGGCGTTGCGCCAGCACCTCGTCGTACTCGGCCCTCGTCGTCGTCTCGCTCATGCCGCCACGGTGGCAGCCGGACGGGCGACCGCGGCACTCGTCCTGCTCGCGGCAGATCTGCCCACGGCGGCACGCCTCGGCGCCGGCTACGGTGTCCGGCCCCGACGACCATCCCCGGCGGCCGCCCCGACGACGGGCCGCGGCGACCAGCCCGACGACGGGCGGCGACAACCAGCCCGACGACGGGCGGCGTCGACGGGCCGCGGTGACCGACTCCTGCGACCGATCTTTGCGACCGACCTCTGCGACCGGCCCGGCGACCGACGTCAGCGACCCTCCTCCGCGACCCGATTCGACCGGAACCTACGATGGCTGACCGTGACGGACGACGTGATCGAGGTGAGCGCGGTGGTGCTGCGCTCGCCCGCGGGCGAGGTGCTGACCGTGCGCAAGCGCGGGACGGCGAGGTTCATGCTCCCCGGCGGCAAGCCCGAGCCCGGTGAGACGCGCGCGCAGACCGCGTTGCGCGAGTGCGCCGAGGAGGTCGGCGTCGAGCTCGAGCCCGACGAGCTGCGGGAGCTCGGCACCTTCACCGCCGCGGCCGCCAACGAGGCCGGGTGGAGCGTCCGCGGGACGGTCTTCGTCCACCCCGCGGTCGTCGCCCCGTCGCCCTCGGGCGAGATCGCCGAGCTGCGGTGGCTCGACCCGACGGCCGACCCGCTCCCCGCCGACCTCGCACCCCTGCTCGAGCACCAGGTGCTTCCCGCCCTGCGCGCACAGGTGTCGTGACGCCGTCCGCGCCGACGCCGGACGACGTGCTAGGAAGTCCACGTGATCCTGGAGCACGCGGTACTGGACGTCGTCGCCGGTAGGCAGGACGAGTATGAGGCGGCGTTCGACGAGGCTCGGCACCTCATCGCCGGCATGCCGGGGTTCCGGTCGCTGCGGCTCGAGCGCTGCCTCGAGGTCCCGACCCGCTACCTGCTCCTCGTCGAGTGGGACTCGGTCGAGGCGCACACCGTGGGCTTTCGCGGTTCGCCGCAGTACGGGCGCTGGCGTGACCTGCTGCACGAGTTCTACGACCCGTTCCCCACGGTCGAGCACTACCGCACGGTGCTGCCCCCGGCCTGACTCGGGCCGGCGGTGTGCGGCGTTCCCTTTGTCGCGATCTTCCCTTTCGATGACACGTGTCACTACCCTGAGCGCGGGTTGCAGAGTCGCAGCCGCACCGCCGTCGGAGGGACCCGCGATGACGAACGACCCGCACGCTGGCACGGACGAGCGCTGGACGACGACCGGGACCCCCTCGGCCGCCGCGCCCCCGGCCACCCGCCCCGCAGCCCATGCGCACGGATCCGCAGGCAGCTATGCCGGGCCCGGGTCGCTGAGCTCGGCCGCTGTGCTGGGCCGCCGCTCGTTCCTGGCGCTCTCCGGTGCGGCGGTCGCCGTCGCCGTCGGTGCGAGCGGGGCGATCGCCGGTGGCGGAACGCCCGTCGTCGCGAACGGGACCGGCCGCCGCGCGGGTGCGCTCGCGGGCTCGCTGAGCTCCCACCCCAAGCCCGGCGGGCACGGCGGACCGGGCCACGGTGCGTCGGCGCAGCGCTCGGCGGTCGCGTTCCTGCAGGCCGCGGCCGACGCCTACCCGACGCTCAACACCGGCCCGCGCCTCGCCCAGTCCTATGCGGACGAGCTCGGGCTGTTCAGCACTGCGTTCGTCTACGACAACGCGCTCGCCATCCTCGCGCTGCTCGCCGACGGTCGTCGCGCGTCGCTCGCCACCGCCAAGGCGTTGGGCGACGGCCTGGTCTACGCGCAGGAGCACGACCCCGCCTTCGACGACGGCCGGCTGCGCCAGGGCTACAACGTCGGGCCGTACACCTTCTACGACGGCAACCCCCAGCCGTATGGCTTCGTCCTGCCGGACGGCAACGCCAACATCGGCTGGCAGTTCGGGTTCCTGGGGACGGCCGTCGGCGACATGGCGTGGCCCGGTCTGGCCCTCGCGCAGCTCTACGGCGCCACGCGTGAGCGCCGCTACCGCGACGCGGCTGTGCGGATCGGCGAGTGGATCACGACGAACACGTGGTCGACAAAGCCCCTCGGTGGTTTCTCGTTCGGCGTCGACGGGGCCGACAACCCTGTGCCCAACGGGTCGACCGAGCACAACATCGACTGCATCGCGTTCTTCGCGATCCTGCGCACGATCACCCGGGACAAGAAGTGGACCAAGGCCGCCGCGCACGCCCGCGCGTTCGTCGACCGGATGTGGTCCCGCGCCGACGGGTGGTTCTGGACAGGGACCAACGACGGCATCGAGATCAACCGCTCGCCCGTCCCGCTCGACCCCGCGACGTGGAGCTGGCTCGCGCTGCGCGAGCGCAAGTACGCGGGCGCTCTCGACTGGGCCGGTCGCGCGCTCGCCACGACCGACGATGCCGCTGCGGCCACGTCGCAGCTCCCCGACGGTGAGCGGATCTCGGGTGTCACGTTCTCCACGGCGAGCCTGACCTCGACCGCGCAGTACAACGGCATCACCGTCCACCCGCAGGGGGTGTGGCTCGAGGGCACCGGGCAGCTCGCGACGTCGCTCGCCGACCGGTGCGGCCGCGGCGACGAGCGCTCGGTGCGTGCGCTGCTCGGTCAGATCCGCCACGCGCAGGACGTGCTCGGCGTCGGCCAGCACCTCGGCGGCGTCGAGGTGTCGGGTGGTGTGGTCGCGGCGTCGTCCCTGCTCGACACCGGGTTCGGCTTCGGCTACTTCCAGGTGCAGCACGTGGGCGCGACGTCGTGGTTCGTCTTCGCCTCCACCGGCACGAACCCGATGCGCTGGGGCGGGCTGCGCTGAGCAGCGGCTGACGGCAGGCGTTCCGCCGCCACGCTCGCCCAGCAGCGCCGGGGACGGGGGAGCGTGGCGGCGAACCCTGCTCGCGACGCGTCGGCGTGCGGCTAAGGCTGAGTGCAAGCTCTGGGGCGTGGGCACGCGGGGTGGGCGCGCGGCGAGGCGTGGGCGCGCGGGGTGGGCGCGCGGCGAGGCGTGGGCGCGCGGGGTGGACGCGCGGCGAGGCGTGGGCGCGCGGGGTGGACGCCCGGCGAGGCGTGTGCACGCGGCGTGGGCGCGTGGCGTGGGGGCGAGGCGGCGAAGCGTGGGCGAGGCGGCGAAGCGTGGGCGCCGGGGTGAGCGTGGCGGTCACGTGTGGGCGCGCGGACCGCCGTCGGGAGAGCGCGGTGGCGCTGACGTTGACGGCGTTGTCGGGGGGATGAGGGTGCCTGCCTCGTGCACGCTCGCGGAGCTCCCGGCGGTGATGAAGGCCCCGTCGTCCGGTGGTGGCCCGCCCTTGCTCGGGCGCGCGGTCTGCGGTGCTGAGCTCCGTGGCTCGGACCGGACGGTGCCGTCCGGCCGCGTGAACCTGTAGCGGGCGCGCGCGAGCCCGAACGAGCCGGTGCCCGTGGTGCGTGTGGTGCGTGATCTCCGAGCTCCGGGGTCGATGGCGTGGGGCGGAGGCTCCAGGCGCTCGACGTGCTCCAGGCGCTCGACGTGCAGAGACTCCTGGTGCACCACGTGGTGGTGGAAGGAGCACAGGAGCGCACTGTTCTCGATGCTGGTCACTCCGCCGTCGCGTTCCCACCACTCGATGTGGTGCCCTTCGCACCACCGAGGGACGGCGTCGCACCCGTTCCACGCGCACCCGCCGTCCCGAGCGACGACTGCTCGCCGCACCTCGTTGGTGATCAGGCGGGTCGTGCGTCCGAGGTCCACGGGTGTCCCCTGCGCGTCGACGACGACACGCGTGAGCGCGCTGTCGCACACGAGCTGGGCGACGGCGCTCGGTGGCAGAGGCCGACCGTCCTCGTCGGTGACGGGCGGCAGGCCGCGCAGCCGCTCGGCGAGCGGGACGCGATCCCCGTCGTGCAGTGCGGCGGTGAGGGCGAGCCAGGTGGGCTCACTGACGATCACCGAGACCTGCGGCGGCACCACCGCACCCGCGGCGGTTCGCGGCGAGGAGAGGAGGTCGGCGGCGAGCGCGTCCAGTGCGTCCGCCCTGCGCTGCTCCGAGGTCCTCTCGTCGTCTGCCGAGGGCTTGCCCGCCACCGACTCGAGCGCGCGACGCAGGCGTGCGCCGGCCTGCAGGTCGAGGAGGCCCTTGACGTAGGTGCCGTCGGCGGTGTCCGTGAGCCACAGGTGCCGGTTCGCGCGCTGCACGGCCAGGCCGCGCTCGAGCGACACCGGGTCGGCCTGCGCGACCATCCGGTCGACGGCTCGCGCGTACTCGCGTCCGTCGAGCCTGCGCCCGAGCGCGACGAGCGTGCCCTGCGTGTCGGGCGCTGCGAGGAACGCGGCGACGTCAGGAGTGCCGCGCGCTGCGATCTTGGCGATGACGTCGACGTGCGTGGGTGAGATCTCGGAGTCGAGGAGCGCCTGCTCGACGGCGGGCATCTGGGTGAGCGTCGCCGCCTGGCGAAGCTCGGCGCCGGCCGTGGTCGAACCGGCGCGTGAGGTCCGCGCCCGCCACGCGCTCACGGTGCGGTCGCCGCGCCGGGCCCAGTCGCGCGACTCGTCGACCGCCGCCAGCACGCGTGCACGGGCCGCGGTCAGCGCGGCACTCGCCGCGTCGATGGCGGCCAGCCGATCCCGCCGGGACTCCGGGGTCCACGTGGCCGCACGCGCAGCCTCGTCGGCCGCACGCCGCGCTACGGTGACGAGCAGCTCCCATCCGGGGACCTCGTCGCCCCGGACGGCACCGTCGAGCACCCGCGAGACCGTCGTCACCGCCACGCCGCCCCCCTGTTCGCCGCCTGAGTCGTTACCGACCGGACATCTCGTACAAGCGTACGAACGTTCGATGTGCGCGGGGCGGGCGCGGCAACTTCTGTGGACAACGAGGAGTCACTCCATCCGGGCGGGGTGCGGCGCAGGTCGTCGGCGCCTGGATACCGGACTGCGGGCACCACCCACGGGTCGAGCAGAACGAGGCGCTCCGCGCCGTCGACAGGTCATACCGCGGAGGGAGGGCACGACGCGCGTGTCCACCCGTGCGGGGGGACACGGTGCGACGCCGTGCGTCCGTGGTAGCCGCAGGTCGAGACGGCGGGGGGAGTCGCGCGGCACGCGACCGCGGCTAGCGTCGCCGACGTGTCCCTGACCTGCACCGACGTCGTCCTCCTGAGCGACCCGCGCGTGGCGGCCGTGCCCGTGCGGGACTGCCGCGAGCCGCTCGTCGTCGCCCCCGTGCCGCGGCTGCACCCGACCCCCGACCGTGCCGCCGGTGGGCTGGTGCGGGCCGGTGTCGCGCGGCGCCTCGCGCGCGCGGACTGCGCCCTCCCCCCGGGCGTGCACCTCGTGCTCGCGGAGGGCTGGCGCAGCCCTGCCGCGCAGGCCGCGATCGTCGAGCGGTACCGGTCGGCCGTCCGTGCCGGCCACCCGGACGCCGATGAGGACGAGGTCGAACGCCTCACGAGCCGGTACGTGTCCCCCGTGTCGGTCGCGCCGCACGTCGCCGGGGCGGCGGTCGACGTCACCCTCGTCGACGACGCCGGGCGCGAGCTCGACCTCGGGTGCCCGCTCGACGCGACACCGGAGGAGAGCGACGGGCGCTGCTTCACCGCTGCGCAGGTGCCGCCCGCCGCGCGCGTGCTGCGGACCGCGCTCGGCGAGGTGATGGCGGGCGCGGGCTTCGTCAACTACCCCACCGAGTGGTGGCACTGGAGCGTCGGCGACCGCTACTGGGCGCTGGTCACCGCGCAGCCCGCGGCCGTGTACGGGCCGGTGACGGCGTGAGTGCGACGCTCTGCGAGTCGCGGACGGGACCACTGGCGACGCTCGCCACCACGCGCCCGGTCCTCACCGTGCGGCTCGACGCGGTCGCGTACAACACGCGCGTCCTCGCGGCCCGGGCACGGCGGCTCATGGCCGTCGTCAAGGCTGACGGGTTCGGGCTGGGTGGCGCCGACGTCGCACGCACGGCCCTCGCGCACGGTGCGCGCGCACTGGGCGTCGCGACGCTCACGGAGGCCGTCGAGCTGCGCACCGCCGGGATCGGCGCACCCCTGCTGAGCTGGCTCGACGCCCCGGGCGCGGACCCGTCCGACGCCGTGCTGCACGGCGTCGACGTGGCCGTGCCGAGCCTCGGGCACCTTGAGGCCGCAGTGGCGGCCGGGCGGCGTACGGGTCGGGCCGTCGCCGTGCACCTGTACCTGGACTGCGGGACGGCGCGCGACGGCTGCGCGCCCGAGCTGTGGCCCGCGCTGTGCGCCGCGGCGTGGCGCGCCGAGCTGACCGGTGCGGTGCGCGTCGTGGGGGTCATGGGCCACCTGGCGTGCGCGGCGAGCCTCGACCCGCAGGCCAACGCGGACGCCACGGCCCGCTTCGTGCACGGCGTCGCGCGGGCGCGCGCCGCCGGCCTGCGCCCGGCGCTGCGGCACCTGGGTGCGACAGCCGCGGTGCTGGGCCTGCCGGCGACCCGGTTCGACCTGTCACGCGTCGGTGCAGGCCTCGTCGGGATCGACCCGACCGGCCGGTGCCCCGTGCTGCACGCGGTCGCGCAGGTGACCGCCCCCGTGGTGCAGGTGCGTGACGTCGGCGCCGGGGTCGGCGTCGGGTACGAGCACACGTACCGCACGCCCGCCCCGACGCGCCTGGCGCTGCTGCCGCTCGGCTACGCCGACGGCCTGCCCGTGACCGCGTCGGGACGCGCGCAGGTGCTCGTCCACGGCCGGCGACGGCCGCTCGCGGGGCGAGTGTCCATGGACCAGGTCGTCGTCGACGTGGGCGACCTGCCGGTGCGGACCGGCGACGTCGTCACCGTCATCGGCGCGGGCGACGACCTCGCCCCCACGCTCACCGAGTGGGCCGGCTGGGCGGGCACCCTCCCGCACGAGCTGCTCACCGGCCTGGGCCGCCGCCTCGTGCGGCACGTCGTGCCCGCACCCCCGTCCACCAGCCCCGAGGAGCTCGCGTGACCACCGACCTGCAGCACGACCCCGTGACCTCCTCGAGCGTGCCGCGGTGCCGCGTCGCGGTCGTCGGCGGCGGCGCCAACGCCGAGCACGACGTGTCGCTCGCGTCCGCCGCAGCCGTCCGCGCCGCGCTGGCGCCCACGCACGACGTCGTCGAGCTGACGGTCGCGCGCGACGGGTCGTGGTCGAGCGGCGGGAGGGCGCTGACGTTCGCGCAGGCCGTGGGGCTCGTCGCGACGTGCGACGTGCTGCTGCCCGCCGTGCACGGCCTGCACGGCGAGGACGGGACGCTCGCGGCGCTGGCCGACCTCGCCGACGTGGCGTGCGTCGGGTCGGGGGTGCGGGCGGGCGCCGTCGGCATGGACAAGTGGCTGACGAAGCTCGTCGCGGCCGCTGTGGGGGTCGCCGTCGCCGACGGGCGGGTCGTGCGCGGCGTCGCCGAGGCGTGCGCGGACCCGCGGCTCCCGGCGGTGGTCAAGCCGGTGTCGAGCGGGTCGAGCCACGGGGTGCGGCACGTCGAGACCGCCGCCGAGCTCGCGGACGCCGTGGCCGCCGCGCTCGAGCTCGACGACCGCGTGCTCGTCGAGGAGGTCGTGGCGGGCCGCGAGATCGACGTGGCCGTGCTGCGTCGCGCCGACGGCACGACCCTCGTCTCCCCCGCCCTCGAGATCGGGCACGCGGGCGCCGTCTTCGACACCGCGACCAAGTACGACGGCAGCGCGCGGTTCGTCGTGCCCGCGGCGCTCGACCCGGCGGACGCCGATGCGCTCGCCCACGCCGCGCTGACGGTGGTCGACGCGCTGGGCTGCGACGGCGTGGCGCGCGTCGACTTCTTCCTCACCGTGCACGGCCCGGTCCTCAACGAGGTCAACACCATGCCGGGAATGACGGCGCACTCCCAGGTCCCGGTGATGTTCGCCGCGGCCGGCCTGACGTACGGCGAGCTCGTCGGCGAGCTCGTCGCGCAGGCGTGCACGCGGCACGCTGCGCGCACGTCGTGATGGCGGCGAGCGACCGGGTGACGCTCCCGTAGGCCGCAGCCTGCCGGCGTGGGCCGTGCCCACCGTGCGGAATGCCCCGAAATCCACCCGTGTCGGGCGGTGCTGCTCTACTACGCTGACGCGTTCGCACGATGAGGACGCGCGTCAGTCACTGGCGAGCCGGTCACGACGCGCGAGACAGCAGGGGGCTGTTGTGGTGGAGAACCTGATCACGATTCAAGCGCCGTGCCTGGCCGGGGAACCGGCTCGGCAGGTCACGGTGAGGGCCGGGCAGTCCGCGTCGGTCGGGGTGTGTCGGTGCCGTGCGTGCGACCTGAGCCTGAGGATCGACGACGATCTCACGCCGGCGTTCACCGCGCAGGTGACGGCGACGGACGGCTACTGGCTCGTCAGCAACCTCTCGGACGACCAGCCGATGCGGATCATGAACATGGAGGACCCGTACCAGTACTTCGTCGTCGAGCCTGCCCGGCAGCGCGTCCCGGTCCCGTTCGAGCTGTCGCAGATCGGCTCGACCAGCGCGCCCGGCGACTCGATGGTCACGGTGTTCGGACCCGAGCCGACGCTCCTGGAGGCAGGCGTGCCGGCGTGCAGCGCGGCGCCGACCGGCCCCCTGCTCGACTCGCGTGCCACGTACCACCGGGTGCTGCGTGAGCTGTGCCGACCCCGGCTGTCGGGTTCGCTCAGCGCACCCCTTCCCACGTCCTCGGAGATCGGCAGCAGGTTGAGCGGGGGACGCCGGCGGCTCAGCGCCCGGGCGGTGGACGCGCACATCCGGTACGTCAGCGCGAAGCTCGAGCTGCCGCAGGGTGCGGGGCGGGAGGCGCTCGTCGCGGTCGCCATCCGGCTGGGCGTGGTGCAGTGACGCCCGGGGCGCCCCGGCGCGCCGGCGTCAGGCATCGCGCCGCGTGAACGTCACGCCCGCCGCACCGACGAGCGCTGCCGCCCACGCCGCGAGCACGCCCAGCCCTGCCCAGCGCGGCAGGGGGCCCGTGCCCTCGGGCAGCCCGACCGCGCTGAGCGCGGCGTCATGGGGGAGCAGGGCGATCAGGTCGGGCAGGGCGCCGCGCAGCGTCGGCGCGACGAGCAGCCCGGCGACGACGAGCACGACGAGCGGCAGGACCGCACCTCGGGCCAGCACCGCGAGCCCGAACGCGACGACCGGCACGAGCGTGTAGACGGCGACGAGCGCGACGACGTCCACCGCCGCGGCGCCGGGCGTCAGCGTGCCCTCCGCGAGCAGGCCGGAGTGCTGGACGAGGTGTGCGGGCACGACGACGACGACCGCGGCAGCCGCGCTCGCGGCGGTCACGGCGACCAGCTGTGCGCCGAACAGCCGCGGCCGGTCCGGGACCGCGAGCAGGCTGACGCGCAGCTGCCCGTTCAGGTACTCGGTGCCGGCCGCGAGCGCGCCGAGCGCGGCGAGCACGTAGACCGGCGCGAGCATGACGCCGCCGATCTGGCCGAGCGGGGTGCCGCCGTCGGAGCCGGCGACCCGCACGGTGTCGTCGCGGGCCAGCAGTGCGAGCACCAGCTGGGCGACGAGTGCCAGGCCCACCACGGTCCACGTCGAGGCCAGCGTGCGGACCTTGTCGAGCTCGCCCGCGACGACCGCGCTCACGGCGCGTCCCGTCGCGCGAGCGAGGCGCCCGCGCCCGCTCCCGTGACGAGGACCCAGGCGACCAGGACGAGCACCGCGAGCTCGGGGCCCGAGGTCAGGTCCGGGGTCGAGACGGGGTCCAGCAGCAGGTTCCGGCCGGCGCTCACGGGCAGCCACCGGTCGAGCCCCGGTGCCACCAGCTGGCCCATGGTCACCGTCGTCAGGATGACGGCGGCCACGACGGCGACGACGATGCTCCGCGCGGCGAGCGTGATCGCGTACGTCACGAGGCACAGGGCGACCGCGAACGCGATGAACCGCGCCTGAGCGGACAGGGCCGCGGGGCTCACGACGAGGCCCGGCTTCCACTCCTGGACGGCGAGGTGGGTGAACACGGCGGACACGAGGGCGACGAGGGAGGCGGGCACGAGCAGGAAGACGGTCGCGGCGACGAGCTTCGCCGTCATGAGGCGTCCGCGCGCGGGCACCGCGAGCAGGCTCGTGCGCAGCTGGCGGCCGCGGAGCTCCTGGCCGGCGACCACGGCCGCGACCACGGGCAGGAAGATGCACATCTGGAGCGACGACGCGACGAGGCTCTCGAGCATCGCCTGCTCCGCCTCCTGAGGCTGCCCGACGAAGATCTCGATCATGCCGTCGGGCGTGATCGCGGCGACGGCGTCCGCGTACAGCGACAACGAGAGCGCGCTCACCAGGACCTGGATCGCCAGCACGGCGCCGAGCGTGAGCCACACGCTGCGCAGCGTGACGATCTTCGTGAGCTCGGCACGCGCCACCGCGAGCAGGGCGCTCATCGGGCGGCGCCCGTCGCGAGCGCCGCGAAGAAGGCCTCCTCGAGCGAGAGGTGCCCGGCGACGACCTCGTCGAGCGTCCCGCGCACGACGACCCGGCCGCGGTCGATGATGACGAGGTCGTCCACCGTGTCGGACATCTCCGCCATCTGGTGCGACGAGACCAGCACCGTGCGCCCCTGCGCGGCGAAGTCGCGCAGGAGGGTGCGGATCCACCGGATGCCCGCCGGGTCCAGGCCGTTCGTCGGCTCGTCGAGCACGACGACCTGCGGGTCGCCGAGCAGGGCGGTCGCGATGCCGAGCCGCTGCGTCATGCCCAGGGAGAACGTCCGCACGCGCTGCCTGCGGGCACCGGTGAGGTTTACCAGCTCGAGCACCTCGTCGACGCGTGCCCGCGGGATCCGGTTGGACTGCGCGACCCAGCGCAGGTGGTCGACGGCGCGCCGCTCGGGGACCGCACCCGCGCCGTCGAGCAGGGCTCCGACGGTCCGCAGCGGGTGCTCGAGGTCCCGGTAGCGCCTGCCGTCGATCGTCGCGGTCCCGCTCGTCGCGGCACTCAGCCCGAGGAGGATGCGCAGGGTCGTCGACTTGCCGGCGCCGTTCGGGCCCAGGAACCCGGTGACCCGGCCGGGACGTGCGGTGAAGGTCGCGTCGTCGACCGCGGCGGTCGCGTGGTAACGCTTGGACAGGTGCGAGATCTCGATCACGGGAACCTCACGGACGATCGGGCGGGACCTGTCGATCCTGCGTGAGTCGCCCCCGCGGCCGGGTCACCCGGAAGTAGACACCTCGCCGCGGGCGCGCGCCGGCAGCAGCGCGTTGACCTCGAACCCGCCCTCCGGGTGGTTGCCCCACTGCACCGTGCCGCCCACCAGGTGCGCGCGCTCGCGCATCCCGGTCAGCCCGAACCCCGGACCGACGCCTGCACCCTCGGCTCGGCCGACGCCCGGACCCCGCTGCCGGGCGCCGGGGCCGTGGTCCCTCACCTGCACCCGCACGTCGGTCCCGACCGACTCGACGACGACCGTGCACGGCGCGCCCGGAGCGTGCCGGACGGCGTTGGCCAACGACTCCTGGACGATCCGGAACACGACGAGCGCAGTCGCGTCGCGGACCGGCTCGTCGAGCGAGACGCGCTCGTCGACCTGCACGCCGGCGGCCCGGGTCCGCGCGACCAGCTCGTGCAGCTGGGGCGCGAGAGCGACGTCGTCGGACTCGTCGGGGTCCGCGGCGCGCAACGTGCCGACGAGCTCCTGGACCTCCGTCAACGTGTGCCGGGCCCGCTGCTCGATCTCGGCCAGTGCCTCGCGCAGCTCCGCGTCGGTCGCGTCGGGGAGCGACCGGGCCACGCCGGCCTGCGCGCTGAGGAGCCCCAGGGCGTGACCCACCACGTCGTGCACCTCCCGCGCGACCTCGAGCCGCGTGGCCGCGCGCGCCGCGTCCCGTGCCGCGTCGAGCTGGCGGCCGACCGCCGTCCCGAGGAGCCACGCGACGCCGGGCGCGACGACGGAGAGGATCGCCCACTGCGCCGCCTGCCGGGCGTCGTCGGGGAAGCCCACCGTGACCGAGACGAGCAGGAGGGTGACGATCAGGCCGACGACGAGACGGCGTGCACTCGTGGCGCGCCGGACCGCCAACGGGTAGAGGCACCAGGCGGCCGCGAGCATGAAGTCGTCGGTGAGGCCGAGCGCGGCGGCGACCAGCGTCGCGACCCCGACGCCCCCCACGAGCACCGCGGGGAGCCGTTCCCGGGTGAGCATCGCGGCGCCGACGAGGGCCGCGAGCGACAGGCCGGCCGCGAGCCGCCACCCCTGGTGCTCGAGCGTGGGCGGCAACCAGAACACGCCCAGCACGACCACGGCGGCCAGCGCGTCGGCGAGCCTGCGGAGCACCGCCGACGACCCGCGCGGCGGCTGGGCCACGATCGCAGGGCCAGGCACGCGTCGCACCCTATCCGTCTCGTCGGGCACCGGCACGGGCGTGCCGCCGCGATACTGGGCTGCTATGGCCGACCCTTCGATCCGCGTCGTCGTCGCCGATGACGACCCGTCCTTCCGGGCCGTGTACCGCAAGCTCTTCGACCGCACCGAGGGCTTCCGGCTGGAGGGCGAGGCGGGTGACGGTGCCGAGGCGGTCCGCCTGGTGCGGGCGTACCGGCCCGACGTGGCGCTCCTGGACGTCCAGATGCCTCGTCGTACCGGCCTCGAGGCCGCTCGCGAGATCCTCCAGGACGTGCCCGGCGTGCGGGTCGTCATGCTCACGACGTTCGACCTCGACGAGTACGTGCACGAGGCCCTCGGGCTCGGTGTCTCCGGGTTCCTGCTCAAGAACGCCTCGCCCCAGGAGGTGCTCACCGCGGTGCGGACCGCGCACGCAGGTCACGCGCTGCTCGCGCCGGAGGTCACCGCGCGGCTGATCCGGCAGCTCGCCCCGCCCCTGCCGGACCGGCGCCACGCGTTCGTCGGGCAGCTGCTCACGGCGCGTGAGATCGACGTCGTGCGGCTCGTCGCCCGGGGCCTGTCGAACCAGGAGGTCGCCGACGAGCTCGTGCTCAGCACCGAGACCGTCCGCACCTACCTGCGGCGGATGTTCGTCAAGCTCGGGGTCAAGGACCGCACGCATCTCGCCGTCCTCGCGTACGAGGCCGGCCTGCTGCACGAGACGCGCTGATGGGGCGCTCCTTCAGGCGATCAGCTGGTGGTGTGCCAGCTCGCGGTACAGGGCGCACGTCTCCATCAGCTCGCGGTGCGTGCCCTGCGCGACGACGCGGCCATGGTCGAGCACGACGATCGAGTCCGCGGCGACCACCGTCGAGAGGCGATGGGCGATGACCACGACGCTCTGCTCCCCGGCCGACGCGACGAGGTCCTGGACCAGCCGCTCGTTGTTGCTGTCGAGGTTCGACGTGACCTCGTCGAGCAGCAGGACCGGAGAGCCCGCCAGGAGCGCGCGGGCGATCGCGAGGCGCTGGCGCTCGCCGCCGCTCAGCAGCTCGCCGCCTTCGCCCACCTGGCAGTCGAGGAACGCGGCGCCGTCGTCGTCGGCCTTGAGCAGGTTGACCTGGCGCAGCGCGTCGACGCACTGCTCGGTCGTCGCGGTGTGCGCGCCCAGGACCAGGTTGTCCCGGACCGTGCCTGACAGGACGGGCGCGTCCTGCTCGACGTAGGCGACCTGGCGGCGCAGCTCGAGCCGCGACAGGTGCCGCACGTCCTCGCCGCGGAAGCGGACCGTGCCCTCGGTCGGCTCGTAGAACCGCTCGAGGAGCGCGAAGACGGTGGACTTGCCGGCGCCGGACGGGCCGACGAGCGCGGTCGTCGCGCCGGCGCGGAAGTCGACCGACACGTCGCGCAGCACCCAGTCGTCGGTGCGGGCCGCGCTGTCCGGGGCCTGCGGGTACCGGAACGAGACGTGGGCGAGCGCGAACACGGCCGGGGCGGAGGCAGCGAGCTGCGGCATCGGCGCCGCCGGGAGCGCCTCGACGTCGCGCTCCCCCTCGATCGCGTGGACCTCCAGCACGCGGTGGAGCGAGCCGAACGCCTCGCCGAGCTGGGCGAAGATCCCCGCGCACAGCGTGATCGGCGCGGCCATGAGCATCAGGTACATGATGAACGCGCTGAGCTCGCCCACCGTGAGGCTCCCGGCGGCGACGCGCATCGCGCCGACGGCGATGATCGCCAGCAGGAGGACCTGGATGGTGACGGCCGCGAACGTCTGGATCGCCGCACGCAGGGTCGCGGCCGCGTAGCCGGCCTTCAGGACCGTGGCGGCCTCCCCCACGGCGACCCCCACCTCACGGTCGGCCGAGACGGTCGCGCGGACTGTCCGCATCGACCCGAGAGCTCGGGTCACCGCGCCGGCGAGCGTGCCCATGGCGGTCTGCAGACGGAGCCCGGCGGGCGCGGTCCGGCGGCCGATGATTACGATCACGACGAGCGCGACGACGATCGTGACGACGGCGAGCGCCAGCAGCGTCCAGTCGATCAACGACATCATGACGATCGAGACGACGACCGCGACGACGCTCGTCGCGAGCTCGACGATCCCCGAGCTCATGACCATCCGGAGCTGGCTGATGTCGGTCGTCACCCGTGAGACCAGGTCGGCGCGGTCCCGGCGTTCCAGGACGCCGATCGGGAGCGTGAACAGGTGCCGGATCAGGCGCTCACGTGTGTCGAAGGCGAAGAGCTCGCCGGACCGCTCCATCACGAGCTGCTGAGCGTTGGTGAAGACGGCGCTCAGGACGAGGAGCCCGACGAGGAACCCGACGGTCGTCGCCTGCACGCTGCCCTGGAAGCCGTCGACCGCTGACGCGACGACACGCGGCTGGAGCGCCCCGAACGCCGTGCTCGCGGAGCCGAGCACGAACGCCAGGACCATGCGGGCGCGGTACGGCCGCAGGATGCGCAGGACGTCACCCAGCCCCGCGGGCCGGGGGGCCGGCGCGCCGCTCTGGGCCGATGCTGCTGCCGGGGACGCCGCCGGCGCCTGCGGCTGGTCGATGACGGGTGTTCCGGTCATGGTGGTGCACTCCAGTCGGACGAAGGTCAGATGCCGCGGGGATCAGCGCCGCGCGGAGACGCGCAGGACGGGACGGAAGTGCGCGACCGCGGGTGGTTCCCCGATCGGGACGCCGTCGACCTCGACCCACGCGTGTGCGACGAACGGGTCGGGGCGGAACCCCGTCTTCCACGTGGGCGCGCGGCGGTGCAGGCGCGCCAGGAGCACCACGGCGATCGAGCGCTGCAGGCACCCCTGGCCCGCGCAGCGCCGGCTGACGCTGTTGACGTCCGTGCGCCACCGCAGCACCTCGTCGGCCTGGGCGGGCCGGGCGCCCGCGGTCACGACCACCAGGACGCGCCGGATCGCCGCGGGTGGGAGCGCGGCGAGCACGAACGCCGAGGCGGTCGCGAACCGCGCGACGAGCGACCGGCGGAACCCGATGCGCTCGCGCAGCTCGGCGAGGACCGGCGCGCTCATGCCGACGCGTCCGTGACGAGCTTGGCCTTGCGGAACTCCGTGAGGAGCTGCAGGTGGTCGGCCCGGACGCGCGCCTCGTCGGCGCCGGTCTCGTGGGCCACGGCACGCACGTGGTCCTCGAGGGTCGAACCCTTGGCGAGCTCGTCGAGGAACGTCATCGCGGCCTCGTTGAGGTGCCAGTACACGCCCTTGCGCGAGTCGAGCAGGACCCTGCCGTCCTCGACGTCGACGATCTCGAGGCCTTCCTTCAGCTGGACGATGTCAGCTCACCCTCTCGAGTACGTGCAGCCAGCGGCTGCGGGTCTGCGAGCGACCGGAGCCATCGCTCGGTGAACGCGATCTGGTCGAGGTCCCGGTACTCCGCGCCGTCGACGGAGTACTCGCTGATCGATTGCATGATTCGTCCCGCCGAGACGAGCCCCAGGTCCTCGAGGACGGAGCCCGACGCGAAGAGCTCGCGGAGCAAGGGGGTGGCGGCACGGTGGTGCGCGAACACCTCGGCCGAGTAGTCGCCCTTGTCCGCGCGCGTGAAGTAGTCGAGGGACATCCGCGTCGGGCGCGCGGCGGCCAGCAGAGGCTTGACCGGGTACTGGCGCGCGCGATCCCCGATGCGCAGCGCGAGGCACGCGTCGACGACCCTGCGGTCGAGGTACGGGCTGTCGAACGACAGGCCCGCGCCCGGCGTCCGGGCCTGGTTGACGCGTCGGACGTCGGCGCCGTGGACGGACAGGTACTGCACGATCTGGTGCACGGTGCGGTCGGGCGAGTACGGTCCCCGCCCCTCGTCTCGCTCCCGCGCGGCGAGCTCGCGCACGTGCTCGCGGGCGGTGTCCGTGAGGGCGGCGTGGACCCGGGGCATCGCGACCCACCGGGAGTGGTCCGCCAGCTCCGGCTCGGCGCGGGCGAAGTCGGCGTGTGCGACGCGCGTGAGGTCGTCCGCGTACGTGCTGCGGTCCGCCAACATCCGCAGGGTGCCGACGAGCGGGTACCGGTTCGCGAGTCGCTGGCGCCGGATCTGCCGCACCCGGCCCTTGTCCCCGGACCGCAGCAGCGACCACAGGATCGTCGTGACCGGGCCGAAGAGCGCGTCTCCCGCGTGGCCGTTGAGGTGCAGGGAGGAGCCCGTGGGTGCCAGCGCGTCCTCGAGCATCGGGACGGCCGCCGCGGACACCGAGGCGATGCTCGGTCCCTCGGGTGTGTTGCCGAGCGTCCCGGTCGTCGCGTCGATCAGCCGGGGGAGCACGGAGGCGTACGGGACGACGACGTGGTGGGTCCCGAGCTCGGCCGCCGCCCGGTCCGCCCAGACGTGGTCGCCGTTCGCGACGTTCTGCGAGCTGAGGAAGAGGCTGTGGTGCCGGGTCCGGGAGCCGGCCAGGAAGAAGTTCAGCGTGGTCGAGTCCAACCCGCCGGACAGGTCGGCGCTCACCTCACGGCGCCCTTCCGTGCGGGACGCGAGCGCCGCCTCGACGGCCTCGCTCAGCACGGGCGTCAGCTCGGCGAGCGAACGGTCCGGTGCGGGCGGGCTCCACCAGCGCACCGCGCGCGGAGCGCTGGTGTCACGCGAGTCCAGCCACTCGCCGGGTCGCAGCGTGTGCAGGCCAGCCCAGATGCTCCGCAGGCCGACCGGGAGCGAGATCTCGGCGTCGGTCAGCCGGCTCGCCAGGACCGCCGGGTCCGGTGCGAGCGCTGCGAGCCGCTGCAGAGCGAGCTGCTCGTCGCTGATCACGGGGACGCCGTCGATCGTCGTCCAGCACAGCGACCTGGTCAGGAACACCGGCGCCTGCGACCGCATACGCCCGTGCGACCGGGCGAACAGCAGCACGTCCCCCTCGGTGATCCGGCTGGCGTCGAGGTGGTCGACGGACGTCGAGCCCGCGAGCCAGGCGGACAGGGACCGCTCGTCGAGACCGTGGGAGTCGTCGCCCACGACGACCACGTCCAGGTGCCGGGAACGCGCGCTGAGCACGCGTCGACCCTCGGCACTCCCGACCAGCCACGGATTTCCCGACGGGTGGCGGAAAAGCACATCGCCAACCGTGGCGGCGAGATCAGCAGCCAGCCCGTGAGGCACCGGGCGATCGGGCAGGACGACGATGGGCATTCCGTCTCCAGATTCGTGAAGAAAGGTCGCCAACGCGCATTGTGCGGGCGGTCTTGCGCAATTGAGAGCGCGCTCGGAGAGCGTCGGTGCGGATCGCGTGCTGTCGATCCGCACCGACGCTCCGTGCAGCGATCTAGCGGGTCATCAGACGTAGATGACGAAGATCGCGGGGCGCCGGAAGATGTCGTTGTGCGGCGCCTTGCCGAGGCTCTTCGTCACGGACTTGAACGATCCGATGCGCGTGAGCTGCGGGGCGGAGTAGGTGCTCATTGTTCACTCCTCTCGTTGGTCGAGTTGTGGACGCGAACAATCTCTGTCCGCTGTCCGGAGTTTATGAGCGCGCCCGCCGGACGAGAATCTCGGCCGCCAGACAATAGGTGGGGTTGTGCACGCACATTCAGCCTGGTATTGCGGGCGCGCCGTGGGCGAGCTCTTCGCGGTCCGGGAGTGCGACGGCACCTGCTCGGGCTCACGGGGCTCGAGCGCGCGGACGGCGTCGAGATCGCCGTGCCGGAGACGTCGTGAGGCACCGGGCGCTGCACGAGCGCACCCGGACGACGGTGGGTGTCAGCGGTGGGGTGGCGGGGCGTCGCTCGTCGGGTGGCGGCGTTCGATGACGCGGCAGAAGTGGGCGTTGGTGAACAGGGCGGCGGCGCCGACGAGCAGCACGAGCGAGAACGCGAGCATGAACGCCGCCCGCCACGCCTCGTCGGCGCCCAGCGCGAACGCGAGCGGCGGCAGCGCGAGGAGCACGAACACGATCCCGAAGGCGAGGTAGAGGCCGCTCCCGCCGCGGCCTCCCCACCAGACCCCGGCCCACCGGATCCGCTCGACGGGTGCCGGCACGGCCGCGCCCGGCGATGTGGCGGGACGCACCGCGTCTGACCAGCGGGTGCCGTCCCACCACCGCTCGGTGCCGGGGTGGTCGCCCGGGTACCAGCCGGCGGGCGGCTGCGGTGCGGGTGGGTGGGTCACGTCGCGAACGCCGAGGTCGGCCACGCGAGCGCGGGGGTGTCGGACAGGCGCTCGGCGTTCTCGGCGTTGTGCGCGGACGCGCCGGTGAACGCGGAGATGAGCGAGTAGATCCCGACGATGAGGCTGAGCACCGCCACGATGAGGCCGATCACCGCGCCGATGCCGAACGTCTCGACCGCGGTGAGGATCGCGAGCACCAGCCCCGCGACGCACAGCGCGAACGAGATGTACGCGATCTCCAGCTCGTCGAAGAACTCCTCGATGTCGGTCGCGAGCGAGTTCAGCGCGTCGCGCAGGCCGCGGGCGACGTCGTCGATCGAGCCGACGGCTGCCTTCTGCTCGGCGAGCGCGGTCTGGTACTGGTCGGTCGCGAGCGAGTCCCACCGGTCGCGGCTGTGCGCGTCGAGGTTGGCGGCGACCATGTCGGCGTCGAGTGCGGTGGCGCGCGCGAGCACGTCGGTGTCGAGCCGGCTGGCGGCGGCACGCAGCGAGCTGGGGCGCCCGACGGATCGCGCGAGGAGCCGGAACTGGTCGAGCGCGTCGTAGATGGTCTCGGCGCACTCGCGGACGGCTTCGAGGATCAGCTTGCGCAGGAGCGCCTTGACCGGCTCGGGCAGCGGCACGGACACGGGCCAGCCGACGCGCACAGCGTCGAGCGCTCGGTTGACGAGCCCGGGCGCGGCGGCCACGTTGCTGCGCACCTGCTTCTCGATCCGGTCGCAGCCGACGCGGATCAGGTCCGCGACCTGCTCGGCGGATGGTCCGAACATGGGGCTACCTCCGGAACGACTGGACGACGTCGCTCTCGACGTCCTCGTAGAGACCGGCGACGGTCGTGAGCGTGGTGGCGATCCCGTCGAGCACACCCGCGCCGGTCGCGACCTGGTCGGCGAGGCCCGCGGCGATCGACGCGTACGCGGCACGCACCTGGTCGGCGCCGGGCAGGAGGGAGAACGCCAGCGGGTCGAGGTCGGTGCCGACGGTCGGTACGGCAGCGGCCATGTCGCCCAGGCGGTCCTGCCAGCCGCGCCACACCGACACGTCGGAGCGCAGCGCCGCGGTGTCGACGGAGAACTCGTCCGCCATCAGGGCCTCCCGGGTTTCGCCGAGGCGGTGACGGCCTCGTTGACGGTGCGCCGCACCTCGTCGGCCACGCCCTCGCGCGACGTGGACGTCAGCCACGCGTGGTCGCAACGGACGCGCCGCACGAACCCGGACTGCGCGCTCACCTCGACAGTGTTGTGCGCGTTGCGGTGCGCCGCGGGCTGCGGGCTCGGGTCGTGCCCCGCGAAGAGCTGCTCGAGGATGCGCCCGAGGTCGAGCTCGCCCGCCCGGGCGGCGGCCCGGAACCCGGCCTGCAGCTGCGCGGGGTCGGGTGTGGGGCGGCGTCGCGCGGCGTCGGCGATCGCGAGGCCGATCTCGTGCTCGAGCTCCGCGGCGGGCAGGTCCTGCTCGATGATCAGCTCGACCAGCAGGCCGTCGCCGTCCATCTCGGCGCGCACCGCGTGGGCCTGCTGCGGCGGCACGAGCGCGTCGATCTGGCTCTGGATGTCCCGCAGTCGCGCGATCGAGGCCTCAGCCCGCTGCGTGAACCCCTCGAGCCCGGCGCGGATGTCGGGCGCCGACCCGCCTGCGGGGTCGCTCATCAGGAGCACCTCTCGACGACGGCTGCCTCGGTCCGCGTGTAGGCGACCGACGCGCGGTGCAGCAGGTCGGCGATGGCCCTCAGGTTCGCCGCCATGCGGGACATGTCCCCGTTCCACGAGCGATACGCGGACTGGAACGCGTCCGACGCGGCCCCCGTCCACTGCGCCGACAACGACTGGAGGTCGACGGTGAGCGTGTCGAGGGAGGTCTCGACGTTCGTGACGCTCGCGCGGATGTCGGCGACCGCCGAATCCAGCTCGTCGGGATCGACCTTCAGCTCGGACATGCGGGCAGCGTAGCGGGGGTCTTCGCCCAGTTCGCCCCGTTCGCCACGGTCCGGAACACGGTCGCGAGCCGCCTGCGCTAGGTGGTCCACCGGTGGCGCACGAGGGCGGTCTCGACGAACCTGCGCACCCGAGCGCGTGGAGAACGCGCCGAATGTCGCGAATGCCCCTAGCCTCGGGCCATGCTCATCATCGGCATCATCCTGTTCGGAATGCTGGTCGGTGCGGCTGCCCAGCTGATCCTCGGCAAGGGTTCGCGCGGCATCGACTGGACGATGGCGATCGTGGCGGGGCTCGTCGGGTCGTTCGTCGGAGGGCTGCTCGTGAGCCTGCTGGCCGGCGACGGTCTCGAGCTGCGACCGAGCGGCATCATCGGCTCGATCGTCGGCGCGATCCTCGTGACGCTCGTCTGGCGCGCGGCCGCGTCCCGCTCGAAGCGCTGACCGCCGAGCCCGCGGCCGTCCGCCGGGGCAGATCCCCTGCCTGGCTCACGCCGACCGGCCGACGAGGTGAGGCTCGCGCTGGCCGGTATCCCTCATCGCGTCGGGGTCTCCTTCCGATGGGTGAGGTAGAGGGGCGCTGCTCGCACGTGGCGCCGTTCACCGCCGAGAGGAGCGACCGCGATGCCCACCGCCTACGAGTTCGCCGCCGCGGTTGCCTCGCGCTCCGACCCGCGGTCCCTCGCCGTGTCGCTCGGCGTCGCCCACGCGACTCCTCCGTCCCTTCGCTTGCCTCCGCTGGCCCAGAAGCCCGTACCGGGTCACTCCCCGCTCGAGGCGACAGGGTGGGCGGTTCCCGACGAGCCGACCGAGCTGGGCGCCGTCCGGAGTCGCTGACCCGGCGGTCAGGGCGGCGGCCCCGGGCGCTCCTCAACCGCGAGCTCCCGGGCGACTGGGGGACGGCCCGCATCGTCGAGCGCGGCGAGCGTCTGGCCGACCTGGCGGTCAGGGTATGGCCGCGTCCCGCGACGGATCAGCCGGAGTCGACGTGGCTGCCCGAGGGGCCGGACGGCGAGGAGACGCCACTGCGACGCGGGGGCGGACCACGCGGCGACATCGCCGCGCACATCGTCGAGATCTTCGCAGGTCTCCCAGCGGGGAACTTCATGACGATCTCGCAGATCTCGAAGTGCTCGTCCGCCGCGCATCCCGACGGTCTGCCGTCCCAGGGTGCGATCTCCGCTCGCCTCGGGATGGGCGACCGTCCACGGTCGCGGGGGTACTACCCGACACTGAACGGGGTGTGCGCGGCGCGCGCCGACTGTGATGAACAGCCCGTGCTCCTCCGCCTTGCAGCGAGGAAGACCGACGGCCTCGGTTGGGCCCCGCGTCGGGCGGAGTTGTCGCGTCGTTAGCCGTCGGCGAGGCGCAGCGGGCGTACGCCGGCCTCGCCGAGCGCCAACGCCCACGGTCCGGGCCCGCGCTTGACCACCTCGCGCTGGAGCCGAGTCTCGTGGCGGAGGAACAGCTCAAGCTGCTCGTGCGGTCCCAGGTCCCGCTTCGCCCCGATCCACACCGACCTGATGCCGAACTCGCGGTACGCGTTGAGCTCGGCGGGACGGGTCCGGATCCGCTTGTCCCGGGTGACCACCACCAGGTCCCGTGCTGCGATCACGGGCATCCAGTCGAGGTCGCCTGCTGGCGCGCGGTGGTTCCCTCCGTAGCGGCGCGCTGCGCCTGCGTCACAGGGGCGGTGTGAGCTGCTGGCCTTGCGAGGCGATCGTCGAGCCGAGCGACGCCGGTGGGCCGTCGTCGCCCCACATGTAGTTGGACAGCGCGATCAGGAGGAGTGCGGGCCCGATCGCGAGGGCTGCCCGAGAGCGGGAACCGAGGAACGCGAACCGACGTCCGCTGATCGTCGTCCACAGTGCGCCCACGAGGAGCGCCATGCTCGTCAGTGCAACGACGCCCGCTGGACCGGCAGTCGAGCCGAGCGCGGCGGCGGCCGCTAGCAGTACGTAGCCAGCGAGACCTGCAGGGCGTCGTGGTGTCGCCCGCGTGCTCGGGCGACGCTCGCTGGTCGGAGCAGGAGCGTCCGCTCGCCTTGCGCGCGGCTGGTTGGAGCTGAGGTCCTGTGCCAAGAACCGGGCGATGTCAGCGACCTCGAGCACCGTCAGTCGCGGTGGCATCGCGAGCAGGTGCTCGGGTAGCTGCCAGCGACCACACACGAAGACACCGTTGACCACGGTGACGGGCTGGTCCTCCTGGCCCGCGAGACACATCACGCCGCGCACCGCAGACCGGTGCTGTGGCATGAGGAGCGCGGCCACTGCAGCCGTCGCTTGATTGACGCCCTCGAGTGCCGACGCTCGGCCATACCCATTCTGTCGAACTGCCTCATGAGTCACGCGCACGTCTCCGGACCAGTTCTTCGCGTCGACGACGAACACGCCGCCAGGACCGATGGCGATGTGATCGATGTTCGCCTGCCGACGGCCCGGCCAACGCACGTCGTGGAGCATCGTCCAGCCGTAGCGTTCGAGGCGCCCGAGCGACTCTGCGACGCGTCGCTCGCCCTCGGCGCCCGCGGCCCACGCCCGCTGGTCGCGGCGGAGTCGTTCGAGCGCGGCCTCGTCCACCGCGCCACCGCGCTCTCGCTCCGCGCGGAGCTGCGCAGCGCGCCGTGCGCGCCGTGAGGCCTGCTCCTCGGCGCCTCGACCTGCGACGTCCATGGTCGATGTATCGGCGGTTGCCCGTCCTGTCTGGAGCCGCGTCGGTCGCTCACGGCGTCTGCGCGCGCCCGCCTTGCTCGCTGGTGATGCAACTGAAGAGGCGTTCGTAGTCGTCGATCATGCGGTCCGACGAGAACCGGGCGACGGCGTCGGCGCGCACGGCTGCGCGGTCGAGACGAGCCGCCTCGGGCACGGCCGCGACGGCATCGGCCTCGTCACGGACCAGGATCCCGGACACCCCCGGCCGGATCAGCTCCGGCATCGACCCCAGCGGGTACGCGATCACCGGCGTCCCGGCCGTCATCGACTCCACCACCGAGAGCCCGAACGGCTCGGGGAAGTCGATCAGGTGCAGCAGCGCGACGGCCCCGCCGAGCAGCCGGTCACGTTCAGCAGGCCCCACAGGGCCCACGTACCGCACGCGAGAACCGTCGACGTGCGGCAGGACGAACCGCTCGTGGTACTCGGCGTCGTGCACCACCCCCGCGATCACCAGCGGCAGCCCCGCACGCAAGGCGACGGCGATCGCCGTCGCGGTGCCCTTGTCCGGGTGGATCCGCCCGAGGAACAGCAGGTACCCGCCGTCGCCGGCGCCGAGGGTGAACGACGACGAGGCGATGCCGTGGTGGATGGTCGCGGCGTAGGTCAACGACGGGTGCCGGTCGGCGTCGCTGATCGCGACGTAGTGCGCGACGTCGTCGTACGCGCGGTAGACGGGCACGATCTTCTCGGACGAGAACCCGTGGATCGTCGTCACCACGGGCGTGGCGGTGAGCCTGCTGAACACCAGCGGCAGGAAGTCGAACTGGTTGCTGATGACGTCGAACTCGTCGGCGCGCTCGAAGAGGGCGGCGATGTGCAGCGCCTCGCAGACTTTCGCGTCGATCGACGGGTCTTCCTCGTACCCGGCGGGTGCTTCGGCGTGCAGGCGCCCCGCGGTCACGGAGTCGGCGGTGGCGAAGAGGGTGACGTCGTGCCCGCGGGCGACGAGGCCCTCGGCGAGCGTGGACGCGACCTGCTCCCACGGCCCGTAGCCGCGCGGCGGGACGCGGTGGGCGATCGAGGCGAGCACGGCGACTCTGACGGTGGACCTCCCGGGGTCGGGCCGAGCGTACGCCGCGCTGTTAGGCTCGGGGTGTTCTCGTCGGGTGTCAGCTCTCCGGCAAGGACGACCCGGCGCCGGCACCCAGGCGCCCCCGGGGACGCGGCCTTCTCCTTCTCCCACCGTGGACGGCAGCACTCACGCTGCGCGCAGGTACAGGGAAGTAGCCCCCTCATGATCGTCCGTCTCGGAGTTCTGTCGACCTATCCGACCACCCAGTGCGGCATCGCGACGTTCAGCGCGGCGCTCGTGCGGCACCTGCTTGCGGCGGGTGCGGACGTGGGGGTCGTGCGGTTGGTCGACGAGCCGCAGGGTGCGGCGCCGCTCGTCGTGCACGAGTGGGTCGCGGGGGACGACGGGGGTGCGCGGCGGGCCGCGGCGGCGCTCGACGAGTTCGACGTGGCGCTGGTCCAGCACGAGTACGGGATCTACGGCGGGCCGGACGGGCAGGACGTGCTGGATCTGGTCGCGCGGGTGCGAGTGCCGGTCGTGACGGTGCTGCACACGGTGCTGACCCGCCCGACGCCGAACCAGCACCGCGTGCTGGCCGAGCTCGTCGAGCGGTCCGCGGCGCTCGTCACGATGACCGCGACCGCGCGGGACCGCCTGGTCGCGGGCTGGGGCGTGGACCCGGCGCGCGTCACCGTCGTCCCGCACGGTGCGGAGGACAACCGCGCCACGGCAGGGACGGGGCGCACGACGAGCACGCGGCCGCGGACCGTCCTCACGTGGGGGCTGCTCTCGCAGGGCAAGGGGATCGAGTGGGCGCTGCTGGCGCTCGCGGAGCTGCGCGGCCGCGCGCCGCTGCCCACGTACCTCGTCGTCGGGCAGACGCACCCGCGCGTGCTCGAACGTGACGGCGAGGCGTACCGCGACCGGCTGACGGCCCTCACCCGAGACCTGGGACTGACCGGGTCGGTGCGGTTCGACGGTCGGTACCTGCCCGCTGCGGACCTGCGCGCGGTGGTCCGCAGCGCGGACGTCGTCCTGCTCCCGTACGACTCCAACGAGCAGGTCACGTCCGGCGTGCTCACCGAGGCCGTCGCCGCGGGCAAGCCCGTGATCTCCACGCGGTTCCCGCACGCCGTCGAGCTGCTCTCGAGCGGGGCGGGGATCCTGGTGCCGCAGCGCGACCCGTCCGCGATGGCCGCCGCGCTCGAGCGGGTGCTGACCGTCGACGGCGTCGCCGACGCGATGGCGGCCGAGGCGCGACGCCTCACCGCCGCGCTGCTGTGGCCCGCGGTCGCCGCGCAGTACCTCGACGTCGCCGCCGGCGTGCGGCACGTCGCGCTCCCGGCAGCCGTCTGATGGCGCCCACCACCGTCCTCGCGACGGCGCCCGACCGGCGGGTGCGGTTCGACCACCTCGCCCGCCTCACCACGCCGACCGGGCTGTACGAGCACGCCCTCGGCACGCAGCCGCGCGTCGAGCACGGCATGTGCGTCGACGATGTGGCGCGCGCGCTCGTCGTGACGTCCCGCGCCCTGCGGCAGGACGGGACGCGCGAGGACGACGAGACGCTCGCGCTGACCCGCGTCTACCTACGGTTCGTGCGCTCGGCGGTGCGCAAGGGCGGCCTGATGCACAACCGCCGCACCCCGGACGGCGCGTGGCTCGACACACCGTCGTCGGGTGACCACTGGGGGCGCGCGCTGTGGGCGATGGGCACCGCGGCGGCCCGTGTGCCGGACGCGGAGCTCGCCGACGACGCGCATCGTGGGGCGTCGGCCGCGACGTGCGCCCGCTCGTCGTACCCGCGGGCCACCGCGTACGCGGCGCTCGGCGCGGTCGAGCTCCTGCGCGCCACGCCGGACCACGCGGGTGCGCTGCGACTGCTGCAGAACGCCCGTCGCCGGTTCGCGCGTCCCGTGCGGGACGCGCGCTGGCCGTGGCCCGAGAGCCGCCTCAGGTACGCGAACCCCGTGCTGCCGGAGGCGATGATCGCGGTCGGGGACGCGCTCGCGGACGACGGCCTGCTCGCGGACGGGATCCGGCTGCTCGACTGGCTGGTGGCCGAGCAGACGGTCGACGACCGCCTCTCGGTGGTCCCCGCGGGCGGGCGCGGGCGCGACGACGCGCGGCCCGGGTTCGACCAGCAGCCCATCGAAGCCACTGCGCTCGCCGAGGCCGCCGCGACGGCCCTGCGGGTCACCGGCGACCCCGGCTGGTCCGTGGTCCTCGAGCGCTGCGCCGCCTGGTTCGAGGGCGCCAACGACACGGGTGTGCCCGTGCGGGACGCCGCGACCGGCGGCGGCTTCGACGGGCTCGAGCGCGACGGCGTGAACCGGAACCAGGGCGCCGAGTCGACCCTCGCGTGGCTCGCGTGCGCGCAGCTCGTCGGGACGGGTCCCGCGGTCGCGCCGTGACGGCCACCGGCAACCCGCCCTGGGTGCGCCGCACCGCGCACGTGCTGCGCCCGGACCCCGACCGTGTCGTGACGCGGCTGTTCCTGCCCGGCCAGGAGATGGTGACGTCCGGCGAGTCGCGCTCGGCCGCCGTCCTCGCGCGGGTCCTGGCGCTCGACGACGACGAGGTCGAGCGTGAGCTGCGGGAGCTGACGGCCGACTTCGGGCACCGCCACCACGACCTCGCCGGGACGTGGGACGCGCACTTCGCGCTCGTACGGCACCGGCTCGCGCACGCCGACGAGCTGCCCGCGCACCGGCGCCGGCTCGTGGGCGCGTACTTCACGCAGGAGTACGCGGTCGAGTCGACCGCGCTGTTCAACCCGTCGATGGTCCCGCACCCGGACCAGAGGGGCCTGCCCGCTGGCGCGACGCGCTTCGTGCTGACACTGCGCGCGCTCGGCGAGGGGCACGTGTCGAGCCTCGAGCTGCGCACCGGCGTGATCGACGCCGCGGGCGCCATCGCGCTCGACGCGACACCGGCGCACACCCGGCAGCCGGTGGTCGCCGAGCCCCGCTACGCGCGCGCCCTGTTCGCCCAGGAGATCGACGAGGACGTCGACGACGACCACGCGAACGCGGACTTCGTGCTCGCCGCGCTCGGCCGCGAGTTCGGCCGCGCGGACCTCGACCGCGCGTACGGCGAGCTGCGCGCGCAGCGGCTCACGCGCGGGTCGGCGTCGCGCACGGTCGAGCGGTTCGAGCGGATCGCCCGACGCAGCTACGACGTCACGTTCCCGCCTGACTCGGCCCTGCCCGAGCGCGTCCTGATGCCACAGACCGCGACCGAGAGCCACGGCATCGAGGACGTCCGCCTGGTGCGCTTCACGGCGCCCGACGGCACCGTCACCTACCTCGGCACCTACACCGCGTTCGACGGTCACGAGATCGCGATGCAGCTCCTGGCGACGACCGACTTCGCGCACCTGTCGAGCCGGCCGGTCGGCGGACCGGGTGCACGCAACAAGGGCCTGGCCCTGTTCCCGCGGCAGGTGGGCGGCCGGTACGTCGCCCTGTCGCGCGCCGACCGGGAGAGCAACGCGGTCACGACGTCCGACGACCTGCTCCGGTGGGGACCACCCGTCGTCGTGCAGCGCCCCGAGCGCGGCTGGGAGCTGGTGCAGCTCGGCAACTGCGGGCCTCCGGTCGAGACGGAGCGCGGCTGGCTCGTGCTCACGCACGGGGTCGGGCCGATGCGCACCTACGGCATCGGCGCACTCCTGCTCGACCTCGACGACCCGACGCGCGTCGTCGGACGGCTCGATCACCCGCTCCTGACGGGCACGGACGACGAGCGCTCCGGCTACGTCCCGAACGTCGTCTACTCGTGCGGCGCGATGCTGCACGGCCGCACGCTCGTCGTGCCGTACGGCAGCAGCGACACCGCCACACGGTTCGCGCTCGTCGACCTCGACCCGCTGCTCGACGCGCTGCGTCCCGCCGCGGCTGCCACCACCCTGCAGGACCCCGCAGCACCGATCGAGGGAGCACCATGACCGTCAGCACCGGACCGCACGCCCGGTTCACCGTCGGGACCGTGCAGGTCAAGCCGTGGGGGCACGAGCACATCTACGCCGAGGGGGAGCACGGCTACGTCGGCAAGCTGCTCGTGGTGCGGGCCGGTGAGCAGCTCAGCCTGCAGTACCACGTCGACAAGGACGAGACGATGGTCGTGGTGTCCGGCGACGCGCTGATCGAGCACGGCGCGGCGGCCGATCTCCTGATGCCGCAGCAGCTGGGCGCCGGCGACGTCGTGCACCTGCCCGCCGGCGTGCTGCACCGCCTCACCGCGGTGACCGACGTGCTGCTCGCGGAGTCCTCGACCGCGGGCCCGGGGTGGCGCGACGACGTCGTGCGGCTCGCGGACCGGTACGGACGGGCGGACACCTCCCACCCCTGAGGTGCAGGCCCCCGAACCGGGCCAATTCGCTCGAACGGGCGTACGATGAAAGAAGTCCCGGGATGGCCAGCCCTCAGTCGAGGGCCCGTCTCCTGGCACGTCGAAGGAGGGCGTCATGCCCGTCCAGCGCAACACCCCCACCTCACGCCCCAACTCGTCCCCGCTCGACGTGCCGATGCGCCCGCTGCCGGACGGCTACCGGCCGTCGAAGGTGACGCAAGGGTCGCCCACAGACCGACCGCTGCGCTCGCGGACCGGCGCCGCATGGGTCGGCGTGTGCGTCGGCGTCCTCGTCCTGATCGCCCTGGTGGTGTTCATGATGCAGAACACGACGCCCGTCGAGGTCACGTTCCTCGGGATGTCCGGCTCGGCCCCGCTCTCGCTCGTCCTGCTCATCGCCGGGATCGGCGTCGGCCTGATCGCCCTCGTCATCGGGAGCCTGCGCATCGGCCAGCTGCGCCGCCGCATCCGCACGGACCGGCAGGCCGCGACGGCATCGACCGTCTGAGCCTTGATCGGCGCGCACCCGCGCCGTCCATCTCCAGCTGAACAGAGGTCGCCGCCATGACCACCACCGCCAGCCCCCCGACCGGTCCCGCCGCCGCGAGCGACCTGCATCTGCTCTCCGTCCTCGAGACGGGGCTCCCCCTGCAGCTCGGCACGCCCGACGAGCCTGCGGCCTACACGGTCCCGGCCGTGTTCTCCCGGCAGGTCAGTCAGTCCGAGCGGGCCCGGATCGAGGACCCCGCGACGGCCCGTGGCCTGTGCGCGCAGATCGGTGCCCCGACGGACGGGCCCGCGCTGCGGCTCGTCGTCGCCGACCGTCGTCTGCTCATCGAGAACACGACCCTCGCCCAGCTCCGCGACGGCCTCGCTGCGGCGCTTGCCGCGATGCTCCGCGACCTCGCGGGGGACCTGCGGACCCGTGCCTCCGAACGGGCCGTCGCGGCCGAGGCCCTCGCCGTCGACGAGCGTCAGCGGGCCGCCGCGACGCACGCGGCCGTCGAGTCGATCCGGTTCGAGTAGGCCGCCGTGCGCCCGACGAGCCCCAGCGGCGCCGCGACACCCGCGCCGAGCGGGCTGTCACGTGCCGCGACGCAGTCGACGGCCGGCGCGGTCCCGGCCCGTGAGCGGCAGGTCAGCGACTTCACCGCGCTGAGCCGCGCCGTGCACGAGTCCGGACTGATGCGCCGACGCCACGCGTACTACTGGGTGCGCTTCCTGGCGCTGACCGCGCTGCTGGCGCTGACGTTCGCCGCGTTCGTCGTCATCGGGCCCTCGTGGTGGCAGCTCGTCGTCGCCGCGGTGCTCGCCGTGCTGCTCGGGCAGGTGATGTTCCTGGGCCACGACGCCGCTCACCGCCAGATCTTCGACTCCGGGCGGTGGAACGACTGGTCGAGCCTGGTCATCGCGAACCTGTACGCCGGGATGAGCTACGGCTGGTGGCAGCACAAGCACTCGCGCCATCACGCGAAGCCCAACCAGATCGGCGCGGACCCGGACATCGCGACGGACGTCATCATCTTCCACACCCAGGACCTGCGCGCCGTCCGCACCGGCCTCAAGGGCTGGCTCACGCAGCGGCAGGGCTGGTTGTTCTTCCCGCTGCTGCTGCTCGAGGGTCTGAACCTGCACGTGTCGGGGGTCAAGACCGTGTTCGGCCGCGGGACGGTCAAGCGCCGCCCGGTCGAGATCGCGTTCATGACGCTGCGGATCGGGGGCTACCTCGGGATCGTGTTCTGGCTGCTGCCCGTGGGGATGGCGTTCGCGTTCCTCGGCGTCCAGCTCGGGCTGTTCGGGGTGTACATGGGCGCGGTGTTCGCGCCCAACCACAAGGGCATGCCGTTGGTCCCGCGGGACGCGCGCCTCGACTTCCTGCGCCGCCAGGTGCTGATGAGCCGCAACGTCCGCGGCGGGCCGACGACCGACCTGTTCATGGGTGGGCTGAACTACCAGATCGAGCACCACCTGTTCCCGAGCATGCCCCGGCCGAACCTGCGGCGCCTGCAGCCGACCGTCCGCGCGTTCTGCGCCGAGCACGGCATCTCCTACGCCGAGACGAGCCTGCCGCGGTCGTGGGGGATCGTCGTGCGACACCTCAACGCCGTGGGGCTGGCCGCGCGTGACCCCTTCCAGTGCCCGCTCGTGGCGCAGTACCGCTGACGCGGCGCGTCAGGCGTCCCACCAGCGCAGCACGCGCAGGGCGCGCAGCGTCACCCAGCGGCTCGGGAACCCCTCGGCCTCGGCCTCCATGTCGAACAGAGTCGGGCCCTGGTGGCAGTTCTCGTAGGGGAACAGGCCGTGCGGGCCGGCCTTGGCGCGCAGCAGCTCGACGGCGTCGCTCAGCCGCGGGTCGCGCCGGCCGGCCAGCCGGAAGTGGTCGAGGCCGCGCAGGACGTCGAAGTACCAGCGCACCGGGTAGGACAGCATCGTCATGCGCGGGTCGACGAGCTCGCCGGTGCTCTTGCGCCGCAGCAGGCCGCGGTCGAGCAGGTACGTCTCCCCGGCAGCCTGTGCGGTACGGGTGGCCTCCGTGGCGCCGCCCGCCGCCTCCAGCGCGCGCAGTCCTTCGAGCACGCAGATGGTCGAGTGGAACGACGAGACGGCGCTCGCGTCCTGCGCCCAGCAGTTCCACCCGCCGTCGGGCAGCTGTCCGCCGAGCAGGGTGTCGACGATGCGGGACGCGGGTTCGCCGAAGTACGCCCCGGCGGTGAGCGCCATCCCGTTGATGCACGGTTCGACCTCCCCGTCGAAGTACGGCGACCCGTCGTACTCCCACCGCACGTGGTCCCGCACCAGGCCCACGGCGCGGCGCGCCTGCGCGCTCGCGGGGTCCAGCCCGAGGTCGACCAGGGACTGCAGGGCGAAGTGGGTGGCCGTCCACGCGTCGAAGAAGGGGCGCGACTCGTCGGCCCAGCCCGGCCGGTACGTGCCGCCGTCCCACCGGCCGTCGTCGGCCTGCTCCGCGAGCAGCTGCGCACCCCACCCCTCGGTGGCGACGCGCGCCCGCTCCGCCGCGACCTCGTCGTCCGGTGCGCCGACGAGGTCGCGCAGGACCTGCCAGCGGATCGCGGGGTCTCCGGAGAGGAGGTACTCGACGACTGCGTCCATGCCGGACGACGCTAGACCCGCGGTCCGACAACGTGAAGAGGCCCGCTGCCGACGCGCGAGGTCGCCGCTGCGCGGTGGGCCGAGCCAGCGGTTGCTCCGGCTCAGACGGGTGTTGGCCTGAGTAGGCGCGGGGTCGCCGCCGCGCTATGGGCCGAGCCAGCGGTTGCTCCGGCTCAGACGCGTGGTGGCCTGAGTAAGTGCTGGGTCGCGGCGGGCGGGGTGGGGTGGGGGCTAGGGTCGGCGGGATGAGGGGGCGACCGAAGGCGCTGGTGCTGGGCGGCACGACGTTCGTGGGCATCCACCTGGTCACGAGCCTGCTGCAGGACGGCTGGGACGTCACGATGTTCAACCGCGGCCGGTCCAACCCCGACCTGTTCGCCGACGTGACGCACCTGCGCGGCGACCGCAACGGCGACGTGTCAGCGCTCGCGGACGGGCGGTGGGACGTCGTGCACGACCTGTCCTCGTTCCACCCCGACCAGGTCCGCCGCAGCGCCGCGCACCTCGTCGGCCGGTGCGACCACTACGTGCTGGTCTCGACGATCTCGACGTACGCGAACCTCGCGCAGCCCGGCACCACGGAGGACGCGCCGCTGGCCGCGTTCGACGGACCGGTTCCCGACGAGGTCGACGGCGACACCTATGGCGGCCTCAAGGCCCTGTGCGAGAGCGCCGTGGCCGAGCTGTTCGACAGCCGCACGATCGTGCGCCCGACGATCATCGCCGGCCCGCACGACCCGACCGACCGCTTCACCTACTGGGTGCAGCGCCCCAGCACCCCGGGCCCGCACGTCGCGCCGCCGCTCGACTCGCCCGTCCAGTACGTCGACGCGCGTGACCTCGCGGACTGGCTCGTGCGGCTCGGTGCCGGCCGCGTCCCGGGGACGTTCAACGCCGCGACCGTCCCGCTGCCGTTCGGCGACCTCCTGCAGGCCGTCGCCGACGAGACCGGCATCCCGTCGCGGCCCGTCGCGCTGACCGACGAGCAGCGCGAGGCCGAGCAGGTGCGGCCGTGGGTCGACCTGCCGCTGTGGCTCCCGCCGTCCGACGAGAAGATGCGCGGCATGTTCCAGGTCGACACGTCCCGCGCGGTCGCGGCCGGGCTGACCACGCGACCGCTCGGCGAGACGGTGCGCGACACGCTCGCGTGGGCGCGCGAGCGAGGGGGCGACCTGAAGGTCGGCCTCTCGGCCGAGCGCGACGCCGAGCTCGCCGCCCGGTACGCACCCGGTCGGTAGGCACCCGGTCGGTAGGCACCCAGGCGGTCGGCACCCGCACGGCGGGCCCCCGGGCGGTCGGCAGCAGGCGCACCACGGACGAGCGCCGGCCGCTCGCCGTGAGGAGCGAGGGGCCGGCGCTCGAGTCGTTCGCCGCGTGAGGCGCGGTCAGTACGTGAAGCGGGCCGCCGTGGTGCGCAGCTCGGTGGACATGTGCGCGAGCTCGTCGATCGCACGGCCCATCTGGGTCACGACGTCGGAGTTCTGCGCGGTGGCCGTCGCGACGCCCGTGATGTTCGTGGCGATCTCGCCCGAACCCGTCGCGGCCTCGCCGACGCCGCGCGACATCTCGTTCGTGGTGGCGGTCTGCTCCTCGACCGCCGAGGCGATCGTGAGCTGGTAGTCGTTGATCGAGGCGATGATCGTCTCGATCTCCCCGATCGCCCCGACCGCACCCGTGGTGTCGGACTGGATCGCCTCGACCCGACGCGCGATGTCCTCGGTCGCCTTGGCCGTC